>Ga0335070_10001886_pt1 | contig 24342 bp, 22 predicted proteins | sample Lox_Sample_13_FD_206722 | JGI IMG/M metagenome (GOLD analysis project Ga0335070, IMG submission 206722) | Soil microbial communities from Loxahatchee National Wildlife Refuge, Florida, United States - Lox_Sample_1.3 | ecosystem: Environmental > Terrestrial > Soil > Wetlands | place: USA...
GCGGCCGGGACCTCCGGCGTGAGCTCGAACTCCAGGATGTCGTCCACGGCCTGCGGCGACAGCTCGGACACCTCGGCGGACGCCTCAACGCTGTCGTTGCCGGGGAAATCACCCGTGGCTCCGGCGACTTCGGCTCCGGCGACTTCGGCTCCGGCGCGAGCGGAGTTTGCCGCTGCGGCCAGTGTCGGCGGCACGAGGCCCGCGGGCATGAGGCCGATTTCGGAGGTTGTGTCGGTGCGCGTGCCGCGGCTCGATGGCGGCCGCAGCAGCACTGCGACCTTCTGCAGGATTGTGCGCACCTGCGGTGTCACCAGCCTGTCCGCCGTCCCTTCGCCGACTGATTTGATGTCGGCCAGGATCATGGCCATGCCCACGAGCGCGCCCTGTGGGGCACGCACGGGGATGAAGAGGCCCACGCGGCCGTCTTCGAGGGAATGCTCGTACGCGGGTCTCGAGAAATCCGAGGTCAGTTCTTCGAAGGCTCCCATGACGGCGCTGTGCTCGTCGGGACCCAGCGCACCCTCACTCAACCACAGCACGTTCGCCTGATCGTCGTACAGCGAGACCGAATGCAGGCGCATCGGCGGCAGGGCCGCCCGCAATTGCCATCCGAGCGACTCCGCTGTGGGCGGTTCGTTCGAAGTGGCCTCGATCGAGGCAGTAGTGTTGGTCGGTGGCGATCGCACGGCGATAGCGGTGGCTGACTGCACGGGCTTCCCCAGACGAAACAAGCTGCGCAAAGCGTGACGCTCCCCGGAAACTGCGCACATCGCCGGAACGGATCTCCTTTGATGCGGTTCTAGGGTGGCAGGACGGTGATTGGGGCGGTGTGACTTCGCTCGCGTTCTCACGACGAGCGTCGGCACTTGGATACACATCCCTGTGTCGTTTGTCATATTCGACATGACGCCGCGCGTCATCGATGAGCCGCCGGCGCAAACCAGGTTCTTGCCGGCGGCCGCGTTTGATGTCCGCTGGATTTGCGGCAGGCAAATCCAGCCAGATGAACTACACGGCGCCGATGAAATCTCGCTTGCCGAGATCGACACCGTTGTGCCGCAGTATGTTGTAGGCGGTGGTCACGTGGAAGAACACGTTGGGAATCGCCCAGCGCTGCAGGAACGACAGGCCTTTGAAATCGAACGTGCGCTCGCCGGCGGGGACTTTTATGTCACGATCCTCGGAACCCTCGAACGCGCTCACCGGTATGCCGCGCATGTACTCGATCGTGCGCGCGATGCGCGAGCGCAGCTCCTCGATCGTCTTCTCGTTGTCCTCGAAGCGCGGCGGTTCCTGACCGGCCAGGCGCGCCACGGAATTCTTCGCCAGGTCGCAGGCGATCTGCACCTGGCGCGACAGCGGAAACATGTCCGGCGCGAGCCGCGAGCCGACCAGCACCGCGGGGTCGAACTTGCGTGCCGCCGCGCTGGCAGCGCCTTTTTCGAGGAGGGCCGAGAGGTTGCCCAGGGTGATGGCGAAGACGTCCACCGACAGGGCGTACACCGAGATCTTCATGGATGCTCCTGATTATTCGGAAAGAGCGGTAAATGGGGGCCGGCGGTGCAGGTACGCCCGCTCGGCGCCGGCATTCTACGCCCAGGAGCTTGGCCGGGATGCATCGAGGGTGAAACAATGGCGCTCCCGGACGGAACGATTGAGGCGCCCTTGAGCCTGCTCTGGACACCTGCGCAGCTGGCCGTGCTGGCCAAAGTCATCGATCTGAACGGCTTTTCGGCCGCAGCGCGTGCGCTTGGCGTGCCCAAGGCGGCGGTGAGCCGCGCAGTAGCCGACCTCGAGAAATCCCTCGGCGTTCGCCTGCTCGAGCGCACGACGCGCCGCGTCGCGCTCACGCACGCCGGCAAGCTGCTCTTTGCGCATGCCTCCCGCATCGTGGAGGAGTCGGACGCAGCACGCGCGGTCATCGCCAGATTGCACGCACCGCTCAGCGGGCCGTTACGCGTGGTGGCCGACCCAACCTTCGGTCGGGTGCTGCTCACGCCGCTGGTGCCGCGCTTTCTCGAGAGCTTCCCGGATATTCCACTGGAAGTTGCCCTGGATGCCGATACGGAGAATGCAACGGATTGGGACGTCGCCATTCGCACACGCACGTCAGCGCCGGCCGAGTTTGCTTCCCGGCTTCTGGGTGCGCCGCCTGCATTGCTATGCGCTACTGCTGCTTACCTGCAGTCGCGCGGTACGCCAACGCGTCCCGACGATCTCCGTGCGCACGACCTGCTGACGCCGGAGCTCACCGATCTGCCTCAGTTCCGCCTGCGTTTCGAGCGTGGCCTGTTGCGCGCGGAAGTGCCTGTGTCGCCCAAACTCGCCGTCGACGATCCAGCCGTGCTGCACGCGGCGACCGCCGCAGGCCTGGGGATCGGCTTGCTGCCTGAGTTCCTCTGTCGGCAAGGTCTGGCCACCGGCCGCCTGAAACCCGTGCTGTCGGACTGGACCCTGCCCGCTGCCGCCGAACTGCATGCCGTGTATCCGGCCGCGCTCGAGGCTGACCTGCGCGTCCGGCACTTCGTCGATTTCCTGGCCGCGAACATCGTCCCGGCGCTGGCCGGGGCACGCCCGGATGCTGCTGCCGGCCCGTCCGCGACATAAGGTTACCCGCGAGTAGGATTGTGCTCGGCGGGCGGGGCTGGCCGCGCTAGACTAGAGCCAACCCACGGCTCAAGGACTGTCAGATGTATCGCGCTCCGCTCAGGGAACTGCGTTTCGTGCTCGATGAGTTGCTGCAGTCGCAGTCCCTGTCGGCTTTCCCCGCCTTCGCGGATCATTCCACCGAGGTGGGTGGCGCGATCCTCGAGGAGGCGGCGCGCTTCGCGCAGACCGTGCTCGAGCCGATCAATCGCGCCGGTGATGAGCACGGCGCCAGCTGGACACCGCAGGGCGTGCAGGCCGCGCCGGGTTTCCGCGATGCGTACCGGCAATTCGCGGCGGGCGGCTGGGCTTCCCTCGGCGCCGATCCGGACTTCGGCGGCCAGGCGGCGCCGCAGTCGCTGGTCACGGCAGTCCAGGAGATCTGGGCCTCGGCCAACCTCGCCTTCAAACTCTGTCCGATGCTCACGCAGGGCGCGGTGCACGCGCTGGAACTGTGCGGCACGCGGCAACAGAAGGAGCTGTTCCTGCGCCGCATGATCAGCGGCGAGTGGACCGGCACCATGAATCTGACCGAGCCGCAGGCGGGCTCGGATCTGGGCCAGATCCGCACGCGCGCCGTGCCCGACGGTGATCATTACCGGATGTTCGGCCAGAAGATCTTCATCACCTGGGGCGACCACGACTGCACCGAAAACATCATCCATATGGTGCTCGCGCGCATCGAAGGCGCACCGCCGGGCGTCAAGGGCATCTCGCTGTTCATCGTGCCGAAGATTCTCGTCAACGCGGATGGCTCTCTGGGTAAGCCCAACGAAGTGCGCTGCGTGTCGATCGAACACAAGCTGGGCATCCATGCCAGCCCGACCTGTGTGCTGGCCTACGGCGACCAGGCCGGGGCGGTGGCGTATCTCGTGGGTGAACCCAACCGCGGCCTGGAATACATGTTCATCATGATGAATGCCGCGCGCCTGTCGGTGGGGCTCGAGGGTTACGCCATAGGCGAGCGCGCCTTCCAGCGCGCTGTGGAATGGGCGCGCACCCGGGTGCAGGGCAAGCCTCCCGTGCCACAACCGGCCGGGCCGCTGCCGATCATCCATCACCCCGACGTCAAGCGCATGCTGCTCACGATGAAGTCGCTGACCGAGGCGGCGCGCGCGCTGGCCCTGTACGCGGCCTCGCAACTGGATGTCGGCACTCACCATCCTGACGAGAAGCAGCGGACCCGCGCGCAGGCGCGCGCGGATCTGCTGATCCCCATCGTGAAGGGCTGGTGCACCGAGACGGGCAACCAGGTCACCGGCATCGGCGTGCAGGTGCATGGCGGCATGGGCTTCATCGAGGAAACGGGCGCGGCCCAGTACATGCGCGATGCCCGCATCACCACGATCTACGAGGGCACCACCGGGATCCAGTCCAATGACCTGATCGGACGCAAGATCGGCCGCGACCGCGGTGCCGCCATGGGCAGCCTGCTGGCGGACATGGGGCGGGAACTGCAGGCGCTCGGAGCGAAGCATCCCGCTGCCGAGGCCACGCGCAAGGCGGCGCTCGAAGCCGTGAATCACCTGCGAACCGCGACCGACAGTCTGCTGAAGGCACTGGCGAGCAGGCCCGACGCCGCCATGGCGGTGTCGGTGCCGTATCTCATGCTGTGCGGTTACGTGGTCGGCGGGTGGTTGCTCGCCCGGAGCGCGGCCCTGGCTGCGGCCAACCTGGAGGGGCCGGAGAAATCGTTCTACGATGCGAAGCTTCACACGGCGCGGTTCTATGCCGAGCAGGTGCTGCCACAGGCCCTGGCCCTGGGGCGCGTCGTGGAAGGCGGTGCGGAGAGCGTGATCACAACGGATGCCGCATTGATCTGACGGAGTATCGTGAACAGGCGCGAACTGCTCGCGGGAGGACTGAAGATGATGGCCGCCGCCACCGCTGCTGCGACTGCCACCGCAACGGCTACCGCCGCCGCCGCTGCTGCGACTGCCACCGCAACGGCTAACGCCCCCGCCGCCGCCCCTGCGGCCACGGCCCCCGCAGCCGCCGCGACCCGTGCCGTGTCCGCGGATTCGCCTGAGAAGCTCATTGCGCGCCGGATCCCCTCCACCGGCGAGGAATTGCCGGTCATCGGGCTGGGTACATCCGGACCCTTCGAAGTGGGGACGGCATCAGCCGAGCGCGTACCGCTGAAGGATGTCCTCACTGCATTCTTCGCTGCCGGCGCGCGGCTCGTCGACACCTCACCCATGTATTCCACGGCCGAGGGCGTGTTGGGAGACCTGCTCACGCCGCAGATGCATTCGCAGGCCTTCATCGCCACGAAAGTGTGGACGCGAGGCGCGCAGTCGGGCATCGAGCAGATGACGCATTCGTCGCAGGTCATGCAGCACCCGCGCCTGGACCTGATACAGGTTCACAACCTGCTGGACCTGGATACCCAACTCAAGACGTTGCGCGCCTGGAAGGAAGCAGGTCGCGTGCGCTACATCGGCGTAACGCATTACACGGTCTCCTCGCATGAGGATCTCATCCGCGTCATCAATCGCGAGAAGCTGGACTTCGTGCAGTTCAACTATTCACCACTGACGCGCAACGCCGAGCAGCGGCTGCTGCCGCTGGCGGCCGACAAGGGAGTGGCGGTGCTCGTCAACCGTCCGTTCGAGGACGGAGCACTGTTCGACCGGGTGCGTGGCAAGCCCGTACCCGCCTGGGCCGCGGAGTTCGACTGCACCAGCTGGGGTCAGGTGTTCCTGAAGTACATCGCGGCGAACCCGGCGGTGACCTGCATCATTCCGGCCACCGGCAAGGTCGGCCATCTGCAGGACAACCTGCAGGGCGGCCGGGGCCGCTTGCCCGATACCGCGCAGCGGGAGCGGATCGTCGCCGCGCTCAGCAGTTGATCAATTAGGACTTCAGCTCGCCTTCCATCATCCTCACCGCCGTGCCGCCGACGCGCACCGCTGTGAGCGCGCCCTTCACCATGTCAGCTTCAAGGTACAGGAGGCTCGGGCGACCCATCTCGAATCCCTGCTCGACCGTCCAGCGCAGCGTGCCATCGGATGTTCCGGCGCGTGGGGCGAGGTAGCCGGCAAGAGCGGCCACCGCGCTGCCGGTGGCGGGGTCCTCCGTGATGCCGAACTCCTGGGCGAACATGCGGGCACGGATGTCGGAGCCCTTGCGCTCCGGTTCGTAGCAGAACGCGAAGACCTGTGACATGCCGGTCGCTTCGTGCAGCCGGTGGCTCGCGTCCGGGTCGATGCTCAGGCGGCCCAGCACCGCGCGGCTGCGCACACCCACGAACAGAAACGGCACGCCGCACGAGAGGTACTGCGGCGTTTCGCCATCGCCGAGCAGATCTCCCGTGGAGATTCCCAGCAGCGTCGCTAACTCTTCCGCAGGGGGCGCCTTCGCCGTCTGCTCGGGCAGGCGCGCTGTCGTCAGCTGTACGAACCAGTGACCGTCCTGCTGGCGCTGCACCTGGATGGGTACGAGGCCCACTTCCTCCTCGAGCAGGAACTGTCCCGAGGCGCCGTGCACGCCGGCGAGTCCCTCCTCCACGAGCACCTGCGCGGCCCCGATCGTTGGATGTCCCGCAAACGGCAGTTCGCGCGCCGGCGTGAAGATGCGCAGCCGACGCGCGGCGCGCGGGTCACGCGGCTTCACGATGAAGACCGTTTCCGACAGGTTGAATTCGCGTGCCACCTTCTGCATGAAATCAGTGGGCAGCTCCGGCACATCGCAGAACACGGCGAGCGGGTTGCCGCCGAAGGGATGGTCGGTGAATACATCGACGGTGCAGTAGCGCAGTGTCACATCAGGTCCGGTGGGTTGGGATCGCCATGGGGGTGGATCTCGGAGTCACGGCGGGCGCGATGGCCCAGGTAGCGTTCGATGCGGTGGAAGACAATCAGCACCAGCAGTCCGAAGACCGTGCCGATGAGCGCCACGGCGATCTGTCCCAGACCCGCTGCCGCACTGGCCGCAGCGGTCATCCAGATGCCGGCCGCGGTGGTCAGTCCGTGGATCTCACGCTCGGTGGTGAGCTTGAGGATGGCGCCCCCACCCAGGAAGCCGATGCCGGTCGCCAGCCCCTGCATGATGCGCGAGAGGTCATCGTGGAGCATGCCCTGCTCCGTGGCGCTCACGATGAACAGGGCGGTGCCCAGAGCCACCAGCATGTGGGTGCGCAGGCCGGCCGGCTTGTGGGTGAGCTCGCGCTGCAATCCCACCAGGGTGCCCATGATCAGGGCCGTGCCGAGCCGCACCGTGATGCGCACGACCTGCTGCATCTCCGGCACGTTGCGGGTGATCTCATCCAGTGCGCTGCTCAACGTGGTAGCCCCCTGTCACCGGCCACTACGGGGAACCCCTGTCACCGACTATTACGGGAACCCCTGTCCCCTGTGACCGACTATTACGGGAGCCCCTGCGACCGGCCATCACCCCCGTGACCGGCTCCTATGATAAGCGCGGCTTCCGCTGCGCGGAACGGCGCATGCTCTCGTAGGCCTCGAGGGCCGCTTCGCGGCTCTTCTTCAGATCCACGATGGGCTGCGGGTAGTGCGCCTCGGAGGAGGAGTCCTCGGCCGGGCGTCCGCCGGCCAGCTCCGGCACCCAGCGCGCCACGTACTCACCCTGCGGATCGAACTTCTCTGCCTGGGTGAGTGGATTGAAGATGCGGAAGTAGGGCGCTGCGTCCGCACCGCAGCCGGCCACCCACTGCCAGTTCAGGGTGTTGTTGGCGAGATCGGCATCCACCAGCGTGTCCCAGAACCAGCGTGCACCGCTCTCCCAGCCGATGAGGAGATTCTTGACCAGGAAGGAACCCACCACCATGCGCACCCGGTTGTGCATCCAGCCGGTGGCCCACAACTGGCGCATGCCCGCGTCCACGAGCGGCACTCCGGTCCGGCCGCCTTGCCAGGCCGACAGCCTGCGTGCCTCGGAGCGCCACGGAAAGCGTGCGAACTCGCTGCGCAGCGGTTCGGTGGGCGTCTGGGGGAAGTGATACAGCAGGTGATGGGCGAATTCGCGCCACACGATCTCGTGCAGGAACATCGAGGCACGCCCGCGTGGCCCCAGCGCGTGCCAGATCTGTCGCGGCCCGATCTCACCGAAATGCAGATGCGGCGACAGACCTGAGGTGCCGCGAACGGCGGGCCGGTCGCGCGCACTGCGGTAGTCGGGTAAAGCACGCTGGATGAAGCGGCTCAGGCGACTGTGCGCGCCGCTCTCGCCCGGCCTCCAGCTGGCCTCAATCCGCTTGTACCAGTTCACTTCGGGGAGCAGTTGCAGGGATCCCAGCAGAACGGCCTTCGGCCATGAGCGAGGCGCGCGCAACTCACGGGGCGCCGGCAGAGCCTCCACGGGTTTGACGCTGGTGAGCAACGCGCGCTGGAACGCACTGTAGACCTGGTAGGGACGGCCGCTGCGGTTCGCGAAATCCTCCGGCTCCACCAGCAGCGCACTGTTGAATTCGTTCACGGCGATGCCGCTGGCGCGCAGACCTTCCGCCACACGGCGTGAGCACTCCAGCGCCGCTGGTTCATAGCGCCGGTTCCAGTGGACGGCGGTTGCACCCGCTTCCGCGGCCAGCGCCTCCAGGGTCTGCAGGGCCGGGCCGCGCGCCAGGATCAGTCGCGATCCGTGTTCGCGCAGCTCCTTGTTGAGTGCGATCAGTGAGTGATGCAGCCACCAGCGCGAGGCGCTCCCCGGTGCCCAATCGCCCTCCTCTTCCGGTGACCAGATGTAGACGGGGATGACCGGCCGGCCGCGCGCCGCGGCCGCGTGGAGTGCGGGATTGTCCCGCAGGCGCAGGTCCTGCCGGAACCACACGATGGTGGCACCGCCACCGCCGCCACCGCCGCCACTACCGCCGCCGGGCGCGGTCGTGGAGTCAGCGCGCGCGCGAGCGGCCATGGCGCGGAATCCGCAGGCTCAGTCGGGGTGGCTCGTTCAGATTCTGCAGGAACTCCCGCCGCTGTTCGGGCTCGAGCGCAGCCCAGTTCACCTTGCCGGCATGCATGCTCCGCAGGCGGTTGTCACCAATGCGCGCGCGGGCTGCGCTGGTGCTGCGCCATTCGGCCGGCAAGCGGCGCGTGCTGCCGCGACGCAGAATGTCGGTGACCGCGGCGGCGACGACCGGATCGCGAGTGAGATCGCTGTGCGCCACGGCCGCGTACAGATTGCGTGCGCCGGGCAGTGTCGCGCTCACGGCCGGAACGGTTCCATCTCCATGGCGAGTGATAGTGTAGATGAACTCGCCCTTGCGCCGCGTGACGGCGGTAACGGTCTCCTGGCGGATACCAACAATGGAGGTGACTCGCTCGTCCGGTGGAGCAAGTCGATCCTGGATGCCGCGTGCGTTCCGCAGCAGTACGGAGTCCGGTTGCGGACCTTCACCGGGCCACTGTGCGGGGTCGAACAGGTCGGGCCCGCCGTTGCATCCCGCGACCGGCAGCATGTGATACAGGCTGGGAAAGCCGGTGAAGATGTCCCGTGCAAGCGATTCTGCGCTGGCGTTGGCCACGAGCCGCGAGATCTTTCGTACCACGCTGTAGGTTCCCCGAAGCGCTTGCAGTGGAGCGTAGGAGCCGAAGTTGGGAGTGCCCAGCAGGATAAGCCGTTCGACGTTCTCCACGCCAGGTTGCGCCAGCGCGGCCCGGCTCACGAGTCCGCCCATGCTGTGTGCAACGATCATCACCCGTCGCGCGGCAACTGACCGCAGCCTCTGCGCGAAAGCCACGCCCAGCTCGTCGACCCCGAGCCGCCAGTCGTAGTCGTGGAACACAGTGGCGAACCCGCTGGCGCGCAGATGCAGCTTGAGACGCAGATAAGAGTACAGCACCACACCCAGCGGGACGATCGGAGTACGTTCCGACAGGCGCAGGTGCGTGAGCTTGCCGACCTCGATGTCGATCGGGTCGAGCCAGAGGATGTCATCCGGAAGCGGCCGCTGCCGGCGCGTGCCGAGCTGCGATCCCATGATGCCCGGTACGACGAAAACGCAGGGGGCATCCGCATCGAGCGGTCGCCGCGCCCCCTGCCGCGCGAGTCGGACCAGCTCGCGATACTCGCGTCGACCGAAATAACCGACGAGTTCCTCCTCGTGGCGGCCATCGCGCAGAGACCGTTCGATCTCGCCATCGCTCCAGGTGAACCGGTCGTAGGGCGTGACGTGATTCGGCGGCAGGCCCTCGCGACTGGAGCCCGGGCGGGTCATTCGGCGCCGGGAGGACGTACCGGCGCGCTCACGTGCAGCGCGCCACCGCCCTCGATTTCGATCACCAGCGGCACGCTCTGTCCCGGTACCAGTTTTCCGGTCAGGTCGTGCAGCATCACATGCAGTCCGCCCGGCTCGAGCCGGACCGTCTTGCCGGCCTCGATGGTGAGCGGTTCGTGCGGGCGCATGCGCGCCTGCCCGCCCTCCACCCGTGTCTCATGAATCATCGCGTGGCCCGCGAGCGGCGTGTGGATGCCGGTCACGACAACCGCGGCAGCGCTGACGTTGCGCAGAGTCAGATAAGCCGCCGCCATGTCAGTCCCGGGTGTGAACCGGATCCACGCATCCTGCGCGATCAGGGACACCGCCTGCGATGCGGCGCTCGGCGCGACCTGCGGTGCGGCGCTCGGCGCGACCTGCGGTGCTGCGCGCGGTGTGACCTGCGGTGCAGTCCGCGGGGCCCCTGCGCCTTGGGGTCCATTCTGCGGGGCGGATTGCGGCACCGCGACGGACGCGCACAGCAGGAGGAGGCAAGTCAGGATGGCGGCGGGCTTCAATAGGCTCTCCGTGGGGCAGTACGCCGAAATTATGCCAGACGGCTGCTCGCTGCCCATGCGGCCCTCGCAGCACGTGCGGTCTGCGCGGCCCATGCGGGCGGCGCCGGCCGTCATTTCGCGTGCGCCGCGATCAGATCACACAACGCATCGATGGCAGGGCGCCGAGCCGTGGTTTTGCGCCAGACGGCTCCGACATGCCGGACCGGAGCAGGCCGCGCGAACGGACGGATCGATACACCGCGCGCGTTGCCATAGGCTCCCTTGCTGGCGAGCTCGGGCAGCAGGGTGACACCGGCCCCCGTTGCGACCATCTGGCGCAGGGTCTCGAGGCTCGTGGCGCGGAAATCCTGCTTCTCGTGCAGACCGATACGGCTGCAGACCTCCAGCGCCTGGTCGCGCAGGCAGTGACCGTCTTCCAGCAGGAGCAGCGTTTCGCCCTTCAGATCATCCACACGCACGCTGTCGCGCTTGGCGAGCCGGTGCTGCTCTGGAACGGCGACGGTGAAAGGTTCGGTGAACAGTTCCCGCGCTTCCAGGCCTTCCAGCTCCACCGGCAGTGCGAGGATTCCGACATCGACCTCGCCACTCTCCAGCTTCTCGAGCATCTGCGTGGTCTGGTACTCGTACAGGCGCAGCTCCAGCCGGGGCAACCCCTTGCGGATTGCCTGGGAGACCCGAGGCAGCAGGTACGGACCGATCGTGGGAAGCAGCGCCAGCCGCAGGCGGCCCGCGAGCGGGTCGCGGTGGGCGCGCGCGAGCGTCACCACCTCCTCGCTTGCCTCCAGGATGCGCCGCGCGCGAGCCACGATCTGCTCTCCGGCCTCCGTAAGGGTCACGTTCTTGGGGTGGCGCTCGATGAGCTGCACTCCAAGGTAATCCTCCAGCTTCTTCAGCTGGGCCGACAGCGTAGGCTGGCTGACGAAGCAGCGCTCGGCCGCCCGGCCGAAATGGCGGCTGTCGGCCACGGCCACCAGGTAGCGCAGGTCTTTCAGCTTGATGTCGGCCATGCGCCGATCCTCATATATAAAATCTATCGATATTATAATATCAATCGATTGGAACTATAAAGACCCGCCCCCCATCATGACGGCATCCCGCGGCGGTCATGCAGATCACCGCAGTTTTTGCAGGAGAGTCAGACATGTTGGGCATCGGACAGAAATTTCCCCAGTATTCCCTCACCGGCGTGGTCTCGAACGACCTGAACCAGGCCTTCCAGCCATTCACCCAGGACAGCTTCCCCGGCAAGTGGCAGATCGTGTTCTTCTGGCCCAAGGACTTCACGTTCGTGTGCCCGACGGAGATCGCCGCGTTCGGCAAGCTCGAGAAGGAGTTCCGGGCCCGCGACGCACAGGTGCTCGGGGTGAGCATCGACAGCGAGTTCGTGCACCTCGCCTGGCGCCGGGACAAGGAAGAGCTCAAGAGTCTGCCGTTCCCCATGCTGGCGGACATCAAGCGCGAGCTCACCACGAAGCTCGGCATCCTGGATCCCGAGGCCGGAGTCGCTCAGCGCGCGACTTACATCGTCGATCCGCAGGGCGTCATCCGCTTCGTCTACGTCACCGACCTGAACGTCGGCCGCAATCCTGAGGAAGTGCTGCGCGTACTGGATGCACTGCAGACCGACGAACTCTGTCCGTGCAACTGGAAGGCGGGGCAGGACACTCTGAAGGCGGCGTAACGCAACGTCACGCAGAGCCACGCAGGGTCACGCGGCGCCGAGGGGCGCCGCGCGACCTGATGCGGCGTAACGTGAGGAGACAGTCATGACCACACTCGACACCATCCGCGACTCGCTTCCGGACCATGCCCGGGATCTGAAGCTGAACCTGGGTTCCGTCCTGAGCACGACGGGTGCTCCCGGACTCACTGACAAACAGATCTGGGCCGTGGCGCTCGCTTCAGCCATCGCATCCCGCAATGTCACGTTCACCCGTGACATCGAGTTGCTCGCGGGTGCCCATCTCGATCCGGCTTATCTCAACGGCGCACGCGCCGCTGCCGCGGTCATGGGCATGAACAACATCTACTATCGCTTCCTGCACCTCGTGGAGGACGCGGAGTACGCCCAGATGCCGGCGCGCCTGCGCATGAACGTGATCGGCAATCCGGGCATCGACAAGCAGGACTTCGAACTCCTGTCGCTCGCGGTGTCTGCCATCAACGGTTGCGGCACATGCGTTGCATCGCACGAGCGCACGCTGCGCAAGCATGGCCTCGGGCGAGAGGCCGTGCAGAGCGCGGTGCGTATCGCCGCGACAGTTCACGCAGTGGCCGTTGTTCTCGAGGACGCTGGGAGCCTGGCGGCCGCGCAGGCGAAGGTCAGCGACGCACAGACCGGCGGCGCGCAGGCCCCCGCCACGCAGGCCCGCGACGCACACACCGGCGGCGCGCAGGCCGCCTGAGCTGACATCCTTCCGGAACAGTGCCTGCGCGTCGGTCCGTGCTCCCGCGGGAGTCACGATCGGCGCGCGGGCATTGCGCTATCCTTGGCCGCCTCACGGGATCGGGGACTTTTGGCATGGCGACCCGGTTATCTGCAGGAGTCGTGGTCGTGCGCCGGACCGATACGTGGCTGTTCCTGATGCTGCGTGCCTACCGCAACTGGGACTTTCCCAAGGGACTGGTCGAGCCCGGTGAGGAACCCCTGCAGGCCGCCGTGCGCGAAGTGCAGGAGGAAACCCTCATCGATGCGCTGCAGTTCGACTGGGGCGAGGTGTATCGCGAGACCGCCCCTTACGCCAACAAGAAGATCGCCCGCTACTACGTCGCGCGCACCGAGCAGGTGGCCGTGACGCTGCCGGTGCGCCCCGAACTGGGCCGCGCCGAGCACGACGAGTTTCGCTGGGTCAGCTTCGAAAGCGGACTCACCCTGTGCTCGCCGCGACTCGATCCCATCCTGCGCTGGGCCGCTGAGGTGATTGGCTAGGATTTTGCAGGTTGCGCCCGCTGGCTCAATGAACGAGTTCCGGTGGGATCAGCTTGTACATCACCGGGGTGACCAGGCGCGCCAGCAGCGTGGAGGAGATCAGGCCGCCGATGATCACCCAGGCCATGGGTGAATACAGACCCACGTTCTCGATGGCCAGCGGCAGCAGACCGCCGATTGCCGTGACCGAAGTCAGCAGGATGGGCAGGAAGCGGATCTCGCCCGCACGCTCGATCGCCTCATCCAGCGGCACACCCTCGGCGCGCAGCTGATTGGTGAAATCCACCAGCAGGATGGAGTTCTTGATCTCGATGCCGATCAGGGCGATGAAGCCGATGCCGGCCGTGAACGAGATGGAGTTGCCGGTGAACAGCAGCATCAGCAGGCCACCGAACACGCCCAGTGGCACCACCGTCAGCACGATCAGAGTGGATTTGAAGTTGCCGAACTCCAGCACCAGGATGGCGAAGATGCCGAACACCGCCACTATGACGGCCGTGCCCATCCCGCCAAACGCCTCCGCGCTCGACTGCGCCTCGCCACCGAGCGAATAACGGTAGCCGCGCGGCCAGCTCATGCGGTTCAGGCGCTTCACGATGTCCGCGGTCACCTTCGCCGTGTTGTATCCACCGGCCACTTCCGAATTGATGCTCACGAAGCGTTCGCGGTTGTAGCGCGCAATCTGCGTCGGCGCCGCTTCGAACTGCAACGTGGCCAGCTGTGACACTGGCAGCACGGCGCCCAATGCGGACGGCACGCGCACCTGGCTGAGCGCATCGAGATCGGCGCGCGGACCGATCGGGGTGCGCACCGTGATGTCATATTGCTCGCCCGACGGATCCTTGTAGGTTCCCACCGGGTAACCCGCCACCGACAAGCGCACGGCGCGATCGAACTCCACGGTCGGCACGCCCAGCAGACTGGCCTTGAGGGGATCCACGGCCAGCTTGAGGTTGGTACGTGCCACCTTGAGCGGATTACTGACATCGCGCGTCCCGGGTGTGGCGATCATCAAACGCTCGACGCGCCCGGCCAGCTGGTCGATCACGTCCGATGACGCGGATCGCGATGGGCGCAGCGATGTTCGGACCGTTGACGAATTCCTTCACGTAGATGTGAGCCCCTGGATAGCGGGCCAGGTCGGCACGCAGCGCATCCAGTCTCCGTGGCGTCTTGCGCGTGTCGTAATGCGAGAGCTGCACGAAGATCTCGGCGTAATTGAGGGCGTCCCCGTGCGCCACCACGTTGTAGTAGACCTGCGGGTTACCGTGGCCCAGATTGGCAAACCAGCTTTTGACCTCGGGCACATGCGCCAGCTGTTCCTCGGCAAAACGCAGAGCGCGATCCGTTTCGGCGAAGCTCGTGCCGTTCGGAGTCTCGACAGTGATCAGGAACTGCGGCGTGTCAGCCTTGGGGAACAGGCTGTTGCCGATGATGGGCACGACAACGGCCGCCAGCAGTAGCGCTCCGGCAATTGTGACCACGACCGTCGCCCGGGGACGGGCCAGACAGTAGTGCAGAGCGGGGCGGTAGTAGCGATGGATGGCGCCCATCACGCTCTGCAGGAGCGGGCTGCCGTGCGGATCCTCCTTCTCACTCAGCAGGCGGCTGGCGAGAAACGGAATGATGAACAGCGCGATCAGCAGCGAGCCGAGGATGGTGACCGTCACGGTGACCGGCAGCACGCGGATGAACTTGCCGGGGTTGCCGGGCAACGCCATCAGCGGTACGAAAGCAAAGATCAGGGTGGCGGTGCAACCCAGGATGGCGATGAGTATCTGCTTCGACCCTGCGATCGCCGCATCCAGGCGTGACTGCCCCTCGCGCAGGTGCCGCGCGATGTTCTCGGTGACCACGATCGAATCGTCCACCAGCAGACCCAGCGCCACCACGAAGGCCGCGATGGAGATCTGATTGAGCGAGTAACCGAGGAAGTACAGCGAAGTCAGTCCGAAGGCCAGCGACAGTGGAATGGAGATCATCACGATGCCGGCGGCGCGCCAGCCCAGCGGCAGCAGCGTGAGCAGCACCAGTCCGATGGCGATGCCGAAATCCCGGTACAGGTGATCCAGGCGGCTGGCGACATTGCGGGACTGCTCGAATCCGCGTTCCAGCCGGATCCGTCTGGGCAGATCCTTCTCGAAGCGTTCCAGGGTGGCCTCGATGCGCTGGTTGACCGTCAGGATGTTGTAGCCTTCCTTCTGGTTCGCCGTCACGAACACCGCGCGCTTGCCGTTGAAGCGTCCGATGTAACTCAACGGCTGGCTTTGCCAGCTCACGTCCGCTACGTCGCGGACGCGGACGATCCGTCCACCGGCCGCCAACACCACCGTATCGCGGACCTGGTCCAGCGAGGTGTAATTGCCTGAAGTCTTCAGACTGAAGCTGCGCGCGCCGATGTCGATGAACCCGCCGGGAATGTTCGCGTTTTCACTCTGCACGGCATCGACGACCTGTTGCGGCCTGATACCCAGTCCCGCCATGCGCTCGAGATCCACGGCCACGCGCAGTTCGCGTGCCGGATAGGCCCACGTCTCTGCCGTGCGCACGCCATCGACCGTCTTCAGAGTGTCCTTGAGCGAGCGCGCCTGATCCTCCAGCTCGCGATAGGTCGCCTCCTCGGAGACCAGCGCGAGCTGCACGATATTGACCAACCCCGGGCTCAGCTTGCGGATCTCCAGCTGCTTCAGCTCGGCGGGCAGTTCGGGACGCAGCGCGTTGACCTCGCGCGTGACCTCGTCGTACTTCTTGTCTGGATCCGCGCTGGCGTTGAACTCGATGGCCGTGGTGGAGACACCGTCGGTGATCGTGGTCTCGATCTTGTAGACATCGTCCAGCTCGGCCAGCTTGTCCTCGATGGGCTTGGCCACCAGCCGCTCCAGGTCCTTGGGATCGGCACCCGGATTGACCGCGGTGATGATGAAGCCCGGAAATTTGAGGTACGGGTCCTCCTCCCGCGGCACCGCCGTGAAGGCGTACCACCCCAGCACGACCAGGCACAGGAACACCACCAGCGTGAACGGGTAGCGCCGGATCGGAAATTCCAGCAGGGTCATGGCGCCTCCAGCTGGACCTGTTCCTGGTCCTGCAGATAGGGCGCTCCGTCGGTCACCACGCGTTCGCCGGGCTGCAGTCCGTCCGTCAGCGCCACTCCCGTCGTATCGATGAACGCGATGCGTACCGCACGGCGCTGCACGCGATCACCGTTGACGACGAACACACTGGCCCGCTCACGATCACCTTCGACGACCGAGCTGATCGGGACGTACGTCAGGACCGCCGCGCGCGACGAAGCGGGCTGTATGCGCAGTCGCGCTACCAGACCACTGGCCAGTGGTGCCGGCGGATCCGCGAAGCGCACCTCCACCGGGAAGAGTCCGGTCCGCTCGTCCGCGCCGCTGGCAATCTCGCTGATCGTGCCCGGCAGGGTGCGCCCGGGGTACGCGTCCATTCGGATCTCAGCCGGATCACCGAGCTTCAGCTGCACGACGTCTCGATCGGAAAGCGCGGCGCGTACCACGTAACCGCGGTCATGCGCGCCGATCGTCAACACGGCCTGCCCCGCGGCTACGAGTTCGCGCTCCTGGGACAGCTTGCGCAGGACCACGCCGTCCTGCGGCGCGACGATCACGGAGTAACCCCGGTTGAATTCAACACTGCGCAGCTGCGCCTGTTGCAGGGCCGCCTGCGTACGCAGGTCCTGCAGCTGCTCGAGGCTGATCACCTGGTCGCCGTAGAGGCGCTCGCCGCGCGCCAGATCGCGACTGGACTTCTCGGCCAGCGCGCGAGCCTGCGCGACCTGCGCGTCGATTTCAGTCAGCTCGATCTCTGCCAGGCGCTGGCCCTTGTGCACGCTCTGACCCTGCTCGACCAGGATGCTGCGGATGACGCCGCCCACCTTGAAGGACAGGCGCATTTCATCCTTGGTGGCGACGATGCCATTCGTCACGATGGACGGCGTCGCCGGCCCGGACGTGGCCTCCTGCGCTCTGACAGGTGTCAGCCGGGGAGCCGTCGGTGTTGGATGCGACGTGCAAGCGAGCATCAGCAGCGTACCCACTGCAGCCAGTGCACCGGCGACTTTGGCCACTTGCAGGCCGCGCCCAGCCCACACCGGCCGGGGAGAATCCGCGTGGCCCGTGCGGGCGATTTCCGGAGCCGGCGATTCCGCGGGAACTGGGGTGATCGACGAAGCGGACGATTCGGAAGACTGCATGGGATATCCCCGGTTAGTGGGCGGCGAGATCCACCGGCAAGGTGCCGGAGGCCGTCGCGTAATCGAGCTCAGCCTGCCGTGCCAGCAGGTCGAAGCGGGTGACGTTGAGATTGAGTTCGGCGCTGGTGAGCGTGCTGCGCGCGTCGATGAACTCGACCTGATTGATGACACCTTCGTCGCGCTTGCGGCTCGCGATGCGGAATGCGGCATGCGCTGCGTCAGCGCGCGCGCTTGCCGTGTCCAGCGAATCGGCCGTGGCTTCGAGACGGTCGAGTGCCTGCTGGACTTCGAGCTGGATCTGCTGCGAGATCTCATCCCGCTGCGTGGCGGCCCGGCGTGCATCGGCTCGCGCACCACGCGCCTGAGCGCTCGAAGCGCCCCCATCGAAGAACTGCCAGCGAAGCAGCAGCGAGATCGTGCTGAAGTTGCTGCCGTGACCGAAGTCGTACTGCTCGTCGTTGATGCCGGCGTCCACCCCGAGTGATAGCGACGGCTTCAAGCTCGCTCGCGCCACCTGAACCTGGGATTCGGCGGCGGTGATGACGCGGTCGAGCTGCCGGATCTCCGGGCGGTTCGCCAGCGCCTCGGTGCGCAATACACCGAGGTCGTGAGCCGTGCGCCCGATCTCACTGTCGATGGTGGCGACGTGCAGAGGCTCATCCAGTGACCGGTTCAACAGGAAATTCACATAGCTGCGCGCCTGCGACTGGCCGTTCTGCGCATCGCGAAGCTGTTGCACGACCGCGAGCTGTTCGGCGCGCGCGCGCAGCACCTGGTCCTCGGTGATCTTGCCGTTGCGGAACAGGGACTCATTCACACGGACGTTTTCGTTGAGCAGGGAGAGGCTGGCTTCTACGATGCCCACCGTGCGGTTTGCCTTGAGCCAGTCCAGGTAGGCGACCGTCACGTCACGCTTGATGCGGCGCCCGAGCGCTACGCGATCGAATTGCGATGACTCGAGTTGGGCGCGCTGGGCGCGCACAGCAGCTGGAATGGCAGGCGCATACAGTGCCTGTCGCACCGTGAACCGGGTGTCCTGTTCGCGCTCGCGCTGGAAGGGGATGGCCTGGTTGGCGATCGGAGTGAACGGAGCCGGGCGACCTTGCGCCGCGAGCAGCTGGTTGAGCGTGCCGTAGACGGGGTTGAGCAGGTCTCCCACGGGAACATCGAATTCCCTTCCGCCCTCGGCGCGCGTGTAACGAGCCTCCAGTGCAACCGTCGGCAGGTAGCGCGCACGCGCGCCATCCAATGCCGCGATGTTGCGTTCCACGTCGAACGACTGCGACTGCAGAGTCAGGTTGGACTGCAAGGCCTGGCGGACGTACTCGTCGATCACCTCGGCCACGGGGCGGGCCGCGGTCTCTGACAGCACCGGATCTGCTGCGGCGATGGGGCCGCTGCTGCGCGCGGCGGCTGCTTGCCCACGACCATCAAGCGGCATCGCTACGCCGAAAACGAGCAACGCCAGCGCTGCGAACGCAGGGGGGAAGGGGTGACGGGGCGTCGGGATCGAGGGATTCATCTGTGCACTCATTAGACGCGTGTCAGTTAAGGGACAAAAAAAGGGCCTCAGCAGGGGGGTTGCAGCGCGCGCGTGGCCATGAGAAGCGCCTGATCCATCAGCTCGCGCGTATGCAACCCGTCATGGGCCAGCACTTTGGCCTTCGCACCTGACAGTTGGATGATGCCGTGCATGAATCCCCACAGGACCACCGCCACGACCCTGGCATCGCCCACGTCGGGACGGATGGATCCGTCACGCACCCCGCCTTCCAGGGCGCGATGCATCAGGTCGCGCACGGCATCTCCGGTCTGCAGCACCGCTTCCTCGTTGGGCTGCAGGTTGGTGGTGTCCGGCGACTCCAGCTCGCAGCGCGCCAGCACTTCGAAATACACAGGGAATTCCTGCGAAAAGGCGATGTAGGCATGGCCGATCGCCGTGATCTGGTCGAGCCCGCTGCGGTGGCGGGCCACCGCCTCCTCGAAGCGCGACCGCAGTAGCGCCAGGGCGCGCTCGCCGATCCCGAACATCAGGTCCGACTTGTCCTTGAAGTACACGTACACCAGGGCGCGGGACAGACGGGCCTTGCGGGCGACCTGATCCATGGTCATCGCGTCCCAGCCGGCGCTCTTGGCCACGGCCTCGGCCGCATCCAGTATCTCGGCGCGGCGGCGCTCCTTCTCTTCCTGGCGGCGTTCGGCGATGTAACTCATGCGCGGTGATCGTAGTAGCCGATTGACATGATGTCAACAATTATATTGATGTATATGACGTGCTCGCCGGACCCGGCCACAATCGCCACTCCCCCTGCGCAGGAGCCTTCCCATGACCCGCCCATTCAACGATTCCGAGACCGAGAACGTGCTGGCCACCCTCAACCGCATCCTCGAGCTCGAACTGGCCGGCCTGGTCCGCTACCTGCACTACAGCTTCATGATCTTCGGCCACAACCGCATTCCCATCGTGAAGTGGCTGCGCAGCCAGGCTGACGAGTCTCAGGCGCATGCCGTCGAGGCGGGCGAACATATCACCCATCTGGGCGGACATCCCTCCCTGCGCATCGGCTCGCTGCTGGAGACGCACAAGCACAACATCGACGAGATCCTCGGCGAGGCGCATTCCCACGAAGAGGAAGGCCTGAAGGAATACCGCTCGCTGCTCGAACAGGTCGCCGGGCGCAGCATCATGCTCGAGGAATACGCGCGCAAGCAGATCGCGACCGAGGAAGCGCACCTCGCGGAGATCCGCAAGATGATGCGCAAGCCCGGCTCCATCAAGTGACGAGTCGCGCGCCGGTGTGGCTGCCGGCGCTGCTGCTCGCCGGGCTCTGCACGGCTGCGGTCGCCGCCGTCGCCGGTCCGGCCGCTGGCCGGCGGGCCACCGCCGCCCCCTTGACCGTCGTGGACGATACAGGCCAGCGCATCACCCTCACCGCCCCCGCCTCGCGCCTGGTCAGCCTCGCGCCGGGCGCGACGGAAATGTTGTTCGCGGCCGGGGCCGGCGACCGGATCATTGCGACAGTGGAGTATTCCGACGAGCCCGCTGCCGCGCATCTCGTCCCGCGCATTGGCGATGTCATCGCGATCGACATGGAGCGCCTGGTCGCGTTGCGGCCCGATGTGGCCGTGGTCTGGCCCGGTGGCGGCAACATCGCGCAGATCGAGCAGATCGGCCGAATCGGCATTCCTCTGTATCGCCAGCAAGTCAACACGCTGGCCGATCTGCCCGCCTCGATCCGCAGACTCGGAGTGTTGGCGGGCACGAGCGCGGATGCCGAACGCTCGGCGCGCGAGCTCGAGGCGCGGCTCGCGCGACTCTCACGTCTATATGAAAGCAAGCAGCCACCGACAGTACTGCTAGAAGTCTGGAACCACCCGATCTACACCGTGGGCGGCACGCACATCATGAGCGATGCATTGCGCATCTGCGGCGCACGCAACGTCTTCAGCGACCTCCACGAACTCGGCCCAGCCGTCGACATCGAAGCCGTCGTCGCGCGCAATCCCGACATCATCATCGCCGCTTCGCCGCCTGGAGCCGGCGCCGGGTGGGCCGCCGACTGGCAGCGATTCCGGACGTTGCGCGCCGTGCGCAACAACAAGGTGATCCCCTTCGAGGATCAGCGATTGACGCGACTTGGCCCCAGCGTCGTCGACGCGACCGAGGGGCTCTGCAAGGTGCTCGCCGGCGCGCGCTGAAGACCCGGTTGCGCGCGAGCCGGATCGCGCAGGGTCGGCGGCGGGAAGCCCGCTCGGGGAAGCGGCGTCCCGCGAATTTCAGTCGCGGAAGTTGTTGAACTGCAGCGGCACGTCCAGCTTCGCTCCCCGCAGCAACTGGATCGTCTGCTGCAGCTCATCACGCTGCTTGCCGGTCACGCGCACCTTGTCGCCCTGCAGGGCGGCCTGCACCTTCAGGCGTGAATCCTTCACCAGGCGCGCGATCTTCCTGCCCGTCTCCGCATCGATGCCGTGCCGTAACACCACTTCCTGCTGGGCGCTCGACAGCGTGGTCTGCGGCTCCTTGATGTCCAGGCAGATCAGGTCGATGCCGCGCTTGGAGATGCGCAGCTTGAGGATCTCCAGCATCTGCCTGAGCTGGAAGTCCACCTGCGCGCGCAGCGTGATGGTGAAGTCCTTCAGCTCGAAGGTGGCGCCCGTGTCCTTGAAGTCGAAGCGCTGCGCGAGTTCGCGGTTGGCCTGATCGAGCGCGTTGGCGAGCTCGTGGGCATTCAGTTCGGAGACCACATCGAAGGAAGGCATGAGGTTCGCCCTCAGCCGCCGGGCTGGCGCAGCTGGGCTTCGAGCTTCCTGCGGTGGCGGCGCGCCAGCTCCATGAACCGCGGCGTCGGACCGACATCCTCGTAGACCGGGTCACCCTGGTCGTCGGTGGAGATGACCTTCTGCCCGGCCACGTAGGGCATGGCCGCCGCGACCTCCTGCAGGGCCGCACCCAGCAGGTCGGTGATGAGCTGCTCCGGCGTGCGGCCCGGGAACATCTCCGCCAGGGCCAGCAGCTGCGCGGCGTCATCCACCGGCAGGCGCACCGCGTACTCCGCTGCCGTGCGCGGCGCGGCGGCCGTCTCCCGCCAGCTCTCCAGCAGTGTCTTGAAACTCACGGGTACTCCGTCGATCGCTGCTCCCGGGGCGCCATTGTAGGCCAGCGCCGCGTGCCCGACTGCGACTTGACGGCCCGGCGGGGGGCCGGCGATACTGAAGTTCGCATGTCGCAGCAGCTCCTGACCCGCAAGACCTGGTGGTGGCGCACTTCCTGACGGAGTGGGCCCGCGGTCGCTGCTTCCAGTTTTCCCAGACACCCAGTATCACACAGCACCAGAACCCATCTCCGCGCAACGGGGATGGGTTTTTTGCTTTTGGCGCGCTCGGACCAGTGGAGAGAGTTTGAAACCACCATTCGACATATCGGGCGACCTGGACACGCCGGTCTCGGCGTTCATGAAGCTCGCCGCGTTCGGGCCGCGCTTCCTGCTCGAGAGCGTGGAAGGCGGGGAGCGCCTGGCGCGCTATTCGTTCATCGGTTTCGGCGACGGCCTGGAAGTGAAACTCGATCGCGGCGGACTGTCGATCGGTGGCGAGCGTCGCGCGCCGCCGGCCGATGGCGCAGCGCTGCTGGCGAGTCTGCGTGCAGCACTGCGCCAGGCTCCGCAACCTCGACCCGACATCGCGGGCGTGCCACTGGCGGGGGGTCTGGTCGGATACTCCTCGTACGATGTGGTGCGTTTCTTCGAGCGGTTGCCGGCAAGGATCGCCAGCGACACACCCGCACTTCACTACGCGGCGCCCCGCTCGCTGCTGGTATTCGATCATCTGACACGCGGTATCGCTCTCGTGCATGCCGGTTCGGAGGAGGAGCGCCGCTCGTTACGCACCGAGGTCATCCGCGCTCTGCGCGGTGCCCTGCCGAACGGGCGCCGGGCAGGACGCTACAGCCAGCCACAGGCAGCCTTCCAGCGCGCCGACTACCTGGCCGGAGTGCGCCGCACTCAGGAGCACATCGCCGCGGGCGACGTGTATCAGCTTGTGTTGTCGGCTCGATTTGCGGGGCGGCATGACATAGAGCCGTTCCAGGCGTATCGCGCCTTGCGCCTGATCAATCCGTCGCCCTACATGTATTACTGCGCGCTGGGAGATGTGACCGTCGTCGGTTCGTCCCCGGAGGCTCTGGTGAAACTCAAGTCCGGGCACGCGCAGCTGCGACCCATTGCCGGAACGCGGCCGCGCTCCGACGATGCGGACCTGGATGCCGCCCGCGCGGCGGAACTGCGTGCCGATCCCAAGGAGAACGCCGAGCACGTGATGCTGGTAGATCTCGCGCGCAACGATCTGGGCCGCGTGGCCCGGGCCGGCAGCGTACGCGTGGAGCCCTACCGATCGATCGAACGCTACAGCCATGTCATGCACATGGTCAGCGGTGTGCACGGCGAGCTGGCGGACCAGCGCGACTCGTTCGACCTGTTCGCCGCGGCTTTTCCGGCCGGCACGCTGGTCGGCGCGCCGAAGGTCCGCGCCATGCAGATCATCGACGAACTCGAACCGACCAATCGCGGTCTGTATGGCGGCACGGTCGGATACTTCGGCGCCGGCGGCGACATGGATCACGCCATCACCATCCGCACACTGGTGTTCCGGGGCGACGAGTACAGCTTCCAGGCGGGTGCCGGCATCGTCGCCGACAGCGATCCGGAACGCGAACACGAAGAAGTGCTGGCCAAGAGCGGCGCCATGCTGCGCGCGCTGGAAATGGCGGAGACCGGGCTGTGACACCGCGCCTGCTGCTGATCGACAACTACGATTCCTTCACCTACAACCTGGTGCAGGCGTTCCTGGTGCTGGGCGCGGAGGTCCTGGTGTATCGCAACGATGCACTCACTCCGCAGCAGGCACTGGAACTTGCCCCCTCTCATCTGTGCATCTCGCCGGGTCCTGGCACACCTTACGATGCCGGAGTCTCGATGGACATGATCCGGGCGTTTGCCGGCCGCATTCCCGTGCTCGGGGTGTGCCTCGGGCATCAGTCCATCGTGGAGGTGTTCGGTGGCAAGGTGGTTCGTGCCGCCCGCCTCATGCACGGCAAGACTTCGCTGGTCGAGCACGACGGCCGCACGCTGTTCGCAGGCCTGCCGGTTCCCTGCGAAGTCGGCCGTTATCATTCCCTGATCGCTGCCCCCGAAACGCTGCCACCGATACTGGAAGTCACCGGGCGCACGCCCGAGGGCGAGATCATGGGGGTGCGGCACCAGACACTGCTTGTGGAGGGCGTGCAGTTCCATCCCGAAAGCATCCTGACACCGGAAGGGCCGCA
>Ga0335070_10001887_pt1 | contig 24327 bp, 24 predicted proteins | sample Lox_Sample_13_FD_206722 | JGI IMG/M metagenome (GOLD analysis project Ga0335070, IMG submission 206722) | Soil microbial communities from Loxahatchee National Wildlife Refuge, Florida, United States - Lox_Sample_1.3 | ecosystem: Environmental > Terrestrial > Soil > Wetlands | place: USA...
AGAAGTCGGGAGCAGCCACGCTGCCGAGGGCGGAGCCGATGTGGATGATGCTGCCGTGCCCGCGCTCGCGCATGAGGGGAGCCACCGTCTTGGTCAGCACGAAGGCGCCCACGAGGTTGATGCGCAGGACCTCGGCGAAGTCGGCCGCGCTGATGTCGAGGAGCGGCGAGCGCAGCCGGACTGCGGCGGAGTTCACGAGCACGTCGACGCCGCCGAACTCGCTCCGGGCGGCGGCAACCAGCCGCGCCACGTCGGCCTCGCTGCCCACGTCGCCGCTCACGGCGCGAGCGGTGCCGCCGGCCTTGCCGATGGCGGCGACCGTCTCGGCGAGAGGGTCGGGCCGGCGGCCGAAGATCACGACCCTCGCGCCTTCGCCTGCGAAGAGCTCCGCCGTGGCGCGGCCGATACCCGTGCCGCCTCCCGCTACGATGGCGACCTTGCCGTCAAGCGCTCCGCCCATTGTCGACGCTCCTGCAGAAGCCCTTCATGGGACATCGCGGGCAACGGGGCTTCCGCGCCGTGCACCAGGTGGCGCCGAAGTCCATGAGGGCCTGATTGTAGTCATACGCGCGGCCCGGCGGAACAAGAGATTCGGCGAGCGTCCACATGGCCTTCTGGCCTTTCAGGCGTTGAAGGCGGCGCGGGCCCAGGAAGACCCGGCCGAGGACGCGGCGCACATTGGTATCCACCAGCGCTGCGTCCTGGCTGTGGGCGAAGGCCAGGATGGCGCCCGCCGTGTACCGGCCGATCCCGGTCATGCGAAGAAGCGAGGCGCCGTCAGCGGGCAGCCGGCCGCCGTAGCGCGCCATCGTCTCCCGTGCGATGCCGTGGAGACTCCGGGCCCGCCGGTAGTAGCCGAGCGGGCGCCAGGCGCTCGTCACTTCCCGCGCGCGGGCCCGGGCCAGGTCCTCGATGGTCGGATAGCGCGCGAGGAACTCCTGATACTTGGGAATGACCCGCTCCACCTGTGTCTGCTGGAGCATGATCTCGGACACGAGGACCCGATAGGGTTCCCGGGTCCGGCGCCAGGGAAGATCACGCCCATGGCGCGCGTACCAGGCGAGCAGGCGCCGCTGGAAGCTCTGCCGCGTTGCCCGATCTGGAAGCTTCACGGCGGGCATTGTCACCGAGAGCGCCACGGGGCCGCAAGTTGACCATCCCGGAGAAGCACGTCACAATGGTGCCGTGTCCATGGACCTTCCGCTCCGCGACCTGCATCGATCCGAAAATGCCCGCTTCCGCGATCTCCTCGGCTTCAGCGTGCCTGCCAATTATGGCGACGTGGTGGCCGAGCACCGTGCGGCCATGAAGGGGGCCGGGCTGATCGACCGCTCCATGCTCGGCAAGGCGACGGTGACCGGTCGGGACCGCGCCGCCTTCCTCCAGGGCATGCTGTCGAACGACGTGAAGGGGCTCGCGCCCGGGCAGGGCTGTCCCGCCGCGTTCCTCGATGCTCACGGCAAGGTGGTGTCGCTCCTCGCCGTCTTCGCGCTCGCGGACAGGATCCTGCTCGAGCTGCCGGCCGGCTCCACGGAGAAGTTCCTCCAGGCCATCGACAAGTTCCTGATCTCTGAGAAGGCCCTATTCGAGTCCTCCGACGACGAGTACGCCATCATCGCGGTGCAAGGCCCCCAGGCCCCCCAGGTCCTGGCGCAAGCTTCTGGCACCACGCTGGAGCTTGCGCCGTACGCTCACGCCGAGGTCTCCATCGCGGGAGCGGCCGTGCGCGTCATGGCCCGCCGCGACGCGGTGACTCCGGGATTTCACTGCTGGACGGCCGTGTCCCACGCGGAAGCCCTGTGGAAGGCGCTGCGCGCGGCCGGCGCCGCGCCGGTTGGCGCGGAGGCCGCCCAGGTCCTTCGCGTCGAGGCCGGACTGCCCCTCTATGGCGTGGACGTGGACGACTCCGTGATCCTTCCCGAGACGCGGCTCGACGCCCTCGTGTCCTACACGAAGGGCTGCTACATCGGCCAGGAGACGGTGGCGCGCGTGAAGTATCGCGGGCACATCAACCGGGGCCTGACCGGCCTCGTGCTGGATGGAGACGACCTGCCGGCTCCCGGCGCTGCCGTGCTCGCCGAGGACAGGGAAGTGGGCCGCATCACCTCCGCGGTGCGCTCCATCGCGCTGGGCAGGCCCATAGCCCTCGGCTATGTGCGGCGTGAGCACTTCGAGCCCGGCGCGGCCGTGTCCGTGAAGGTCGACGACGCGCTCGTGAGCGCTCGCGTGTCCGCGCTGCCGTTCGTCCCTCCGGCGTGACCTGCCCCCACTGCCCGTGAGCGAGCCCAGGCACACGAACAGACTCGCCCGCGAGACGAGCCCCTACCTTCTCCAGCATCGCCACAACCCCGTGGACTGGTATCCCTGGGGCCCGGAGGCTCTCGAGCGGGCGAAGGTGGAGGACAAGCCCGTGCTCCTCTCGGTGGGCTACTCCGCCTGCCACTGGTGCCACGTGATGGAGCGCGAGTCCTTCGAGAACGACGAGATCGCCGCCCTCATGAATCAGCTCTTCGTCAACATCAAGGTGGACCGCGAGGAGCGGCCGGACGTGGACCACATCTACATGCAGGCCGTCCAGACCATGACCGGCCGCGGCGGCTGGCCCATGACGGTGTTCCTCACGCCCGACGGCGTGCCGTTCTACGGCGGCACGTACTTTCCTCCCGTCGACCGGCACGGCATGCCCGCCTTCCCGCGGCTGCTGCAGGGCGTGGCCGAGGCCTACCGCTCGCGACGGGGAGAGGTCGTAGAGGCTGGCAAGCAGCTCCTCGAGCAGATGCGGCAGGCCGAGCGCCTGCGCGTGTCCTCCTCGCTGCTCACGGACGGGGTTCTCTTCTCCGCGTATCAGGCCCTGTCCGGCGAGTTCGACGAGCGCGAGGGCGGCCTCGGCCGCGCGCCCAAGTTCCCGCAGCCCATGACCTGGGAGTTCCTCCTCCGCTACTGGAAGCGCACGGGCATCGTGCAGGCGCAGGACATGGCGGACCTCACCCTCACGAAGATGGCCCGCGGGGGCATGTACGACCAGCTCGGCGGCGGCTTTCACCGCTACTCCGTGGACGGGGAGTGGCTGGTGCCGCACTTCGAGAAGATGCTCTACGACAACGCCCAGCTTGCCTCCCTCTACCTCCACGGCTGGCTCGCCACCGGAGATGGAGAGTACCGCCGCATCGTCGAGGAGACGCTCGACTACGTGTCGCGCGAGATGACGCACGCCGCAGGCGGGTTCTTCTCCGCCCAGGACGCCGACTCCGAGGGAGTCGAGGGGAAGTTCTTCGTCTGGACCCCCGACGAGATCGCCGCGGTGCTCGATGACGCCGAGCTGACCCGGGCCGCGCTCGCCTACTGGGGCGTGGACAAGGGGGCGAACTTCGAAGGCCACAGCATCCTCTACGTGCCGCGCGAGCCGTCCGAGACGGCGGACTCCCTCGGCCTCACCGAGGAGCGCCTGGCCGAGCTGATCGCCGCGGCGCGGACGCGTCTCTTCTCCGCGCGCGAGAAGCGGATCCACCCGGGGCTCGACGACAAGGTCCTCGCGTCCTGGAACGGCCTCGCGCTGGCTGCCTTCGCCGAGGCCGGGCGCGTCCTGGGCAGGGCGGACTACATCGCGGCGGCCGTCAAGAACGCCGGGTTCATCGTGCGGGAGATGCGCGACGGCGAACGGCTCCTGCGCTCGTGGAAGGACGGCCAGGCCAAGATCACGGGCTACCTCGAGGACTATGCCCTGGTCGGGGTGGGCCTCACCTCTCTCTACGAGGCGACCTTCGACCGGCAGTGGCTCGACGAGTCGCGCCGCCTCGCCGAGCAGGCGCTGCAGCTCTTCTGGGACGAGGGGGCGGGCATCTTCTACGACACGGGCACGGATCAGGAGACGCTCGTGGTGAGACCCCGCAACCTCTTCGACAATGCCGTGCCGTGCGGCACCTCCGCGGCCGCCGAGTGGCTCCTCAGGCTCGGGGTCTACTTCGGGGAGGAGCGTTACGAGAAAGTGGCGCTCCAAGCGCTCCGTCCCATCGCGGACCTCATCCCGCGCTATCCATCCGGCTTCGGCCGTTACCTCGCGGCACTGGACTTTCACCTGGGGCCCGTGGCCGAGGTGGCGCTGGTGTGGCCGGAGGGCGCCGATGCGGGATCGCTCGTCTCGGCCACCTTCGAGGGGTACCGGCCCAACCGCCTCGTGGCCGGCGCGGCCGCCGGGTCCCCGGCAGGAGCCGGCTTGCCCCTTCTTGCCGAGCGTCCCTCGGTCGACGGAAAGGCGACGGCGTACGTCTGCCGCCGCTACGTCTGCCAGCTTCCGGTCACCGACCCGCGCGCGCTCGCCGCCCAGCTCGACGCTGGGGTATAATCCGGCACGCGGCGCTGGGGGAGGTCTCCTGAGAACCGGGTGCGGCCCGGGACCCCTCGAACCTGCACTGGGTAATTCCAGCGAAGGGAAAGCGGCCGCGGGATTTCCGCGTCTATCCACCGCACCCGACGAGGTGCGGTTTTTTTCATGGTCGTGAGCGTCAACGGCAACCAGATAGAGCTCCCCGACGGCCTCAACGTGGACGGCCTGCTCGACCATCTCAAGGTGAAGCGCGAGTACACGGCGGTGGCCGTCAACCGGGAGATCACGCCCAGGACGCAGTACGCGGCCACGCGCCTCAAGGACGGCGACAAGGTGGAGATCGTGAGACCGATGGGGGGCGGGTAGTAAAGCCACCCCTCACCCTGCCCTCTCCCCTGAGGGGAGAGGGCTTGGCGCAGAGGAGGAGACAGTCATGTACGACACGTCGCTCTGGCTGGGAGGCAAGGAGTACAAGTCGAGGCTGATCGTGGGCACGGGCAAGTACCCGTCCTTCGAGAACATGCGCGAGGCCATCGAGGCCTCCGGCGCCGAGATCGTGACGGTGGCGGTCCGGCGGGTGAGTCTCCCTGGACAGGGAGAGTCGCTCCTCGACTACATCGACACCAAGAAGTACACGCTGCTGCCGAACACCGCGGGCTGCTACACGGCCGACGAGGCGCTCCGCACCTGCTACCTCGCGCGCGAGGCGGGTCTCGGGAGCTTCGTGAAGCTCGAGGTCATCGGCGACTCGCGCACGCTCTTCCCCGATGCGGAAGGGCTGCTCGAGGCCACGCGCACCCTCGCCCGTGAAGGCTTCAGCGTGCTGCCCTATACCAACGACGATCCCGTGCTGGCCAAGAAGCTCGAGGATGCGGGCGCGGCGGCCGTCATGCCACTGGGGGCGCCCATCGGCTCGGGGCTGGGCATCCGCAACCCGTACAACATCAAGATCATCCTCGAGACCGTGACGGTGCCGGTCATCGTGGATGCCGGGGTCGGCACGGCCTCGGACGCCGCCATCGCCATGGAGCTCGGGTGCGACGGCGTGCTCATGAACACCGCCATCGCCGGCGCCAAGGATCCGGTGGCCATGGCCACCGCCATGAAGCTCGCCGTCGAGGCGGGCCGGCTCGCCTTCAAGGCCGGCCGCATCGGCAAGAAGCTCTACGCCACGGCGTCGTCGCCGATCGAAGGCGTGCCGGATTGGTCCACAAGCTAGGCTTCTCGCTCTGCCTCGTCACCGATCGCGCGCAGGCGAGAGGCTCGCTCGAGGACGCGATCGAGACGTGTCTCGGAGCCGGGCTCAAGGCCGTCCAGCTCCGTGAGAAGGACCTGCCCGTGCGCGAGCTGCTCCGGCTGGCCGGCAGGCTCCGCGAGTCGACGCGGCGTCACGGCGCCCGCCTCTTCGTCAACGACCGGGCAGACGTCGCCCTCGCCGTCGGGGCCGACGGCGTGCAGCGCACCGGCGTCTCGCTGCCGGTGTGGGCGCTCCGCTCCATCAGCCCGGCCGGCTTCATGATCGGCGCTTCGGTCCACTCGCTGCCCGAGGCGCGCGAGGCGGAGCCGGAGGGCGCCGACTTCCTGGTCTTCGGCCCCGTGTACGACACCGCGTCCAAGCGGCGATATGGCCCACCCCAGGGCCTGCCGGCCCTGGAGCGCGTGGCCTCGGCCGTGCGTGTGCCGGTGCTCGCCGTGGGTGGCATCACACCCGCGCGCGTGCCGGAGGTGATGCGGGCGGGCGCCGCGGGCGTGGCGGTCATCGGCGCGGTGCTCGGCGCCGAGCGGCCCGCCGACGCGGTGAAGGCATTTCTGGACGCCCTGGGCCAGTCCTGACGCAGGCCCTGCCATTAACGAGCAAGCTCTACAAGGAGACGTGATGCCCACTCTCGACGACGTCAAGCGCGCGGTGTGCGAGGCCATCGACCGGCAGAGCGAGAAGATCGTCACCATCGGCGAGACGATCCGGAAAAGCCCCGAGCTGGGCTTCAAGGAGTTCAAGACCTCGAAGCTGGTCGAGGAGACCATGCGAGAGATCGGTCTCGGGCCCAAGAGCGGGCTCGCCATCACGGGCGTCCGCGGCGAGGCGCGCGGCAAGTCCGACGGGCCAACCTTCGCGCTGCTGGGCGAGCTGGACGGGCTCGTGGTGGCCGGACATCCGGTGGCTGATCCGCAGACGGGAGCGGCCCATGCCTGCGGTCACAACGCCCAGGTGGCGGGCATGCTGGGCGCGGCCATGGGCCTGGTGGGCGCCAAGGCCTTCGAGCATCTCGCCGGGCGCGTGGTGTTCTTCGCCGTGCCGGCGGAGGAGTACGGCGATGTCGCCTGGCGCGTGGAGCAGGCGCGGGCAGGGAAGCTCGAGTTCCTGGGCGGCAAGCCCGAGCTGCTCCGGCTCGGTCATTTCGACGACGTCGACCTGGCCATGATGATCCATCTCACGCCCCAGCGCGAGTACAAGAAGGCCGGCGTGGCCGCGTCCAACAACGGCTGCATCGTCAAGACCGTGCGCTACATCGGCCGCGCCTCGCACGCGGGGGGCGCCCCGCATCTCGGGATCAACGCGCTCTACGCGGCGCAGATCGGGCTGGCCGCCATCAACGCGATCCGCGAGACCTTCCGCGACGAGGACTCCATCCGCGTGCACCCGATCATCACCCACGGCGGCAGCCAGGTGAACGTGATCCCCGGTGACGTGCGCATCGAGACCTACGTGCGGGGCAAGAGCGTCGAGGCCATCCTGGACGCCAACCTCCGCGTGGATCGCGCCCTCAAGGCCGGCGCGCTCGCCCTGGGCGCCCAGGTGGAGATCGAGACACTGCCCGGGTACCTGCCGCTCTTCAACCATGACGGCATGAGCAAGTACTTCGTCGCCAACGCCTCCGCGCAGCTCGGCGCCGACAACGTGACCCAGATGGGGCACCGAAGCGGGTCCACCGACATGGGCGACATCTCCCACATCATGCCGACGCTGCACCCGTACATCAGCGGGGCGTCCGGCAGCGGCCACGGCGCCGACTACCGCATCACGGACCCGAAGCTCGCGTACGTGGAGAACGCCAAGCAGCTCGCCCTCATGGCCGTGGACATGCTCTGGGACGGCGCCAAGGCGGCCAAGAGCATCATGGCCGAGTTCAAGCCGCGCCTGACGAAGGACGCGTATCTCGCATTCCAGCGCGGCATCAACAAGACCGAGCTCTTCGACGGGGCCAAGTAGCTCGCGTCCGATGCCCCGGACGAGCGACGTCGTGGTCGTCGGCGGCGGGGTGATAGGCCTCGCCGTCGCCTGCTACCTGAGCCGCGAGAAGGTCCGCGTCACGCTCGTGGAGCGCGGAGCCATCGGTCAGGAAGCATCATGGGCCGCGGCCGGGTACCTCTCGTTCCAGGGCAGCAGCAATCTGCCTGGCCCGCGCCTCGAGCTCACGCGCGCCAGCGCCCGGATGTACGAAAGCTGGATCCAGGAAATCGGGGAGCTGACGCCGATCGACACGGGTTTCTGGCGTTCGGGCCTCCTCGAGGTGTGTCTCAACGAGCCAGAAGTGACCGAGGCGCGGGCGCGCGCGGGATGGCAGCGTGCCGCCGGCTATGCGGTCGAATGGCTCGATGCCTCCGCCGTGCGGCAGCGCCAGCCGGCTCTGTCGGAGCAGCTGCCCGTGCACGGCGCGTTGCTGTTTCCCGAGGTGGCGCAGGTTCGGCCGCCCCGGCTCCTCAAGGCGCTCGCCGAGGCGTCTGTGCGCCGCGGTGTCCACATGCTGGAGCACAGTCCCGTCGCGGCCATCACCCGTGAAGGTGATCGCGTCACGGGCGTCGAGCTTGCCACGGGCGGGCACCTGGAGGCGCCCGTGGTGGTCAATGCCGCCGGGTGCTGGGCATCCCAGCTCGCGCCCGAGATGGCGGCCATGCCCGTCAGACCTATCAAGGGAACCATCGTCCTGCTCGAGGTGCAGGAGCAGCCGAGCCGGGAGCTCGTCATCAGCTCGGCCGGCTCGCTCTACCCGCGCGCGGACAACAAGCTGCTCCTGGGCGCCACCGTGGAGGATGCGGGTTATGACAAGCGCGTCAAGGTCGCGGCGCTGCATACGCTCGTGGAGCAGGGCATTGCCCTGGTGCCGAAGCTCAAGAACGCCACCGTGGTCACCGCGTGGGCGGGGCTGCGCCCCTTCTCGCACGACAACCTTCCCTACCTGGGGCCCGTGCCCGATCTCGATGGCGCATTCGTCGCGGCCGGCCACTATCGCTCCGGCATCCTGCTGGCGCCCATCACCGGGCTGCTCCTCAAGGAGATGATCCTGGGAGAGCGGCCGACGCTGCCACTCGAGCCTTACGGAATGACACGGCTGCGCACCGCAACGGGCTCGCCCCTGCTCAGGTAGGCCGCGATGTACGGCAAGAGCGACACGGGCTTTCCCGAGCGCATCGTCTGTCTCTCCGCGGAGCACGTGGAGACCTGCTATGCGCTGGGAGCCGGCGACCGCGTCGTGGGGGTGCCCGGCACGGCGCATCGCCCCGCCGAAGCCCGCGACAAGCCCCGGGTCGGGGGCTTCACGACTTTCCGAGCGGACAAGATCCGGCAGCTCGAGCCTGATCTCGTGCTCGCGTTCTCGGATCTCCAGGCCGATATCTGCGCGGAGCTTATCCGCGGTGGGCTGCCGGTCTTCTGCTCGAATCCGCGCTCGGTGGACGACGTGCTGACCACGATCCTCATGGTGGGCGGCCTGCTGGGGCTCGACGAGGCCGCCCGGGATCTCGTGCAGGACATGCGCGACGAGATCCGCCAGGTGCGGGAGTTCTCGAGCGTGTGGCCGGATCGGCCGCGCGTGTACTTCGAGGAGTGGGACGAGCCGCTCATCGCCGGCATCCGGTGGGTATCCGAGGTGATCGAGATCGCGGGCGGGCGAGACGTCTTCCCCGAGCTGCGCGAGCGGCCCTTGGCGAAGGACAGGGTTGTGGATGCGGCGGAGGTGGCGCGGCGCGACCCGCAGATCATACTGGCGTCGTGGTGCGGAAAGCCGGTGGACGTGAAGTCCATCCGGGCGCGACCGCGGTGGGATCGCGTGAGCGCCATTCGCGCGGGCCGCATTCACGAGATGGACGGGGCTGATATCCTGAGTCCGGGCCCTTCGCTCATGATCGGGCTCCGGCAGATTCACGAGATCGTTCAGCAAGGACTGGGCGCAGAGCCGGGGTAGCGCCCTCGCAGAGCAACCCTCAACGACCGTCTTCGCTTCTATCGTGTAAGTAGGTATAAGTCCTGCGGTCGTGACCCGGGTGTCAGATTTCCGACACCTCGACGATCGCGTCACAATTGATGGGAGGCCCCTTGAACGGCGGTGCTAGGATGAACTTCCCTCGTTCCCCACATGGACAAACACATGCTCGCGCGGCCTGAACGGTTCTTCGAGGACAGGTTCGGGCTTACCTCCTCCGTGCTCGAGCGGCTTCTCGGATCCGAACTGGCGGGTCGCGTCGATCACGCCGATCTCTATCTCGAGTACCGCATCAGCGAGGAGCTGACGCTCGAGGAGGGCGCGGTCAAGAAAGCTTCGCGGCACGTGAGCCAGGGCGCGGGGATCCGCGCGCAGTCGGGCGAGCGGACCGGCTACGCGCACACGGACGATCTCGCCCTGCCCAACCTGGAGGAGGCGGCGCGGCAGGCGCGCGCCATCGCGGATCGGGCCGGTGCCTCGGCAGTTGTCGCCGTCGGCACGGGCCGCCCGCACGACCTCTATACGCTGGCGGAGCCACCGATCAGCGCCGCTCTCGATCGCAAGCTCGCGCTGCTGGGGCAGGTGGACAAGGCAGCGCGCGCGGCCGACCCGCGCGTCAAGCAGGTGATCGCAAGCCTCGGCAGCGAGGACGTGGTGGTCTTGATCGCCACGCCGTCGGGCTGGACCGTCGGCGACGTCCGACCGCTCACACGGCTCAACGTGACGGTGATCGTCGAGGAGAACGGCAAGCGCGAGATCGGCTCCTACGGAGGCGGCGGCCGCGTCCCGCTCGATTTCTTCCTCGAGGGCGAGCGCTGGCGCCGGTTCACGTCCGAAGCCGTGCGGCAGGCCACCATGAAGCTCTCGGCCGTCGAGGCGCCGGCCGGGGAGATGACTGTCGTGCTCGGGCCGGGATGGCCGGGAATCCTGCTGCACGAAGCCGTGGGGCACGGGCTCGAAGGCGACTTCAACCGCAAGAAGACGTCGGCCTTCTCCGGGCGCATCGGACAGAAGGTCGCCTCCGAGCTGGTGACGGTGATCGATGACGGCACCATCGCCAATCGGCGGGGCTCGCTCAACGTGGACGACGAGGGCGTGCCCACGCGGCGCAACGTGCTCATCGAGAACGGCGTGCTGGTCGGCTACATGCAGGACCGGCTGAACGCCCGGCTCATGGGCGCGGAGCCCACGGGCAATGGGCGGCGGGAGTCGTACGCGCATCAGCCCATGCCGCGCATGACCAACACGTTCATGCTGGCCGGCCAGGACGATCCCGCCGAGATCCTCCGTTCGGTGCCCCGCGGGCTCTACGCCGTGAATTTCGGCGGAGGGCAGGTGGACATCACCAGCGGGAAGTTCGTCTTCTCGGCCAGCGAGGCGTACCTGATCGAGAGCGGCCAGGTCACGCGGCCCGTCAAGGGTGCCACGCTCATCGGCAACGGACCTGATGCGCTGACACGGGTGAGCCGCGTCGGGAACGACCTTAAGATGGACGAAGGGGTGGGTACCTGCGGCAAGGACGGGCAGTCGGTGCCCGTCGGCGTCGGGCTGCCGACGATACGGATCGACGGCATCACCGTGGGGGGCACGCAAGTCTAGTCATGCTCGATCTGCTGCAGGACGTGCTCAAGCGGGCGAAGGAGCGGGGCGCCACCGATGCCGACGCGTTCCTCCTCGAGGACCGGGCCTTTTCCGCCCAGGTCCGGCTGGGGCGGGTGGACACGGTGAAGCACGCCCGCGAACAGCATCTCTCCCTTCGGGTCTTCTCCGGCAAGTCGACGGCGGCGGCCTCCACCTCGGATCTCTCCCGCGCCTCGCTCGAGCGGCTCGTGGACGAGGCCGTCTCGCTCGCGCGGATCACGGCGCCCGATGAGCTGGCCGGGCTGCCGGATGCCAAGGATCTCGCCCGGACCTTTCCGGCGCTCGACCTCGAAGATCCCACCGGCCACGATCTCTCGCCCGAGGACAAGATCGAGCTGGCCCGGCGCTGCGAAGGCGCGGCGCTGGCCGCCGACCCGCGCATCACCAACTCGGAGGGCGGAGACTTCGCCGACCGGCGCGCGCACTATGCCTACGCGGCCAGCCACGGCTTCGCCGGCGAGTACTCGACCTCGTCCTTCAGCCTCTCCGCGTCGCCCGTCGCCAGCGAGAACGGCAGCATGCAGCGCGACGGCTGGTATCACGTCACCCGCAAGCGCGCACAGCTCGATGCTCCCGAGACGATCGGCAAGATCGCGGCGCAGCGCGCCCTCCGCCGCCTGGGGGCGCGGCAGGTGAAGACCTGCGAGGTCCCGATCGTGTTCGATCCCGACATGGCGGCGACCCTCGTGCGCCACATCGCCGGGGCGGTGTCCGGGCCCGCGCTGTATCGCGGCGCCTCGTTCTTGCTGGGCAAGCTCGGCCAGCAGATCGCCGCGGCCGGCGTCACCGTCGTGGACGACGGCACGATGCCCGGGGCGCTCGGCTCGCGCCCGTTCGACGGCGAGGGCCTGCCCGTCCGGAAGACGGTCGTGGTCGACCAGGGCGTGCTGACGTCGTATCTGCTCGACACGTACAGCGCGCGCAAGCTCGGCATGACCTCGACCCATCACGGGGCGCGCGACGGCGCCGGCGTCACCGTGAGCACGACCAACTTCTATCTGGAGCGCGGCACCGCCGACCCCGGGGACATCATCCGGAGCGTCAAGCAGGGGCTCTACGTCACGGAGCTGATCGGGTTCGGCGTCAACGGCGTCACCGGGGACTACTCGCGCGGGGCCGTCGGCCTCTGGATCGACAACGGCGAGCTGGCGTATCCTGTCGAGGAAATCACCATTGCCGGCAATCTCCTGGAAATGTTCCGGGCCATCGAAGGCGTCGGCACGGATCTGGTCTTCCGCGACCGCACCTCGGCTCCCACCGTCCTGATCGGCCGCATGACGGTGGCTGGAGCATGAAGAGGACCCCCACATGTCTCGCCCTATCGTGTCTGTTCCTCTCGTCCTGCCGTCTCCCCCAGCGGGGGAGAGGGATGGCCTGAGAAGTCACGTGCACATCGACAGCCACTGCCATCTCCACGACGCGGCATTCGACGACCTGCGCGGTGCCATCGCGCGGGCCACCGAGCACAACGTCTGGAGCACCGTGGCGGTGGGCTGCGATCCGGACAGCAATGCGCGAACGCTCGAGCTGGCCGGCCGGCACGGCAAGTGCGTGCGGCCGGCCATCGGCTTCCACCCGGACTGGCTCCAGCTCACGGACGAGGACCTGGAGCAGGTGGAGGCGCAGGTGGCCGCGCATCACGCCCGCCTGGTCGCCCTCGGCGAGATCGGGCTGCCGTGGTATTGCCTCGGCGGGGCCGAGGACGCCACGGGCGTGCTGACCCGTGGCCGGAAGCGCCTGGCACGCCTCCTCGGTCTCGCCACGCGCTTCGACCTTCCCGTGATCCTGCACGCGCCGCACGGGGCGGCGGTGTCCGCGCTGGAAGCTCTCCGGCGGCACGGCATCGAGCGCGCGGTGTTCCACTGGCACAAGGCCCCGGCGGACGTCACGCGGGACATCGTCGATGCCGGCTACCTGATCTCGGTCACACCCGAGATCGTGTACCGCGATCGCGACCGGGAGATGGTGGAGGCGGTGCCCATCGAGTCACTGCTCGTCGAGAGCGACGGGCCGTGGCCGTATCGGGGCGAGTTCGGCGGGCTCCCGTCCGGGCCCTGGGTCGTGGCGCGCGTGGTCGAGGAAGTGGCCAAGATCAAGCGCGTCCCCGTGGACGAGGCCATGGCTCAGATCTGCGCCAATACCTGCGAGCTGTTCGAGCTGCCGTGGGCATGAGGGCCGAGCGCTTCAGCGTGGAGGTGGGCGGCGCCCTCGTCGTGGGCGTGCTGCACCTGCCCGGGTCGGGACCCTCCGCGTGCGTCATCGCCTGCCACGGCATGGGCGCCTGCAAGGACAGCGACAAGTACCTCCTGCTGGGCCGGGAGCTCCCCGAGGCCGGGCTGGCGCTGGCCCGCTTCGATTTCCGCGGCAGCGGCGAGTCCGGGGGACTCTACAGGAACGCCACCGTGTCCTCGCGCATGGCGGACCTCGAAGCGGTCCTCGATCACCTGCGCGGGCATGAAGCGCTCGACGGGCGCTTCGGCCTGCTCGGCTCGAGCCTGGGCGGCTTCGTCGCGCTCTGGGTCGCCGCGCAGCGGGGGGCGGGCATCCCCGTCGTCACCTGGAATGCTCCCGCGAGCCTCGCCGAGCTGGCGGACTCCAGGTCCGATGACGTCACCGCGCCGGGCGCCGCGCTGGTGGCCGAGGTGCGCGAGGGCCATCGCGTGGAGGCGCCCGGCGGCGCCAGCCATCTCCTGGTGGTGCAGGGCGAGGGCGACGACGTGGTGCCGCCGGGCCACGGCCGCCTTCTCTACGAACGCGCCCAGGAGCCGCGCGAGCTCTGCCTGCTCCCGGGGGCGGACCACAGGCTCTCCGACCCTCTGCATCGACTCGAGGCCGTCAAGCGCAGCCGCGACTGGCTCACGCGCCATCTCCAGACGGACCCGGCATGATCCAGGCCGGCCGCATCAAGGACGAGTTCCTCGACCTCGCCTCGATCTCGAGCCTGTCACGCCGCGAGGGCGCCATCGCCCGGCGCCTCGAGGTGATCCTCAAGGGCATGGGCGCCTCCGTCGAGGTGGACGACGCGGGGGAGAAGATCGGCGGCGAGACCGGGAACCTCCTGGCGCGCTTCGCGGGCACGACGCCCGGTGCGCCCCCGTTCCTCCTGTCCGCGCACATGGACACGGTGGGGCCCGCCGAGAAGATCCGGCTCGTGGTGGACGGCGACATCGTGCGCACGGACCACACGACGGTGCTGGGCGGCGACGACAAGGCCGGCATCGTGGCCATCCTCGAAGCCATCCGCGTGCTGCGCGAGGACAGGATCCCGCACGGCGACATCGAGCTCGTGCTCAGCATCTGCGAGGAGACGGGGCTCCTGGGCGCGAAGCATTTCGACACGAACAGGCTCAAGGCCAGGCGCGGCCTCGTGCTGGACGTCGACGGCGTCTGCGAGCTCATCACGCGGGCGCCCGTGGCCAACCGGCTCTCGTTCGCGGTGACGGGCCTCGAGGCGCATGCCGGCATCTGCCCCGAGCGCGGCCTCTCGGCCATCCAGATCGCCAGCGAGGCCATTGCCGGCATGAAGCTCGGGCGGGTGGATGCGGAGACCACCGCCAATCTCGGCCGCATCCAGGGCGGGCTCTCCACCAACATCGTGCCCACCCGCGTGGTGGTGGACGGGGAGACGCGGAGCCTGAGCCTCGAGAAGCTCGAGGCGCAGACCGAGCACATGCGCCGGCGCTTCGAGGAAGCGGCGGCGCGGCACGCGGTGCGGCTCGAGGACACCCTGCATCGCGCGCGCGTCGAGGTGACGGTGCAGCGGCAATACGAGCGCCTCGACGTGCCCGACACGGCGAAGGTCGTGACGCTGGTCGCCGGCGCCGCCAAGGGGCTCGGCAAGTCGTTCCGGACCCGCGCCACCGGCGGCGGGTCCGACGCCAACGTCTACACCACGCGGGGCATCGAGGTCGCCAATCTCGCGTGCGGCATGCGGGACATCCACACCGTCAACGAGTGGGTCGACCTGAAGGACCTCCACACCACCGCCTCCATCGTGCTGGAGACGGTGCGGCTCAACGCCGTCTCGCCATAGAGCGCATCGGGGATCTTCTCCTCGAGCACGCGGGGCCGAGCGGGCCGCCGCGCCGGTGCCCGCTGCTCCTCGTGCACGGCATGCACGGCGGGAGCTGGTATCTCCGCTCCTGGCTCTACGCGGCCGCGCAGGCAGGCTGGGATGCGTGGGCCGTCAACCTCCGCGGACATCACGGCAGCCGCCCCGTCCGGGATCTGGGCGCCGTCTCCGTGCTGGACTACGTCGAGGACGTCGAGGACTGCCTGCGCGAGCTGCGCGAGGCCGTCGTGATCGGCCACTCGATGGGCGGGCTCGTCGCGCAGAAAGTGGCGGGGGGAGGGCGCGTGCGCGCGGCCGTGCTCGCCACGAGCGCGCCGCCGAAGGGGATACGCGCCGTGACATGGCCCGTGCTCTGGCGCATGCCCCGCTACGCCGGCTCCATCGTGGCGGCCCGACCCTTTCGGATCGGCCCCGAGGATGCCGCCGCGCTGCTGGGCAACCGCCTCGCGCCGAACATCCAGGCGTGGGCCTATGCGCAGCTCGTACCGGAATCCGGCCGCGCCGCCCGCGAGTTGGCGCTCGGCAGCATCGCGGTGGACCCCGCCAGCGTGCGCTGCCCGACGCTCGTGCTGGGGGCCGAGATGGATCGGATCACGCCGGCGCCGGTCCAGCGCAAGATCGCCGCGCGCTACAACTCGGAGTACCTCGAGGCCGCCGGGCACGCCCACCTGCCCATGCTGGAGCCGGGTGGGGAGCGCCTGTTCGCGAACGTGTTGAGCTGGCTCGCGCGCGTGGTCTGACGCCGCGCGATCACTCGATGAGCCGGTCCGCCCGGACCACCAGGGATTGCGGGAGAGCCAGCCCCAGAGTCTTCGCCGTCTTGAGATTGATGATCAGCTGATAGGTTGTCGGCTGCTCCACGGGAAGATCGCCAGGCTTCGCGCCCTTCAGCACCTTGTCGGCCAGGGTGGCGAGATATCGCCAGGCTTCCTGGAGGTTGGGTCCGTAGGTCATGAGATTGCCGTCGATGGTCGCGAAGTCCTCCCAGCCGGAGATGGTAGGGACCCGGTGCCGGACGGCAAACTCGGCGATCACGCTCCGCTGGCTCATGATGAGGGCGTTCGGCAGCGCGACGACCCCGTTGACGCGGTCGCGCACCATGGTGTCGAGCGCGGCCGTGACCTCGGCAACGCTGTGCACGGCAAACGGCTGGAGCGGGAGACCCAGGCGCCGCGTGGCAGCCTGCGTTTCCCGGACCGCCTCCTCCTCTCCGATGTGGAGCGGGTTGAAGAGGATGGCGAGGCGCGAGACGCGCGGAGCCGCTTCCCTGAGCAGCTCGACCCGCTTGCCCGCCAGCTCGAGGGCGAGGAACGTGACACCGGTCAGATTCCCGCCGGGCCGCGCGAGGCTCGCCACGAGCTTCGCGGCCACAGGGTCCCCGCTGTAGCCGAACACCACGGGCACCGTCCCGGCCGCCGCCTTGACGCCGAAGACCGACGCGCCTTGCGCCACGAGGACGTCCACCTTCGATCGAACCAGCTCCGCCGTGATGCTGGCTGCCTCATCGTGCGACACGCCTTCCATCCAGCGGGCATCGATCGTGAGGTTTTGGCCCCCGATGTACCCGTGGTCGCGCATCCCCTGTCGGAACGCGTCGAGGAAGGTGGCCGCTCCCGAGCGGGAGTACCAGGCGCCGACCCAGCCCACGCGCGCCGCCTTTCGCCCCTGCGCACGCGTCGGCCCGGGTGCGGCGAGGAGCCCGGAACCCAGAGTCAGGACGAATGCTCTCCGGTTCATGGCAGCAACTCGAGTCCGGCGGGGGCACGCACCCGATGAAGGTACAGGGCGGCCTGGTTTCGGGTCAAGCCGACATCAGCCCTGGCGCCGGCGGAGCTGGATCAGCGACGCGGCGTGGCCCAGCCAGGCCAGGGGGACGAGGAAGCCGGGGAGCAGGATGTACGGCCAGTAGGCGATGAAGGTCACCGGCGGATCCGTCGAGAAGACCCGGAAGGGCGATGGAGTCGAGAGCTGCGCGTGCACCACGACGTTGACGAGGATCAGGATGGCCGCGATGTTCCACCAGAAGGCCACGCGCGGCGACCACGCCTTCCGGACGAAGCAGAAGTAGCCCACGGGCAGGGCGGTGAGGCCGACCAGGATGTCGACGTTGCGTCCCTCGAAGGTCATGATGGCGGGCACCCGGTGCTGGAGATACAGGAGCCAGAGGATGACCTCCATCACGATGCGGAACGACTGCATGTAGAGGGGCCAGTGCCGCGGGGTGCGCCCCAGGAGATCGCGGGTGCCGGCCGACCACAGATAGAGGAGGCCGGCGACCAGGGGCACGACGAGGGCAGGGAGGATGCGCGGCGGCAGCGCCTTGAAGTCGGCGAAGAATCCCTGAAGGGCGAGGAAGCCGAGCAGGGCCACCCAGACCGTGATCGCGAGCATCACCCGTCCCGGATGGCGGGCGGGGCTGAGCCACCACGAGAGCAGGCAGAAGAGCACCGCAACCTGGGCGAGGAAAAGGATGTCGGTCAAGCGCTCCATGGCTCTATCTCAGCCCTCGCCTCGTCGCTCGAGGCGAGCGTCTCAGCTCGAAAGGCGGAAGCCCAGGTCCGCGGCCGCCGAGGCGCCGGCCGTCTTCCCGAACACGGATCCCGCCATGAGCCCGGCGCCGCCCGGGTAGTTGTGGTAGAAGAGCCCGCCCACGAGCTCGCCGCAGGCGTAGAGCCCGCGGATGGGCTGGTCCTCGATGTCCTGCACCTGCGCGCGCAGGTCCACGCGGAGGCCGCCGAAGGTGAAGGTGATCCCGCAGGTGACGCCGAAGCCCACGTAGGGCGGGGTGTCGAGGCGCTGCGCCCAGTTGGTCTTGGGCGGCGTGATGCCGCGCGTGCCCTTGCCGTCGAGGACGGCGGGGTTGAAGGGCTTGTCCTCCACCGCTGCGTTGAACTTTTTCACCGTCTCCACAAGGCCGGCCGGATTGATCTCGAGCTTCCGCGCCAGCTCCTCGATGGTGTTCGCCTCCGCCTTGGTGATCTCGCGGATCCGGTACTCCTCGCGGAGAATGTTCACGGTCTTCTGATCGAAGATCTGGAAGGCCGTCTGCTGGGGCTGCCGGATCACCGCCTGCCCGTACTTCACGTAGGTGAAGTTGCGGAAATCGGCGCCCTCGTCCACGAAGCGCGCGCCCTCCGTGTTGACCATGATGCCGAGCGGGTAGGAGTGCTTCTGGAACATGTCGCCCACCTTGCGGTCGCCGAAGGGCGGCGCGTTCATGTCCCACTGCACGGCGTGGCACGACGACCAGTGGCCGTAGGCCTGGGCGCCGATGTCGAGGGCCATCTTGATGCCGTCGCCCGTGTTGTGCCGGGTGCCGCGCACGCGGGCCAGGTCCCAGTTCGGTCCCAGGTAGCGGGTGCGCCACTCGGGGTTGGCCTCGAAGCCGCCGCAGCCCAGGATCACGGCGCGGGCGGGGATCTCCGAGAAGCCGTCGGCGGAGCGCACGACCACGCCGGTGACACCGCCCTGCTTGTCGGTCGTGAGGGAGCGCGCGCCGTGGCCGTAGCGGACCTCGATGCCCACCTTGGCCGCGCGCTCCAGGAGCATCTCGACGAGGCCGGCCCCGCCGCCCACCGCCTCCACGTTGAGGCCGCCCCAGAAGTGGTGCTTGCCCTCGACCTGGTACGACTGCCGCGCGAACATGAGGATCCACCGGATGCCCTGGCCCTTCATCCAGACGATGGTGGGGCGCGATTGCCGGACGAGGTACTCCGCCATGTCGATGTCGGACCGGCCCTCGGTGACGCGCATCAGGTCGTCGTAGAACTGGTTCTCGGTGTAGGCGGGCACGACGATGACGCGCGCCTCCTCCTCGGAGATATCGGGCAGGATGTCGCGCCGGAGATCCTCGAAGCCCTGGTGCGCGAACCGGAAGCCGCCCGCCGTGAAGAACGAGTTGCCGCCCCGCTGCGACTCGGGGGCCTTTTCCACCACGAGCACGGATGCCCCGGCCTCGCGCGCGGCCAGGGCGGCGCAGAGCGCGGCGTTGCCTCCACCAACCACGACGACGTCATGCATGGCCATGCCGGACCTCCTGGGAGTGTTCGAGCTTCAGACTATGCGGGCCAGCATCGCCAGGCCGAGCGCGATGCGGTACCAGCCGAACGGCGCAAAGCTGTGCGTCTGGACCCAGCGGATGAGCCAGCGCACCACGAGGAAGGCCACCACCGCGGACACGGCCGTGCCCAGCGCGAGCTGGCCCCAGTCGGTCGGCACGGGACCCGGATGCCGGAGCGCGTGCTGCGTCTCGAACAGGCCTGCCGCGAGAAGGGTGGGCACGCCCACGAGGAAGGAGAACTCGGTGGCCGCGGGCCGCGTCAGGCCCATGGCGAGCGCGATCAGGATCGTCGAGGCGGACCGGGATGTCCCGGGGAAGACCGCAGCCAGGAGCTGCGCGAGCCCGACGGCCACCGCGATCAGCCACGTCACGTCGCCCCGGAGCCGCTGGCCGCGCACCATCCACTCGATGGCGAGGATGGCGATGCCGCCGATCAGGGTCGCCCACGCGATCGGTCCGACCTCCTTGGGCAGGGTGAACCCGAGCTTCTTGAGCGCGAGCCCGCCCACGCCGGTGATCACGAAAGCCAGGATGAGCTTGGCGATATACGAGCGGGTCGCCGGATCGCCCAGGTTCGTCAGGAGATCGCGGATGCGGGTCGAAAAAGCGAACAGCACCGCGAGGGCGGCCCCGGACTGGATGGTGATGTTGAAGAGGTCGGATTGCTGCGGCAGCCAGTGGGAGTTCTCGACGAGGAGCAGGTGCCCCGTGGACGAGATCGGGAGGAACTCGGTGACGCCCTCGATGATCCCCAGGATGGTGACGGCGAGCCAGGCCGGCACGAGCACCTAGCCCACGATCTCTTCGCCGCCATCCACGCCGATGACGTTGCCGGTCATCCAGTAGGTGTCGGGGTGGGAGAAGACGACGATGGCGCGCGCGACGTCGTCCACCGTGGTGAGGCGCCGGTGCGGGTTGCGCTCGATGGCCTTGGCGGAGAACTCCTCGTAGTTCGGGATCTTCTGCGCGGCGGGGGTGGCGGTGACGCCGGCCCGGATCGAGTTCGCGGTGATCCCGTGGCTTGCCAGCTCGGCGGCGAGCTGCCGGATGTTCGACTCGAGGGCGGCCTTGGCCGCCGAGACGGGCCCATAGTAGGGGAGGACGCGGGCGCCGCCGGCGGAGGTCATGGCGTAGATCCGGCCGCCGCGCCCCATGAGCCCGCGGCCGACGAGCTCCTGGGCCCAGTAGATGAGGCTGTGCGCCATCACATCCAGGGTCATGTCCATCTGCGGCTTGGTGACGGCCTCCTTGATGGGATCGGTGACGAAGAGCTTGAGGGTCCCGAAGGCCAGGGAGTGAAGCATGACGCGCACCTGGCCCATCTGGCCGCGCTCGCGGAGGATGCGCTCCATCTCGGCGCTGACCTCGGCACGCTTCTCCTCGTCGGCGGCGTTGATGTTGTAGAAGTGCGCCTGCCGGCCCAGCGCCCTGATGTCGGCCACCAGCCGCTCCGCGTTCGGCAGGGTCGACTTGCGGTCGAGGTGCACGCCGAAGACGTCCATGCCCGCGCGCGCCAGCGCCAGGCTCGTGGCCGCGCCGAAGCCCGAGGAGGCGCCCAGGACGAGCGCCCAGCCGGAGAGGCGAATCGGGTCCGCGCCTTCAGTCATCGTCCTGCCGCCTCCTTGTGGGTGAAAGGCGCGAGCATTCTAACACTGGGCCTCGCGTGGGGCCGAGGCTCCCGATGCCCTCGTGCTACCATGACCGGGCCATGGCCAGGACGGCCGGGATCATCCTCATCGGCAACGAGTTGCTCTCCGGCAAGGTCGCGGACGCGAACGCCGTCTACCTCTGCCGCGAGCTCCGGGCTCTGGGCGTGGACGTGCGCCGCATCGTCGTCATCCCCGACGAGGTCGACCGGATCGCCGCCGAGGTGGCGGAGTTCAGTCAGAGCTTCGACGTGGTCTTCACCTCGGGCGGCGTCGGCCCCACGCACGACGACGTGACCATCGAAGGCGTGGCGCGCGCCTTCGGCGTGCCGGTCGTGCGCGACCCGGGCATGGTGGCGGCCCTCGAAGGCTTCTACGGCGGCCAGCTCAATCCCCCCCGCCTCCGCATGGCGGAGATCCCCCAGGGGGCGGAGCCGATGACCGGGGACGGCCTCGTCTTCCCGGCCGTGGTCATGCGGAACGTGCACGTCCTGCCCGGGGTGCCCGAGCTGTTTCGCCGCAAGTTCGAGACGCTCAAGGAACGGTTCCGGGACGTGCCGTTTCACCTGGCGAGCGTCTTCGTCAGCGTGGGCGAGGGGCTCCTCGCCGAGCATCTCAACGCCGTGCTGGAGCGCCACCCCGATCTCCTCCTGGGCTCCTATCCGGAGTTCTCGAACCCCGAGTACAAGGTCAAGGTGACCCTGGAGTCGAAGGACCGGGCCTACATGGAACGGGCCCTCAGCGACCTGCTGGGGCGCCTGCCGCCCGCGAGCCTCGTCCGCGTCCAGCGCTAGCCCCTCTCCCTCAGTGAGGGGGAGTCCGGGGTCGGGTGCTATTCTGGGGACATGGCCGGGGGCTCGGTCGCGCTCGAGACGGCGTATCGGAACGCGGCGATCACGTGCGGCGCGATCCTGGTCAGCACCCTGCTCTATCCCGTGGCCGTCGTCATCGTCACGCTCTCCCAGGCTCCCTTCGAAGGCTTCGCGGGACAGGTGCTGCCGGCCGGCGTCCGCGTCGCGCTCTGGGTCGCGGCCGCAGCCGTGGCCGGGCTCATCGGCATGCTACGCCGGGCCCTGCTGGGCCGGTCGCCCGCCGGCGATGCGGCTGCGCAGGCGCGGCGGCTCGTCTCGACGTCGCTGACCGTCGCCGCGCTGGCGGAGCTGCCGGCCGTCCTCGGGCTCGTCCTCTTCATGCTCTCCGGCATGCGCGCCGACTTCTACGCGCTCCTCGTGCTGTCGCTGGCGCTCCAGACCATCTACTTTCCCAGGCTCGACGGCTGGCGTCAGTGGGCCACCGAGCCCGCGCTGGGCTGCTGAGCGGCGCCCCATGGGCGCCTCGCCGTATCAGCTCAAGCCGGACCGGTACTCGAGCCACGCGCTCATTCTCGCCCGGCTCGGCGAGGGGCGAGGCCGCCGCGCCCTCGACGTCGGAGCCGCCGACGGCTTCCTCGCCGAGCTCATGACGCGGCAAGGCTGGCAGGTGACGGCGCTCGAGCGCGACCCGGCGCAGGCCGCCAAGGCGCGCGGGCGCTGCCACGAGGTGGTGGTGGCCGATCTCGACGAGGCGGCGCCCCGGTTGAACGGCGTGTTCGACGCCATCGTGTACGGCGACGTGCTCGAGCACGTGAGCGATCCGCTGCCCGTCATGGTCGCGCTCAATCGCAGCCTTGGCCCGGAGGGACGGGTCATCGTCTCGGTGCCGAACGTCGCGCATCTCTGGGTGCGGCTCTCGCTGCTGCTCGGCCGCTGGGACTACGCCGACCGCGGCATCCTCGACCGGACCCATCTGCGATTCTTCACGCGCCGGAGCTTCGCCCGCTTCCTGGCCGACGCGGGCCTCGCCATCGAGGAGCTCACCGCCACGCCGGTGCCGCTGCCGCTCGTCGTCCCGCCGCGCTTCCACGGCGCGGTCCTCGACCGGGTTCACCGGCTCTCGGCCGGGGCCGCGCGGGCGTGGAGGGGCGGGCTCGGGTATCAGCTGGTCGCCGTCTGCCGGCGCGCCGCGGCGGGGACGCGATGACGGCGCCGCCGAAGGTCGTGGTGGTCATGCCCGCCTACAACGCGGGGCGCACGCTGCGGCTGACCTACGAGGAGCTCCCGAAGGAATCGGTCAACCTGGTGATCCTCGTCGACGACGGCTCCAAGGACAGGACGCTCGAGATCGCCCGCGAGCTGGGCCTCGAGATCTTCGTGCACGACAAGAACTACGGCTACGGCGCCAACCAGAAGACCTGCTACACGGAAGCCCTCAAGGCCGGCGCCGACGTCGTGGTGATGGTCCACCCCGACTACCAGTACGATCCCACCCTCGTGCCCCAGATGATCGCGCCCATCGTGAAGGGCGAGGCCGACGTGGTCCTGGGCTCGCGGCTCAAGGGCGGGGGCTCCGCCATCGCCCACGGCATGCCCTGGTGGAAGTTCATCTCCAACCGCTTCCTCACCGGCGTGGAGAACCTCTGCTTCAGCCTGCATCTGTCCGAGTACCACACCGGCTACCGCGCCTTCAGCCGCGAGGTGCTGGAGGCCGTGAACTTCCGCATGAACTCCGACGGCTTCGTCTTCGATCAGGAGATCATCTCGCAGGTGGTGGCCGCGGGCTTCCGCATGGCCGAGATCGCCGTGCCCGTGCGCTATTTCCCCGAAGCCTCGTCGGCGAGCTTCCTCGCCTCGTGCGGCTACGGGCTCAAGATCCTCTGGGTGGTCACCCGGCACTCGCTCCACCGGAGCGGCCTCAAGCGCTCGCGGCGGCTCATGACGCTGCGAGGACGGTACAGCCGGCTCGCGCCAGGCAGGGAAGGCTCCGCGTCCGGCTGAGAATGGTCCGACTTCTCGACCTGCTCGTGCTCGTCAGCGGGCTGGCTCTCCTCTCCTCGCTCGTCCACTGGTGGTGGCGCCCCGAAGACCTCTTCCTCGTCTTGCTGGCCGTCGCGGCGATCCGTCTCGTCGTGGCGCCCGTGGCCCTGCCGCACTGGCGGCCCCGGCGCGTGCTCGTGATCGGCTTGGCGCTCTACGCGATTGCGTATTCGTTCGTCACGGTCACGCGGCACCTGACCCTCCGCACGCACGCGCTCGACCTGGGCTACTACGTGCAGCTGACGTGGAACCTGGCCCGCGGCGCCGGCCCGCGCGTGAGCCTCCCGGAGATGCACGCCTGGGGCGATCACTTCTCGCCGATCATGTACCTCTTCGTGCCGGCCTTCTGGGTCGTCCCGGGCCCGGTGGTACTCCTCGTGGCCCAGTCGGTCGCGCTGGCCCTCGGGGCGCTTCCCGTCTTCGGCATCGCGGCGCGCCGGCTGGGCGACGAGCGGCCGGCCGCGGTCTTCGCCGTGCTCTACCTGGTCAACTCGACCCTCCACAGCATCAACGTGAGGGACTTTCACGCGG
>Ga0335070_10001888_pt1 | contig 24326 bp, 17 predicted proteins | sample Lox_Sample_13_FD_206722 | JGI IMG/M metagenome (GOLD analysis project Ga0335070, IMG submission 206722) | Soil microbial communities from Loxahatchee National Wildlife Refuge, Florida, United States - Lox_Sample_1.3 | ecosystem: Environmental > Terrestrial > Soil > Wetlands | place: USA...
TGATCCGCAAGGAGCTGCGGTCATTGGTGCCCGGCTCACGCTTACCAATGTCAACACCGGCGCCGAGCGAACCGGCATCACCAGTGCCGCCGGGGAGTTCCAGTTCTCCAGCCTCCCGCCCGGAACCTACAAGCTGAGGGTCGAGGCTCCCGGATTCCGTCCCTTCGTCCAGAACGACCTGCAACTGATGGTAAATCTGGCGTCGCGCGTCACTGTTCCGCTCCAGATAGGGGCGGCACAGGAACTGGTCGAAGTGAGCGCCGCAGCCGAGCGCCTCAATACCGTGGACGCGAGCGTCGGAAATCCGTTCGCGGAAAATCAGATCAAACAGCTCCCGCTGGAAGCTCGCAACGTGGTGGGTCTGCTGAGCCTGCAGGCGGGCGCGGTCTTCCTTCCGGTGCCGCCAGCCAGTATCGACAACGATCCGCGCAGCGGCTCGATCAGCGGCGGCCATTCCGACCAGACCAACGTCACCATGGACGGCGTCGATGTGAACGACGCCCAGACCGGATATGCCTACACCTCCGTTCTGCGAGCCACGCTCGATTCTGTGCAGGAATTCCGAGTCACCACGACCAACTATGGGGCTGACCAGGGACGATCGAGCGGCGCGCAAGTGTCGCTTGTCACCAAGAGCGGCGCCAACGCTCCGCACGGGGCTGCCTATTGGTACCACCGCAACACGGCCTTTTCTTCCAACGAGTTCTTCAACAAGCTCGCGCAGTACAACTACGCGCAGATGTTCGATCAACCCGTGGACAATCGGCCGCCTAAACTGCAAAAGCACATCTATGGCGCATCGTTCGGATTTGCGCCGATAAAGGACCGCCTCTTTTTCTTCGCTAACTTCGAGAACCTCCGGGAGTCTGCCCAGTCTTCCCTGTCGCGCTATGTTCCGTCCGAGACCATGCGCGACGGCATCCTGGTCTACCCGTGCGACGATCCGAGTCAATGCCCGGGCGGAACAGTCAGCGGATTCAACTCAGCCCACTCGATTCCAGCGGGATGGAACGGACTCACCCCGGCCCAGCTGGGTGCTCTGGATCCCCTGAGCATTGGCCCAAGCGTTCCATTGAGCCAGTATTTCCAGGAGTTTCCCACTCCCAACGATACCGGGCGCGATGGCTACGTCGTCGGTGGTCAGCTGATCGGGAACATCGTCGGCTATCGCTTCCCGGCGCCATTCAAGAGCAACTGGTACACCTACATTTCGCGGCTTGATTTCAACGTTGACCGCGGCGGCAAGCACCAGCTCACGTGGCGTGGCAATCTTCAGGACGACTTCGACAAGTCTCCGCCCCAGTATTGCTGGGAAGGGTCGAACTGCACTCCTCCTGGCCAGAAGATACTCGGCAATAACAAGGGGATGATGGCCGGGTACACCGCGGCATTCACAACCCATCTGGTGAACAATCTGCGCTACGGCTACACCAGAGTCGGAAGCGGCACTGCAGGCACGCTGACCTCGAACTACGTGGACATCCGCTTCGTCGACGACATCAATCCTCAGAACGCGACTGAGTATCGAATCATTCCGACGCACAACATTCTCGATGATTTGACGTGGAATCACGGCAAGCACACCTTCCAGTTTGGCGCCAACTTGCGTTTCACTCGAGTTGGAACCAGCAGCAACTACAACTCGTACGAGTTGGTGACAACCAACGGCTCGTGGGTGAGCGGGAACGGCAAGACCTACATCCCCGGACGAGACACTTGCCCGGTCGACAACCCCACGTGCACCGCCGTGCCGGCCGTGAGCTCCGACGCCTATGCTTCCTACGCCGACTCATGGATCGACATTCTCGGCGTTCTCTCGGAAGCCGGCGCGAACTACAACTATGACCGGCAAGGCAAAACGATCCCGTTCGGCGTTCCGATCAAACGGCACTGGGGCAACAACGGCTTCGAGTTCTACGGACAAGACAACTTCCGCATCAAGTCGAATCTCAACATCGTTTACGGAGTGCGCTGGAGCTACAGCAGCCCGCCCTGGGAGACCAATGGGCTGCAGACTGCCTCTACCATCCCCCTGGGCGACTGGTTCAACCAGCGCGGCCAAGGGATGTTCAAAGGCATCCCGGCAAATGCCATGCCGCTTCAGCAATATGTGCTTGCCGGCAAAGCCAATGGCCGGACCGGCTTCTACGGGCCAGATAAAAATAACTTCGGCCCGCGTCTGGCATTCACCTGGAGTCCCCAATGGGATAAAGGTTGGCTCAAGACACTTACCGGAGGCCCCAACAAAACCGTGATCCGCGGCGGTTATGGAATGGTCTTCGATCAGGTTGGTCTGGGCATTGCGACCCAATACGATCTGTTTGGAATGTACGGCCTCACGACGTTCCTTGAAAGCGGATACAAGCAGCACAACGAAGATGATCCCAACATACGTTTCGTGAACCTGACGACCGTTCCGAGCACTGTCCCGCCGGCGCCTGCAGGCGGATTCCCATACACTCCGCCGACTTTCGCGGGCGCGATTTCACAAAGCATCGATAGCAGCATCCGCACGCCCTACTCCCAGATGTTTAACTTCTTCATCGGCCGCGAGTTGCCGGCGAAAATGACTTTGGAATTGGGCTACGTGGGGCGCCGCGCCAGTAAACTGTTGGCGCGCCGCGATCTGGCAATGCCTTTGAATCTGGTCGACCCCGCCTCAAAGACCGACTACTTCAAGGCCGCCACGCAACTAGTGAAAGCCCTCTCTGCTTCCGGCCAGGATTGGACCACTCTCGCTCCGATCGCCTATTGGGAAAATCTTTTCCCCGACGCGATGGCGGGCTACAACGATGCCTATGGAGCGGACTATGGCTATGTGACCAACAACACGCAGGCAGTCGGCTTCAACTATGCCGACATCGACGGCGATTGGACGACTGCTCTCTACAACCTCGACGAGTATTGCGATCCCGCTTGCAGCAAGTTCGGGCAGTTTGCCTATTACGATCCGCAATTCGACGCTCTCGGATCGCTCAGTTCGGTTGGCCGTTCGAATTACAACGCGCTGCAGGCTTCTTTGCGCAAACAGTTCAGCAACGGAGTGCAATTCGATCTGAACTACACCTACTCGAAATCGCTCGACCACAGTTCGGCGGTGGAACGCGGCAGCAGTTGGGGAACCTTCGGCGACTATTACTACAGCAACTTCATGATTAACAGTTGGGACCCGAAGCAAACCTACGGCACCTCCGACTTCGATGTCCGTCACCAGTTGAACCTCAACTATGTCGTCGAACTGCCGTTCGGCCGAGGGAAGAGACTTGGCGGCCAGGCGGGAGGCCTGCTTAACGCTTTCATCGGCGGATGGCAGACCACCGGCATTCTTCGCGCCACCAGCGGATTCCCATTCGACATTCAGAACTGCCGTTCCTGCTGGCCAACGAATTGGCAGAACCAGGGCAACACGCAGTACACCGACCTCAATGCGGTGCGGGACCTGCTGGGGCACACGCTCAACAAAGTGGCGGGATATCCAAGCCCGTTCACGGATCCGCAGAAAGTTCTCTCCTACATGCGCTACTCGTACCCGGGCGAGGGCGGCGAGCGGAACCGGCTACGCGGCGATGGCTATTTCGCGTGGGACGCGGGCATCGGAAAGGCCTTCATGATGCCCTACAAAGATACGCACCTGCTGAAGTTCCGCTGGGAGGTCTTCAACCTCACCAACACCGCACGTTTCAACGTTGCGAACACGATTCTGGTCCGCGACTTCGCCAGCACCTTCGGTCAGTACACGTCCACCTATTCCGGGTGTGACAATGCTGCTGGCCGATGCATGCAGGTCAGTCTGCGCTACGAATTCTGAACGGGAATACTCTTTCGGGAGTCCCTCGTCTCGCGGTATTCGAGGCTTGGGACTCCTCTCCGGCTTCGTTACGTTTCAGGAGTTAATCCTGATCCGTACGGGCATCCCCTGCATCTAGATGGTCGAGGCATCCACGTTCCATTGGCGGCGGGACGCCGGTGATCGCGAGAATATCTACTCGAGAGGTGGCATCCTAAATGCAAATCGTGTTTCTGATTGGAAGGATCATCTTCGGTTTGTTCTGGCTCAGCTCCGGATGGAATCACCTCTCCAAAATTGAATACATGAGCCAATATGCCAAGGCAAAGGGCACTCCCGCGCCGAAACTAGCGGTGGGCGGAACTGGCGTACTCCTGACGCTGGCTGGCCTCAGCCTGCTGCTTGGCATCTTTCCTTACGTCGGCATCGCTCTGCTCATCGTTTTCCTTCTCGGAGTGTCGTTCAAGATGCACGACTTCTGGAACGACACCGATCCGCAAATGCGCCAGATCAACCAGATTAACTTCATGAAAAATCTTGCTCTGCTCGGAGCGCTTCTGATGCTCCTGCTCTTGCCGCTTCCGTGGTCCATGAGCGTGCCGCTCGGATAAAGATCGGATCAAGCCGGCGCGTAACGAGCTCTCATCCGTGCTGATGAACCAGGCTTTCGGTGAGCCGCGAGCCGTAAGTTTTCAGGTACTTCATTCCCGTGTCGCACATGATGGTGACCACGGTGGCGCGAGGTCCCAACTGTTCGGCCAATCGCAAGGCCGCGATGACGTTGGCGCCGGTGGACGTCCCTGCGAATAGGCCTTCCTCCCGTGCCAGGCGAAATGCCATGGCGGTCGCCTCCTCTGTAGATATCTGCTCAACCTGGTCGGCCACGTTCTTCTGCCAAAGCGGTACCACGAACCCAGCTCCGATTCCATCGATCTTGTGAGAGCCCGGCTTGCCGCCCGAGAGCACGGCCGACTCCGCCGGCTCAACCGCCACAATCCGGATTCCCTGTTTACGACGGCGCAGTCCTTCTCCGATGCCGCGCAGCGACGCCGCCGTGCCCACGCTCTGTACGAAGCCGTCGATCTGACCGCCGGTCTGAGCCCAAATCTCTTCCGCCATGGTGTGATAGGCGGCCAACTGATCGGTATTGTTCAACTGGTCAGTCCAGAACGCTTCGGTCTTCCTCTGGATCTGGCGCGCGGCTTCGACCATGTCGCGGGTGAGCTTCTCCGTCATGCCGCCACTTTCGCTCAAGACGATCTCGAGCTTCGCGCCAAGAATCTTCATGTGGTCGAGTTTTTCCCGCGAAAAAGCATCCGAGCTCACGATATACAGCGGATATCGTTTCACCGCGCACACGAAGGACAACGACACGCCGGTGCTGCCGCCGGTATATTCGACGACGCATCCGCCTGTGGCAAGACGCCCGTCGGCTTCAGCCGCCTCGATCATCGCCAGCGCCACCCGGTCTTTCATGCTTCCGGTGGGATTCTCGCTCTCGAGCTTCAGAAAAATGCGCGCCCCATTGCTGGGCACGATGCAGCGCAATGCCAGTAACGAGGTGTTGCCGATGCGATGAAGAATGCCCTGTGGCAATTTGTCCATGACCTGTCCTTCTCCGGATGCGGCCGGATTTGCCGTCTGTCTATCATGCGCGTCCGCCTGCGGAATTCCGTGACGCGGCTCACCGCCCTGGTGTCACTGGCAAAGGCGCAAGCTGACCGCATCTTACTGATACACCGAACCACGCAAGGGATTCAGGCAACGTGGCCAGCGGCCGGTGGAGTTCGCCGGCGAGGGTAACTTCCGCGTGCCCTGCATGGGAAGAGGGTTACCAAAATCCCTGCCTGCGGTGATGCAAGTCACCGATCGATTCAGGGGCAAAAGCTAGGCTGGAATGTGGTCCGCCAGCTGGACCCGCAGAGTCGTGGATTCCTCGGCCCATCGGACGGTCAATCCGTGGATCGTCACCGTCGCAGTGATGATGGCGACGTTCATGGAACTGCTCGACACGACGGTGGTCAACGTCGCGATCCCGCACATCAGCGGCAACCTCGCCGCGACGGTCGATGAAGGCACATGGGTGGTTACCTCCTATCTGGTGGCCAATGCCATCGTTCTGCCGATGTCGGGATGGCTGGCTCGCTACTTCGGGCGAAAACGGTTGCTGCTCATCTGCGTCGGCGGATTCACTCTTACGTCTCTGTTTTGCGGACTTGCTACCAGCCTCGACGGCCTGATCTTCTTCCGAATCCTGCAGGGGCTGACCGGAGGCGGGTTGCAGCCGCTCGCCCAGGCCATCCTGCTTGAGACCTTCCCGCGCGAGAAGCACGGCCACGCGATGGCCGCCTTCGGCATCGGAATCCTGCTCGCTCCGATTCTCGGCCCCACGCTGGGCGGTTGGATCACCGACAACTATTCCTGGCGGTGGATCTTCTACCTGAATCTTCCAGTGGGAATTTTCTCGCTGGCGATGATGAACCGCTTCGTGTTCGATCCGCCCTATATCAAGCGCAGCGCGGGCCGCGTCGACCTGTGGGGCATCGGATTGCTCGCGGTGGGGCTCGGATCGCTACAAATCGTGCTCGATACCGGGCAGCGCAAGGACTGGTTCTCGTCCACTTATATCCGCTTCTTTGCAATTCTCTGCGTGGTTGGTTTGGTGTCGATGGTGATACGCGAGCTTCTGGTGAAAGAACCGGTAGTCGATCTGCGGGCCCTCAGGGACCGCTCGTTCAGCGCGGGCGTCTTTCTGATTTCGCAGCTCGGATTCGTGCTTTATGCCAGCCTCGTGCTACTGCCGATTTACCTGCAGACCCTGCTCGGGTATCCGGCCTACAACGCTGGCTTGGCCTTGTCACCGCGAGGAATCGGTTCTCTCGCCACCATGCCCATCACCGGATACCTCACCAGCAAGACCGATCCGCGCCGATTGCTGGTGGTGGGAATCGCGCTTGGCTCATTCACGATGTACCAACTCTCTCGCCTGAATTTGAACGCGGGCTACTGGGATATTTTCTGGCCGCAGGTCATCCAGGGAGTCGCGCTCGCTCTGATGTTCATTCCCCTGATGACGCTGAGCATGTCGCGAATTCCGAAAGAAAAGATGGGCAACGCCACCAGCATCTTCAACCTGATGCGCAATATCGGCGGGAGCTTCGGCATTGCGATCATGACTACATTTCTGTCGCGGCGCTCCCAGTTCCACCAGTCGCGCCTGGTCGGCAACATCAATCCCGCGAGTCTGGAGGCACAAAACATGATTGCGGGACTGGAGGCGTTTTTCCATTCGCGCGGCATCGACGCTGTCACCGCCCACCGAAAAGCAATGGCCGGCGTTTACGGACTGGTGCAGAAACACTCGATGATGTTGTCGTTCGTCGAAGCGTTTTGGACCATGACCCTTATGTTCGCAGCGTTGCTGCCTTTCTTGCTGCTCTTGCGTTATTCCAAGCCCCAGCGAAGCGCCGAGAGGGTGGTCTCTGCGCCGCTTGTGAAAGGTTCGGGAGCCGCCGAACAGTCCCAGAAAGAACCGGAACTGGAACTCGCTCTGCACTGATCGCCTTGATCCTTCCTGTTCGAAGCCTGCGGTCGGCAAACCGGGTTACACTTATGCGCGGAGAAAATCATGGCCCGATGCTCATCGTGCGCAGCCGATCTGCCCGCCGCAAGCCGGTTTTGCTCAGTCTGCGGCACGCCGGTCGGTTCCGATGATGCAACCATAACTTCTGCCGAAGCCCCTGTGCGGAGGGTAAAGGCTATCGCCCGATCGGGTGAGGACGCCACGCTTGAGATCGCTTCCGCGCGATCGCCCAATCCGCGGCCGTCTTCCGCGTCGTCTTCGCGCCTTACCAGCTCCGCGGCATTCTCCTCAAGCGAAGGCAGGTTTCTGCCCGGACGCTTGCTTGCCGACCGCTACCGCATCATCGCCCTGCTCGGGAAAGGGGGGATGGGCGAGGTCTACCGCGCCGACGACCTCACCCTCGGTCAGCCAGTCGCGCTTAAGTTTTTGCCCGAAGATGCAACGCGCGATGAGAGCCTGCTCGAGCGTTTCCGCAATGAAGTGCGGATCGCCCGCCGTGTTTCTCATCCCAATGTTTGCCGCGTATACGATGTCGGCGAGGTCGACGGCCACACCTTTTTCACGATGGAATACGTGGATGGCGAAGACCTGGCCTCGCTGCTTCGCCGCATCGGCCGCCTTCCGCAGGATAAAGCGCTCGACATCGCTCGACAGCTTTGTGCAGGATTGGCTGCCGCGCACGCCAAAGGGGTGTTGCATCGCGATCTGAAGCCCGCCAATATCATGCTGGACGGGCGAGGCCAGGTTGTGATGACCGACTTCGGACTCGCCGGTCTTACCGATCAGATTCAAGGAGCCGAGATTCGCAGCGGGACTCCGGCCTACATGGCGCCCGAGCAGCTTGCCGGAAGGGAAGTCACCGCACAGAGTGATGTCTATTCGCTGGGCTTGGTGCTCTACGAGGTCTTCACCGGAAAGCGCGCCTTTACGCCTGAAGCGCTCGCTGAGCTCGTCCGCAGCGGCGGCTCATCTTCCCCCAGCAAGCCTTCCTCAGTCGTAAAAGACCTTGATCCCGCCATTGAGCGCGTTATTTTGCGCTGCCTTGAACCTGAGCCGCAACGGCGCCCTGGCTCCGCGCTGAGCGTAGCGGCTGCACTTCCTGGTGGAGACCCGCTCGCCGCGGCGCTCGCTGCTGGAGAGACGCCGTCGCCGCAGATGGTGGCTGCGGCCGGGGAAAATGCCGGCCTCAAGCCCCGAATCGCTGTCGCCTGCTTGACCGCCGTCCTGATTGGGTTGGCCGCAGCCGTCTTTCTCTCCATAAAGTACAGCGGAATCGAGCAACTCGGACTGGACCAGTCGCCCGAAGTGCTTTCCCAGAAGGCCCGCGAGATGATCGCCCGTTTTGGGTATGACGCTCGACCCGCCGATAGCGCCTCCGGTTTCCTGCAACATTCCGATCTGATTGAGTACATCGAAAAAACAGACAAACCACGACCGAAGTGGAATGAGATCCTTGCCTCGCGGCTCCCGATCTTGCATTTCTGGTATCGCCAGAGCCCTGACAGCCTGGTGGCGCGAGATTTCCATGATGCCCTGCTCACGCCCGCACTAGTCGATACCCAAGATCCACCGTTAACGCTTTCAGGAATGGTAAACACGGTTCTCGATACGCACGGCCGGCTGCTTTATTTCGAAGCCATCCCGCCGCAGAAGGAAAGTGCGGTCACGCCCTCGTCTCCCGACTGGAGCCCACTCTTCAGCGCGGCAGAGATCGATCCGGCGAAGCTTAAGCCGGCTGAACCCCAGTGGAATTCTCTCGCCTCCTCCGACACTCGTGCCGCCTGGACCGGCGTGTGGCCTGGAACCAATCGTCCCATGCGGGTGGAAGCCGCGGCGCTTCACGGAAAACCGGTCTTCTTCGCCCTCATGGGAGACTGGACAAAACCGGAGCGAATGACCGAGCCGGAGCGGCCGGCCGGAAAAAAGATCAGGAATGTCCTCTTCGTGTTGCTTCTGTTTTCTTTGCTCGCTGGCGCGGTGTTCTTGGCCCGCCGCAACTACCGCCAGGGACGCGGAGATCGCGACGGTGCCATTCGTCTCGCGAGTGTTATGTTTGTCCTCTTCATGATGCTGTTGTTATTCCGCGGCCATCTTGTGCCGGACATCTCTGCCGTCGGTTTGACGATTCTGGCCATCAGCACGGCTCTGTTCTTGTCGGGATTGACGTGCGTTCTCTACCTTGCCCTGGAACCCTACGTGCGCAAGTACTGGCCGCAGGCCATCATCTCCTGGAGCCGCGTGCTCGCCGGGCGCTTCCGCGATCCTGTGGTTGGACGCGACATTTTGTTGGGCGTGGTGCTTGGAGTGGTCTGGCTTGGCATCTTCACAATCTCTAACGCGCTCGCGTCTCGCCTCGGCTCCTCACCGTCTCTATTCTCGACGGACATGATTCGTGGAACCCGCTACGGCATCGGCGCGTGGATCTCGGAAATTCCTGGGGCCATCCTGGCCACATTGGAATTCTTCTTCATTCTCTTAGGGCTCCGGATACTCATGCGCCGGCAGTGGTTGGCGGCTATTGCATTCGTCGCCATCTTTACCGCCATCAAGTCCCTGGGGGCAACTTATCCGATTCTGGACGCCGTGACGGCAGTAGTCGTCTACAGCATTGCGGTGCTGATCGTGTTCCGCTTTGGACTTGTGCCCCTCGCCTGCGCTGCGTTCACTGTAGACTTGCTGGCTAACGTGCCGTTCACATCCGATCTCTCCGCGTGGTACATGGGGACTTCGATTTTCTGCTTGCTTAGCGTAGTTGCCTTGGCGGGATGGGGCTTCTACACATCGCTAGGCGGCGAACCTTTGTGGAAGCCGGATCTGTAGCCATGCCGGAGTCGGGGAACAGTGGGCACGACCCTGGTCTTTGTCGCAATTGTCGGCACTCGCGCAAAATGGAATCCGACCGGGGATCGACGTTTTGGCTCTGCCAGCTCTCGTTCAAGGATCCAACCTTCCCGAAGTACCCGCGGCTGCCCGTGCGTCAATGCCGAGGCTACGAAAAATCGCGCGGAGACAAGGACCGTTCGACGTGACTTCTGATCCAGTGCCTCGCCCGGGGAAGAAGGATTTTCCAGGACTGACGACCAACAAACTGAGGACTCCCCCTATATAATCAACAATTCAACTCGGGCTCATTACGCGCCCACGATATCAAGTCAGGAGATTCCATGTCCGCACCCAGCCGCCGTCCCGAGATTCGCCGCCGCCGTACCCGCGCGGAGAAAGTGGCCAAGCTTCGTAAGCGTCTCGCCAAAGCCAGTGGCGCGGACCAAGATCGCCTCACAGCCAAACTCCATCGCCTCGAATTCAACTCACCGGGGAATCCACTGGTCAAGAAGTAGGCTTTTCTACCCGACAATCCCCATCCGCTTTCCGACGCGTCCGAGTACCTCGAGTGCGCGCTGCAACTCGTCGTTGGTATGCGTCGCCGTCATGATCGTGCGGATGCGAGCTTTGCCTTCCGGCACGGTCGGAAACGCAATCCCCGTCCCGAGCACGCCTTCTTTGAACAGTTCGCGCGAGAAGTCCATCGTCAACCGGCCGTCGCCGATGATGATCGGAGTAATTGGCGTTTCACTTGACGGCGTGGTCCTGCCGCCAATATCGAATCCAAGCAGCCCCAGTTCCTTCTTCCATAGCCGGGTATTCGACCAGAGTTGTTCCATCAGTTCCGGCTCGTTTTCGAGAACATCGAAGGCCGCGATGCAGGTCGCCGCGACCGATGGCGGATGCGATGTCGAAAACAGGAACGGCCGGCCGCGGTGATACAGGAAATCGATCAGGTCGCGCGTTCCGCAGACATATCCTCCGAGCGCGCCGATTGCCTTCGACAGTGTGCCTACCTGGATATCTACTCGACCGTGCACGCCGAAATGGTCAACCGTGCCGCGGCCATTGCGTCCCAGGACGCCAGACGCGTGCGCATCGTCGACCATCATGATCGCGCCATATTTTTCCGCGAGATGGCAGAGCGCGGGCAGCGGCCCGATGTCGCCATCCATCGAGAACACGCCGTCAGTGATCAGCAGCTTGCGTCCGGGCAGGTTCTTCACGCTTGCCAACTGCTCCTCGGCATGCGCGACATCCTTGTGGCGGAAGACAAGAATTTTCGCGCGCGACAGGCGGCAGCCGTCGATGATCGAGGCGTGATCGAGTTCGTCCGAAATGATGAAATCATCTTTGCCTAGAATCGCCGACACCGTGCCCGCATTCGCGGTGAAACCCGACTGAAAGACAACGCAAGCCTCGACTCCTTTGAAGCGGGCAATCTTCTCCTCCAGTTCCATGTGCAGCTTCATCGTGCCCGCGATGGTGCGCACCGCGCCCGATCCAACGCCATACTTGCGCGTCGCTTCGAGCGCCGCTTCGCGCAGCTTCGGGTGCGTGGTCAGGCCGAGGTAATTGTTCGAAGCCAGGTTGATGACCTTCTTGCCGTCAAACGTGCACTCCGGCGCCTGTTCATCCTCGAGCACGCGCAGCTTGAAATGAGTGCCTTTCTCTTTGAGCTGATTCAGTTGATCGGTGAGATAGGAGAGCGGATTGGTGCGAGTGGCAGTCGCCATAGGACCCTCAAGTTCGTCTGCGGGGATCGCGGGCGCGTTCCCCTGCGTTGGCCGTGTCCCCTGTTGATAAAAGTTCTCCGCGCTTATCGACCGTCGATTATTTCGTCCCGTTCGGATACACCAGTATCTTGCTCGCTTCCCCCGTCTTCAAGCGGGCCATCGCTTTTGAGAAGTCTTTCATCGCAATGCGATCCGTGATCACCGGATGCAGGTCGAGTTTTCCGGCCTTGAGGAGCGCGGTCATCTGGTACCACGTCTGGTACATGCGGCGCCCGTTGATCCCCTGGATGGTAAGCCCTTTGAAGATGATGTCTTCGGAGAAGTTCAGCGAGATGGGTTTGTTGGTCAACCCGAGAAGGGAAATTCGTCCGCCACGGCGCACGATATCGAAGGCTGTTCGGATCGCATCCGGGTGCCCCGCCATTTCGAGAACCACGTCCACGCCCAGCCCGCCGGTTCTTTCCGCCACAATTTTGCGCACATCCTCTTTCGATGGGTCGATCACCAGGTCGGCCTTCATCTTCGCGGCCAGCGAGCGCCGATGCTCGTTCACTTCGATCGCGAAGACGGTTGTAGCCCCGACCGCGCGCGCGACCGCTATCGAAAACAGCCCGATCGGACCGCATCCCGTGATGGCCACGGCTTTTGCGGCGATCTCGCCCGCCAGGACGGTATGGACGGCATTTCCCAGGGGATCGAGAATCGATGCATACTCTTGCGGAATGTCGGGATCAAGTTTCCAGATGTTCGATTCCGGTATGACGACGTACTCGGCAAAGGCGCCGTCGGCGTCGACGCCTATAATTTTCACGTTCTGGCAAATGTGCGCTTCGCCCGTCCGGCATTGCAGGCACTTGCCGCAGGCAACGTGCATTTCGGCCGAGACGAAGTCGCCTTCCTTGACACTCGTGACCTCGTCGCCGAACGCCACCACCTCGCCACAAAATTCGTGACCTGGAATCAGCGGTGGGTGTATCCGGCCTGCCGCCCACTTGTCCCATTCGTATATGTGGAGATCGGTGCCGCAGATCGACGCCACTTTGACTTTCACCAGGACATCGGTACGCCCGAAGGCCGGAACCTTGACCTCGCGGATCTCCGCTCCCGGCGCGGCCTCCGGCTTGACCACTGCGAGCATCGTGCTGGGCATGGAAACTCCCTTATGAGTGCAGTATCACACGCGCAAACGGCTTATTCTAGCACCGGCAAATCGGATGCGTTCGCACGCGCGCAATGCTCCGCATGCGAATTCAGACCGGAATAGATAGCTGCACATGCCTTAGCCGCGCGGCGGCATGGGACGTCACTACAGCAGGCGATCCCCGCGATAGATCATCTGCCCATCCACCATCCGTGCTTCCTCGGTAAGGCGGTGTATCCTCGGCGGACCTCCCGCATCAATGTGCCGGACTTCGTGACCATGCGCGACCAGCCAATCCGACACGATCATCCGATGACATCGAAAATAGACGCGTTCCGCGCACATGTACGCCGTCCGCGACTGCTCCGCCAGCGCAATCAACTCGCGCATCGCCCGCTCGAACTCGGGGGTCAACGTGTAGTCCGCATAATTCCGGAAACTCTCGTTCCGCAGTGCGGTGTGCGGAGAATCTGCCCGCGTTTTTTTTCGATAGCCGCCGAGGGCTTTCATCCAGACATATCGAATGCCATGCTTGGGCAACTCGGACTCGAACGATTCGCGATTGAACTGTGGAAGACGCCGCGAGACCGGGAATGCCCGGATATCGACCAAGGTCTCGATGCCATGCGCCTTCAGCGCCGATATAAGCTCATCGAGCGTTCGCGTTGAATGGCCGATGGTATAGAGGGTCGCCACAACTTCATTTCACCACAACGCGAAAGGACACCGCGGAGGACAGATCAGGTTTTCTCTCTGGGCCGAAGTCAGGTAGCGGAGCGCAACAGGGTGGCTATTTGTCCATCCTGATCGGGAAATACGGTTCTTAGATCCAGCAACACCCGCCCGTCCTCCACACGCGCGATGAGCGGGGGCTCAGCGGCGCGCAAGCGCGCGCACAGTTCGTCCGCGCTCAATTCTCCGTGTGTAATCGCAACCAGCTTCGTTGGCAATATCGCGGATGGCGCCGCGCCGCCACCAACCACCGATTCGCCATCCAGCAACTCCAACTGAAGCTTCGAGGAAGACGCCGTGGCAACCAGCTTCTTTGCCCTCTGCGAGATTTCATCCTTCGAAAGCCGCATCATGCGCAACACCGGCACCGCATCATGATCGCGTTTTACATACGCGAGCAACGTCGCCTCCAACGCCGCGTATGTAAGCTTGTCCACTCGGAGCGCGCGAAACAGGGAATTCGAGCGCATGCGCGCGATCAGGTCCGACCGCCCGCTGACCAATCCCGCCTGCGGACCGCCCAGCAGCTTGTCGCCGCTATAGGTGACGACATCGACGCCCACGCGCAGGCTATCGAGCACGCCCGGCTCGCCGCCGATTCCGACCGACTGCAGGTCAAATAGGGCGCCGCTTCCCAGGTCCTCCACCAACGGAACATTTCGCCGCTGCGCCAGTTCGACCAGTTGCGGCAGCGCCGGCTGCTCGGTGAAGCCGGTGATCTCAAAATTCGACCGATGCACTCGCAGCAGCAGGCGCGTCCGTTCATTGATGGCGCGCTCGTAGTCGGCGATCCGCGTCCGGTTAGTCGTGCCAACCTCGCGCAGAATCGCATTCGACTTCGACATCACGTCTGGAATCCGGAATGATCCGCCGATCTCGACCAGTTCGCCGCGCGAGACGATCACCTCGCCACCCTCGGCCAGCGAGTTCAGCGCCAGCAGCACGGCAGCCGCGTTGTTGTTGACCACGATGGTCGAGATCGCTGCGGATCTTCGCTCCGCCGGACGGCCGAGGGCGGCCGTCCCCACGTAAGCCGTTACGTCTGCCAGCAGCTTCTGAAACAGCCTCTCGATGTGCACATCTCGCTTGCCGCGCTCGCCCGATTCCAGATTGAACTCGAGATTGGAATAGGTTGTGGCGGTCTCGCGTATGTGCTCGATCGCACTCTCCGCCAGTGGCGCCCGACCCAGGTTTGTGTGCAGAATCACGCCGGTCGCGTTAATTACCGGGCGTAACGAATGGGTGAGCGACTTCCGCAGCTGCTGCTCAATCGCTTCCCGAATTCCCGCGATCGCCAGCCCGACTCCGCGTTCATCGAGCCTTGCCGCCGCAATTTCTTCCCGCAGCCGCGACAGCACCGCCCGCGCGGCATCCGCCACGGCGCGGTGCCCTTGGGCGTCGGCCAGCGATTGCAGTTCCGCCGACCGGAGCATTTCGTCCACCGACGGCAGCCGCCGGAACAGCTCGGTTTTGGAGTGGGTAGTCACGAATCGTCTACTGGACTTTTTTGTTGTCTGGCGCTTCGTATCAGGGCAGCCGCCCGCCATCGAGCTGCCCTTCAGCGACCGGCGGCCTACAACGTGTGCATGTACGCCAGCAGATCCTGGATCTGCTGATCGTTCAGCACGCGCCCGAAGCCTTCCATCTTGCTGCGCCCGTATTTCACGATTTCCGTCACGCGCTCGTCGTTGGCCGGCAGCCCGCTCAAAGGCATGTACTGCTGCTTGAAAATGCCCTTCAGCGGCGGACCTTTCTTTCCGCGAGTGGAATACGGCTCGTGACAGCGAGCGCAAGTATCGTCATACACTCTGCGCCCGCGCGCCTGCTGATCATTCAGGCCGAGCTCGGCGTCGGATTTCCGCCGCTCCACCTCGCACCCGAAACACGACAGCAACGCTCCGATCACCGCTGAGACACAGAGGCTCAGAAAAACTCGTTTCCAAGAATTCGCCGGACCGTATTGCATCGAGCTCATTGAGAACTGAGAACTGGTCACTGAGAACGGCTCCCAAAGTAGGATAATACGGAAAGCATGGTAGTCCGCCTTAAACGCGTTTATGAAGCGGCGTCGCTCTCCGACGGTGCGCGGGTGTTGGTCGACCGTTTGTGGCCGCGCGGGCTCACCAAGCAGGACGCCGCGATCGACGCATGGCTGCGTGATCTGGCCCCGTCGAATGAACTGCGCCAGTGGTACCACGCAAACCCGGAAGCCTGGCCCGTTTTCCGCCGCAGTTACCTTAAGGAACTGGCCTCCGAAAAAGCGACTGCGGCTCTTGAAAAACTCTACAGCCTGGCGCGCGCGAAGCGAAATCTCACGCTGCTCTACGCCTCCAGAAACGAAGAGCATAATAACGCGACGGTTCTTAAGGACCTTCTCGACGGATCGCGGAAGCCTCCTTCCACGGTGGGCAGCGCTGGCGGGCGCGGTGGGCGCCTTCGCAAAGCGAAAAGACAATAGACTGGTTCTCAGTTCACAGAAGCAAGAACGCGGTCGAAATGCGGGGTGCTCCGCTTTTCTGAGAACTGAGAACCTGTCCACCGGGAACCGAGAACTGCATTTCAGAATCTATAATCTTCTCGATCATGGTCGCCGCCGCCCTCGACAAAAAGATCGAATCCCTGCGCAAGAAAATCCGCCACCACGAATACCGCTACTACGTCCTCGATGATCCCGAAGTTTCCGACGCTGATTTCGACAAGCTCATGAACGAGCTCAAGGCGATCGAAAAGGAGCACCCGGAACTCATCACGCCCGATTCGCCCACGCAGCGCGTCGGCGGCAAGCCGCGCGAAGGGTTCCTTAAGGTCCGGCATTCCTCGCCCATGTTGTCGCTCGACAACGCTTATACCGAAGAGGAACTGCGCGCTTGGGAACGCCGCGTGCATGAGCTTAGCGGCCGCCGCGATGTCGAATACGTTTGCGAACTCAAGCTCGATGGCATGTCATTGGCGCTTCGCTACAAGAACGGCGGTCTCGATCGCGGCATCACGCGCGGAGACGGCAACGAAGGCGAAGACGTCACTTCCAACGTTCGCACCGTCCGCTCCATCCCGCTGTCGATCCCGCAAGAGAACTTGAAGAAAGCAGGCATTCCGCCCGATTTCGAAGTTCGCGGCGAAATGCTCATGCCAATCGCCGGCTTCCGCCGGATGAACGAAGAGCGCGAGCAGCAAGGCCTTTCGCTTTTCGCGAATCCGCGCAACGCGACCGCTGGAACGGTCCGTCAACTCGAGCCGAGCGTCACCGCGCAGCGCCGCCTGGACTATTTTCCCTACATGCTGCTGCAGGACGGGCGCACTTATTTCGATCGTCATTCCGAAACGCTCTCCGCGCTCGAGACGGCCGGCTTCAAAGTGAATCCGCATCACAAGCTCTCGAAGAACCTCGAGGAGGTCTGGAAATTCATCCAGGGTTGGGAAGCGAAGCGCGACTCGCTGCCGTACGAAATCGATGGCATCGTGATCAAAGTCGACCGCACCGCACTGCAGCGCGAACTCGGGTTTACGGGCAAAGCTCCGCGCTGGGCGATCGCCTACAAATATGCGGCGCGCGGCGCCATCACGCAGATCGAAGACATCGTCCCGCAGGTCGGCCGCACCGGCAAACTTACGCCGGTTGCCTGGCTCACGCCCGTTCCGATTGGGGGCACCACGGTTTCGCGCGCCACCCTCCACAACATGGACGAGATTGAGCGCCTCGGCGTGAAAATCGGCGACTGGGTCGAAGTCGAGCGCGGGGGCGACGTGATCCCCAAGGTCGTCAAGGTGGTCGAGGACAAAGATCATCCCCGCGGCCACAAGCGCTTTCAGATGCCGGAGCATTGTCCGGTTTGCGGCGGCAACGTCGTGCGCACGCCCGGAGAAGCGGACCACCGCTGCGTCAATGCGAACTGCCCGGCGAAATTGCAGGGCACTATTCTGCACTTTGCCTCGCGCCACGTGATGAACATCGACGGCCTTGGCGACGCGTTGGTGGCCCAACTCACCGAGCGCGGCATGGTAAAAAACGTCGCCGATCTCTACCGCCTCACCAAAGATGATCTGCTCAAGCTCGAACGCATGGGAGAGAAGTCGGCACAGAACATTTTGGGCGAGATTGAAGGATCGAAGACGCTTCCCCTCGAGCGTGTCATCTTCGGTCTTGGAATTCGCTTCGTGGGCGAGCGCACCGCGCAATTCCTGGCCGAGCATTTCGGATCGCTCGACGCCATCATGAAAGCGAGCGCCGAAGAACTCGAGGAAGTCGACGAAGTCGGCCCGCGCATCGCGGAGAGCATCGTCGAGTTCTTTGCCGATGAGCACAACCGCCAGCTGGTTCACGATCTCCGCAAAGCCGGACTGACTTTCACCGGAAAAAAGAAAGAGAAAGGAACGAAGCTGGCCGGAAAGACTTTTGTCCTCACCGGAACGCTGGCCCGCCACACTCGCGACGAGGCGAAAAAAATGATCGAAGATGCCGGTGGCCGGGTATCGGGTTCGGTCAGCAAGAAAACTGACTACGTTGTTGCCGGAACCGAGGCTGGCTCCAAGCTCGATAAGGCCCGCGAACTTGGTGTTCCCGTCATTGACGAAGCCGAAATGGAGGCCTTGCTTCACTAACCCCTTGCTGCTCGTTCAACTGGCAACCAGCAGCAGGTTCCCTGTACACTTCTGAGTTTCGTCAACAAACACGGCCGCATCGGCCGAAAGTTCACTGGAGTTTCCACGTGAAAACGCTCCTCTCTTCTCTTTGTGCCGCTCTCCTTCTCGTGTCCGCTTCCGCCGCGCAGGCCCCGTCCAAGCTTACGATCGACGCGATCTTCGCCGAGGGCGGCCTCACCGGACGTGCTCCTGAAACTGTCAAGTGGAGCCCCGACAGCAGCAAGGTTTCCTATGTCCAGCGCGACGATTCCGGCGAGCACGGTGAATTGTGGTACGTCGACGCGGCCACCGGCGAGAAGAGAATCCTGGTCAGTGAAGGCAAGCTCGCTCAACTCGCGCCGCCCGCCAGCAAGATCGCCAACGAGCGCGAAAAGGAGCGCGTCACGCGTTATCACGTCGCTGCCTATAATTGGTCGCCCGATTCCAAGCATTTGCTCTTTGATTCGCAGGGACAACTCTGGTATTTCGATCTCGATTCCGGAACTGCCGTACAGCTGACCTCGTCGCCCGACGCGAGCGAAGATCCCAAGTTCTCTCCCGACGGCAAACGTCTGGCCTACATTCGCAGACATAACATCTATATACATCCCGTCTCCGGCGAACTTGGCGAGCAGCAGATCACGCGCGACGAGAGCCGCGAAAAAGACAAGGGGAAGGACAAAGAAAAAGCGGGCGAGCGAGAAGACAACATTCTTAACGGAGAGGTCGATTGGGTGTACGCCGAGGAGCTCGGCGTTCGCAGTAACTATTTCTGGTCGCCTGGGGGAAAAGACATCCTGTTCCTACAGATGGACGAGACCCGGGTGCCAACCTACCCGATCACAGACTGGATACCGACGCATCCTCGCGTGGAAGCGGAGAAGTATCCCAAAGCAGGGGATCCGAACCCGGTCGTACGCCTGGGAGTCGTCGGCAGCGGCGGCAGCAAGATCAAGTGGATTACTCCCACCAGCGAAGACGATATGTACATTCCGCGCTTCGGTTGGATCCGCGAAGGCTGGGTATGGGCCGAGGTCCTCAACCGTAAGCAGGACACGATGGACCTCTACTTCATCGATGCGCATTCCGGCAAATCCCGCAAGGTGCTGACCGAATCGAGCCCCGATGCGTGGGTCAACGTCAACGACGATTTCCGCATTCTGAAATCCGGCGATCGCTTTCTCTGGACCAGCTGGCGCGACGGCCATACGCACATCTCTCTCTACAGCTTCTCGAAGCAGGACCCGCTTTCGTCCGACGCCAAGCTGGAACGCCAGCTCGAAAGCGGCGACTACGAGGTGCTCGAAATTTCGGCCGTCGATGAGGTTTCCGGAACCGTGTTCTTCAGCGCGAATAAAGACGACCCACGGCAACTGCACATCTATTCCATCAAGCTCGACGGCTCGTCACTCCAGAATATTTCGCCGGACGAAGGCCATTACACGGCGACTTTTGCCGATGACGGTAAGCACTTCATTCAGGACTACTCAACGCCACTGAAGCCGCCTGTGACCTCGATTTGCGCCGTCGGAGGCCCTTGCCAGAAAATTTGGGAGTCGCGCAACGTCGATCAGTACGGACTGGTTGAACCGAAATTCCTCGAGTTCAAGGCCGACGATGGCACTACGCTCTACGGCTATCTTCTCCTGCCCCCCGGCAGCGATCTCGTTGATCGAATTCCACTGATTGACTACGTCTATGGGGGACCCGCCGGACAAACCGTGCTCAAAGCCTGGATGGGCCCGACCGGACTCTTCCACCAATTGCTGGCGCAGGAGGGCTTCGCCGTTTTCTCGCTCGACAATCGGGGATCGCCTAACCGCGGCAAGAAATTTTCCGCCGCCCTTCGACTCCAGTTCGGCGGCATCGAGTTGAAAGACCAACTAGCCGGACTCGACCAATTACTTGAAAAGTATCCGCAACTCGACCCCGAGCGCACCGCTGTCTGGGGATGGTCCAATGGCGGATCCATGACGCTCTATTCGCTCACCCACTCCAGCCGGTTCAAGGCAGGAATCTCGGTGGCGCCCGTGACCAGCCAGCGCAACTACGACTCGATCTACACTGAACGCTATATGGGGCTGCCCAAAGACAATCCACACGGTTACGACGATTCCATCGTGAGCGCTGCCGGCAAATTGCAGGGCTCGCTCTTGCTGGTGCATGGCACGAGCGACGACAATGTGCATTTTCAGAACACCGTCCAGATGACGGATGCGCTCATCAAAGCGGGCAAGCAGTTCCGCCTGATGATTTATCCGAACAAGACGCACGGCATCTCCGGTCCGGACGCGCGCAAACAGTTGTTTCACATGATGGACGATTTTTGGAATGAGAAGTTGAAATAGGCTAACTGCTAATTGCCAGGTACTAGCGGCTGCTCCTTATGTATCGCACCAATCTCGGCGACTTCGAACTGACCATCGTCTCCGACGGCACCTATGTCTCCGACGCGGGCGCCTTCTTTGGCGTGGTCCCAAAGACAATGTGGTCGAAGAAAGTCGCAGTCGATGAGCTCAACCGCATGTCGGTCGGGTTGAACTCTCTTCTGGTCCGCGATGGTAAGAAAAACGTATTGATCGAGACCGGCATCGGCAACAAGATGCCCGATAAGCTGGTCCAGATCTATGGCCAGCCCGCGAAATTGCTCGACAACCTGCACGTCGTCGGCGTGGCGCCGGAAGACATCGACATCGTCATCAACACGCACCTGCACTTTGACCACTGCGGATGGAACACCGTCCGCCGCGGCGATCACTATGTCGCGACATTCCCCAAAGCGAAGTATTACGTCCAGAAAAAAGAGTGGGAGCACGGATGCCTGCAGCTCGAGCGCGACGCCATCAGCTACATGAGCCCCAACTATGACCCGCTCATCGAGAACGGCCAGATGGAGTTGCTTGAAGGCGATCGCGAAATCGTGCCCGGCATCTCGGTCAAAGTATTCCCCGGCCACACGGCCAACATGCAGGCAGTGATCGTCGAGAGTGGCGGAAAAACCGCGTGCTATATCTCGGACCTCATCGCCACCACAGCGCATCTCGACATCACCTGGGTCATGGCTTTCGATCTCGATCCCCTGCAAACCATCGAAAGCCGCAAGCTGTACTACACGCGCGCCATTCCGGAGAGGTGGCTGACCATCCTCACGCACGACGACAAAACGCCCTGGGGATACGTGGAAAAAAACGAAAAAGGGAAGATGGGCTTGGCGCAACTCGCGTAAGGGCGCCCCTACTGTCCGGCAGGGCGGAACTCGGCAAACGTCTACGTCGTCACCACCGGCTGCAACCGCTTCTCGAAGAACGATTCCACGTTGCCCAGTATCTGCTCTCCACTCTTTGCCTCGTAGATCGCCTTACGCAGGGCGGCTCCGCCTGGAACTCCATGCGTGAACCATGATGCGAACTGCTTCATCTTGCCTTCCGCGCCCGGCATTCCTTCCTCCACAAGCATCCGGAAATATGTCCGAATCATCTGGTAGCGATCGGCCTCAGTTGGCTCGTCATACGATCCAGAATTTACATACTGGTCGATCTGCCGGAAGATCCACGGGTTCGACGGAGCCATCCGCCCGATCATCACCGCGTCGCACCCGGTCTGCGCCACTATCGCACACGCATCGTCGGGAGAACGCACATCGCCGTTCCCAATCACCGGAATCCTGACCGCCTGCTTGACCGACGCGATCCACTCCCAGCGCGCATTCCCGCTGTAGCCCTGCTCGCGGGTTCGCGCGTGCAGCGCGACGGCGCCCAGACCGCAATCCTCGGCCATACGCGCCAATTCCACGCATACGATTTCATCGTCGTTCCATCCCGCGCGAAACTTAACCGTAAACGGAATCTTGACGGCCGCGCGCACCGACTCAAAAATCTGCCCGATCAGCGGCAGGTCGCGCAGCAATCCTGATCCGCCATTGCATTTGACGACCTTTTTCGCCGGGCATCCCAGGTTCAGATCGACCAGGTCGAAGCCGAGGTCTTCCACCATGCGCGCCGCTTCGGCCAGCACCCGCGGATCGCTTCCGAACAACTGCGCCGAGATCGGATGCTCGTCTTCGTAGAAATGCAGATACCGCCCTCGAACACGCTGATCCCGCAACACACCGTCCGCCGAGGTGAACTCGGTCATGATCAGCCCACATCCACCCAGGTTCTTGATGAAGCGCCGGAAGACCGTGTCGGTCACGCCCGCCATAGGGGCAAGTACGGTGGCCGGGGAGATCGCGACCCCACCGATCTTCAGCACCGCAGGAAACAGCGCTGCTGCTGTGGGGTGGGCATTCTCGCCCGCCAAGGGAGCTTTTCCACTCGGCCCTTCGCGGGCAGGATTGCCCGCGCCCCCCGGATTGTCCCAGAACTTCCGCACGAGAGTATTTTACCTACTCTGAAAATGCCCGGTGACAGTCGAGTCAGTGCCAACCCGGCAACAGGCCGCCGACGCGTCTCTCGTATGCTTCGTAAGCCGGACCGAAATGCTGGCGAAGCGCCTCCTCCTCGCGCCGAATCTTGACCAGCACTCCCGCAAACAATAGCGCGGCGCCCACCAATCCGCGAATATCGCCTCTCACAAAAGCTGTCCCCACAATCGCGAGCAGCAGCCCGCTGTAGATCGGGTGGCGCACAATCCGGTAAGGACCTCGTATCACCAGCTCCTGGCCGCCTCCGGTCGTGATCCGTCCCGACCAGTTCCCGCCCAGGGTTTGCCGCGCCCAGATGGCAAATGCCATTCCAGCCGCTTCCATCACCAGACCAATCGCGATCGACGCCAAAGAAGATGTCCACGCCCGACGATCAAGAAAACCACGGGGATAGTTGAGCAAGAGCAGGACCGACCCTGCCAGCAACACGGCAGAATACGCCACGCGCCCAGTAACCGACTCGCGCCGGACCGAGGCGTCATCTTTTTTCGCCCGCACCCGATTTCGCGCCGAGACAATCCAGTACGCATACCAGACCGCCCAGAGAATCAGCGCATATTTCATTTACGATCCACGAAACAGAAAGCCCCCGCCGAAGCGGGGGCCGATTTTGCTTTGGGGCGGGCATTCCTGTCCGCCACCGCATCCTGGATTACTTTTTAGCCGGCTCTGCCTTCGCGGCTTCGCCCTTCGCGTATTTCCGGCGGAAGCGCTCGATGCGGCCCGCGGTATCCAGCAGTTTCTGCTTGCCGGTAAAGAACGGATGGCACGCTGAGCAAATTTCTACGTTGATGTCGCCGTGGTGCGTCGAGCGGGTGGTAAAGGTGTTGCCGCACGCACAGTGCACGCGCACTTCGTGATAGTTGGGATGAATCGCTGCCTTCATGTCTGTTCCGATACCCTTTCGAATCATTAGATTCTACAGGAGTTAGAAGGATTCAGCAAGGTAGGTGCCGTCGGATGTCGGCTCTCAAGTGTTAGGAAGGTCAACTCCCTTCGAGGAGATATTTCCGAGTCGATTCGCGAAACCTCAAACCATTGATCCCACTCGTTTTTCCTGATACCTGAAGCGGAACCTGTTATCCGCCTACTTCAGATACGTCTCAAACCACCCCGTCAGCCTCTCCATGATGTCGCGCTGGTGCGCGGGATCATGGATCGAGTGCCCTTCCCCGGCGTAGATGACCAACTGCGTCGGCACTCCCAACTCTTTCAGGGCGTGCCAGAATTCCCGCGATTGGGGCGCCGGCACTTCGCCGTCGCGCTCGCCCACGACGACCAATGTCGGAGTCTTCACATTTTTTACGAAGTTGATCGCGGAGCTTTTCGCATACACAGCCGGATCGTCATATACTGACGCTCCGAAGTAAGGGATCATCCACATGTCGATCGAGTTCTCGCCGTAATAGCTCTGCCAGTTCGAAAGCCCGGCCCCCGATACTGCCGCCCGGAATCGATTGGTCTGCGTCACCGCCCACATG
>Ga0335070_10001889_pt1 | contig 24317 bp, 21 predicted proteins | sample Lox_Sample_13_FD_206722 | JGI IMG/M metagenome (GOLD analysis project Ga0335070, IMG submission 206722) | Soil microbial communities from Loxahatchee National Wildlife Refuge, Florida, United States - Lox_Sample_1.3 | ecosystem: Environmental > Terrestrial > Soil > Wetlands | place: USA...
CACCTCCGCACCGTGCTTGAGCAGCAGCTCAACCGAGGCCATCCCCGACTTTGCCATGCCGACAACTAATGCCTTCGCGCCTTCGAACTCCATCGCTGGCACCTATCTCAGCTTCAACGTCGTCAGCGCAAACAGCGCCATCACCAGCCCCGCAATCCAGAACCGTGCGATGATCTTCGACTCCTGCCAGCCCAGCGCCTCGAAGTGATGGTGCAGCGGCGCCATCTTGAAGATGCGCTTGCCGCGAAGCTTGAAGCTCCCTACCTGCAAAATCACCGAAACCGCCTCAATCACGAACACTCCCCCGATGAAGATCAGCAGAATTTCCTGCTTGATCAGCACCGCAATCACCGCCATGGCGCCGCCCAGCGAGAGCGAGCCCACATCGCCCATGAAGATCTCGGCGGGATGCGCGTTGTACCAAAGAAACCCGAGGCTCGCCCCAGTCATCGATCCGCAGAAGATTGTTAGCTCCGACGTGTGCGCGTTGCGCTCCAGTTGCAGGTAGCTTGCCAGCTCCGCGTGGCCGCCCGCGTAGGTCAGGACGGTTAGCGCGCCCGATGCAATCACCATCAAGCCGATGGCCAGCCCGTCCAGTCCATCGGTCAGGTTCACGGCGTTCGAAGCGCCCACCACCACAAACGCCACGAAGAGAAAGAACGGCACAAACGCAAGCGGAAAGAAGATGCGGTAGGTAAGGAATGCGTCAATCAGCAGGTCGGGCTTCCATTGTTTGAAAAACGGCACGTTCATGCTGGTGGTGTACAGGCCGCGCACTTTGAGCACCAGCAACACGCTCGCGAGCACGAATGCGACCAGCACCTGCATCAGAAACTTGCGCCGCCCCGTCAGTCCCAGGTTGCGCCTTTTGACAACCTTCGAGTAATCGTCGGTGAAACCGATGGCGGCATAGGTCACCAGGCAGAACAGAGCGATCCATACATAGAACTGCCGCAGATCTGCCCACAGCAGCGTCGGAATCACAATCGAAATCACGATCAGCACGCCGCCCATGGTAGGCGTGCCGGCTTTCTTCTGGTGCGACTTCGGCCCCTCCTCGCGAATGTACTGGCCAATCTGGAACTCTCGCAGCTTGCCGATCAGCCAGGGCCCCAGCGCGATACAAAGAAATAACGCCGTCAGGCTGGCGAACGCCGTGCGAAAAGTCGTGTAACGGAATACACGGAACGGGCTGACGTACGGAAAGAGCTTCTCGTAGAGCAAATAATAGAGCATTTCCTAGCAGGACCAGTCCTCAGTCCTATCCACCGTTCCCAATCGCCCGTTCGAGCGCCTGTTCCACTTTGACGCCTCGCGAGCCTTTGAACAGCACTGCGTCGCCCTCGCGCAAAAATCCCCGCAGAAAATCGCCCGCCGCCGCCGGATCTTCAAAAAAGTACGCGGCGCTTTCCGACATTCCCGCTCGCACGGCTTCTTCCACCGTGAAGCAGGCTGCGCCGCGTATTCCAAGCAGCACATCTACCCTCTGCGTCGCCACGTATCTTCCGACGTCGCGGTGCAGAGGCTCGGCCGATTGACCAAGCTCCAGCATCTCCCCCAGGACGGCGATCCTCCGCCGGGCGGGCGTCTCGCGCAACACGTCCACCATGGCGCGCGCCGCTTCCGGGTTCGAGTTATAAGAATCATTCCAGATTACAATGCCGTTTCGTTCCAGGCGCTCGCCGCGCATCTTACCCGGCGCTAGCGTTCGCACCGCTTCGCGCAAACGCTCCGGTGCGATCCCAAACACCTTCGCTACTGCCAGCCCCGCCAGCACATTCAGCACGCCGTGCCGGCCCACCAGCGGGCTCTCAAACCGGATGCCGCCGCAGTTGAACCTCACCGACGTCGTACCCAATTCCACCGCCTCCGCCCTCACATCGGCGCCTTCCGAAAAACCGAACGTCACCACACGCCCGCGGTGGATCTCGCGAAATCCGGCTACACGCCGGTCGTTCGCGTTGAGTACCGCCACTCCGTCAGCCGGCAATTCTTCAATCAGTTCGCGCTTCGCCATGGCCACGGCATCGATTGATCCGAATGCCTCCACGTGGGCGTAACCTACGTTGGTGACGACTCCCACTTCCGGCCGCGCGATCCGGGCCAGCGCGCGAATCTCGCCCGCGTGGTTCATACCCATCTCCAGCACCGCCACGGGGCATTCATCCGGCAGGCGCAGAATCGAGAGCGGCACGCCGACGTGATTGTTCAAATTCCCGATGGTCTTGCCGGTCGCCATCTCCGCTCCCAGCAGATGGGCGATCACGTCCTTGGTGGTTGTTTTTCCTGCGCTGCCGGTCACAGCCACCACACGGCCCGCCCACCGCAAGCGAGCCCATGCCGCCAGCTTCTGGAGCGCCTCGAGCGTGTCCTCGACAATTAGCAGGGCGCCATGCTCCGAGCCCTCTTCCACCACTGCGCCCGCCGCGCCTTTTTCTAGCGCGGTCGCTACGTAATCGTGCCCGTCGTGCTGCGGCCCTCGCAAAGCAACAAACAGGTCGCCTGCCGCGAGCGTTCGCGAATCGATGCTCCATCCCGAAATCCGGCGTCCGGGCGCGCGGGCCGGCTCCCGGGCCTCGATCACCCGCGCCACGTCATCCCATTCCAACTTCATTCCGCAGTTTCCGGCCGGCGCCGGTACCCAAAGCCCCGCAGCACGTCGCGGGCCACCTCACGGTCATCGAACGAAATGGTGCGATCCTTCAGCACCTGGTATGTTTCGTGGCCCTTCCCGGCCAAAATGAGGATGTCGCCGGGCCGGGCTTCTTCGATGGCCTTCCTGATCGCCGTTGCCCGGTCGGGTTCCACCAGACACGGCGTGTCTTTCCGGCGCAACCCCACCAGTACATCATTCATGATAGCCAGCGGATCTTCCGAGCGCGGATTGTCGCTCGTCAGCACGACGAAATCGCTGAGTTCGGCCGCCACTTCGCCCATGATGGGCCTCTTGGTGCGGTCACGATCGCCGCCGCAGCCGAACAGTGTGATCACGCGTTTGGGAGCCAGGCTACGCGCCATCGAAATAACATTGCGCAACGCGTCGTCGGTGTGCGCATAATCCACAACCACCACGAACGGCTGGCCCTCATCCACGCGCTCAAAGCGCCCCGGAACTGCGCGGCATTGGGCAATACCTCGAACGATGGCGTCCGCCGGCAACCCGTAGCTGAGTGCGGCCCCGCATGCCGCCAGGATGTTGTAGACGTTGATCCGCCCGATCAATGGCGATTGAATCGCGAAATGACCCGAGGGCGCGTGCACTTCAAAGCGCAGCCCATCAACGCTCGAAGAGATATGACGCGCCCGCACGGTGGCGTCCTTGCCCATTCCGTACCAGAAGATTTGCGTGTCCTTGCCGGCCTGGATGCGAGCGCCATGTTCGTCGTCCCGGTTGATCACCGCAAAAGGCGGCGCCGGGGCTCCGGCTCCCGAAAAAAGCATATTCTTGGCCGCGAAGTAATCTTCCATAGTGTGATGGAAGTCCAGATGATCTCGCGTGAGATTGGTAAATACCGCGGTGTGGAAGCGCATTTCGTACACGCGCCCTAGGGCCAGGGCGTGGGAGGAAACTTCCATCGTCACAAAACTTCCACCCATCTGTTCCAGTTCCGCAAACAGGCGGAACAGGTCGACCGATTCCGGCGTTGTGTTCACTGCTGGAAGCACGCGATCCCCCAGGTGATATTCGATGGTGCCGATCAGAGCCGTGACTTTCCCCGCCGCCCGCAGAATTGAATCCAGCAGGTACGCCGTTGTGGTCTTGCCATTGGTGCCCGTAATGCCCGTGAGCGCAAGGCGTTCATCCGGCCGCCCGAACAGCGTCCTTGCAGCCAGCGCCAGGCCATACCGCCCGTGTTCCACCTCGATCCAGTCGCCACGAAAACGGTCCGGCGGCGCCAGTTCGCTGACCACAGCTACCGCGCCGGCCTCGATGGCTTGCGCGGCAAACCTGCGGCCGTCGGCATGGGCTCCGGCGAACGCGAAAAACAGCACCCCTGGGGTCACGCGCCGGGAATCATATTCCACGCCCTTTATCGCCAAACGAGCAAGCTCCGGCGCCAGCGGCTGTTTCAGCCGCACTCCCGCCAGGACCTCGCCGAGGGTCATATTTGGCACACTTCAACGCGCGAACTCGACTCGTACCCGCTCGCCGGCAGGCAACACGGCGCCCGGAGGGGGAATCTGCGCGCGTGCGATTCCGCTTCCGTCCACCAACAACGGCAGGCCCATGGCCGACGCTTCCTCTACGACCGCGCGCACCGTCTTGCCGCGGAAGTTCGGCACGGTTGGGCCGGACTCCTCCGTCAGGGCGCTGGTTCCGCTCTGCGATGCGGCGACTTCCTCCATGATATTTGGCTCGGATGAACCCAGGTCTGCGATGGACAGATCGTCGGTGTCCGGGGGAGCGGCTTCCTGTTTTTCTGGGGACGTCTCCGGCAGGTCCTTGGGTACATCCAGCACGCGCAGGGCTTCGGTGGCCACCGCTTTGAAGACGGGCGCGGCCGCACCGGCGCCGTAACCCGAACTGCCGCTCGTGCCGTTGAGCGTCACCACGATGATGAAGGCGGGGTTCGTGACAGGTGCGAACCCCATGAACGAACCGTTATATTGATGCGTGTAATGGTGCGACTTCAAGTCGAAGATCTGCGCCGTTCCGGTCTTGCCTCCCGATGTATAGCCTTCCAGCTTGGCGCGGCCTCTGGCCGTACCTCGTAACACCACGCCCTCCATCAGCTGTCGCATGGTGATGGCGGTCTCGGGCCGAAGAATTCGCTTTACGGGCCCGGCTCGCAGGAGCTCATCGCCCCGTTTTAGAATGAGCTTCGGCGTGACCAGAAGGCCCCCATTGGCGATGACCGCGCAAGCGCGCGCGAGCTGGATTGAGGTTGTGCTGACCTCGTGGCCCATGGAGACCGAAGCCAGCGAGGTTTTCCCCCAGCGGTTTAGCTTCCGGATGACTCCCCCCGATTCCGCCGGCAGCTGCACGCCGGCGGGCGACCCGAATCCGAATCGCCGCACGTAGTCGTACATATTCTGCGGTCCCACCCGGAATCCGATCTGGATGGCTCCAATGTTGCTCGATTTTTCCAGCACTTGGGCCATGGTCAATGTCCCATATCCGCCATGCGCTTCGTGAATGACCCGGCCCGGTAGCCGCAGCACTCCGTGATGGCAATCGACCAGTGAGTCCGGGCGGAGATTCGTGGTCTCGAGCGCTGCCGACAGCGTCACCACCTTAAACACCGAACCGGGCTCGAACGGCACCGAGACCGCCAGATCGAAGCGACGGAACGGATCTTCGCCGGGCTTGGGCGGTTCGTTGGGATCGAAGGTCGGATCATTGGCCAGCGCGAGAATTTCGCCGCTATAGGGGTTCATCACAATGATGCTCCCGCTGCGCGCATGACGCGCTTCCACACCTTTTGCGAGTTCCCGTTCGGCCGCAAACTGAATGCGCGAATCGATGGTCAGTGTCAGGGGCGTCCCGGCGTGCGCTTCAGTCGCAAGCTGCGAATCGATGCCGCGGCGCTTGACGTCCGTCAACATCAGTTCGGAGCCCGCATAGCCGCGCAACTCGCCGTCCAGGCTCAATTCCAGTCCGCCGTTGCCTCTTTCGTCGTGATCCACCGACCCCAGTACGTGCGCCGCCAGCTTGCCGTTCGGATAGTGGCGCTGGCTCTCGGTCTGAAACTCGATCCACTCGAGATGCAGGCTTCTCAGCTCCTCGGCTTCGGTATTTGTGACCTTCCGCTTCACCCAGAGGAAGCCGCGCTGGTGGTCGTAGGCCCAGCGCATACGGTTGCGTAGCTCGCCGGCATCCAGGCTGAGTATGCGCGCCATCAGCTCTGACGCCACGCCCATATCCGGTACGCGCAGCGGATTCACGAACACCGATTCCATCGGTACGCTGATAGCCAGCGGCTGGCCTGAACGGTCGAAAATCGGGCCGCGCGGAGCCGGAATTTCGACCCTGAGCTCCTGTTGCTGCCGGGCCAATCGTGCGTAAACTCCGTGATGAATCACCTGGAGCGAAACCAGCTTGGCGAGAATCAGGGTGAGCCACACGAGCGCACCTCCGGCCACCCAGGTCAGGCGTCGGGAGTAGGCCGGCGGGCGGCCTTTGAGCGCCAGCCTGTCCGGTGCCGCTGGTCTCGTCATCACCCCGTGGACAGGCATGACCCCGCGCGCTCTACTTGTGGAGATTCATCGCCAGCGAGCCATCCGCGTGCGGTTCCAGATGGACCACCTGGCCGGGCGCCGGCTCCAGCAGCCTCTGGGCGCGCGCCAGCCGTTCCAGTCGCGCGGGACTGATCAACGCCGCTTCGTCGACTTCGAGCCGGCTGCGCTCATCCATCAGCCGCTGATGCTCCTGCTTGAGCGCCTGCAACTGGTAGCCGGCGAAGGTCCCGCCTACGCTCGGCGCCAGCGCCACCGCCAGCAGGATCGCCAGCGCGGCAAAAGCTCCAATCGCTGACCAGCATTCTTTCGCCGCCCGCGGGTCCTTCTGTTTCTGCAGGCGTGTGTTGTCAATGCTCTTCGAGAAAAAGTACACGTTCTCGTTGGGCAGGGCTCTCAGGCGATAGGGATCTGCCGGCTGCGCCGCTGGACGCGGGGCTGCCACCGTGGATACCTCATCGCTGTAGAACACCGCCTCGTCTTTTCTGAAGTAGGTCGCCAGCGTTGCCATGCTTCTCAATTCCTCGTTACTTCATCGCGACGGCCCGCAGCTTGGCGCTGCGTGACGCCGGGTTTTCCTGAATTTCTTTTTCAGAAGGCGTTACCGGATGTCTCGTTAATACTTCGGCGCGCCCTTCTCGCCCCAAATGCCGGAACTTCTCTTTGACTTTCCTGTCTTCGAGCGACATGAAAGAGATGATGACGATCCTGCCTTCGGCCGCGGTCAGGCCCGGCGCCAGATCGAGCAAGCGGTCGAGCTCGCCTTGCTCGTCGTTGACCACCATCCGCAGCGCCATGAACGTTCGCGTTGCGGGATGCAGGCGGCCCGTCCGGGGCACGGCCCGCTCCACTACACCGGCCAGGTGCAGTGTGCTCCGTATGGGCCGCGCCCGAACGATTGCTCTGGCTATCTTCCGCGCCCTCCTTTCTTCGCCGAGTTGGTAGATCCAATCGGCGATTGCCTTTTCGGCGGCAGAATTGACCAGCTCGCCCGCCGTCATGCGCTGGCCTTGATCCATTCGCATATCCAGCGGGCCATCGGTCAAGATCGAAAAACCCCTGTGCGCTTCGGTCAACTGATAGCGGCTGACCCCCAGGTCCGCAATCAGGCCGTTCACTCTGGCCGCGCCATGCTGCCGCAGCGCATCTCCTAAGTCCGAAAATGTTCCCTGATGAAAACGAATGCGATCGGCGAATTCTGCTGTGTTGGCGCGCGCAAACTCCAGCGACTCCGCGTCGCGATCGTTCGCGATGACCAAGCCCGTCGTCAGCCGCCGCGCGATCTCTCGCGTATGACCGCCCAGCCCCGCGGTGGCGTCCAGGTAGATCCCGTCGGGGCGAATCGCCAGGTAATCCAGAACCTCGGCGCACAGCACCGGGTAATGCATAGATCATTACTTCAGCCCCGCCCGCTCGAGCTGTTCCACATTCTCGGTCGCCGCCTTGCTCGCGCGCTGCCGGCGCTCTTGATACAAGGCCTCCGTCAAAACCTTGATGTGGCCGCGGTAGGCGTAGATGTGCAGCTCCTGGTTCTGCAAATCCAGCTCTCTGCGCAGGGAGGTGTTGAACAGCACCCGGCCTTGCGAATCCATCTCTGCATCGGCGCCCAGATCGTTGGCATTGAACGCGACATCCTGCGCCACCTGCGGGTTGTCGCGATAGCTCTCGAAGAATTTTTCGTTTTCGCGCCAGGCCGACATCGGATATATTTGGGCTATGCGCCGGTCGAGACTGGTCACAAACAGCTTTTTTTCGGGTAACACCTGGAAAAAATGCTGGAATTCCGCAGGCAGTTTCAGACGGCCCTTCTCGTCGAGCCGGCCGGGGTACATTCCTCTGGGAGGCTCGATTGGCTTTGTTTCGCGAATTTGGTCGTCGCTGGGCACCTAACCGATCCACATTAGGCCACTTTTTGGCCACAACCGATTGTGGCATAGCAAATTCAAGCATTTCAAGAGGGTTGTTGCAGAAATCTTTTCGTGTAAACAGGTTACCTGTGCACTACAAAATAGGGTACAGGGGTATAGGACCACAAGATGTTGTTTTGTTGGCGAATATCAGGCGAAGATCAAAGCCCGTCGATGAGGTGGCCCATCTTGTCCTTCTTGGTTCGCAGGTAGGCTTCCGAGGACGCGACGGGATCGACGAGGCAGGGTACCCGTTCCACCACCTGGACGCCGGCGCGCTCCACGGCCTGCACTTTTTCCGGGTTGTTCGAGAGCAGCCTCACATGATCCAGGCCGAAGTAGCGGAGAATCGCGCCGGGCAGTTCATAGCTCCGCAGATCGGACTCGAAACCGAGGCGCTCGTTGGCTTCCACGGTGTCGGCGCCCGCATCCTGCAACTGGTAGGCGCGCAGCTTGTTTAACAAACCGATGCCGCGGCCTTCCTGGTGTTCGTAAATCAGCAGACCTCGGCCTTCCTCGGCGATTTGAGACAGTGACAGTTCGAGCTGGGCTCGGCAATCGCAGCGCAAGCTGTGAAAGACATCGCCGGTGAGACACTGCGAGTGGATCCGCACGAGCGGGGCCGGTTGGCCCGCCAGTTCACCCATTTCCAGCACGACGGCTTCTTCGGTGTGATTCGAGTAATGGCCGGCGAAACCGTGAATGCGGAACTCTCCCCACCGAGTCGGAAAGGCAGCTTCAGCGACCTTTTCGAGACGAAAGGCGCCATCGGCGGACGTTTTGTCGTGGCTATTTTTCAGAGTGTTTCTACTATTATAATGGCTGCGAGTGGAAAGCCTCCTCGTCACGCTGCTGGTCAAGCTCGGAGTGGTGGCATCGCTGGCCAGTATTCTGGTTCGACCCTATGCCGTGCAGCGCATGTTGATGCGCGAAAATCGCACGCTGAATCAAAGGCTGAAGATGGCGTTGTGGTTTTCGGCCGTCTTCGCGGCAGGCGTCGCGACCCGTGTGCTCACCTCCTCCTCTTACCTGGCGGTAGATCTCGGGCTGGAAGGCACTCTGCTGGCCGGGATTCTAGGCGGGTATGTGACCGGACTGGTTTCCGGAATTCTGATCTCGATTCCCGCGATGTTTCATCACGAGCCGTTAACCATGCCATTATTGGCGGCGATCGGCGTTCTGGGCGGCCTGGTGCGCGATTGCGCCCCGGACACAGAAGATATCTGGCATTTTTCGCCTTTTCTCGATCTCAATCTCTACCGTTTTTTCAAGCAGCGGAATTACCGGCGGAGCGCTTTTCAACTGCTTTTTCTGTGTGTGATTCTGAGCGCGGAGTCGCTTCGCCAGGCGCTGCACCGCTTCGTTTTCGCGCTGCAGCCATCGGGATCGAATCCGCACCTGATGGCCTACGTGGCGCTGTATGCCACGACGTTGTTCGCGGTGGTGCTGCCCCTCAAGATCTGGAATAACACCCGGAACGAGAAAAAGCTCGAAGAGCAGCAGCGCCTCCTGACGGAAGCGCGGTTGCAGGCGCTCGCCAGACAGATCAACCCGCACTTCCTGTTCAACACCCTGAACTCGGTCTCCTCGCTGATCCGTACCGATCCGCACCAGGCGCGGCTGATGGTGCTGAAACTCTCACGCATCCTTCGGCGCCTCTTGCGCAAGCATGAGAACTTCAGCCCGCTGCGCGACGAGCTGGACTTCATCGAAGATTATTTGTCCATCGAGGTCGCGCGGTTCGGCGAAAAGCTTCGCTTTGAAAAGGAAGTGGACGCGGGAAGCCTGGACATGCTGGTTCCCAGCATGCTGCTGCAGCCGCTGGTGGAGAACTGCGTCAAGCACGGGCTTAGCAACAAGATTGAGGGCGGCACGATTTGGTTGCGTGCGCGGCGTGTGGATGGAAGGTTATATTTGGTAGTGGAAGATGACGGGGTGGGGATCCCAGAGCCGAAGCTGGCTAAATTGCTGGAAAACGGGGTGGGTGTCAATAACGTAAACGACCGCTTGAAGGTGCTGTTCGGCGCCGATTACCGCATGTGGATCGATAGCCATCCTGGTAAGGGTACGCGCATAGAAATCGAAGTTCCCGAACTACAAAACGAGTGGGCGGCGGTTTCCTAATCTGCCCAAATGGGAGAATCAGGGATTTGAACAAGCTCGAATATACGATCACTGCCTGGCCCGTCAACGGGCTCCCCGCTACGCTGGCCGAGCGCACGCGCAGGATTTACGACCGATTAGCGCCTGTGTACGGGATATCGACGAAGCTGTTTCATTCGCGCGCTCACCGCCAGGCGCTCGAAATCTCCGGGATTACGGATGGCATGCGGGTGTTGGAGGTGGCTACCGGTTCCGGCGAGATGTTTCGCCGCCTGGTGCGCGCCAACCGCGGCGGGGCCACGCTGGGAGTGGATCTTTCGCCCAACATGGCCTCGCGAACGCAGAACCGTGTGCGGCGAGAATTCCCAGCCTCAAAAACGCTCTGCCAGGCGGTGGACGCGCGCCATATGCCTTTTCGCGACGCGACCTTCGACGCAGTTTTTTGCTGCTATCTTCTGGAATTGCTGTCGGGCGAAGATATTGCGCGGACCATTAGCGAATTCCACCGCGTACTGCGGCGGCGTGGACAACTGGTGCTGGTTTTGATCGCCCAGAACACGGCGGCATTCAACCGCGTCTATCGCGTGTGCGGGAAGGTGGCTCCTGCATTCTGGGGCCGGCAGGTGGAACAGCGCGTGCCGGAGCTAGTGGAAGCCAGCGATTTCCATATCGAGCGCGAAGCCACTGTCCGCCAGATCTTCTACCCCTCGCGCGTGCTGGTGGCGCGCAAGCAAGCGGAATAGAAACCGAAATCCGTTAGAAGAGGCGTCCCATCAGGTCTATGAGCAGTTCGCTGTCGACGGGTCCGGTTCGCCTCGTTCGCCAGTCAAAGAAGCGCCAGCCGGCCGCTTCTCCCTCCACACAGAAGAACAGCGGCTGGCTCCGAATTTCGAAGCGCTCCAGCATTCTCTGATTGTAAGCGCGCAGTTCTCCCTCCAGGACGTAAGGGATGAGGAACTTCTCGGTCGAGACAAGCTGTCTGGGAGCTCCGAAGGTGATCTGCAACTCGCGTCCCTGGGAGCCGATCCGAATCAGATTCACGCCCGATTCGCGGAACAGCTCCGCGGCATACGCGGATGGCGAAAGGTCCAGGGTTGCCTGTGAGAGCTTGGCGTTCACCGAGGAGACGAACTCAGTGCAGATGGCATGCAACTCGCACGCCCCGCGCCGGCGAAGATCAGCGACGGAATCCGCATCCACAGCGAAGTTCTCAGCCTTCTTGGTGGCATCAATCTGGCGGGCCAATTTGGCAATCAGTTCGTCCTGAGGCATCGGGGCAGACTCCGTCCATTGTAAAGCGAGGCGAGCCACGTTGGCCAGTTTGTGGTCGCAGCTCAGTTAAATCGAGGTTAAGTCGATCTCGCGCGCATCAGACGATCGCGGATGGCGGCCCAGGCGGGCTCGTCGGGCGGAGGCTCGACGGCGATCCAATCGAAGTGCTCGTCGTCGAGGTGATGCAGGACGTCGTAAAGCACGGCGGCGTACTGTGCCGGGGCCGCGGGCATCTGAAAGCCCTGGGCCGGCCCGGCTGGCCGCGTGCGCCACAAATACACGCCGCGCCCCGAAGACGGCAGGTGGAGCAGTAGCGGTGTGCGCGGGCTGTAGTGCCGCGGGTGCATGCCAGGCGAGGGGTGCGCGCCGTCGGACGGCGTTGGGGCGAACTCGACTTTTCCAATCACGCGCTCGATCTGTTCCTTCGAGATCATGCCGGGACGCAGCAGAACCGGCTTGGAGCCGGCCAACGAGAGCACCGTGGATTCGATTCCTACCTGAGTCGGGCCGCCGTCCACGATGAGATCGACGTCATCGCCTAGCGACTTGCGAACATGCCCGGCGGTGGTGGGAGAGAGCTCGGTGAAGCGGTTGGCGCTGGGCGCGGCGATGGGGACGCCGGCATGGACGAGCAACGCCAGGGCAAAAGGATTTGCAGGCACGCGCAAGCCGACGGAGGGCAGCCCGGCCGTCACGATATCCGGGATGCAGTCGCGCTTGGGCAGCACCAACGTCAGCGGCCCCGGCCAGAACTCACGAGCGAGCTTTTCCGCATCGGCAGGCCAGACGGCCACGAAGTTGGGAGCGGCTTCACGCGATTCCACATGCACGATCACGGGGCTTGTGGATGGCCGCCCTTTGACGCGGAAAATCCGCTCCACGGCGCTGGCGTCCAGGGCGTTCGCTCCCAGGCCGTAAACCGTCTCAGTGGGAAAAGCGACCAGCTTGCCGTCGCGAATCAGCGCGGCTGCGCGGCGAATGAGCTCGAGATCAGACTCCGAACAGCTTTTCAATTTCCCGCGCGCCATGCAATACTCTCACTACTTCGATGCCGCCTCGGACCGGCCGGTAAAAAACGAGTACCTCTGCGAAGCCCTTTACCGGGAAACTCCGGATGGCTTCAAGAGGCGGTTTCAGACCATATAATCTGCCGACATGCGGCCGGCCAGCAAGCAACGAGAACGTAACATCCGCCGCCTCGAAGAATCGGAGAGCTGTTTCGACCGTAGATTTTCTGGCAATGTACGCGGCCTGCTCGTCCAAATCGTGCGATGCCGCCGGACGGACGAGAATCCGTCTGGTCAAGCCGTTTGCTTTCGCCGCCGCAACAAGACTTGCCGCCTCTTCTTCCAGAAGCTGGAGTCAGCCGGCACGGCCTCACCGGATCCCAAGCCTTCGAGAAGTTTGACCTGGAGTGCGGCCTCAGCCTCGCGCCTTTGGTCCGCGCGGATGAGACTCCGAACGTACTCACTCGGCGTGGCGTACTCACCGCGCCGGACCAGGCCTTCGACGTGATCCTTCATCGACTGCGGAAGGGAGATATTCATCGAGGTCTGACTCACGCCTACGACTATGGCAGTTTATGACAGTTTCTGTCAAGCCGTCTTAGTCGGGGAGCTCATCTTTGCCGTCGCCCACGGTCTTGCCGGTCTTGCGGAAAACCAGATAGGCGTGGATGAGCGGATCGAGATCACCATCGAGGACGCGATCCACGTCGCCGATGGCCAGCTTGGTCCGGTGATCCTTGATCATCCGGTAGGGCGCGAGCACGTAGCTACGGATCTGGCTGCCGAAGTTGATGTCGAGTTTGCTGGCTTCGGTCTTGCGCGTCTCTTCTTTCTTCTTTTCCAGCTCGAACTCGTAGAGCCGCGAGCGCAACTGCTTCATGGCGCTGTCGCGATTCTTGTGCTGCGAACGTTCGTTCTGGCATTGCACGACGATGCCGGTGGGAAAGTGCGTGATGCGCACTGCTGAGTCGGTCATATTGACGTGCTGGCCGCCGGCGCCGGACGAGCGGAAGGTATCGATGCGGAGATCGTCGGGGCGGATGTCGATTTTGATCTCGTCATCCACTTGCGGATAGACGAACACCGAGGCAAACGACGTGTGCCGCCGCGCATTCGCGTCGAAGGGCGAAATGCGCACCAGGCGATGCACGCCGATTTCGGATTGCAGAAGCCCGTAGACGTTTTCACCGTTCACTTCGAAGGTGACCGACTTGATGCCCGCGCCCTCGCCCTCGAGCCGGTCAGTAATCACCGTATTCAGTTTCAGGCGCTCTGCCCAACGCAGATACATACGCAGCAGCATCTCGGCCCAATCCTGGCTCTCGGTGCCGCCGGCGCCCGGATGGATGGTGACGATGGCGCTGCGGGCGTCGTTCTCGCCCGAAAGCAGCATAGCGGTCTCGACCTTGTCCAACACATCGGAAAAATTCTTCAATTCCCGAGCAATGTCGCCATTCACGTCCTCGCCTTCTCGAGCCAGCTCGAACAGGGTGTCGAGGTCGGAGGTAATGGAGGCGATACGCTGATCGTCGGCGATGGTCTCCTCGAGCCGCTTGCGCTCCTGCATCACCTTCTGGCTCTTTTCGGGCTGGGCCCAGAAATCGGGGCGGGCGATCTGCTCTTCTAATTTGCTGATCTGAGTTTTCTTTTGAGGGACGTCAAAGATAGCTCCGCACGGCCAGGGCCTGTTCGCGGAGCGGGGAGTATTCTCGTTCGAGTTCGTCTAAGTTCATGGTTCAATCCAATTCTAACAAATAGCCGCGCTTGCCGACATTGGCGGCCTTGGTTTTTCCGATTTGCGTTTCAGCGCCCTCGGCTTCATGAATGTGGCCGCAGAAGAAGTACTCGGGTTGGTGGCGGTCTATGAACTCGCGGACCGACCGGCTGCCGCCATGCACACCGTCGCGGATGCGGTCGAGCGCAGTGCCATAGGGCGGCGCGTGGCAGATCAGCACGAGGCGGTTCAGCTTTTGAAAGGCAGAGAGGCGATTGGCCATCTCGGCCTCGCTGTACTCGCCCGGGGTGTTGAATGGCGTGGGGCTGGAGTAGCCGAGCCCCGCGACGTGATGTTGGCCGATTTTGGGCGTCCGGCCGTGAAAATTCCGGAAGCCGAACTGCGTGCAAAAGCCGGCGATCTGGTCTTCGGATTCGTGATTGCCGGGAAGGACGTAGACTTTGTCTGCGCGTTTCGCCATGATCTTGCCGCAGGCATCGAGTCCACGCCCCCAGTTGACGAGGTCGCCGGCCGCGAAGTAGTAGTCGGCCTCGATGGTCATCAGGCGCTCAAGCGCCGCGTGGTTGCTGTGAATATCGGAGAAGATGAGCAACTTCACGAATCCATGATAAAAGGTGCCAGGTGTCAGGTGTTAGCAGGCCGTGAGAACTGAGGGAGTGTTTGCTGACACCTGGAACCCGAAACCTAACACCTGTTCGTTTTACAAGAAGAGCGAAGCGCCGATGTTACGATGAATTTTATGAGCTCTTGGGCGGCGCGACCGCGCCGTTGGACGCGCCGCTGCGTGCTCGCGCTGTTTGCGGGTGCCGGAGTGGCGGTGGAACGCGGCCGAGGCTCGCTGTTCAGTTCGGATTTCGAACGTTTCTCCGATCCCGCGACGGAACTGGAAGTTTACAGGCTGACCAGCCTCGAGTATGCGGCGCACCTGCCGTCGTACTACAACCGGGCCCTTTCGCGAAAAGGCCAGTTTCTGATTTGCTGGAGCGATCGCACCGGCTCGCCGCAAGCGTTTCGCATCAATCTGAAGTCCGGAGAGTGGCTGCAACTGACCGACGCCACGGCGTTGGACGGCTCGACGCTGACGTTGATGCCGGATGAGCGCAGTTTCAGTTATTTCGACGGGGATGCGCTCAAACGGATGGACTTTGCCAAGTTTCGCGAGCGCGAGATTTACCGGGTGCCCGACGGCTGGAAGCGCTGCCCGGGTGCGAGCATCACCGACGACGGCCTGCACGCCTTGTTTGGAGAATGCACGAAGGATGCCTCGCGCCTGCGCCTGGTGAACACGGCGAAAGGCACGGCGGCCACGATCGCGGAGGCGCCCTGGGTGATCCGCGATCCGATGGGACGGCCCCGCCGCACGCAGGCGCTTTACCGGCAGGAGTCGAGCGCGCTGTGGCTGGTGAACTTCGATGGCCAGCAGAACCGCAAGCTCAAAATCGCAGCGGGAACGGTGGGGCCGGCGCGCTGGGCGCCCGACGGCAGAACCATTCTCTACCTGCGTTTTCCGGACGAGAAGACGCAGCTCAATACGATTCGCGAGCACACGCCGGACGCCAACCAGGATCAGCTCGTCGCCAAGACAAGCCAGTTTGTGCATTTCGATGCCAACCGGGACACCTCGGTGTTTGTGGGCGCGAGCCGCAACAAGGCGTCGCCGCACATTTTGATTCTGCTGCGCACCACGCAGCGCGAGTTGACTCTGTGCGAGCACCGCGCCAGCGATCCGGGCGCTGTTGCGCCTATCTTTTCGGCCGATAGCCAGTACATTTTCTTTCAAAGTGACAAGCAGGGCAAACCGGCCATTTACCGGGTGCACGTCGCGCGGTTTGTAGAGTCGACCGAAGATGAAGGCTAACAGGCCATTTTGTCTGAATCCCGCGACAACCTGACAATCTGTCGGCTACCAGCGACTTAGCGCCGGCCGGCAGCGCTCGGCCGGCACTGCCTTCCGACAAGCTGTCGTTTCGGGCTGCAGCGGTTGAGTCTGCGGCTGTGTCTTTTCAAGACTCTGGCGGGGCACGGCTCCTGGCGCGACGCGTGCATTCTCCATAGCGCTGGAACCGCGAAGGAGAGCGAATACCCATGCGTAAAACAGCGCTGTGGATCATGCTTTGGGGAAGCCTGCTGGCGGGCACGCTGTATGCCGACCGCCACAAGTTTTCAAAGGATCTGGCGGACAAGCTGGGCCAGGGAGATGCGGACGTAGACGTGATCGTGCAGTACCAGCAGGATCCGTCTGACAGTGATCTCGCGAAACTGCCGGCGAAGAAGGCACGGGTGAAAGAGCACTGGAAACGGATCCGCGCGGTGAGCGTCACGGCGCCGGCGTCGGCGCTGGATGCGCTCTCGGATGACGCCAACGTGGTGTACGTTACCCCGGACCGCGAAGTGCGCGCGCAGTTCGACTATTCCGAGCAGACCATCAACGCTCCCTATGCCTGGCAAACGGGGCTGGACGGCACGGGTGTAGGTGTCGCGGTGGTGGACAGCGGCGTGGCCGATGTCGACGATCTGGAGCAGGCGAATTCCAACAAGTCGCGCGTGGTGTACCGGGAGGTATTCAATGGCCGCAAAGGGGACGAGTACGGGCACGGAACGCATGTGGCCGGCATTCTGGCGGGCAACGGGAAAGATTCGACCGGCAAGAAGTATACGATGACGTTCAAGGGCGTGGCGCCCAACGCCAATCTCATCGATCTGGAAGTGCTGGACCGGGACGGGTCAAGCACTGACAGCGCGGTGATCAAGGCGATCCATCGCACCATCGACTTGAAGAACAAATACAACATCCGCGTGTTGAACCTTTCGTTGGGCCGGCCGGTCGAGGAGAGTTGCACGCTCGATCCGCTGTGCCAGGCAGTGGCGGCCGCATGGAAGGCAGGCATCGTGGTGGTGACGTCGGCGGGAAACCTGGGGCGTAACGGATACGCTTCGATTCTCTCGCCGGGCAACAGCCCTTACGCCATCACGGTAGGCGCCATGAAGACCATGGGGACGCCGGCGCGGGGCGACGATTTGATTGCGAGCTACAGCTCCAAGGGCCCGACATGGGTGGACATGACGTTGAAACCGGACCTGGTGGCGCCGGGCAATCAGGTGGTCTCTTTGCTGGCGGAGAACTCGACGCTGGCGAACAACTATCCGCAGAATATCGTGCCACTGTCTTCGTACAGCACGGCGAAGCGCGGCGATTCGAACTACTTCACACTGAGCGGCACCAGCATGGCGGCGCCCATGGTGAGCGGCGCCGCGGCTCTGATGATCCAGCAGGACCCGACGCTCACCCCCGATACGGTGAAAGCGCGGCTGATGCAGACGGCGAGCAAGAATTTTCCGGCGACCAGCGTGGATGTGGATTCGGTGACGGGCACGGCATATACCAGCCAGTACGACGCGTTCACCGTGGGCGCCGGATATCTGGACATCATGGGCGCGCTGGCTTCGACAGATGTAGCCACAGCGGGCACGCTGTCGCCTACAGTGTTCTATGACCCTGCCAGCGGGAATGCGTACATTGTCGATGACAGCACGCAGGTTTGGGTCAGCTCGCAGGCTTTCCGCACGATTGCCATCTGGGGCACCAACGAGGTATCGAGTGCGGGCTCACCGGTTCAGGGCACCATCGCCATCTGGGGTACCAAGGGTGGACGCAGCCAGTCGGTCTCCGGCACCATCGCCATCTGGGGCAGCCGGCAGGCCTGGATTAAATCGTCCTCGTGGGGAACGACGGCGATATGGGGAACCGCGGACGATTGGGGAACATTGCTGGAATGCCTGGGCGAGTAGTCGCCCATCCGGCTTCGTTCGCGATGCCGGTACGGAGGCGCTGGGGCGGCGGCCAATGGCCTCCCCGGTGACCGGCTCTCAAGGCGCCGGCCCAAAGTGGCCGGCGCTTTTCTTTTTGGGGTTTGACGTTTTACGAACGAACCGTCGCGGGATACCGGGGGATGGACGCGATGAGCTGGCGCGTGTAAGGATGCTGCGGGGTAGTGAAGATCTGCGAGACGCGGCCGCACTCGACGATCGATCCCTGGTGAAGGATGGCGACGCGGTGGCACAAAGAGGCGATGGACAGCAGGTCGTGGGAGATGTAGAGGATAGCCGTTTGGAGTTGGCGGTTCAGCCGCGCCAGCAGGTCAAGAATCTCAGACTGCGTAATCGTGTCGAGCGCGCTGGTGGGCTCGTCGGCCAGGATCAGCGCGGGACGATGCACCAGAGCCATGGCGATGAGGACCCGCTGCGCGATGCCGACGCTCAGCTCCGCCGGATGCAGACGCAGGAACTGGGGATCGAACGTGAGGCTGACGTTACTCAGCAGCTCGCGCAGGCGCGGTTCAAACGCCGCGTAGGGTTCCGGTGAGTGGGCGTTCCAGGCTTCCCGGAACTGGGCTCCGATGGTGAGCGCCGGATTCAGAGCCGCAATGGGACTTTGCGGCACGAGGGCAATCTCGCGCCCGCGGATGCGCCGCATCTCGCGCTCGGAAAGTGTGAGCAAGTCCCGGTCGCGGAACCGGATTACGCCGGTGGCCTTTCCGCCCCGGATGTGGAGCAGTTTCAAGATCGCCATGGCGATGGTGCTCTTGCCTTCGCCGGAGCGGCCCGCCAGGCCCAGAATCTCGCCGGGCGCCATATCGAGTTCGACGTTCTCGAGCACCGGTGCACGGCCCGGGTAGACGGCCGAGATGCGCATCGAAAGCAGATGCGCGTGGGAGCGCGGATCGACCTCTGGCTCGCGGAAGCCGGCCGGCGTGGTCAATGCGCGGCTCCTCCGCGGAAATAGATCCGATCGATATTCCAAAAGGTCTGCGGGTGGAGCACCGCGGGCGTGACATTGCCGAGCGAACGCGACACTGCTGAAAGGGCGTTTTTGTCCACCAGCACCACCACCGGCGCCTGATCGACGACGATTTCCTGCACGCGATCGAACAGCGCTTTCCGCCGCGCGAAAGAAGTCGCAACCGCTTGCTCGCGCATGAGCCGGTCGATCTCAGCCTCCCATTCGGTTGCCGGCGCGGGTTGCGCCGGGTTCCAGGCGTGGCTGGATGCGGAACTCAGCCAGACGTTCATTTCGCCGCCGGGGTCGAGATCGACGTTCACCATACCCAGCAGGCAGCTCTCATAATCGAAGGTGCGTGTGATGCGCTCGATCAGCGAGCCAAAATCGAGAGTCACCACATTGAGCCGGATCCCGATGCGCGCCAGGTCCTGCTGGATCATGGCGGCCAGGCGTTCGCGCGACTTGTTACCCGAGTTGGTGACCAGAGAGAATTCGACCGCATGGCCCTCGCGGTCGCGCAGCACCGAATCTGCGAGTGAAAATCCCATGGTCTTCAGACGCGCCAGTGCGGCGTCCGGATCGAAGGCGGGCACATGGAGGTTTTGGTCGAACCACGCAAGGTTGGCGGGCGAGACCGGGCCGATCGCCGGAGCTGCGTGGCCCCGGTAGACCAGGCGCGCCAGGTCGGCGCGGTTGATGGCCTGCGCGACGGCGCGCCGGAACTCCCGCGAGCGAAACCACTGTTTCCGGTACGCGGGGATGGGCGCCCGCGCTACCTGGTTGAACCACAGCTCCTCGTTTTCGAGCGATCTTCCCATATCGCGCGCCTCGCCCGGACTTTTCGCCGCCAGCCGCTCGAAGGACTCGGCATCCAGACCATTGATCAAATGAATCTCGCCGCGAAGGAAACGGACGAGCTCCAGATCCCGGTTCTGCTGAATGACCAGACGCACGGAATCGAGATACGGCAAGCGCCGTCCGCCCTTGTCTTTCTTCCAATAGAACGGATTCCGCGTCAGCAGCACGGAAGAGCCGGGCCGGTATTCGACGATACGGAAAGGCCCGAGCACCGGCATCTCGGATGGATGCGCCGACCTCTCCACCGAGCGGGCACTGGTGATGGGCACCTCATCAAACAGCCGGTCCACTCCAGCCATGGGTGCCGCGAGCGAGACCAGAATGCGGCGGCCTCCGGGCTGGCTTACCGAAGGTACATCCTTGCCAGTGCGAAAGGGTTCGCCGGCGGGCGAATGAAGCGCCGGATCGAGGACCGAGCGCAGGCTGAACAGCACATCGGCGGTGGTGAGCGGCGAGCCATCGGAGAAGCGGACGCCCTCCCGCAATCTGAACTCGATCTTCCGGCCACCGTCCAAAATCTGCCACGATTCCGCCAATTCAGGATCGAGGACCTGGGTCTGCCGATTCAGGCGGATCAGCACGCCGCCGGTGAGGAAGCGAACGGCCTCGTCGGGCTCTTCGGAAACCATCAGCGGATTGAAATTCTTGGGCTCCGCATGCAGGCAGAAGCGTAACTCGCCTCCGGAGGCGGGTTCGGGAATGCGGGCGGAGCGCGAAGGGGGGACGAGGAGCAGCCCAACAGCGAAGCATCCCCAACGTGCGTTCATTTCGAGAAATCCTCCATGGGAACGATCAGGTGAAAGCAAGCCATCACCACCAGCAACAGAACCAGCGGCGCGAGGCGCCACGGGCAGCTCGACACAGCATCCATATTCTGCAGCCCGGCCAGCAGGTTGCCCCACGAGGGCAGCGGCTCGGCTACGCCTAATCCGAGGAATCCGAGGTTGGCCTCGCTGAGAATAAAGAGGGGAACGGACGTCCAGAACTGCGCGGCGAGCACCGGCGCCAGGTTGGGCAGCAGGTGAAACCGCAGAAGGCGTAGCGGACCGCAGCCGCGGGCCCGAGCCTGGATCATGAAATCCTCGCTCTTCATGTCGCGGGCGGCTGCGCGCAGGACTCGAGCCGGCCCGGCCCAGCCCAGCAAGCCCAGAAGCAGAAACGTAATGCCGATGGATTCGAGCGGGCGGACATTGAGCGGCAGCGCGGCGCGCACGGTCAGCAGCAGAAACAGCCAGGGTACGGAAAGAAACAGATCCATCACGCGCGCGAGGCACGTATCGATCCATCCTCCCCAATACCCCGCGCCGACACCGGCGACCGCGCCCACCAGGGTTGCGAGCGCCGCGGCGGCAGGGGCGAGCGTCAGCGAAACGCGGCTTCCGTAGAGCAGCCTGGCAAAGGAGTCGCGGCCGAGCTCATCGGTGCCGAGCAGAAACATGGCGGACGGTCTCACACCCGGTGATTCGCGGAACTGACGGGCGTAGCCCGCGGGCGCGATCCAGCCGGCCGACAGGGCCGCGAGGTAGATCGCGGCAAGCAGGATGATAGCTGCGCGGCGGAGCGGCTTCATGACTCTTCGACCCCGCGAGACGGGCGCAGAACATCCGCAGCCAGGCCTGAAATGCCGGCGAGCAATGAGACCACGAGCGTGATGTCGATGAGCAAGGGCAGGTCCCGCTTGAGCGCGGCTTGCCAGGCCAGTTGCCCGAGGCCAGGCGAATCACACAGGACTTCGACAGGGATCGCCGCGCCGAAAGCCACGCTCACCGAAACACCCAGCAGCGCCAGGATCGCCGCGGCGGACGGGCGTATGAGGTGAGCCCACAGCAGGCGTAGAGGGGGCACCCCTTTGGCCCGCGCCATGAGCACGTGTGGTGCAGCAGCCGTCCGGCCCAGAATGGCGCGCGCATATCGAAAGACGCGCGGAAAAATCACCAGAGCGATCACCGCCGCGGCCGCCCTGTTTTCACCTAACCCGCCTGCAAGCATCATCGCCAGCGCCAACACCGACGACGGAAGGCATAGAAACAACGCAGCCGCGGCGCCCGCGCCCAGATCGAATGTGGGACGCGCGAGAGCGGTGGCGGCGAGCGCCAGCAACATGCCCGCGGTCCAGCCGAAAGCCAGCCCCGCGCCCGCCGAGTGCATCGTTTCCGGAAATCGCTCGGCGAGGAGCGCGGACACGGGCCGGTGGAAACTGGCGGAGATCCCCAGGTCGCCGGTGGCCGCATGCGCCAGGAACCGCAGATAATCCGGCAAGATCCCGCGGCCGGATGGTTTGGCCTCTTCCCGGATGTGGCGTATGCCGTCCTCCCCGTAGCGGGCATCGAATTCCCGCTCATCGATGCCAAAGCCGGGTGAACGCCGTACGAGAGCGGCGGCGATCAAACCGCCCAACAGGACGGTCAACAAAACGGTGGTGAGGGAGCGAACCAGGCGCGCGCGCATCCTCCCTAGAGATCGGCTGTGCTAGGGCCTCCGATTAGGGGATACACCCGGTTAATTCGGATCCCTAGTGGGTGAGAGCAGGCTGAAGCGCCCGTGCGCGCGCCTGCTTGGCCTGATACATGCGCTTGTCCGCCGCCGTGAGAAGCTGCTCCGCGTCGGCGCCATCTTCGGGAAAACAGCCTTCGCCGACGCTGATCGAGAGGATGTCCTCTCCGCAGAAAGAAAGCCCGACCTCGCGGGCGAGCCTCCGGAAATCGCGCGCCTTCGAGGCGATGGCCTCGCGCGTGCTGCCGGCCAGGATCATGACGAATTCGTCGCCGCCCATGCGCGCCACGCAGTCGTATTCGCGGCAGGAATTGCGCAGGCCCTGGGAAATCAGTTGCAGGACCTTGTTGCCCGCCAGATGCCCAAACCGGTCGTTGATGTCCTTGAACCCGTCGAGGTCGAGCACCAACACTACCAGCGGCGCGCCGGTACGCTTGGACCGGGCCAGTTCGCTGTCCAATTGCAGAAACAGCGAGCGCGCATTGGGGAGCCCTGTCAGTTCGTCGGTCACCGAGGAGTTCTCCACCTGGCGATACTTGAGCGCGTTCTCGAGGGCAATCCCCGCTTTGGAACTGATGGCCTGCAGGATGCGCAGATGGTCGCGGGTGAAGGCATCGGCTTCGGCGTGATAGAGAGTGAGGACCCCGGCGACTCCCGCCAGGCCCTCGAGCGGCACCGCCAGCGCCGAACGCAGGCGGCTGAACTTACTGGGATCGTTCAGATACCCCGGCTCGACCGAGGGATTGCCGTTGATGATGGGCCGGCGGTTTTCCGCCACCCAGCCCGAGAGCCCGTGCCCCAGCGGGATGTCGAGCGACGAAAACAGGCGGTATTCCTCGCCGTTGACGAACTGCGGAGCCAGGTGATCGTCCTTGCGTACGTAGATGGCGACGGTGTCGTGCGGGATCAGGTGCTTGAGGCGCGCGGCCAATAGCGACAGGGTCTCATCGACGCTGAGCGAGCTGCCCAGCTCGTTGAGCACCTCGGCCAGCATGTGAAACTCCTGGCGAGCCGCGGCGATGGAAGCCAGGAAATCTCCCGTGGTTTCGACGCGTACGGGCTTTCCCGCGCTTTCAAAACCGGCCCCGGGGGCGGCGCCGCGCTCGATCCGCGCGTTAGTGGAAAGCTTGGTTTCCTCGTTGGGCGTAGCTCGGGCCATGCTCTCAAGCTCGACGCAGCGCCGCTTCAAAACGTCCATCACGCGAGGATCGAAAGCCTTGCCGGTGTCGGCCACCACCTTTTGGAGCGCCACATCCAGCGGAAACGCGCGCCGGTACTGCCGGTCGGAGGCCAGCGCATCCAGGCAATCGACCACCGCCAGAATGCGCGCGCCCATGGGGATTTCCTCGCCCTTGAGCCCGTCGGGATAACCCGACCCGTCCCATTTCTCGTGGTGGGAGCGCACGATGGGCACCACGGGATACGGAAAGCGCACGCGCTCCAGAATCTCCGCGCCCACCACCGGATGGATCTTCATCTTCTCGAACTCTTCCGGTGTCAGCTTGCCCGGCTTGGAAATAATGTACTCGGGCACTGCCAGCTTGCCGATATCGTGCAGCAGCGAGGCGGCCTCGAGCGCCTGCTGCTCCTCCACACCGAGCTGGAGTTCTTTGCCGATTTCGGTGGCGTAGACCTTCACGCGCCGCAGATGGTCGTGGGTGGTGTCGTCTTTGGCGTCGATGGCCAGCGCCAGCGCTTCGATGGTGCGCAAGTGCAGGTCCGCCATTTCCATGACGTGCTTCTTCTCTTCTTCGAGGCGCCCCAAGTACAGGTCGTACGAGCGGTAAACCAGGTAAATGACCGGCAGCAAGAGCAGGGTGATCTGCCATTCCGACTGCCGCGCCAGTCCGTGCACCAGCCCCGCCAGGGCGGAACTGACCAGGTATTGCGAGGCCGTCCAGACAAAGCTTTCGCGCCAGACGGCCCACAAGTGCTTGCCCTCGGTCAGCGCGACGATCCCCGAGACGGTGATGGTATTGGCCAGA
>Ga0335070_10001891_pt1 | contig 24314 bp, 26 predicted proteins | sample Lox_Sample_13_FD_206722 | JGI IMG/M metagenome (GOLD analysis project Ga0335070, IMG submission 206722) | Soil microbial communities from Loxahatchee National Wildlife Refuge, Florida, United States - Lox_Sample_1.3 | ecosystem: Environmental > Terrestrial > Soil > Wetlands | place: USA...
GTTCACGGACGTCGAGACCTTCGCGGCGCCGCTCGAGCGGGTGGACGCGCTGCTCCCGCCCGGCGTGCCGTTCCACATCCACTTCTCCGACATCGCGTACGCGAACAGGAACGAGACGAAGCACCTGCCGTACGGCGAGGGGACGCTCCGCGCGGAGCCGCTACGCGACGCGCTTGCCCGCTTCGAGCGGCCGGCGACGGTGATCAGCGAGTCGCCGGACGAGGCGTCGACTCAGGCGATCGGCGCCGTGCTGCTCGGCGAGAGCTCGGCATGGCGCGCTTCGTAGGGCATCGCCTCGTCGTCGCGGCCGCGTTGGTGCAGGAACTCGATCAGGTGGGAGAGCACGTCCCGCTCGGGCGCACGCAACCCGGACGTGGCGAGCGCATCGGCGGCCTCGCCCATCAGCGCCTCCGCCTCGGCGTCGCGCCTCTGCGCGGCGCGCACGACGCCGAGCGCGAGCTTCGTCGTCGAGAGCGAAACTCGATCCTCGGGCCCGACCGTCTCGCGGGCTTCGAGCGCGAAGCGTTCAGCCTCGTCGAGCCGTCCCTTGCGCACGAGCACCATCGCGAGCAGGCGCTGCGCCTCGCACAGAGATCCGCGATCGTGCAGGCCCTTGAGCGTCCGCACCGAGTCGCGCAGGAGCTTCTCCGTCCGGTCGAGATCGCCTTCCGCGAGGGTGGCCCGGGCGATCATCATCGTGATCACCGCCTCGCGCGTCGCGTTGCCGGTCTCCGCGTAGAGCTCACGCGCAGCGGTGAACGCCGCCTCCGCCTCCGCGGGGCGCTCGCTGAGCAGCTCGAGCCAACCGCGGACGCTGAGCGAGGACGCCCGCCCGAGGATGCTGCCGCTCGCTTCGGCGAGCTCTGCAACGCGCGCCACGAGCGGCGCCGCCTCGTCGAGCTCGAGCCGCATGAGGTAGGCGATCGCGAGGCCGTGCGTGACGACGGCCTCGAGGTCTTTGCGCTCCGCGGCGCGCGCGGCCTCGAGCGCGAGCTTCGCCCAGCGTTCGAACGCGCCGCTGTCGCCGAACCAGGCAGCGACCTGCGCCGCCACCCAGAGCGGCTCGAAGCGGATCTCCGGCGGCTCGTTGCGCAGCACCTCGACCGCATCCTCGACGAGCCGCTGCGCGGTCACGGCATCGGCCGCATGGTGCAGCGTACCCTCCGCGAGCGCGGTCAGGGCACGTCCTTCGAGCCGGTGCTCGCCGACTGCGCGCGCCGCTGCGGCCACATCCTTCATCTCGATTACCACCGCCGTCATGTCGGCGAGCCGCCACGCCGCCCGCGCGGCCAGATAGCGGCGCTCGAGCGTCGGCGCGAGCTCGACCGCACGCAGGAGGAGCTTCCGCGCGCTGCGATAGGCCTCGCGCGACATCGCGCGCCGGGCGGCGTGCGTGAGCGCTTCCGCGGCCTCCTCGGCGAGATCGGCGGGCGCCGCGCCGTCCAGCTCGTAGAGCAGGCCCGCCGCCTGGTCGAGATGGAAGGCGCGGATCTCGACGAGCTCGTCGCCCGCGCGAGCGCCGAGCCAGCCTGCGAAGCCGCGGTGCAGGTCTGCGCGGGCGCTCTTGGAGAGCCCGGCGTAGGCGACCTCGCGGATGAGCACGTGCTTGAACTTGAACGCCTCCTCACCGCTGATCGTCGCGCGCGGCTCGCGCACGAGCAGGTCGCGCAGCAGCAGCTCGTCGAGCGCGTCGCCGGCGTCCGCGATCTCCGGCGAGAGGTGAGCGAGCGCGCCGCCCATGAAGATCCGCCCCATCACCGCGGCACGCTGGAGCAGGGCCCGCTGCGCGACCGGCAGCCGGTCGATGCGCGCCGCGATCAACGCCTGGAGCGTGTCGGGAATCCGCTCGACCCCGCCGCGCGGCCGCTCGACGAGCATCCTGATCGTCTCCTCGACGAAGAGCGGGTTGCCCTCGGTCTTTGCGAGCACGGTCTCGGTGTCGACGGGCAGCTCGAGCTCGCGGGTCAGGGCCTCGACCAGCTCCTCGCTCTCGTCCGGCGGGAGCCCCTCGAGCTCGATCGCCGTCGAGCGGACGCGGCCGCCGCCCCAGGTCGGACGGACGTCGAGGAGCTCGGTGCGCGCGATGCAGAGCAGGAGCAGGGGTGCGTCGCGCACCCAGGCGGCCAGGTGCTCGATCAGGTCGAGCAGCGGCTCCTCGCCCCAGTGGACGTCCTCGAACACGAGCACGAGCGGCTGCGCCTGCGCGAGCTGCTCCCCCCAGGCGCGGGCGGCCCAGGCGATCTCCTGCTGGTTGCGCTCGCCCTCGACCGCCTCGAGCACGCCGACGGCGAGACCGAGCAGATCCGCGACGGCCTCGTCCTCGCAGCACGCCCTCAGCTTCTCGTGCGCCTCGTCGAGCGGATCGTCGTCGCTGATGCCGGCCGAGGCCTTCACCATCTCCGCGAGCGGCCAGTACGTGACGCCTTCACCGTACGGGAGGCAGCGGCCGAAGAGCACGGTCGCGCCCTCGACCGAGGCCGCGAACTCGCGGGCAAGCCGGCTCTTCCCCACGCCGACGTCGCCGTAGATCGTGAAGAGCGCGGCGCGCCGGTCGCGCACGGTGCGCTGAAACGTGTTCTCGAGCAGCTCGAGCTCCGACTCGCGGCCGACGAGCGGCGCGGCGAGGGAACGGGCGGGCGCGCCGAGGTCGACCGCGCAGAGGACGCGGTGCGCAGCAACCGGCTCGCGCCAGCCGCGCAGCTCGAGCGGGCCGACCGGCTCGAGCTCGACGCGGTCACGGACGAGGCTCGCGGTGCCGGGGCCGACGAGGATCTCTCCCCGCTGCGCCTCCTGCTGGAGGCGGGCCGCGAGGTTGACCGCCTCACCGGTGGCGAAGGTGGACTCGCTGTCGTCGGCGACCACCTCGCCCGACTCGATCCCGACCCGGGCCTCGAGCCCGAGCTCCTGCACCTTCTCGAGCGTGACGAGTCCGGCGCGGACGGCGCGCTCGGCGTCGTCCTCGTGGGCGAGCGGGATCCCGAAGGCGGCCATCACGGCGTCGCCGGCGAACTTCTCGACCGTGCCGCCGTGCGTGACGATGCAGTGCGAAACCTGATCGAAGAAGCGGCTCACACGCCGCCGCACGACCTCGGGGTCGGCGTCGGAGACGAGCTCCGTCGACGCGACGAGGTCCACGAAGAGGACGGTGGCCAGCTTGCGCTCCACCCCCACAATGGTAGACGCACCGCACTGCCCCGGGTTCGGTGGAGCCGCGTTTCTGGATTCAGGCGGCCGCTGGTGTGGTGTTGAGTAGTTCATATTCGATCGGTGTTCGCATGCCGAGGCTCGAGTGGCGTCGGCGCCGGTTGTGGAAGATCTCGACGTACTCGAAGATCGCGTTCGCGAGCTCGACCCGGGTCTTCCAGCGGCGCGTGTCGAGCAGCTCGACCTGCATCCGCGACCAGAAGGATTCGATCATCGCGTCGTAGCAGTCTCCGATCGAGCCCATCGACGGGACCAGACCTGATCTGCGGGCGCGATCGGTGAACGCCCACGATGTGAATTGCGTCACTATCCGAGTGGATCACCGTCGCACCGCGAGCCGCCTCGCGTTGATCGATCGCCATCCCAAGCGCGTTGCAGGTAAGAGCCGCGGTCGGGTTGTGGCTGATCGACCAGCCGACCACGCGGCGGCTGAACGCGTCGAGGACGACCGCGCAGTACACCTTGCCCTCGCGGGTGGGATGCTCGGTGATGTCGGTGACCCAAAGGCGGTTGGGGCGATCGCGGACGAACATGCGGTCGACGAGGTCGTCCGCGGTCGGCGCTCCTGGCAGGCTGCGCTTCCGCGCTCCGGTGCGGCCGGCGATCCCGGCGCGACGCATCAGCATCTCGACCGCGTTGTGGCCCACCTGGATGCCGCGGCCGAGCACCAGCTCGGCGTGCACGCGCTTGGCGCCGTAGCTGCCGCAGGAGGCCGCGTGCACCTCGCGGATCACGTCGGTCAGCCACGCGTGGCGCACCGCCCGCGCCGACGGGGGCCTAAACCGCCAGGCGTAGAAGCCCGCGCAGGAGACGTCGAGCACCCGGCAGGCGACCTCGACCGGCAGCCCCTCGCCGGCCATCACCGAGATCGCCTCGAACCGCCTTTTGGGCGCACCGACTCCTTCAACAACTCCGCGGCGCGGCACACGGGTAGCGGCTACCGGCGCCGTTTTCCATAGCATCCTGGTGTGCTCGACCCCAAGGTCTTCAAGGCGTACGACGTCCGCGGGCTCTATCCGGCGGAGATCGACGAGGAGGGTGCGTATGCGATCGGCTGCGCGTACGTCGAGCAGTTCGAGCCCAAGCGAATGGCCGTCGGGCGAGACATGCGGCTCTCCGGGCCGAGCATGCAGGCCGAGGTGATGCGGGGCGCCGCCGAGGCCGGCGCCGAGGTGCTCGACCTCGGGATGATCGGAACGGAGATGCTCTACTTCGCCGTCGGCGAGCTGGGGCTGGACGGCGGCATCGTCGTCACCGCCTCGCACAACCCGAAGGAGTACACGGGGATGAAGATCGTCCGGCGCGGCGCGCTGCCGGTCGGCGGCGAGTCGGGGCTGCTCGACGTGCGCGACCGGGCCCTGGCTGCTGACCGGGGAGCGCGGCGCGGCGGTGCGGGCGAGGTGACGCAGTACGACGTCTGGCCGGCGTACGTCGATCGGGTGATGTCGTTCGTGGACGTGCCCGAGGTACGGCCGCTGCGCGTCGTGATCGACGCGGCGAACGGGATGGCTGGCACGATGCTGCCGCCGGTGCTCGACCGGCTCCCGGTCGAGGTCGTGCGCTGCTTCTTCGAGCCGGACGGATCGTTCCCGAACCACGAGCCGAATCCGCTGCTGCCGGAGAACCGCGAGTTCATCGTCGCGAAGACGCTCGAGGAAGGTGCCGACCTCGGCGTCGCATTCGACGGCGACGCGGACCGCTGCTTCTTCGTCGACGACACCGGCGAGTTCGTGCCTGGCGACTTCGCCACGGCGCTGTTCGCCGAGTCGGTGCTCGCGAAGGAGCCGGGCGCGCGGATCATCTACGACGTGCGTGCCAGCTGGGCCGTGCCGGACACGATCGAGCGCGCGGGCGGCGTGGCGCTCGTCAACCGCGTCGGCCACGCGTACATCAAGCTCCGCATGCGCAAGGAGGGCGCGGCCTTCGCCGGCGAGGTCTCGGGCCACTACTACTTCCGCGACTTCTCCCAGGCCGACAGCGGCGTCGTTCCGTTCCTGCTGATGCTCGAGGTGGTCTCGAAGGCGGGCCGCCCGCTGTCCGAGCTCCTGCGCCCCTTCCGGGAGACGTACTTCATCACCGGCGAGCTGAACACGCCGGTTGCAGACGTGGCGCTGAAGCTGCAGGAGCTGAAGGAGCGCTACGGCGGCGAGGGCGGCCGGATCTCGCACCTCGACGGGATCTCGGTCGACTTCGACGACTGGCATTTCAACGTGCGCCCGTCGAACACGGAGCCGCTGCTGCGCCTGAACCTCGAAGCGCGCTCGCGTGAGCTCATGGAGTCGAAGCGCGACGAGGTGCTCGACGTCATCCGCTCCTGACCGCGGAACCCCGCTCCACCCGCGACACCTCCTCAATCGTGTCTGACACAGGGAGATGTCCTGCGTGGACGAAATCGCGGTACGTGGCAACGGCCTGCCGATCGTCCTCTCCGAACAGGGACAGAACGGACCCGACGGCGAGCCACGGGGGTGCCTGCTCGAGGCCGGCCGTCGCGCGGTAGCCGCCGTCGCGCCACGCGGCCGGCGACGCGCAGAGTCCAGCCTTCACGGGATTCCGCGCCACGTAGAGGATCGCCGCGACAGCATGTGCCTCCGTCTCGAGGGCGACACTGAAGAATCGGTTCCGGACCAGATGACCGGTGCGGTCGTGCCGCCGGTTCATCCGACGCGCATGGTTGCCGTTGAGCTCCTGCATGCCCTCCGACAGCCCGAGTTTCGGCGTCCGCAGAACGAGGTGGAAATGGTTCGACAGCAGGCACCACGCCCAGACCTCCCACTCGTACTTGACAGAGACCCGGTCCAGCTCGGCGCGGAATGAGGCCGTGTCGACGGCGTCGCGAACGATCCGCTCGCCGTTGTTGCCCCGCGAGACCACATGGAAGAGGGTCTCCCGGTCCTGCTCGCGATTCGCCCGGCCCATGCAGACGACGGTAGCCCACGGCCGATCGCCCGACCACGCGCGTCAGGAAGACGCCGGGAAGTCGGCACAACCGTGTCTGACACCAGGGCATGTCCGGTCCAGACCCGATGCATAGGATCACGCCATGAAGCCGCCGTTCAAGCTCAGCGCCCGCATGCGGGTCGGCCTCTCGGACACCGACGCGCAGGGGATCGTCTACTACGGGCGCTACAACCCGTACTTCGACGTCGCCCGCGTCGAGTACCACCGCATCCTCGGACTGCTTCACCGGCACGGGCCGGGCGACTTCGTGATGCGGGCCAACGATGTCGAGTATTTCGCGCCGGCCGTCTTCGACGACGAGATCGAGGTCCTCGCCCGCGTGGCGCGCGTCGGACGCACGAGCGTGACGTTCGAGTTCGCGGCATACCGCATGCCGGACGACGTGCTGATGGCCACCGCGCATCAGACCCTCGTCTACGTCGATCTCGCCGAGCGGCGCGCCTGTCCCGTGCCGGGCGACTACCGGGCGCGCGTGCTCGAGTTCGAGGCCGGCGACGCCGAGGCATGACGCAGACGGACGCACTCGAGGCGATCGACCGCATCGTCGACAGTGGCGGCGAAGCCGACGACGTCCTCTGCCGCGTCGTTGCAGCGCTGCACGAGCAGGCCGGCTACCCCTGGGCCGGGATCTTCTTCGCCGAGGAGGACGAGCTCGCGCTCGGCCCGGAAGCGGGTGCGCCGACCGGGGAGCCGCGCGCGCGCGTGCCCGTCGTCTGGCAGGGCGTTCGCGTCGCCGAGCTCGCCGTGGACGGCGCGCCGCCCGAGGATGCCGCCTTCCTCGAGCGGATCGCCGTGCTCGTCTCCGTCCACTGCCTCGTCGGCTGGGACACCGGCGGCGAGCCCTGGGAGCCTTAGGAGCAAGAGCCGCGCGCCCAGGTCTGTCCTCGTCGACCGGGCGCTGCAGCCTCAGTGCCCCCACTTCCCCCAGAGCACGTTCTAGTCGGGGAGCACGACCGGGTCGATCCCTCGTTTCGGGGAACGGCCGGAACGCAGCGCCAATCCCTCCTTCGAGTGAACGGTTCGGCTTGAACAGAAGGACGAAATGCGCCGATCCCCCGGAAGGGGTACCCCTCGCCGGGTGAGGGATCATCCCTCGATCGAGGGGCCGAGCTCTAGACGGCCGCAGGCTGCTCGCGGAGCCCGAGCGCTTCGGGCAGGGCATCGCCCCACGCCGTGATCGCCGCCCAGTCACGGGCGTCGCCGGCAGGCATCTTCGAGAACGGGAAATGAAGGTGTGACGGGTCGACGCGGCCGCCGAAGAGCTCGACCACGCGCGGCTGGACGTCGTGGCGGGCCAGTGCTGTGTCGAGCTGGGCGCGCGCTTCCGACCACTCTTTCGGGTCGTCGTGGAGCGGCCCGAGTGCGAACACGGCGAGCGGCCGCCCGGCAAGCGCGTCGCGGTGATGGCGCAGGAACGCGTGCGCATGCCGGTGCCAGCGGCCCATGTAGATCGGCGCACCGAGCACGATTGCGTCGTAGCCGTCCAGCTCCCGCACCTCTTCAGCCGGCTGCAGTTCGGCGCGCAGGCCCGCCTTCTCGAGCGAGCCGCGGATCGCCTCGGCGACCTCGCGGGTGGAGCCGTGGTTCGACGCGTAGGCGACGAGCAGGAGCCCGTCCATGGTCATACCTCCTCGTGAGCTCCCCACGAGCGTTGCATGGGCCAAAAAGGCCCGCATCCGTAGGAATTCCGCTTCTAGGACGGGGTGACGCGGTATGCGTCGAAGACGCCCTCGACGTTGCGCAGGGAGGTCAGCAGCCCGCGCAACGCCTTGACGTCGCCGACCTCGGCGACGTACCAGTTCCGGGCCATCTGATCCTCGACCATGCCGCCGTAGGAGACGATGTTCGCGCCGTACTCGGCGAACGTCCGCGCGATGTCCTCGAGGAGCCGCGAGCGGTCCCACGAGTCGACGGCGATCTGCACCCGGAAGCTCTGCGTCGTGCCGCCCTCCCACTCGACCGACGTGAACCGCTCCGGGTTCCGCATGAGCGACCGTACGTTCGGGCAGTCGCCGCGGTGGATCGTGATCCCCTTGCCGAGCGAGATGTAGCCGACGATCTCGTCGCCGGGCACCGGTGTGCAGCACTTCGCGATCCGGACGAGGACGTCCTCGACGCCGACGACGTTGATGCCGTACGTGTTGCTCGCGAGGGCGTCCCGGGCGCGCGGCTTCTTGCGCGGCGTGACCGTCTCCTCCTGGGCGACCTCCTCGGTCTTCAGCCGCTGCAGCACCTTGTTGACGATGCCGGCGGCGGTGAGCTTCCCGGAGCCGAGCGCGAGATAGAAGTCCTCTGCCTTCTTGTAGCCCGTCTCGCGGATGACGCCGGCGAGCACGGCGGACCCGGCGAGCTTCCGGTAGGGCAGGTTCTGACCCTTGAGCGCGTGCTCGAGCGACTCGCGGCCCTTCGCCTCGAGGTCCTCCTTCTGCTCGCGCGAGAACCACTGCCGGATCTTGTTCCGCGCGCGCGACGATGCGGCGAGCGAGAGCCAGTCGCGGGACGGGCCGCGGCCGCCCTTCGAGGTGAGGATCTCGACGCGGTCGCCGTTGCGCAGCTTGTAGTGCAGCGGCACGATGCGACCGTTCACCTTCGCGCCGACCGTGCGGTGGCCGACATCGGTGTGCACCGCGTACGCGAAATCGATCGGCGTCGCACCCGCGGGAAGCGTCTTCACCTCGCCCTTCGGCGTGAACACGAAGACTTCCTCGTCGAAGAGGTCTGTGCGGAACGACTTCACGAACTCGCGCGCGTCCGACTCCTCCGCGTGGCTGTCCATCAGCTGCTTCACCCACGCGAGCCACTCCTCGTCGGCTGTACTCTTGCCGCCGCGCTTGTAAGCCCAGTGTGCGGCGACCCCGAGCTCGGCCGTCTCCTGCATCTCGCGCGTGCGCACCTGAATCTCGAGCGGCCGCCCCTCCGGCCCGATCACCGTCGTGTGCAACGAGCGGTAGCCGTTGAACTTCGGCATCGCCACGTAATCCTTGAACCGGCCGGGCATCGGCTTCCAGAGCGAGTGGATCAGGCCGAGCGCGCCATAGCAGTCACGCGTTCCCTCTTCGCCGTCGCGCTCGACGATCACGCGCATCGCCGTGAGGTCGTAGATCTCGTTGAACTCACGGCCCTTCTTCGCCATCTTGTCGTAGATCGAGTAGAAGTGCTTTGCGCGCCCCGAGATCTCGGCCGGGATGTCGACCTTGTCGAGCTCGACGGCGAGGACGTCCGCAGCCTCGGCAACGTGGCCTTCGCGGTCGGTACGCCGCTCGGCCACCATCGTCTTGATCTCCTCGTACTTGCGCGGATGCAGCGTCTGGAAGGCGAGGTCCTCGAGCTCCCACTTCAGTGCGTGGATGCCGAGCCGGTGCGCAAGCGGCGCGTAGACCTCGAGTGTCTCCTTCGCCTTCTGCACCTGCTTCTGCTTGCCGAGGTACTCGATCGTGCGCATGTTGTGCAGGCGGTCCGCGAGCTTGATGAGGATCACACGGACGTCCTCCGACATGGCGACGATCATCTTGCGGTAGTTCTCCGCCTCGGCTTGCTCGCGGCTCTGGAAGCTGATCCTCGTCAGCTTGGTGACGCCTTCGACGAGGCGTGTGATCTCGTCGCCGAACTCCGCGCGCACGTCTTCGATGTCGGTGTCCGTGTCCTCGACGACGTCGTGGAGGAGCGCGGCCGCGATCGTCTGCTCGTCGAGGCGCAGCTCGGCGCAGATGCGCGCGACGCCGGCGGGATGCTCGATGAAGTCGGAGCCGGAGCGGCGCTGCTGCCCCTCGTGGGCGGCGGCGGCGAAGGAGAAGGCCCGCGTGACGAGGTCGCGGTCGACCGAAGCCGTGTAGCTCTCGAGCTCCGCGAGCAGCGCAACGAGCAGACCGTGATGCCGTTCGCCTGTCTCCAGCGTAGCCACCTATTCAGTGTACTCCGGGCCTCCGCGGCCGGATCGCCCCGGGAAGGAAGGGCGGTGGCCGGCCCTCATGCGCCGGTCTCGCCGCCGCGATGCCCGCACCGTCGCGAAGCTCGTCCGAGCGCTCGCGGCCCTCGACGCGCACGCACAGACCGTCCGACCGGCACCGCGGCGGACGGTCCGCTTCTCAATCGGTTCCTAGGGGCACTAGTAGACGACGGAGAAGGCTGCGAGGGGCTCGAAGCGGGCCTGGAAGAAGCGCAGGTGCTCCGGCTCGTATGTCATGCGCAGGCCGGGGACGGTGCGTGCGTGCGCGTAGAGGTCGGCGATCACCTCCGCGACGTACGTGAGGTGCTCCTGTGTGTAGACGCGCCGCGGCAGCGTCAGCCGGACGAGCTCGAGTCCGTCGTACGGGTCGCTGCCGTGCTGGCCGGAGACGATCCCCCGCTCCATCGTGCGCACGCCGCCGGCGAGATAGACAGCCGCGGCGAGCGCCTGTGCGGGGAACTGCTCCTGCGAGAGGTGCGGCAGAAACCGCTTCGCGTCGAGGAAGACCGCGTGCGCTCCCGGCGGGAGCACGATCGGCACGCCGGCTTCGCGCAGCAGTGAGGCGAGATACGCCACCTGGTCGACGTAGTGGCCGACGATCCGCTCGTCCGCCGCCTCGTGGATCCCCTGCGCGAGCGCCTCCATCGCCGCGCCGGACATACCGCCGTAATGCGTGAATCCCTCGTACACGACGACGAGCTCCCGCAGCCGCTCGGCGACGACGTCGTCGTTGACCGCGACGAGGCCGCCGATCGGCACGAAGTGGTCCTTCTTCGACGAGAAGATCGCGCCGTCGCTGAGGCCGGCGATCAGTTTGATGATCTCCGGCAACGAGCGCTGCGCGTAACCCGGTTCGCGCCGCTTCACGAACAGCGCGTTCTCCGAGCTGCGCGTCGCGTCGAGGATCAGCGGCACGCCGTGATCGAGCGTCAACGCGCGCACCTCGGCGAGGTTCTCGAGCGAGAACGGCTGTCCGCCGGCCATGTTCAGGCACGCCTCCTGACGAACGAAGGCGACGTGCACGTGACCTTCGCGCCGTAGCAGCTCCTCGAGCTTCGCAACGTCGAGGTTCCCCTTGAACGGATGGGTGGACTCCGGGTCGCGCGCCTCGGGGATCGAGACGTCGGTCCAGACGCCGCCCGCGAGCTCGGCGTGCACGCGGGAAGTGGTGAAGTACAGGTTCGAGGGGACGAGCTGGCCCGGGCGGATGAGCACGCGCGCGAGCAGGTGCTCCGCGCCGCGGCCCTGATGCGTCGGGACGACGTGCTTGTAGCCGTACACCTCGCGCACGGCTCGCTCGAGGCGGAAGAAGCTGCGGGAGCCGGCGTAGGCTTCATCGCCGAGCTCCATCGCCGCGCGCTGCTCCTGCGAGACGGCGCCCGTGCCGCTGTCGGTGAGGAGGTCGACGAAGACGTCGGCCGAGCGGAGCAGGAAGGTGTTGTAGCCGGCCTCGGCGAGCGCCTCGCGCCGGCGCTCCGCGTCCGGCAGCGCGATCGGCTCGACGACCTTGATCTTGTACGGAGGCACGTTCATGCCCGTATCGTCACGGTCGTCACGAGCGCTCCGCATCCGTGCGCCGGCCCAGACAGGCTGCGGCCGAGTACGTAGGCTTCACGCCGTGCCCTGGTTCTACGACGTCGCCGAGCGCGACCACGAGCTCCAGAATCCGACCAGCCCGGAGAAGATCCGCCTGCTCGGCGAGCGGCTGCGCCTCGGGCCGGAGAGCCGCGTCCTCGACCTCGCCTGCGGGAAGGCCGGCCCCGCGCTGCTCCTCGCCGGCGCGTTCGGCTGCCGCGTGCTCGGCGTCGAGCGCGCCCCGGAGTTCGCCGAGATCGCCCGCGAGCGCGTGCAGGCTGCCGGCCTCACCGACCGGATCGAGATCGTCGAGGGCGACGCGGCGGCCTTCCCGCTCGAGCCGAGCGCGTGGGACGCCGTGCTCTGTCTCGGCGCGAGCTTCGTCTGGCACGGACTCGAGGGAACGCTCGCGGCGCTGTCGCCCGCGGTGCCGTCCGGCGGGCACGTCGTCGTCGGCGAGCCGTTCTGGCGCGCCTGGCCGCTGCCGGAGGGGGTCGACGACGCCGGCTACCTGCCGCTTCGCGAGACGGTCGCCCGGCTCGAGGCTGCCGACCTCGCGCTCGTGACGCTGATCGCCTCCTCGGAGGACGACTGGGACACCTACGAGTCGCTCCACTGGCGGGCGCTCGAGGCCTGGCTCGCCGAGCACCCGCGTGATCCGGACACGGTCGCGATCCGCGAGCGGCACGAGGCGCAGCGCCAGGCGTACCTGCGCCACGAGCGCGCGCTCTTCGGCTGGGCGATCTTCGTCGGTCGCGTTCCGTAAAACCTCTGTAAAGCGGCAACCGCCGTTTCCCGCTCTTTGCGGGCTCTTCGTCGCGCCGGCCGGCCCCGGGCCCGCTCCGAGCCGCTAGAAGGTCCGGATACGACACGTCCCAGTTCCGGTCAAAGGGGGTGCCCGACATGGCGCATGCCAGGACGACCTCGCTGGTCCACCAGTACGCGTCGATGACGCCTGATGAGTTCGCGAAGAACATCGAGCCGAAGTGGCAAGCCGCCGAGATGCTCGTGGCGAACGTCCGCGTCGCCGTCGAGAACCGGCAGCTGACACCGCTCGACGGCGCGAGAAGAATCTCGTCGATCGCCGCGACGCTCTTCGGCTACGACGAGTTCATCCTCGACGCGATGCTGCCGGAGTCGCTGCTGTCGACGCCAAGCCGCTGACGCGATGGAGACGCGTTTCGGCACGAGCACGCCGTACAGCGTCGGCATCGAGGAAGAGTTCCAGCTCATCGCATGCCTGCGGCCGACGCGCTCGGGTGCGCCGAGCAGCTCGAGCTCGTCGAGCAGATCCTCACCCGCGGAAACGGCGCCGATGCGCAGCAGTGCGTCTACTTCGACACGGGTGACCTCGGCGCCGTCGCGCGCTGGATCACCGAGCACACCGTCCCGCAGCGGGTCACGGCGGGCTCGTAGCGCTCAGGCCGCGTGCGCGAGCGCGGGCGGCCCGGCGAGCAGTGCCCGGAAGCGCTCCGACTCGAGCAGGTGCCGGCGGCTGAGCCCTGCCTCGCCGAGCTCGAGCTCGGCGAAGACCGCCGCCGCCTCGGCATCGCGGGCCTCGGCCGGCTTCCTGTACTCGGCGACGAGCCAGTCGCGCAGCTCGCCGAAGCGCTCGCCGGCGGCGAAGACGCGGCGCACGACGAGCTGCGGCGCGACCGTGCCGTTCCAGCGGTTCTCGGCGAGCCGGAAGGCGACGTCGTAGCGGCCCGCGCGGCGGTAGGCGTCGAGCTGCGAGCCGAGGCCGAAGGCGATCGCGCTGCCGGCGTCGGCGCCGTCGCAGCGCACGCGGAAGCGCAGGTGCCTGCCCTCGCCGACGGTGGCGAGGTCACCGAGCTCGCAGCCTGCCGCGAGCAGCGTCACGTCCGGGTTGCCGAGCCCGAACGGGGCAAGGCGCTCGAGCTCGGCGCAGAGCTCGAGCGTCAGACGCGTGTCACGCGGCACGATCGCGTCGATACGCGTCAGCGGCGTCAGATCCTCGTCGGTGAGCAGCCCGGCGGCGCGGTCGGCGAACCGCGCCGAGAACTCCGCCACGTGCTCCGGCTTGATCGAGAGGCCGGCCGCGGCCCGATGGCCGCCCCAGCGCTCGAGCAGCGACGAGCAGGCCGCGAGGCCGGCGTGCAGGTCGAACGACGCGATCGAGCGGCCGGAGCCCTTCCAGTCGCCCTCGCCGCCGGCGATGAGCACGACCGGGCGGTTGTAGCGCTCGACGAGCCGCGAGGCGACGATCCCGATCACGCCCTCGTGCCAGTCCTCGCCGGCGACGACGTAGGCGCGGCGGCGGCGCTCGGCCTCCGGCCAGCCCTCCACCTGCGCGATCGCCTCGCGCAGGATCCGGCCCTCGACCGCCTGCCGCTCGCGGTTCAGCTCCTCGAGCGAGTCGGCGAGCCGGCGCGCGTCGTCCTCGTCGTCAGTGAGCAGCAGCTCGAGCGCGGCGCGCGGGTGGCCGAGCCGTCCCGCGGCGTTGATGCGCGGCGCGAGCCGGAAGCCGACGGCGCCCGCGTCGACCGCGGCCGGGTCGACGCCGGCCGCGCGCATGAGGGCCCTGAGCCCGGGCTTCTGCGTGCGCGCGAGCGAGCGCAGGCCCGCGATCGCGAGCGACCGGTTCTCGTCCAGGAGCGGCACGACGTCGGCGATCGTCGCGAGCCCGACGAGGTCGAGATGCCGCTTCGGGATCTCCGAGTCGACGCCGAAGAGCGCCTGGCCGAGCTTGTGGACGACGCCGGTGCCGCACAGCTCGGGGAACGGGTAGCCGGACGGCCGGGTCGCGACGAGCGGGCAGTCGGGCAGCGTCTCGCCCGGCCGGTGATGGTCGGTGACGATCACCTCGAGGCCGCGCTCCTTCGCCTCGTCGACCTCCGCCACGGCGGTGATGCCGCAGTCGACGGTGAGCACGAGCCCGCAGCCCTCGTCGGCGAGCCGGGCGAGCGTCTCGCCCCGCACGCCGTAGCCCTCGTCGAAGCGGCTCGGCAGGTGCCAGACGACGTCGGCGCCGAGCTCGCGCAGGAGCAGGACGGCGAGCGTCGTCGCGGCGATGCCGTCGACGTCGTAGTCGCCGTGCACGCAGATGCGGCGCCGGTCGGCGACCGCAGCGCGAATCCGCTCGCAGGCGGCGTCCATGTCGCCGAGCAGGAACGGGTCGTGCGGCCTCAGCTCGCCGTCGAGGAAGGCCCGTGCCTCCTCGGGGTCGTCGTACCCGCGCCGGACGAGGACGCCTGCCGTGAGCTCGCTGATCCCGAGCGATCGGGCGAGCTCGGCCTGCACCCGGTGCGGGCACGGACGCATCGTCCAGGTGCCCTCGTGCATCGTGAAATCACGGTACGGACGGGGTCGGATGGAGCCGGGCGGGGCCCCGGTGACCGGCGGTTGCTGCGGATCCGGTCGCGGCCTACGCGCTCAGAACTTCCCGCAGCCCTGGAGCACCTTGAAGCTCGTGACCGGCCGGAGCTCCGCGCCGTTGCCGAGCGCGCCCAACGTCGTCTTCACGGGGTTCCAGAAGCCGACGCCGGAGATCGCCACCGTCGCGCCGAGGGTCTGCCATGTCGCGGCCGGCGCTCCGCAGGCCGTCGTGAACGCGGTGCGCGCCGCGAGAATGTCGGCGCGGCCGCGAGTGTTCTTCGACAGGCATTTCGGATTCGGCATGTACGCGTTCATGTACGTCGACGTGTGAACGTCGTTCATCTCCAACGCGATCTCGCCGTTCGACTGGATGCGGTAGCGCTCGATCACCGCCGTCACCTGCCACGTCTTCTTCTCGAACGGGTTGTTCCGCGACGCGAGGATCCGCGTCGGCGCGGTCAGCTTCGCGATGTCGGCGATCCCCGTCGGAATGGGCGTCCAGTTCACGGCGCCCTTGTTGCTGTCGCTCAGCGTCATCAGCTTCCAGAGCGTGCCCCCGCACCAGGTGCCGGGCGCATTGGCTGCCTGGCGAGCGCCTGCGGGTGCCGCGGCGACGGCGGCCGCGACGAGCGCTGCGGCAAAAGCGACCCTCTTCACTCCACACCTCCGGGAAAGCTCGGACGACTCCACCCGGGCCATGCTATCGGCCGGGGTGGCCGGCCCCCTTACCGCTCGAACGAGTGGTCAGCCCTCGCGGGGCAGCTCGACGCCGAGCACGGTCAGCAGCACGATCAGGCCGATACCGGCGAGCCAGAGCGCGAGCACGAGCTTCGGCCGCCGGCTCTCCCGGAGCGACTGCAGCGCGATCTTGCCCCAGAGGACGAGGAGTCCGGCAACGGCGGCGACTCCGACGACGAGCACCGGCGCGAGATAGACCGCCCGTTCGAGGGGCCAGGACATGATCCAGGCCGTCAGGGCGACAAGGACGACGATGACGGCAAGAGCGGCCGGTACGCGGAACGCACGCACGGGGCAAGGGTACGCTTCGGCCGTGAGCGCGGAGACGAACTACAGCTCCGGCGACGACTACCTGGTGGAGTTCCTCGGCTTTCGCTTCAGCTTCAACGCCGACGACTTCGAGCAGCGGGTGACGGCAGCCGCCGTCAAGCTCGGCCTCCTCGCGGGGAACGAGCTCGACGACGACGAGACGGCCGACCTGGTCGAGCTCGTCGAGCGGGACGCCATCGAAGAGCCCCGCAGCGCGCTCGGCCGCTATCTCGTTCGCCGCTGGGACGAGGTCTCCCTCGTCGACGGAGAATCGCTCGTCTACTGGCTGAAGAAGCTCGTCTTCCGCGGCGCCTGGCTCGACCATCACGTGAAGGAGGGGAAGCTCGAGGTCGGCTGGGACGACGAGGAGGCGGAGTTCTCCTACCGTGACCCGCACGGCGGTCGGCCGCTGCTCGAGCTCCTGCCGATGCCGAGCTGGCGCGACGTCCAGTACCGCCGGTGAGCCCGCCCCGCTGGTATGCGGCCGCGGGCCCGGCATATCTCGCCGCGTTGCTCGCCGTGGACACCCAGCTCGGCCTCGGCGGCCAGCGTGCGCTCGGAGCGCTGACGTGGCTGGTACTCCTTGCCGCGCTGCGGCCGCTGCCCGGGCTGGCGCGGGCGCAGGCGCTCGGCGTCGTCGCCTTCGCAACGGTCGGCGAGGTGACCGGCTCGCTCGTCTGGGGCGTCTACCACTACCGGCTGCACAACCTGCCGTGGTTCATCCCACCGGCGCACGGGCTCGTCTACCTCAGCGGGCTCGCCCTGAGCCGCGCCGTACGCGAGCGCCCGCTTGTCGCGGCCGCGGCGGCGGGCTCGATCGGCTGGGGGCTCGCCGGGCTCACGGTGCTGCCACGGCTCGACGTCGCCGGCGCCGTCGGCGTTCCGCTGCTCTGCGTCTTCCTCTTCCGCTCGCGGTCACGGGCGACGTACGCGGGCGTGTTCCTCGTCGTCGCGGTGCTCGAGCTGTACGGGACGTCGATCGGCACGTGGCGCTGGACTGCATCGCTGCCGGGCCTGGGCATTCCCGACGGGAACCCGCCGAGCGGCGTTGCCAGCGGCTACGTGTGGTTCGACGTGATGGCGCTGCTCGTCGCGCCGTGGCTCGTCGCCGCGGCGCGCCGCATGCGGGTCGCGCCGGCGCCTGCGTGACGAGGGCCGTCAGTCGCCGCCGAGAGGAACGAGCCCGACATCGCCTTCGAGCACGACCGCCACCTCGCCTGGCTCCTTGGCGATCTGCCAGCGCTCGAAGAACTCGCTTGCTCCCTCGCGCGTCCGCCAATGCGCGAGCGCGTAGAACCCGGAGCCGTCGGCGGCGTGCCATGCGCGGTGAAACGTGCAGCCGAGCTCACGCGCGCTGGCACGCATCTCGTCGTCGATCCACGTGAGGCGTCTCTCGTACAGGTCCCGAGCCGTGCGGCCGTCCGGCGTCGGACACGGAGCATGAAAGAGAATCCACACTAGCCTGGCTCGGGCACCGAGAAGCCGAAGCGGGCGACGCGGTCATCCGGGGCCTTGCGCAGCTCGATCCGCCGGATCGCGCCGACCGGGATCACGAGCGCATCCGGCGCGTCGTCGCGGACGCCGTGCACGTAGATCGTGATCATCCCGAAGCCCGGCTCCGGCTCGATCCGGTCGAGCACGAAGCGGGAGGTGTCGGCGAGCTCGACCTCGACGACCGGTGTCTGCACGCCGGCCGTCTCCGCGAAGCGCGCGATCGTGCGGTACAGGCGCTCGACGAACGCCTCATGCGGCCCCTCGACGACGGGTGTCCACAGCTCGGGCATGAGCGGAGCGTAGCGCGCACCTCCCCCGTGTCTGACACAGAGGACATGTCGGCGAGCCGGGCCGCACGCGAGGAAGCCGTGACGCTTCGGCCTGCGAGCCCGCTTGGCTCCACGCGATCCCGTGACGGTTCCGTGACCCGTGTCTGACACCGGGAGATGTCCCGACGGGACCGGGCCGGTCAGAAGAGGCGGCTGTCGGGATCCGCCGCGGCGGCTCTCACGTGTGCGCGGCCGAGGGTCGTGATCGTGCGGCCGCGCGGGGTGCGTTGGAGGAAGCCGAGCTGGAGCAGGTACGGCTCGTAGACGTCCTCGATCGTGTCGGGCTCCTCGCCGAACGAGACCGCAAGCGTGTTCAACCCGACCGGGCCGCCATCGAACTTGCCGGCGATCGTCTGCAGGAGCTGCCGCGACTCGCGGTCGAGCCCGAGCTCGTCGACCTCGAGCAGCTCGAGCGCCTCTCGCGCGATCTCCGTCGTGACGACGCCCTGGTGGCGCACCTCCGCGACGTCGCGGACGCGGCGCAGGATCCGGTTCGCGATCCGCGGCGTGCCGCGCGAGCGACGCGCGATCTCGTCTGCCGCGTCGTCCTCGATCTCGACGCCGAGGATGCGTGCGGAGCGCCGGACGATCGTGCCGAGGTGGGACGCCTCGTAGTAGTCGAGCCGGAACGTCATCCCGAAGCGGTCGCGCAGCGGCGTCGTCAGTAGGCCCGTACGCGTGGTCGCGCCGACGAGCGTGAACGGCGGCAGGTCGAGCGTCAGCGTCCGCGCCGCCGGCCCCTGGCCGACGACGATGTCGAGCCGGTAGTCCTCGAGCGCCGGGTAGAGGATCTCCTCGATCGCCCGGTTGAGCCGGTGGATCTCGTCGATGAAGAGCACGTCGCGCGGCTCGAGCGCGGTGAGGATCGCGGCGATGTCGCCCTTCCGCTCGAGTGCCGGCCCGGCGACGGAGCGGATACCGACGCCGAGCTCCTCGTGGACGATGTAGGCGAGGCTCGTCTTGCCCAGGCCGGGCGGCCCGACGAGCAGGAGGTGGTCGAGCGCCTCGCCGCGCGCCGCGGCGGCTGCGAGCGCGATCCCGAGCTGCTCCTTCACGCGGTCCTGCCCGACGAAGTCGCCGAGCCGGCGCGGGCGGAGCGTCTGCTCGAGCTCCTCGTCCTCGTCAGCGATCGCGGGCGCGAGAAACTGCGTCATGCGGCCCTCTTCAACGCGAGCCGCACGCGCTCCTCCGCCGGGAGCATCGGATCGGTGTCGGCGAGCGCGCGCTCGGCGTCCAGCACCGTGTAGCCGAGCTCGACGAGCGCGTCGCGGGCGACGACGTGCGAGTCGGAGGGAGCCGCGGCCACCGTCTCGGGCACGCCCGCGCCGACCTTCTCCTTCAGCTCGAGCACGATCCGCTCGGCGATCTTCCTGCCGATCCCCGGGATCGCCTGGAAGCGCGCCGTGTCCTCGCGCACGATCGCGCGGCGCAGCTCGTCCGCCGACGAGCCCGAGACGACGGCAAGGGCGACCTTCGGGCCGACGCCGTTCACCGTCAGCAGCAGCGTGAACAGCTCGCGCTCCGCCCGGTCGGCGAAGCCGTAGAGCTGGAGCGCGTCCTCGCGCACGTAGAGGTACGTCTCGACGACGACCTCCTCGGCACCGTTCGCCTTGCGGACGGCGGACGGGGTCGCGGCGACGAGGTAGCCGACACCGCCGACGTCGAGCACGAGCCCCTCGGGCGTCGACGCGACCGGCTTCCCCCTCAAACGCGAGATCACGGCGTCACGTCACCCGACCAGCTTCAGGAGCGGCGGCGAAAGGGCATGGCAGATCGCGACGGCGAGCGCGTCCGCCGCATGGTTGGGCGTCGGCAGCTCCTCGAGGCCGAGGATCGCCCTCACCATCCGCTGCACCTGGGTCTTCTCTGCGCGCCCGTAGCCGCAGACGGCCTGCTTCACCCGTGCCGGTGCGTACTCGGCGCACGGCACGCCCGCGAGCGCGGCCGCGACGAGCGCGGCGCCGCGTGCCTGGCCGACGGAGAGCGCGGTGCGGGCGTCGGCGCCGACGTAGGACTCCTCGAGGGCGACCGCATCCGGGGCGTGCTCGGCGATGAGGCCCGCGACGCCGTCGAAGATCGTCTTCAAGCGCAACTCCATTCGCTCGCCCGCCGGCGTGGACCAGCACCCGAGGGCGATGCCCCTGAGGCGCCCGCCGCTTTCGTGGACGATCCCGTACCCGCAAGCAGCCGTTCCCGGGTCGATGCCGAGGACTTTCACAGCGACACGTTAGGCGCCGGGTCGGACGACTCCTTCCGACTCGGATCGTCATGATCCGGGCGATGCGCCGATCAGGAGCCGACGGCGTGCGGGTCGTGCACGTGCGCGCCGGGGAGCTGGCCGAAGAGGCGTGGGTGTACGCCTGGCTCCGCGTCGAGGACGAGCGCCGGGTCGTCTACGTCGGTGCGACCGGCCTGCCACCGGACACGCGAACGTGGCTGCACCTCCACGACCCCGATCCTGCAGTCGGACGGGTTGCAGCACGCTACCCGCAGGCAGCCACGGAGCCGCTGGACGTGATCGCCGTGCGAGTTCCGGCGGACGCACCGCGCGGCGAGGTCAAGGAGGCGCTCGTCGCGGAGCTCGCCACGCGCGGACTTCTGTCCGACCGGTACGTCGGCGATTCACCCGGCGCCGGGCCACCGACCGCAGCATCCGCCGTCGCCGCGACGGCACAGCGGCTCCTCGACGCGATCGTCGCGTGGGTCGCCGGTGAAGACCCGACCGACGCGTAACCTCAACCCACAAGTAACACGTTGTAACTTGCCGGGTCGCGGCTCAGCCGGCGACGAGCTCGAGCACGGCCTCGGGGATGTCGAAGTTCGCGTACACGTCCTGGACGTCGTCGTTCTCCTCGAGCTGGTCGATCAGGCGGAGCACCTTCTTCGCATCCCCCTCGTCGGCGACCTCGACGGTGGTCTTCGGCACCATCGTCAGCTCGGCCGAGTCGACGGTGAAGCCGACGGCCTCGATCGCCTCGCGCACCGCCGAGAGCTGCTCGGGCGCGCTCGGCACCACGAACGTCGAGCCGTCGCGCGAGACGTCCTCGGCCCCGCCCTCGGCCGCAGCGAGCGTCAGCTCGTCCTCGTCGACGCCGTCCGCGCCGACGAGCACGACGCCGTGCCGCTCGAACAGCCACGAGACCGCCCCGGAGCCGCCGAGGTTGCCGTCGTTCTTCGAGAAGACGTGCCGCACGTCGCCCGCCGTGCGGTTGCGGTTGTCCGTGAGCGCCTCGACGATCACGGCGACGCCGCTCGGGCCGTAGCCCTCGTAGACCACCGTCTCGAACTGGCTCGCATCGGCGTCGGCGCCCGAGCCCTTCGCGATCGCGCGATCGATCGTGTCCCGCGGCATCGAGTACGAGCGCGCCTTCTCGATCGCGTTCTGAAGTGCGAGGTTCGCCGCCGGATCGGGCCCTCCCTCCCGCGACGCGACGATGATCGCGCGCGTGAGCTTCGTGAAGAGCTGGCCGCGCTTCGCGTCTGCCGCGCCCTTCTTGTGCTTGATCGTCGACCACTTGCTATGCCCGGACACTCGTCGCCTCCCGCACCTGGTTCAGAAAGAGCTCGTGGATGCGCGTGTCGTCGGTCAGCTCCGGATGGAAGGCGGCGACGAGGATGCGCCCCTGCCGCGCCAGCACCGGATGCCCGTCGACCTCCGCGAGCACCTCCACCTCCGGCCCCGCGTCCTCGATCCACGGCGCGCGGATGAAGACGGCGCGCAGCGGCTCGCCGCCGTCCCCGATCTCGAGATCCGCCTCGAAGCTGCGCACCTGGCGGCCGAACGCATTCCGCCGGACGCGGATGTCGGCAAGGCCGAGGTGGTCGCGGTCCAGCACGATCATCCCGGCGCACGTGCCGAAGATCGGCGCCGCGAAGCCGCGCAGCGCCTCGTCGACGCCGTACAGGTGCATGAGGCGCGTGATCGCGGTGGACTCGCCGCCCGGAACGATCAGCCCGTCGAGCCCGTCGAGCTGCTCCGGCAGCCGCACCTCGACCGGCTGCGCGCCGAGGCGCCGCAGCACGGCCGCGTGCTCGCGGAAGTTCCCCTGCAGCGCAAGGACGCCGATGCGAAGCGGCTTCTCCACGCGAAGAGTGTAGTTACGTCCCCGCTCTCAGCCGCTCTGCGAGCACCGCGTGGCCGCCGTACTCGGCCCAGCCCGCCGGCGTCGAGTCGTGGCGAAGGTCGCGGATCGCCGGGTCGGCGCCGGCCGCGAGCAGGCGCTCAGCCGCTTCGTCGCGGCCCGCCTGCGCCGCGAGGTGGAGCGCGGTTACGCCCTCGCCGTGGTCGGGGCCGCCGAAGGTCGCCCGCCGGTTCGGATCGGCGCCGAGCGCGAGCAGCAGCTCCACCGAGGCCGCCCGGCCGTTCACCGCGGCCCAGATCAGCGGCGTGCCGCGGTACGGGTCGGCGTCGACGCGGGCGCCGAGCTCGACGAGCGCCCGGATCGCCTCGACGCGGTCGCTCTTTGCCGCCCAGACCAGCGCCTCGTCGAGCACCTCCTGCGGGTCGTCCGCCGGCGTCCACGCCGGGAAGCCGCCGTGCGGCCGGTAGAAGCCGCGATGCGCACCTGCCGCCGGTGTGCCGACGAGCTCCCCGATCAGGTCGAGCCGTCCGAGCCCGGCGGCGACGCGGAGGTTCCGCGGCTCGAGCCCGAGCAGGTCGACGACATCGCGGTGGCCCCAGAAGAGCGCCGCGACGAGCGGGGTGCCGCCGTCGCCGCGCGCCGAGACGTCGAGGCGGCCGCCCGCCTCGAGCATGACGAGGGCGAGCTCGCGGTCGTTCGCGTAGCCCGCCTGGTGGAGCTTCGTCCACCCGTAGTCGTTGCCGCGGTTCGGATCGGCGCCGCGGTCGAGGAGGAGGCGTACGGCGTCGAGGCCGCGGGCCATGCCGAGCAGGTCGTTGCCGTTGGTGCCGCGGAGCCGGACGAGCTCCGGGTAGCGGTCGAGCAACGCGCCGAGCGCCGCGACGTCGCGCTGCTCGACGGCGCGGTACGCGCGCACGAACGGCGTCTCCTCGCCGGCGTCGAGCTCCGCGACGCGCCGCCGCAGGGCCGCCCAGCTCGACAGCCCGTGCCGCCGCGCGAGCTCTCGCCTCGCGTCGGCGGCGCTGAGGCCGTGGACGGTCGCGATCCCGTCCGCGCGGCCCTCGTAGTACTCGAGGTCCGTGTGGAACGGCTGCTCGTGCGCGAGCAGCTCTGCGTAGCGGCGGAGCTTCGGCCAGCTCGCGAAGCCGTGCTCGCGGGCGAGCACGAGCTGCGCGGACGACAGCCACGGCTCGAGGTCGCCGAGCCGTGCGAGCGCGCGCTCGTCGTGCGCCCGCGCCGCCTTCGCGAGCTCCTTCGCCTGCTTGCGGAGTTGCTCCAGGTTCACTGCGACCTCCCTCCGAGGGCCCGAGGTCCGCGGCGTCCGGGCGGAGAAGAGATCGGATGCTTCTGTTCCCGCGTTGATCGACGAGGTGGGCTCAGCCCTGCCCGCGGACCGGGTGCGCCCTCGCGCGCCCCGTCAGCCTACACGGCGGAGTCGTCGCGGCCGTGACGACCGCGCAGGCCGAGCGTCACGAGCAGGAAGCCGACGAACGCGAAGACGAGCGACGGCACCCAGCCGCGAATCGACGGCACGGTCGAGGTGGAGACGTTGATCGAGCCGTGCGACCACTCGCCCGCGTAGTGCGCGCCCGCGGCGATCAGGCCGAGCGTCGCGAGCACGGCCCAGCTCGACCGGTGCGACGCGTACGCGATCCCGACGTAGACGAGCGCGGCGACCGACACGAGCGCCCAGTCGGCATCGCTCGTGTGCCACCAGTAGAGGAGGCTGCCGCCGATCAGCGTCCCTGCAGCGAGATGGAGCCAGAACGCCGTCGGCCGCGAGTTCGCCGCGCCGGCCATGAGATACGCGAGACCGACGAGCAGCGTCACGACCGCCGACCAGTTACCGCCGGCCGAGAGGAGATCGAGCACGAAGAACCAGCCGACGAAGACCGCGATCGACGCGATGAACGGAAAACGGAAACGACGCGTGTCGTCGATCGCCGCCGCGAGCACGAGCAGCTCGAGCGACAGGCGAGCGACGGAGAAGTGAGCGAACGACGACGCGGAGGCGCCCGACAGCCAGCCGAACCAGCTCCAGAGCGCCCCGACGAACGCGGCCCACGCGATCACGGACGCGAACCCGAAGATGCCGGAGGCGATCCAGCGGTCTCGGCGCCGGTACGCGTGCGCGAGCGCGTACAGCACGACGAGGATGAGCGCAGCCCAGCCGGCGTACGCGGCCTTCCCGTAGTGGCCCGACAGATACCCGAGCGCGGCGAGCGCCGCGCCGAGCACCGTCAGCCCGCCCGCGTACAGCAGGAACGACGCCGTCGTCCAGCGCGGCTTCCCGACCTTCATGTCGCGAATCGTGAGCGGCGCACCGGACGGCGCCGCGCC
>Ga0335070_10001892_pt1 | contig 24299 bp, 20 predicted proteins | sample Lox_Sample_13_FD_206722 | JGI IMG/M metagenome (GOLD analysis project Ga0335070, IMG submission 206722) | Soil microbial communities from Loxahatchee National Wildlife Refuge, Florida, United States - Lox_Sample_1.3 | ecosystem: Environmental > Terrestrial > Soil > Wetlands | place: USA...
CATCGATCGGCGCGGCTCATCGCTGTCGACCTTTCCCTGGCTATAGCGCGGGAAAAGTCGACCGCGGCGATTCCTCCCCCAACGCAGACCCACCCCTGATCGCACACCTACCTGCCCGTCGGTGTGCGATCAGGGGTGGGTCATCGACTCCCGTCATCCCCACCTGTAAGCCCCACAAACTCTCGCCCGAATCTTTTCGCCGCCTCGGGGCACCAATGCCAAGCTGCTCCCATGTACCGGGCCCTGCGCACCGACTTCGAATCCCTGCCCGAGGTCCTGGCGGCGCGTGCCGGGGAGATTGGCGGGGAGCGGTTCGTCCGCGACGCCAACCAGGAGTGGACCTTCGGCGAGTTCCACGAGCGGGTGATGGAGGTCGCCGCCGGGCTGCGGGAGCTCGGGGTCGACCAGGGGGACGTCGTCGGGGTGGTGCTTCCCAACAGCCCGCACTACCTCGAGGTCTGGTGGGGGATCCTCTGGCTCGGCGCGATCTTCAATCCCGTCAACCCGGCGCTGACCCCGCGCGAGCAGGTCGGGATTCTCGCCGACTCCGAAGCGAAGGTCGTCGTCGCTACGCCCGAGTCGGCGGCCGGGCTCGAAGCCAGCCGCGAGGAGCTTCCCAAGCTGGGAGAGATCGTCGCCGCCGAGGGGGCCGACCCGGCGGCGCTGCTGCGCGGCCGCGGCAGCCTCGGCGAGCACGCAGACATAAAGGGGGGCGACCTCGCCTCCTTCGTCTACACCTCGGGCACCACCGGTCGCCCCAAGGGGGCGATGCTGGGCCACGCCAACTTCCTCGCCAACGCCTGGCAGCTGGGCGAGCCGCTGCCGGTCTCCCGCGGCGACACGCTCGGCATGGTCCTGCCGCTGTTCCACGTCAACGCGCAGCTGGTGACGACCGTGATCCCGCTCGTCCTCGGCGCCAACGTGGCGATGTGGGAGCGCTTCTCGGCTTCGCAGTTCTGGGCCGACTGCGCCCGCTTCGAACCGGTCACCTTCTCCTCGGTGCCGACGATGCTGGCCGCGCTCCTGCACGCCCCGGGCGCCGACGAGGCCGAGTCGAACTCGCTGCGATTCGTGATCTGCGGCGCGGCGCCGCTCTCGCCCGCCCTCTTCCGCCGCTTCGAGGAGAAGTTCGGGCTCAAGATCATGGAGGGCTACGGGCTGACCGAGGGCACCTGCTGCACGACGATCAACCCCTTCACCGGGCCGCGCAAGATCGGCTCGGTCGGGTTGCCGACCCGCGCCCAGGAGGTGGCGATCATGGACGAGAGTGGCCGGATCGTCGCCGACGGCACCCCGGGCGAAGTCTGCTTCCGGGGGCCGAACATGATGCACGGCTACTACAACCGGCCCGACGCCAATGCCGAGACGCTGGTCGACGGCTGGCTGCACACCGGCGACGTCGGTTACCGCGACGAGGACGGCTACTTCTTCCTCGTCGACCGGACCAAGGACATGATCATCCGCGGCGGCGAGAACATCTACCCGCGCGAGATCGAGGACGTCCTGCTCGAGCACGAGAGCGTCAAGGAGGCGGCGGTCGTCGGCCGCCCCGACGAAGTCCGCGGCGAGGAGGTGCACGCCGTCGTCGCGCTCGTCTCCGGCGATGACGTCGAGCTGCTCGAGGCCCACTGCCGCGAGCGGCTGGCGGCGTTCAAGGTGCCGTCGAGCTGGGAGGTGGTCGAGGAGCTGCCGAAGACCTCGACCGGGAAGATCGACAAGAAGCCGCTGCGCGAGAAGCTCGCCGCTGCGGCGAGCTGAGGCCGCCGGCCGAGGAGAGGAGAGGCTGTGGGAATCCTGGACGAGAAGGCGATCATGATCACCGGCGCCGCCAGCGGCATCGGTCGGGCGACGGCGATGGGGGCTGCCGCCGAGGGCGCGAAGCTGCTGCTCTGCGACGTCAACGACGAGCAGGGGGAGGCCGAGGCGGCGGCGATCGACGGCGCCAGCTTCATGCACTGCGACGTCACCGACGAGGCCTCGGTGGAAGCGGCGGTAGCGGCAGCGGTCGAGCAGCTCGGCCGCCTCGACGGCGCCTTCAACTGCGCCGGCATCCTCGCCGCGATCGGCAACACCGGCGACGTCCCCTTCGACGAATGGCAGAAGGTGATCGACGTCGACCTGAACGGCGTCTTCCTCTGCACCAAGCACCAGATCCAGGTGATGGCGGAGCAGGGCTCGGGCTCGATCCTCAACATGGCCTCGGCCGCCGGCCTGATCGGCTGGCCCGGCGCCGGCGCCTACGTCGCCGCCAAGCATGGCGTCGTCGGCCTCTCCAAATCGGCGGCGCTCGAGTACGCCGAGTCGGGGGTCCGGGTCAACTCGATCTGCCCCTCTTACGTGCTCACCCCGATGGTCGAAAAGGACCTCTTCGAAGACACGCTCGGCAACGACGAGGAGCTGATCGCAGCCGCCCGCGCCAACCACCCGATCGGCCGCTTCGCGCAGCCGCCGGAGATCGCCAACGCCGCGGTCTGGCTGCTCTCCGACAAGGCCTCCTTCGTCACCGGCGCCGCGATGAGCGTCGACGGCGGCTACACGACGCCGTAACGGCTGCCCGGGCGCGCACTGACAGACTGACCGCCGATGGCCGACCGCGACAGCTTCGAGCAGAGCCCCTACGAGCTGCCGCCCGGCTCGACCGAGGTCGTCCTCGTCCGCCACGGCGCCTCCGAGGCGGCGGTCGTCGGCAGCCGCTTCCCGCTCGTCGACGGTCATTCCGACCCGGCGCTGTCGGAGGCCGGCAAGGCGCAGGCGGAGATGGTCGCCAGCGGCCTCGGCGGCGACGAGATCAGCGGCCTCTTCGTCACCAGCCTGCGCCGCACCCAGGAAACGGCGGCGCCGCTTGCCACCGCCACCGGCTTGCAGCCGGTCGTGATCCCGGAGCTGCGCGAGGTCTACCTCGGCGACTTCGAGGGCGGCGAGTACCGGATCCGCGCCGGCCGCGGCGACCCGGTGATCCAGCAGGTCTTCGGCGAGGAACGCTGGGACGCGATCCCCAACGGGGAGTCGTGGGAGCACTTCTCCGCCCGCGTCACCGCCGGGATCGAGCGGATCGTTGCCGCCGTCGGGCCCGAGGCGAGCGCCGTCGCCGTCGTCCACGGCGCCGTGATCGGCCAGCTCTGCCGCCAGGCGACCGCCAGCCGCCCCTTCGCCTTCGTCCACTCCGACAACTGCTCGGTCTCACGCCTCGTCGTCGCTGGCGACGGGCGCTGGCTGCTGCGCAGCTTCAACGACATCTCACACCTGACCGTCAGGACCGGCCCCGCCGGCTGACGCGCGGAACCCAAGGGGGAGACATGCCCGCATTCCTCGTTCACGGAAACCCCGACACGTCGGCCGAGTGGGACGGCGTCGTCGACAACCTCGGCGGCTACGGCGGGGAGGTCGTCGCCGCCGACCTGCCGGGCTTCGCCGAGGCCGCGCCCGAGGGCTTCCCCTGCACCAAGGAGGCCTACGTCGAGTGGATCGTCGCCCAGCTCGAAGCGCTCGGCGGCGGCGTCGACCTGGTCGGCCACGACTGGGGCTCGCTGCTCGTCCAGCGCGTCGCCTCGGTCCGACCCGACCTGCTCAGCTCGGTCGCCTGCGGCGGCGCCGCGGTCGACGTCGACTACCCCTGGCACCCGCTGGCCCAGGTCTGGCAGACCCCCGGCGAGGGCGAGAAGTACATGGAGGAGGAGCTGACCGCCGAGTTCGGGACCCGGCATCTGGTCGAAAACGGCGTCCCCCGCGAGTACGCCGAGAGGAACATCTGGCTGACCCCGCACGGCAAGGACACGATCCTCAGGCTCTACCGCTCCGCGGTCCACATCGGCGCCGAATGGCAGCCCGACCTGGAGAAGCTCAAAGTCCCGGCGATGGTGATCTGGGGCCGCACCGACCCCTACGTACCGCTCGAGTTCGGCGAAGCCCTGGCGCAGCGGATGAAGGGCGAGCTGGTCGTGCTCGAGTGCGGCCACTGGTGGCCCTTCGAGCAGCCCGCCGCCACCGCCCAGGCCCTGCTCCGCCACTGGTCCACCGCCGCGTAGCCGCTGCAGGGGGTTGTGGGGAAATCACAACTCGGGGGGGCTCTCAGTAGTGGTCTTCTCCAGGTGCGCATGAGATCGTGAGTCGATGACCGATACCGACCTGCTTGCCCTGCACGGGCTCGCGGTGAAGAAGGCAGGCAGCCCCGCCGCGGTGGCGGCTGTCCTCGGCGCCGACGAATCCGAGATCGAGAGCGCCCTGGAAGCCGCCGTCGCCGAGGGCCGTGCGGCGGGCGCCAAAGGCACCTTCATGGTCGCCCCGGCGGGCCGCGAGTGGCTCGACTCCCGCTACCCGGAGGCCTACGCCGAGTTCCGCGCCGACCCCGCCGCGAGCGAGGCCTACGAGCGCTTCGAGCGGATCAACCGCGAGCTGCTCTCGCTCTTCACCGACTGGCAGATGATGCCGGCGGCCGGCGGCGAGCGCGTCCCCAACGACCACTCCGACGCCGACTACGACAACGGCGTGATCGACCGTTTGGGAGCTCAGCACGAAAGGGCAGAGAAGGTGCTCGACCGCTTCGCCGAGCTCGATCCCCGCCTCGGCATCTACGAGACCCGCCTCGACGAGGCCTACGACAGGGTCCTCGCCGGTGAGATCGACTGGGTCTCCGGCGCCCGCATCGACAGCTACCACACGGTCTGGTTCGAGCTGCACGAGGACCTCCTCCGCATGCTCGGAAGGGAAAGGGAGGAGGCTCCTTGACCGCGGTGGCCGACCGCGTCGTCGTCCTCGACGGCTCGAGCGTGCCCGACCGCGAGGTCGTCGGCAACAAGGGCCGCAGCATCGCCTGGATGCTCAGCCTCGGGCTGCCGGTGCCGCCCGCCCTCTGCCTGCCGATCGAGGAGTGCCGCCGCTTCCACGCCGCCGGCGGCGAGCTCGAAGACGAGGCCTGGCGGTCGGTCCTGGCCGGCGTCGCCGGGCTCGAGGAAAAGCTCGGCCGCAGCTTCGGCGGCGGCGCGAACCCGCTCCTGGTCTCGGTCCGCTCCGGCGCCGCGGTCTCGATGCCGGGGATGATGGACACGGTCCTCAACCTCGGGATCACCGACGAGGTCGAGGAAGCGCTGGCCGCCCTCTCCGGCGACCGCGACTTCGCCCGCTCGACCCACTGCCGCTTCGTCCACCAGTTCGGCGAGACGGTGCTCGGGGCCGACCTCGACGAGCCCGGCCCCGACGCGACCCCCGCCGAGGTCCGCGAGGCGGTCCTCCGCGACACCGACGAAGCCGTCCCGACCGACCCCCACGAGGCGCTCAAAGCCGTGATCGCGACCGTCTTCGGCTCCTGGTCCTCGCGCCGCGCCAAGGCCTATCGCAAGCACTGGGGCATCTCCGAGGACGGTGGCACCGCGGTGATCGTCCAGGCGATGGTCTTCGGCAACCTCGGCGAGGACTCGGGCACCGGCGTCCTCTTCTCCCGCAACCCGCTCAGCGGCGACCCCGCTCCCTACGGCGAGTGGCTGCCCAAGGGTCAGGGCGAGGACGTCGTCAGCGGCACCCACGACCCGCTGCCGCTGGAGGTGCTGGAGGGCTCGATGCGCGGCGCCCACGACCGCCTGATCGAAGCCGCGAAGCTGCTCGAGCACGAGCACGGCGACGTCCAGGACGTCGAGTTCACGGTCGAGCGCGGCGAGCTCTGGCTGCTGCAGACGCGCTCGGCCAAACGCTCGCCGCTGGCCGCCGTGCGCGCCGCCGTCGACCTCGCGCAGGAGGGCGCGATCGAGCGCGCCGAGGCGCTCCGCCGGGTCAGCGCCGAGCAGCTGGCGACCGTGCTGGCACCGAAGCTGGCCGAGGCCGAGGTCGCAAAGGCCGAGGTCCTCGCCCGCGGCGTCGCCGCCTGCCCGGGCGTCGCCAGCGGCATCGGCGTCGTCGACTCCGAGGCCGCCTGCAAGGCCGATGGCGACGTCGTCCTCGCCCGCCCAACGACCTCCCCCGAGGACGTCAGCGGCATGATCGCCGCCCGCGCCGTGGTCACCGAGCGCGGCGGCTCGACCTCGCACGCCGCCGTCGTCACCCGCGCCCTCGGCCGGCCCAGCGTGGTCGGCGTCGGCGAGGGAGTCAGCGACGGCCTCGCCGGCCGCGAGCTGACCGTCGACGGCTCCGCCGGCGTCGTCTACGCCGGCATCCTGCTGACCGAGGACGTCGACCCGGCCACCGTGCCCGGCCTCGGCACCCTGATCGAGTGGGCGCGCGAGGCGAGCCCGGTCGCGGTCGTCGACGAGGTGCCCGACAGCGTCGACCTCGACGCCGCCGGCGCCGCCCTCGACGAGGGCGCGCCGGACGCCGGTGCGCTGGCCGAGGCCCTGCGGGGCGCGACCGCCGCGCGCGGCTCGGCACTTGCAACTGCGGAGGGAGCCCGCGCCGTGCTCGAGGCCGGCGTCGGGACCGTGGAGAGGCTCCCGGGACAGCACGAAGCGGCGTTGCTGCTGCGGCTGGCCCAGGAGCAATCGAACCTGTTGGAGGACAAGGAGAGATGAAGTGAGCGAGACGACGACTGAGACGGCCGCGAGGCCATATCCGGACAAGTGGCCGCGCGAGTCGGCGACGCCGCTGGTCGAGCGCTACCACGCCGCGATCCGGGCGCTGGTCGCCGAGAAGCTCGCCGCCAGCGGCAAGAGCTGGGAGGAGGCGGTCGTGACCGAGGAGCTCTTCCCGACGCAGGAGGAGCTGTGGAAGATCGAGGCCGACGTCCTCGCCGACGGCTACCGCTTCGACGTCTCGGCGACGATCTCGCTGAAGGAGGAGCCGGACAAATACAAACCGCTGGCCGGGATCGCGAACACCGGCGAGCATGAGAAAGACGAGCAGGGCCGGCCGATCGTCGGCACCGGCGAAAACGTCTTCAAAGCCGCGGCTGACGTGACCGGGACCGCCCGCTACATCTCCGACGTCGAGAAGGTGATGGAGATGCTGACCGAGGGCGTCCCCGAGAACACGGTGGCGATCATCGACGACTCCGGCGGCACCCTGACTGCGCCGATCCTCGGCGACTTCACCGCCGTCGTCTGCATGGGCGGCACGGTCCGCTCGCACCTCGGGATCCTCACCCGCGAGTACAACGTCCCCTGCCTGATGAACGCAGCGCTCGACGGCCTCGCCGACGGCGACGAAGTCACGGTCGAGTACTCGAAGAAAGCCGCCGACGCCTACGCCGACCCCGAGGCCGCGGCCGAGCACCGCGCCCGCATCATCAAGGTCTCCTAGGGAGGAAGAACGATGCCGATCAAGCAGAGCTACAAGGACGTGCTGGAGGCCAACGCCTTCATCCAGAAGTGGGCCGACTCCTTCTATTACATGTGCACCACGCGCACCGTGCAGGAGTCGAAACTGTTCCCGGTCAACCCCTACATCGCGCTCTCCTACTACAACTGCTGGTACCGCTACCCGGAGATGCTGCGCAAGATCGAGGCCTCGATGTCGGCCGAGGAAATCGGCGACCGCGCCCGCCTCGTCGGCACCTACGTCAACACGATCTCGATGGGAGTCGCGCCGCAGTTCTACCTCGGCGCCCGTCAGTTCCTGATCGACATGGGCCTGATCAAGCCGACCGACGCGGTCGAAGACGTCCTCTACGTGACCGACTTCTCGCGCCGGCTGAACCTCGCCTACCACCGCTCCGAGGCACACATCCAGCCCAGCGACGGCAGCTACAAAGACCAGGTCCACACCGCGCGCCAGACCGACTTCTTCGAAGACAACGCGCTCGGCCTGACCCCCGGCGACAAGCTCCACCACGCCTTCACCCGCTTCATGGCGGCGGTCTCCGCCTACGGCTTCCTCAGCCACTGCGAGTGCCGGCTGAGCTTCTGCAACCACGGCCCGTACCGGACCAAGGGGGGCAACGAGATCCTCGTCCGCGACGCGGTCGACCTCTCCGAGTGCGACTACCCGTGGATGGACGGGATCTCGAACGAGATCGAGCACAACAACCTGACGATCACGGTCGAGATGAAGGACACCCACTTCCAGATGGTCGACGACTGGGGCAGCTTCGAGGCCGAACCGTCCTACAGCAACGACAACCTGGTCTCGCTCGGGGTCTACACCTCCGACTGGCTCTCCGACGGCTACATCCCGGTCCACATGGACAGCGCCTCGGAGCTGGCCGACTACCTCGACGACCAGCGCGAGAAGATGGAAGCGGCGACGGCGAACATGTGGAAAATGATGGCCGGCTGGAGTCGCGAGCAGATGATCGACGCCGGCCTGCTCGTCTACTACGGGACCTACAAGGACCTCGCCCACTTCGCTGGGGTCTACGAGCAGGACGACTGGTTCCTCGTCGACGACCGCACCCAGCGGCTGAAGCCGATCATGAACGACGAGTACGGCAACTCGGTGATCGCCGAGCTGGTCGGGCTGATCTCGATGACCTCCCAGCAGCGCAGCCCGCAGCGGATGGCGCGCTACTCGGGCGAGCGGGGAGAGATGTGGACGTCGATCCCCTATTCGGTGCTGGCCGACGACGACTTCACCCCGCACATCGGCCCGATCGAGGGCGGCGTCACCACGCTGCCGCCGAAAACGGCGAAGTGGACGACGACCCAGGGCAAGATGGGCCAGGACGAGCTGAACGCTGCGGCCAAGGCCTTCCACAGCGACAAATTCGACCTCCGCTTCTACGACGACGACGTCTGGGCGAAGAACAACCCCGACGCCGAGCAGTCGGCGGCCCTGGCGAGCTAGAGGCGGCGGCCCAACCGAGCGAGCCCCGGCGAGGAGGACGCGATGTACGGCGCCAACCTCGCTGGGCTGCTCGACGGTCCCGCCCGCTGGGCGGCGGAGCGGCCGGCGCTGCTGCTGGGCGAGCGCCCGCAGCGGACCTGGGCCGAGCTGGCAGAGGCGGTCGCGCGCCGGGCCGGTGGCCTGCGCGATCGTCACGCGATCGCTCCCGGAGACGCCGTCGCCCTCTTCGCCTCCAACCACGTCGCCTACCTCGAGGCCCTGTTCTCGATCTGGCACGCGGGCGGCGTCGCGGTGCCGATCTCCAGCCGCTTGCACGCGCGCGAGGCGGCCGACGTCCTCGCCCGCGGCCACGCCAGGCTCTGCTTCGCCACCACCGACACGGCGACGGCGATCGGGGCCGAGGTCGAGGCCCCGGTTGTCGTTTTTGGCGAGGAGGAGGACGCGGCGCTGGAAGCCGCTGCGCCGATCGCCGCAGCGCCGCGGCTGGCAACCGACGATGCCTGGATCTTCTTCACCTCGGGCACCACCGGCAAGCCGAAGGGCGCCCGCCTCAGCCACGGCAACCTGGCGGCGATGGCGAGCGCCTACCTGGCCGATGCAGATGCCGTCGGCCCGCGCGACTCGATGATCCACGTCGCCGCCTTCAGCCACGCCTCGGGCCTGATGTCGCTGCCCTTCCTTGCCCGCGGCGCGGCGCAGGTGCTGCCGCCCTCCGGCGGCTTCGACGCCGACGAGCTCTTCGACCTGATCGAAGCGGGGAAGCGCTCGACCTTCTTCGTGCCGCCGACCCTGTTGCGCCGCCTCGCGGCGCACCCGCGCGCCGGCGCTTCGGCGCCGGGGATCGGGACCATCATCGCTGGCGCCGCTCCGATCCTGCCCGCCGACCTGCGCGCCGCGATCGGGGCGATGGGCCCGGTGGTCTGGAATGGGTACGGCCAGGGCGAGTCCCCCTGCACGATCACCGCCAACGGCAAGGCGGCGATCGGGGCGGCGGTCGAGTCCGGCGAGGAGGCGGCGCTGCGCTCGGTCGGCGTCGCCCGCTACGGGATGGTCGTTCGCGTAGTCGACGAGGAGGACCGTGAGCTGCCTTCCGGCGAGGTCGGCGAGGTCGTCGTCGACGGGCCGACGGTGATGGCCGGCTACCTCGACATGCCGGAGGCGAGCGCGCAGACGCTGCGCGGCGGCGCCCTCCACACCGGCGACCTCGGTTTCTTCGACGACGCCGGCCGACTGACCCTCGTCGACCGCGCCAAGGACGTGATCATCACCGGCGGCTACAACGTCTACCCGCGCGAGGTCGAGGACGTGCTCGACCTCGACCCGGCGGTGGCCGAGGTGGCGGTCGTCGGCCTGCCCGACCCGGAGTGGGGGGAGATCGTCATCGCCTTCGTCGTCGCCGCGCCCGGGGCCGAGGTCGACGCCGAGGCGCTCGACCGCCGCTGCCTCGACTCGATCGCCCGCCACAAGCGGCCGCGCAGCTACGGGGTCCTCGCCGAGCTGCCGCGCAACCCCGCCGGCAAGGTGCTGAAGTCGAAGCTGCGGCAGCTGGCGGAGGCGGGCGATGGCGCCGCTTGAGCCCACCACGCAGAGCCTGCTCCCCTCGTGGGTGCGGATCCTCGACACGACCCTGCGCGACGGTCAGCAATCGCTCTGGGGGATGCGGATGCAGGCGGGGATGGCGCTGCCGGTCGCCGATCTTCTCGACCGCACCGGGTTCAGCGTCGTCGACTTCGCCGGCTCCTCCCACATGGAGGTGCTGATCAAGTACAAGCGGGAGAACGCCTGGGAAGGGCTCGACCTGCTGCGCGAGCGGATCCACCGCACGCCGATGCGGGGCGGGATGCGGGCCAACGCCTGCATCTCCTTCGGCGTCTCGCCCGACGCCCTGATGGACCTCTGGATCCGGCGCCTCAACGAGCACGGCGTCCGCAGCTACTGGATCTACGACGTCCTCTACGGAATCGACAACTTCGCCCGGCTGGCGAAGATCGCCAAGGAGTACGGCTCCGAGGTCGTCGGCACCGTCTTCTACACGATCTCCCCGGTCCACACCGACGAGTACCTGGCGGCGAAAGCGGCCGAGATCGCGGCGATCCCTGACGTCGACGGCGTCCTCTTCTACGACACCGCCGGCGTGCTCGACGTCGAGCGGCTGCGGACGCTGCTGCCGAAGATCGTCGCGGCGGCGGCACCGAAGCCGGTCGAGATCCACGCCAACAACCTGATGGGGACCTCGGGCCTGACCTACGTCGAGGCGGTCAAATGCGGCGTGACCGTGCTCCACACCGCGGCGCGCTCGATGGCCAACGGCCCCTCGACCCCCTCGACCGAGAGCGTCGTCCGCAACCTCGAGCTGCTCGGGATCGAGCACGGCCTCGACACTTCGCTGCTGGCGCCGGTCGACGAGCACTTCCGCGCCGTCGGCCTCGCCGCCGGCCACCTCGTCGACCAGGTCAGCGAGTACGACCTCTTCAACGTCACCCACCAGGTTCCGGGCGGGATGGTGGGAACGCTGAAGGCGCAGCTCGAGCAGCACGGGATGACGCACCGGCTGGACGAGGTGCTGGAGGAGACCGGGCGGGTGCGCGCGGAGCTCGGCTGGCCGGTGATGGCGACGCCGCTCTCGCAGCTGGTCGGCACCCAGGCGGTGCTCAACGTGGTCGGCGGCGGGCGCTACGAGCTCGTCCCCGACCAGGTCGTCGCTTACGCCGCCGGCCACTACGGCGAGCCGCCGGCGCCGCTCGATCCCGAGGTGCTCGACCGGATCATGGCCGCCGAGAACGCGGCCCGGGTCCTCGCCAGCCCGCCCGAGCAGCCGACCCTGGAGGAGCTCCGCGCCCGCCACGGCACCGGCCTCGGAGAAGACGACCTGCTGATTCTCAAGGCGCTGATCCCCGAGAGCGACATCGAGGCGATGCAAGCCGCCGGCCCGGTCGCCCGCGACTACCCCCTGCTGCCGCCCGAGGTCGCCGAGATCAAGGCCCTGATCGAGACCGTCCGCTCCCCCTACGTCCGAGTCGCCAACGAGCACTGGTCCCTCGACCTCAAGCGCTAGCCGCGAAGCGTTCGCGATATTGACCACACCAGGGTGGGGTCGATATCGCGCGCGTGTTGGGGAGGGTGCCGGCCACCCTCTTTGGGCAGGTAGGGCGGCCGGCACCCTCCCGAGTCCAAGCGGCGAAACCCGTGGTTCCTTGTGGACGTATGGCGTCCGAAAGGAACCGCGATATGGAGGTTCCGGCTGATCTTCCGTTCCGCGGTTCCTTTCGGAAGGAGGACGTCCAGAAGGAACCGCGACTTCTAGGCGGGCGGGCGGGGCGGCACACCTACCTGCCATGTGGGTGCGCCCGCCCATGCCCATCCGACATTGACCCCACCCTGGTGTGGTCAATGTCGGATGGGCGCCGCGGACGTGTTTGTCGAGGCCACAAGGCGACGCCGCTCCTGTCAGGCGCTGGCCGAGCGCAGCGGGGATGCTGGGAGGGATCGCCGACCTGACCAGGAGGTTTCCCGCAATGCCAGAGGCTCTCGACGGCTTCTTCGCCGGCTTCGACCAGCCGGTGACGGCGCCGCTCTATCCCGACCCGCCCTATTACTACCGCGGCGCCAAAGTCGTCCTCGGCATCTACCAGGCCGACACCGAGAAGGTGGCTCGCCACCTGCCGCCGGGGGTGACGCCAGCGACCGACCCGGTCACCTGCATCGCCTGGGTCTGCAACTACCCCTTCACCACCTTCGGCACCTACAACGAGGCGATCTGCATCGTCCAGGCCGAGTTCGAAGGCGAGACCTACCTCTACTGCCCCTTCATCTACCTCGACGCGGACGCGCCGATGGCCGCGGGGCGCGAGCTCTGGGGCTGGCCGAAGAAGCTCGCCGACTGCAGCTTCGACATGGGCGGGACCAACCCCGGCCACCGCGAGGGGATCCTGTTCACGGTCGAGCGGCCGACCGCCAACCGCTTGCTCACGGTCGAGATGACGCCGGAACGGCCGGCGACGATGGAGGACGTTGGCGCCACCCCGCACCTGACCCTGCGCTACGTCCCCGGCGCCGAGGAAGGCTCACCGCCGAGCGTTTGTCAGCTGATCAGGACCGAACCCGAAACGGTCCCCTGCCTCGCCGCTGACGGCAGCCCCGACGTCTGGACCGGCCGCTGCCAGGTGACGATGGACTCGCCCTCGATCTCCGACCCGGTCGCCGACCTGGCGCCGATGGCGATGGTCGGCGGCATCTACGGGACCTTCGACTGGACCCTGCCGCGCGGTCGCGTCGTCAGGGACTACCTGGCCGAGGCTGGCATCTCCAGCTCGGATCGTGAGAAGGTGAGCGTCTGATGGGGGACCACGTGAACCGCGCCTACCGCCTGCGCCGTCGCCCCGAGGGGACGCTCGCCGACGGCGATCTCGAGCTGGTCGAAGAGGAGGTCCCGGAGCTGGGCGAGGGCCAGGCCCTGGTCCGCACCAAGCTGCTCTCGCTCGACCCGACCAACCGGATCTGGATGAGCGACATCCGCGGCTACATGCCGCCGGTGCCGCTCGACGCGGTGATGCGCGGCCTCGGCGTCGGCGAGGTGATCGAATCCAAGCGCGACGACATGCCGGTCGGGGCGACGGTCAGCGGCTTCACCGGCTGGCAGGAGCTGGTCCTCGCCGACGATTCGCAGCTGGAGGCGCCGCTGACGGTCCTGCCCGACCCCCTGCCGGCACCGTTGCCCGCCTTCCTCGGTGCCCTCGGCCACACCGGCGTCACCGCATACATCGGGATCGACCTGGCCGAGCTGAAGCAGGGGGAGACGGTCGTGATCTCCGCCGCCTGTGGCGCCGTCGGCTCGATCGCCGGCCAGATCGCGAAGCAGAAAGGGGCGGGCCGGGTGGTCGGCATCGCCGGCGGGCCGGTGAAGTGCGCCCACGCGGTCGAGGTGCTCGGCTACGACGCCTGCGTCGACCACCGTGCCGACGACTGGCGCGAGCAGCTCGACGCCGCCACCCCCGCTGGGATCGACGTCGACTTCGAGAACGTCGGCGGCCCGATCATGGACCACATCCTGATGCGGCTCAACATCGGCGCCCGCGTCTCCCTCTGCGGGATGATCGCCGAGTACAACACCTACAACGAGGGCGGCGAGCACCAGGGCGGTCTCACCAACATCGGCCAGCTGATCATGCAGCGGGCGACGATCAAGGGCTTCCTCGTCCTCGACTGGGGCCACCGCTTCGAAGAGGCGATCGGCTACCTCGCCGGGCTGCTCGGCGAAGGCAAGCTCCACTACGACGAGACGATCGTCGACGGCGGCATCGAAGCCGCCCCGGGGGCCCTCGCCCAGCTCTTCAGCGGCCAGAACATGGGCAAGCTCCTCGTCCAGGTCGCCGACTGACCTCGATAGCCGCCCGATGAACTTGATCCGGAGGTTGACGACGGTTGGGAGCGCGCTCGCGCTCGTCCCCGGTCAGAAGGTGGCGCAGCTGCAGCAGCCACTGCGGGGGGTCGCCGTCTTCAAGGCCAACCGCCGCCTCTCGGGGCTCAGCCTCAGCGGCGGCGTCAAGACCGCCCGCGGCATCCGCGTCGGCTCGACCGCGGCGAGCGCCCGCGCCACCTATCCGCGCGCCGTGTACCAGGCGCCCGGGGCCGCCGACCCCTTCGCCGAGGGGTTCCTCTGGATCGACTCGATCGAACGCCCGATCCTGACCCTGACGGTCAGCCCGGGCACCCGCAAGGTCGAGACGATCAGCGTCCACGCCCCCAACTTCTGCGAGTAGCGCTCAGTCGCCGAGCCGAACGTCGTCCTCGCGAGTGCTCTCGAGCAGGGCGATCGTTTCCCGGTCGGGGGCTGTGGCGCAGTAGGAGTCCTCGACGGCACCGTCGGCCCGGGTGCTGCCGACGGCGCCGGAGGACTCGAGGACCCGAGCGTGATAGCCGACGGCGCTGACGCTCGCCCCGGGGGCGACGGTGGCGACGAGTTCGCTCAGGCTGAGCGGCCTCTCGCTTGCGATCAGCGTCCGCAGGATCTGCCTGCGCACAGGGTGGTTGAGCGCACCATGAGGGTCCACACCTGTAGTTTCGCGCCCCGCGGTACCGCTGGATCACTTGCGGGGGTTAGAGGTTGGTCTGCATCTTCAAACGCTTGCCCGCTAGCGGCATCGGCGGCGACGCCGCTATTTGCGACGTCGCCTGGGGAAAGCTCAGCCGGCTCGCTGGATACGCTGGGTCCATGTACTACCCGAAGGAAGATTTCACCGAGGCCGAGCGGGCGAAGCTCTCGAATCACTTCACCAACCTGGAGGGCCCGGTCTTCGCGCTGATCAATCTTCCCGAGACCGTCAAGGGCGCGCTGTTCGCCCGCTACTCGCGCTACCAGGGCACCTTGCGGCGCCTCTTCCTCGAGGAGTTCGCGGACGGCCTCCCCGACATCGGGGACCTCCCCCGTCTGTCCGAGGGCCGGCGCGCCGCGGAGCTCTACGAGCGGGTCTTCATCGGCTTCGGCGACGACTCCGTCGCGCAGCTGGGGGGCGCTCACCTCGCTTGCGAGTGGACCTCGAACGTGATGACCAAGGTCCTCCAGCGCCCGCGCCTCGCGGCCTACCTGGAGCAGTCGACGCGCTACATCCCCTACGACAAGCCGATGCCGGAAGGGGGCTATCGCTACTACCGGCACCCGGCCCTGGGAATGCAATACGAAGCGACGATGGACGGTCTCTTCGAGGTCTACTCGCGTCTCCTGCCTCAGGTCTTGGCCTGGCTCGAGCGGTCCACCGCGCCCGGCAAGGCGGACGCCTTCGTGCAGGCACGGATGCTGCGAGCCAAGGCGCTCGACCTGCTGCGCGGGCTGCTCCCGGCCGCGTCCCTCTCGCACATGGGGATTCTCGGGACCGGGCAGACGTACGAGAGCCTCGTTCTCCACCTCCTCGCCCACCCGCTGCCGGAGGCGCGCCGTTACGGATCGATGATGCTGCACGAGCTGGAGGCGGTGATCCCGAGCTTCGTCTCCAGGATCGAGCGCCCCGACCGCGGCGGCGAGTGGATCAACTTCCTGCGGGCGCGACAGCAGCAGGCGGCGGACAAGGCGGCAAGCTTCGGCCTCGACGGGGGCGACGAAGAGAGCGAGCCCTTTGTGAAGCTCCTCGACAGCTCCGGCGACGAAGTCGACCTCCTGGTCTCGCTGCTGTTCGAGGCCTCCTCCTCCTCGGAGGAGAGGATCCGGCAGGAGGTCGAGCGGCTCTCGGTCAAGGACCGGGCCTCGCTGATCTCGGTGCTCGCGGGCCCGCGGACCAACCGGCGCCATCGCCCGGGTCGCGGCTTCGAGCGGCTCCAATACCGGTTCGAAATCGTCTCCGACTACGCGGCCTTCCGGGATCTCCAGCGCCACCGGATGCTCACCGTGCAGTGGCAGGGACTGACGCCGAGCCTCGGGGCTCACGTCCCGCCCGAGCTGGAGACGGCGGGCGTCGCCGACACGTTCGAGCGGGCGGTCGAGAGCTCGCGCGAGGAGTACGAGCGCCTCTGCGGCGAGAACCTCGGCTGGGCGGCTCCCTATGCGCTCTGCCTTGCCTTCCGCACCCGCTACGTCCTCGACATGTCCGCCCGTGAGGCTCTCCACCTGATCGAGCTGCGGTCCGGGCCCCAGGGCCACTCCTCATACCGGCTCGTCGCCCAGGAAATGCACGCCAAGATCAAAGAGGTCCATCCGAGCGTGGCCGAGGCGATGGAGTTCGTCGACCAGTCCCCGTCGCAGCCGCTTCGCAAGACGATCGCGAACACGCTCGAGGACAAGGGCCAATTGGCGATCGCCGACCTGCTGCGCTGAGGCCGACCGCGCTTTCGCCTACGGCTGCCTACGGCTGGCGCAGGCGCCTTGCCCGGTCCAGGCCGGCCTTCCTCCTCATCGCCGCGACGGCGAAATAGAAGATGGCCACCAGCAGGCCCGCGCCGACGACGATTCCCGCGAGGGTGAGCGCCAGGGCTTCGATGCGGGGCTCGGAGCTGGAATGAGTCGTGACCACGTGAGCGAGCGCGTGGTGGGCTGCCTTCCCATGAACGGAGCCGCTCGTGGGTTCGAGCAGGGTCACGGTCTTCGTCTCGGTCGGTCCCGAGGGAACCGCGCCGAAGATCGCCGCCGTGATCGCGCCGAGCAGCGCCGCGACCAGGACGACGACGCCGAGCAGCACCACCTGCTTGACCATGCTCTCGAGCCCGTCGAGGCGAGACGGGACCTCGCCGAGATCCTGGACTAAGCCAAGAGCGATGGGAGGCTGGTGGCCCTTCGCCGGGTCGAGCACTTCCTTGCGGGCTTCCATCGGGCCCTTGGCGGGCGAGAACGGATCCTTCTTTGCCTTGAGCGGATCGGCGATCTCGAAGAAGGCGATCGAGGCGATGACCTCGGTCTCAGGTTTAAGCACGATCGGCCGGCTGCTGATGTTCCCGATGTAAAAGGAAAGAGGCTGTCCCTCCCCGTCCTCGTCCTTGCAGTCGAGACCGTACCCGGGGTCCACCATCATTCCGCCGAAGAAGAGCACGCCGTTCTCGGCCGAGCTGAAACGCGGCCCGAGGATCCCGAGCAGATCTCGGGGCATCGCGATTCTCTCCCGGGTCGAAACGAAGGCGGAGTCCCCGGGCTCGACGATGAATGCCTGTTTCAGCGGGTTCTTGCTTCGATGGCGCTCGCCGTTGGGGAGGACGAGGTCGGCCGGTGAGAGCCTCAGGTAGTACTTCGCCGCCTGCATTCTGCTGCGGTCGCCGCTGCCCTGCTTGAAGATCTCCTCGAAGCGCCGTTCGATCGCGGTCTTGCCAAGCGCTGACATCGGCCTGAGCATTCGACCTGGGACTGATCAATCCTCCAAAGCGGGATTCAGGGCCAGCCGACCTCGCGGGCGAGCAGCCGCAGCTGGTCGGCGTCGCGCAGGTCTCGCCGGTCGGTGTCGACCGAGTGCACCGGGCTCAGCGCCCAGCGGCTGACGAACTCCTCATACGCGGCCTGGAGAAGCTCGAGGTACTCGAGGCTCACGTGGCGCTCGGGGATTCGGTCCCGCTGCGCGATCCGGGAGGCCAGGCTGGGCGTCGAGGCCTCCAGGTAGATCAGCAGGTCGGGTTGTCGCGGCAGGGCCGCCGCGCAATCCCTCAAGCCCCCGAGTACCCGCAGCTGGTCGTCCGAGAGATGGCCCTGCTCGTGCAGCACGCGGGCGAACACCTCGTAGGACTCGAAGGCGGTCCGGTCCTGCACCGAAGCGCGTCCGTCGAGGGCGACGACGTGGCGGCGCAGGGCGTCGCAGGCGAATGCCGCCTGCGAGCTGAATGCCCAGCCAGAGGGGTCCGCATAGAAGCGGTCGAAGAATGGGTTGGCGGCGAGGTCCTCCGGAAGCGGCTGGGCGCCGAGCTCGGCGGCGAGCGCCATGGTCAGGCCGCTCTTACCGGTGCCGATGTTCCCTGCGATGGCGATGAAGGGCCTGCTCTTGGGTGCCGCCTCCATCAGCTCGACGCGGTGGCCGCCGGGGCCCGTGACGAGCGCGCGGGGGGCGCCCCAGTGGGGGCGGCGCGGCTCGGGCTCGAAGCCGGCGCTGCGCAGGCGCCCGAGGGTGGCGTCGAAGTCAGGGGCGAGGACGGCAACATGGGCGCGGGCCGGGACGACCGGTTGTTCGTCGTGCATCAGGTGGATCTGGGTACCCTCGCGCTCGAGCCAGGTGAAGCCCTCGGCCAGGGCCGGCGGCGGCACGACCCGCTCGAAGCCGAGCAGCTCGAACAGCTCGGCGGTGCGCTCGACGTCCGCCGGCGCGACCTCTATCCCGACGTGGTGGATCACGTTCGGGAAGCCTCCCAGACCAGGCCGACCGGGTGGCGTCAGAACAGCAGCGAGGCCAGGGCTACGACGACGACGATCGCCGTCGACCAGGTGATCGACTCGGCGACGGTGCGGTTGTCGAGGCCGTAGGCGTGGGAGACGACGAGGGCGTTGATCCCCGTCGGCATCGCCGACATCAGTCGGTAGGAGGCGGGGAGGTCGATCAGCGGCGCGGCCAGCAGCATCAGCAGCGCCGGCGCCAGCAGCAGGCGGCCGCCGACGGCGAGGGCGACCGGCGGCGTCAGCGGCGGCGGGATCGGCAGGTCGCCGGCCTCGGCGCCCTCGGCGAGGGTGGCACCGACGGCGAAGAAGCCGATCGGCAGGATCGCGACGACGAGGATCTGGGAGAAGTCGACGAGGAAGGTGGGGGCCAGGGCGTCAGGGACGAGCAGGCCCAGGATCGCCGCGTAGAGCGCCGGGTTGCGGGTGAGGAAGGCGCGCAGGCGCGCCTTGGCGCCTTCGCCGGCGCGGTTGCCGAACGCGGCGCCGACGCCAACGGCGCCGATCAGCAGCGCCGGGCCGCTGACGAGCGCGTCGAAGAGGACGCTGGTTGCGAGGTGGTCGTGGCCGAGCAGGGCGACCGTCAGCGGGTAGCCGAGGTAACCGGTGTTGGCGACCAGGACGGAGCAGATCACCGCCCCGGTCTGCACCGAGCTCAGCCGCAGGAACCTGGTCGCCGCGAACCAGACGATCACCGAGACCAGCGTCAGGTTGACCAGCCCGAGGACGATGCCGACCGCGTTGTCGAGGCTGATCGAGGCACGGGCGAGGTTGAAGAAGATGACGAAGGGGACGAGCACGTAGAGGATGATCATCAGCAGCTGGCGGGCGAGACCGATCGCCTGCGAGGGGTAGCGGCGCTCCGACCAGACGCCGACGCCGGCGCCAGCGATCATCAGCGCGATCGTGGCGATGACGCCCAACTCAGCGCCCCGCAGCCGTCGCAGCCATCGCGCCTAGAAGAGCGAGGCGCCGGCGTGGCTGGCGAAGTCGACCAGCGGCTGCGGGATGATTCCGAAGAAGACGGTTGCCGCGGCGGCGAGGGCGGCGGGGCCGACCAGGTACCAGCGGCGGCTCGCCGCTGGGTCGATCGGGTCGGCCTCGGGCGCGGCACCGGCGATCGCCGGGGTGCCGCCCGGCACCTTCTCGCCGCCCGGCCGCATCCACATCGCCGCCACCACCCGCAGGTAGTAAGCGAGCGAGATCATCGAGCCGACTGCGATGAAGACCGCGAGCCAGGTGTAGTCGCCTTCGACCAGGGCCTCGATCAAGTAGAGCTTGCCGATGAAGCCAGCGGTCACCGGCAGCCCGGCCAGCGCCAGCATCGAGATCGTCAGCGGCCAGGCGAGCAGCGGCTTTGAGGCGCCCAGCCCCTGGATCGCGCGGATGTCGTCGCCGAAGATCGTTTCGCGCTCGCGGGCAACGACGACGGCGAAGGCGGCAAGGTTCATGAAGGCGTAGGCGGCGAGGTAGAAGATCAGCGAGCTGGTGCCCGATTCGGAGGCGACGACGATCCCGCCCAGCATGTAGCCCGCCTGGGCGACGCCGGAGTAGCCGAGCAGCCGCTTCAGCGAATCCTGGCCGAGCGCGCCGACGTTGCCGACGACGATCGAGATCGCCGCCAGGACCGCCAGCGCCGGCGCCCACTGGTCGACCTGGGGGCCGAGGGCGACGAGGAAGAAGCGGAGGAAGACGGCGAAGGCGGCGGCCTTGGTGGCGACCGCCATGAAGGCGGTGATCGGGGTCGGCGCCCCCTGGTAGACGTCGGGCGTCCACTGGTGGAAGGGGGCGATCGAGGTCTTGAAGGCGAGCCCGACCGCCGCCATCGCGATCCCGATCAGGATCAGCGGGTCGCTCAGCAGCCCCTTGTGGACGATGCCGGTGGCGATCCCGGCGAAGTCGGTCGAGCCGGTGCCGCCGTAGAGGAAGGCCATCCCGTAGAGCAGCGTCGCCGAGCCGAGCGAGCCGACGATCAGGTACTTCAGCCCCGACTCGAGCGAGCCCTCGCGGCGCAGGTTGGTCGCGCAGAGGATGTAGAGCGGGATCGAGAGGGTCTCGATCGCGACGAAGAAGGTGACCAGGTTCGAGGCCTGCGCCAGCAGCACCATCCCCAGCACGGAGCCGATCAGCAGCGCGTGGTACTCGCCCGATCCCGCTTCCTCGGTGGCAGGCTCGCCGATCGAGAGCAACACGCAGACCGCCGCCATCAGGATCGCGATCAGCGAGATCGCGATCGCCAGGTTGTCGAGCTGCAGGGCGCCGGTAATCAGTTCGAGTTTTTCGTCCCAGTGCCAGATCAGCAGCCCGGCGGTCGCCGCCAGCGTTACCAGGGTGAGGAAAGGCGCCGTCCGCTTCAGCGGCTTGATCACCGCGGTGAAGAGGACGACGACGAGGCCGACGGTGAGGGCGATGATCGGCGCGACGCCGGCGTAGTCGATGTGGGGTTCGTGGAAGGTCATCTCTATTCCTTCGGTTCGCTCGAGCTGACCAGCTTGCCGCTGCCGATCGCGACCCCGGTCGTGTTCCCGCTCGCCAGTTCCGTTTCCGGCGAATCCGCCCCGGTCACCTTCGCCACCGTCTGCTGCACGCTTGGGTCGGTGCGGTGCAGGATCAGCTGCGGGTAGAGGGCGAGGCCGACGATGCAGAGCACCAGCGGCGCCAGCACGATCCCGTCCCTGAGGCTGATCTCGCGTGACATGACGCCGTCGGGCTTGCGGTTGTGCATCGTCCCCTGGTAGAGGCGCAACGCGTAATAGGCCGACATCGCGACGCCGCTGATCGCGATCAAGGCGAAGACGATCTTCGAGTTGAAGAGGCCGTTGAGGATGTAGAACTCGCCGATGAAGTTGGCCGACCCGGGCATCGCCAAGGTCGCCAGGGCGACGATCAGGAAGAGCGCCGCCAGGACCGGCGCCCGCATCGCCATCCCGCCCATCTTGCCCAGGTCCTCGGTCCCGGTCCGCTCGAAGAGGATCGCGACGATGATCATGATCGGGGCGACGACGAGACCGTGGTTGACCATCTGCAGGATCGCCCCGTCGGAGCCGTCGGCGCGCAGGGCGAAGATCCCGGCGGTGATGAAGCCGAGCTGCGCCACCGAGGAGTAACCGGCGATCAGCCGCACGTTGGTCTGGGTGAAGGCCATCACCGAGCCGTAGAGGATCGAGGCCAGGGCAATCACCAGGACGACCTCCTGGAACTGGGCGGTCGCCTGCGGGAAGAGGGGCAGGACGACCCGCAGGAAGCCGTAGGCGCCGACCTTGGCGAGCACCCCGGAGAAGACCGCCAGGACCGGCAGCGGCGCCGCCCGGTAAGCGTCGGGCATCCAGCCGTGGACGAGGAAGGCCGGCATCTTGACCAGGAAGGCGACGGCGAAGAACCAGAAGATCCAGCGCTGGCTGCCGAGCGGCAGGCCCTGGTGCTGGAGTTCGGCGATCGAGAAGGTGATGTGGCCTCCGTGAGCGGAGATGATCGCCGTCGCGATCGCCGCGACCAGCATCAGCAGCGACCCGATCAGGGTGTAGATCATCATCTTCAGCGTCGCCGCCGAGGCGGTCGGGCCGCCGTCGGTGCGGTCGCTGCCCCAGGCGCCGAAGAGGAAGTAGAACGGGACCAGCATGAAGTCGAAGAAGAGGACGAAGAGCAGCAGGTCCTGAGCGAGGAAGGCGCCCAGAGTCGCCGTCTCGGCGAGCAGCATGAGGAAGAAGAAGAGCTGTGGCCGCTCCTGCTCGCGGAAGGCGGCGAAGGCGGTGGCGCCGGTCCAGAGCACCGCGGTGAGCAACAGCAGGAAGAGGTTGAGGCCGTCGATGCCGAGGCTGTAGTCGACGCCGAGCCCCGAGATCCAGGGCGTGTCGACCGTGTACTGCAGGCCCGAGTTGCCGCTGTCGAAGCCGAACGCCATCCCGATCGCGACGCCGAGCGTGGCGATCGTGCCCAGGGTCGCCCACCAGCCGACGGCCTTCTTCGGCAGGAAGAGGCCGACGAGGCCGAAGGCGAGCGGGAGCCAGAGGAGGACGTTGATCATGACTGGACGATGAGGAAGTAGAGGGCGAGGCCGGCGAAGCCGAAGATCAGCAGCAGCGCGTAGCTGCGGACGAACCCGTTCTGCAGGCGGTGGGCGACCGCGCTGACGCCGCGCACCGTCTCCTCGGTGCCGCCGGTGATCGCGCCGTCGATGACGAAGCGCTCGAAGACGCGGTTGGCGAAGCGGCCGATCGCCAGCGCCGGGCGGACGACGAGGATGTCGATCGCCTCGTCGAAGTACCACTTGTTGTAGAGGAAGGTGTGGGCCCAGCGGAAGCGGCGGATCAGCGCCGCCGGCGTCTCCGGCCGCACGATGTAGAGCCAGTAGGCGATCCCGATCCCGAGCAGCGAGATGACGGCGCCGATCGCGAGGCCGGTCCAGGCTTCGGCGGTGGTCGGCGCGATCGCCGCCAGCGGCGAGTCGGCGAAGACCGGGTCGAGGAACTTGGTGATGGTGTCGTCGACGCCCGGGACCTGGACGAGGCCGGCGAAGAGGGCGAGGAAGGCGAGCACGCCCATCGCGATCTTCATCGGCGGCGACCCCTCGGCGACATGATGGGTCTCACCTGGGAAGCCGACGTCGGTGTCCTCCTCCTCGCCGTTGGCCGGGTTGCGCGGCGTCTCGTGGGCGAGGTGGCCGCTGTCGATCAGCTCCTGTGCCTCCTTGCACGGCCGCCCGGGGAGGACGCGGAAGACGAGCCGGAAGCTATAGATCGCGGTCAGCAGCGCCCCGAAGTAGCCGAGGATCCAGAAGATGTCGTACATCCCTCCGCGCACGTGGGCGTAGGCGAGGATCTCGTCCTTGGAGAAGAAGCCGGAGGTGCCGGGGAAGGCGGCGAGGGCGAGGGCGCCGCAGACGAAGGTGATCGAGGTAAACCGCATCGCCTTGCCGAAGCCGCTCATTTCGTCGATGTTCTGCTTGTTCGCCATCGCCGAGATGATCGAGCCGGCCCCCATGAAGAGCAGCGCCTTGAAGAAGGCGTGGGTCATCAGGTGGAACATCCCGGCGCTGTAGGCGCCGATCGAGACGCCGACCACCATGTAGCCGATCTGGCTCATCGTCGAGTAGGCGATCGCCCGCTTCAGGTCAGTCATCACCAGCGCGATCGTGCCGGCGACCAGCAGCGTCGCGAGGCCGACGAAGGCGGCGATGTCGGCGGCGGTCGGGGCGAGGACGAAGAGGACGTGGGTGCGGGCGATCAGGTAGACGCCGGCGGTCACCATCGTCGCCGCGTGGATCAGCGAGGAGACCGGGGTCGGGCCCTCCATCGCGTCCGGCAGCCAGGTGTGGAGCGGCAGCTGCGCCGACTTGGCGAAGGCGCCGACCAGGAGCAGCAGGCAGATCGCGGTGATCGACCACTCGTTGGTGTGGAAGACCTGTGGCGCCTTGGCGAAGACCTCGCCGTATTCGAAGGTGCCCAGTTCGCGGAAGATGAGGAAGGCGGCGAGCACCAGGCCGATGTCGCCGACGACGTTGATCACGAAGGCCTTCATCCCGGCGCGGGTCGCCGTCGTCCGCCGGTACCAGAAGCTGATCAGCGCGTAGGAGGCGAAGCCGACGAAGGCCCAGCCGACGATGAGGAGGACGAAGTTGCCGGCGAGGACCAGCAACAGCATCGAGAAGACGAAGAAGTTGAGGTAGCTGAAGAAGCGGTGGTAGCCCCGGTCGGACTGCATGTAGCCGAACGAGTAGAGGTGGATCAGGGTCGAGACGCCGGTGACGATCAGGACCATGAAGACC
>Ga0335070_10001894_pt1 | contig 24292 bp, 16 predicted proteins | sample Lox_Sample_13_FD_206722 | JGI IMG/M metagenome (GOLD analysis project Ga0335070, IMG submission 206722) | Soil microbial communities from Loxahatchee National Wildlife Refuge, Florida, United States - Lox_Sample_1.3 | ecosystem: Environmental > Terrestrial > Soil > Wetlands | place: USA...
GCAACCTCGATCTGACGCAGCAGCGCCACGATCTGCTCCGCGCTAAATCGCTTCTTCGGCATGACAAAACCCCTTTCCCAAGACAGTTTCTAACAAACCGCCTGGTACAAAAAGGGCCAGTCAGGTCAGCCCTGACTGTTCAGATTGTCGAGCGAATTGGGATCTATGTAATAGATAACTTCCGTCGGAGTGCCGGCGCCTTGGAAGGGATTAGCATACTGACGACCGGGATTGTTATAAGGGGCAACCCTCAAGCATTGAAGGTTATCACTAACGCCAGGTATCCACGGTGTGACATTTCCTGGACAAGTCAAATCGCTCACGGCCGAAGTTGCCGCGAGCATCGTCAGCGTGTTGGCGAAGACATAATAGTTTTCCTCCGTCTCGTAGTGGAGGTAGTTGCCGCCGACGCTAAAGTTGAATGGACCAGAGAAGCTGGACGCAAGTCGAAATTCCTGACTCAACTGCCAAGCGTGTTCTTCCGAGACGTCCTGCGCGACCAACCGGTCGCTGCAACCGAGTTGAGGGTCGCAGAAATAGTAATATCCATCCGGACCCTGATAGGTTAACGTCTGGCGCCGTATGCTCGAGCCGCTTGGCGCCGAAAAGATGCCCGGCGATGTGTTGTAGCGGTTATAGTCTTCGGTGGACCATAAGAAATCCTGATTGTAACCGGTCTGCGAGGTTACCGTCAGCGACGACGTCAGGGCATAATCGACATTCAGTTCCGCAGTATCGTTTTTGGCCTTGTATCGCGGATTAAGCCTTGTCTCGATGACGCGCAAATCTGTTGACTGGGTTGTACTCGCATAAGGATCGACATTTCCGACAACGGAGCCCGAAAGATTGCCGGCGATAAAGTAGGGTAACGCATAGCCGTTCGGCACTTCGAAAGACTCTGGCGAATAAAGCGATGCCGGTAAGCAACCCTGGCTGAATGACGCCTGATTCAGCTTGAATGCATAGCCTATACCACCACCAGTCGATTCAGGGGTCGGGAGCGCAACGCCTCCAACGCTTTGCAAACCCGGATCGCGATGGCAAAGCTGTTTGGCCGTGCGCATACGGTCGTCGTCTTCGGAATAGTGCTCCCAGACGAGATTGGCCTTGAGGTTTTCGAGCGGGTTCCAGGCGATGGACAAGCGACCCGACCATAGATCACGGCCATCCACCTGATTTCCCGTGAGATCGTTCGTCGTGTAGCCCTTGCGCTTTGTCCATTCGCCGGCGAGGCGGATGTCGAGACGATCATCGACGATCGGCAGATTGAGCATGCCTTCGAAGCGGCGGTTTTGATAATTGCCGATGTCGCCGGATGCCATGGCCTCAAACTGATCCGTCGGTTTGGCGGTTATGAGATTGACGACACCGGCGGTCGCATTGCGTCCGTAGAGTGTGCCTTGAGGTCCGCGCAGAACCTCGGCCTGGCTGAGATCGTAGAATTCCTGTTCGAAGAAATGGTTGCGGATAAACGGGATGTCGTTCAGGGCGACGGCCACAGCCGGGTCGGTGGTCACCGAGATCGCTTGCGTGCCGATGCCGCGGATCTGAATGCTGTAGCCGGTGAAATTGGTTTTCGTGAAGGTCAGGTTGGGCACCTGTTTCACCAGATCGGGGCCGCCGGCGGTTTGTGTGGCCGTGAGTTGTTCCTGGCTCAGCGCGGTGATGGCGATGGGGATGCTTTGAACATCGGCTCCACCAAGCTTTGACGATGTGACTGTCACCGTTTCAACAGCGGGACGCGATGGCGAAGCCTGCGCAATTTGCAGATCGGCGATGTCGGCTGCGGCTTGCGTGTTGTCGCGCACGATGGTGATGGCGCTGCCTGTGTGGCGGCGGATCTGAAAGCCGGTGCCGGTGAGGATGCGGGAAAGCGCTTCGTCCGCGCCGATCTCGCCCTGCACGCCGTGGGAGCGCACGCCGCGGATCGCCTGATCGGAATAAAGAAGCGAAACGCCGGTCTGGCGCGAATAGGAATCGAGTGCTGCTTTCAGATCGCCGCCGGGAATGTTGAAATCGGCGGCGTTCGCGGCCGCCGCCAAGGACGCGGTGGCGATGGCGGCGCTTGTGAGCAGCGCGGATTTGAAATTGCTTGGCATTTGCCCCCCGGTGGTTGAACTGTTCGATCTCAGTGCGAGATCACGATGTTGTTGCCCTGGTGTTCGACATGCAGGCCGAAGATTTCGTGCGCGACGTTGGCGACGGCATCGACATCGTTGGTCGCAAACGTGCCGCCAAAGGTGAGACGGCCGGCCACCGCATCGCCGATGATCAGTTTTTTCGTGTTGTAGCGGTTCAGTTCGCGCGCGGCGTCGGCGAGTGCCCAATGATCGAAGGTGAGTACGCCATGTTCCCAGCCGATGTCCTTGATGAGCTGCGCTGTCGGCTTCTTGTTCACCGAAAACGACGTGGGCGTGGCAAGAGCCACATCGCCCGGCGTGAGCGTGACGGAACGCGGGCCGGTTTTGCCGGTGCTGTCCAGCCGGGCGCGGCCTTCCATCAACGCGACCTTGATGCCGGTGCCTTCGTCGCGCACGGTGAATTTGGTGCCCAGATCGGTGATGCGGTGCGCGCCTGCGATCACCACGAAGGGATGGGCGGCATCGTGTTTGATCTTGAAATAAGCCTCGCCCTTGTCGAGCCAGGCCTTGCGGCCGTGCGCCTCGTTGGAGAGGCGCAAGCTCGTGTCGGTGTTGAGTTCGATTTCGGAACCATCGGCGAGCGCCAGGGTTTCGCGGCCGCCGATGGTGGTGGCATAGGTTTGGAAGGCCGGTTTCTTTGCGTCGAACGCACCGGAAAGACCGAAGGCGACGAGCGCGATAGCGGCGGCGGCTGCCGCCCCGCCGATGGCCCACCAGTGCTTGCGCGCCGGTTGCGCGATGCGCGCGGGCTTGAAGGTTTGCAGCGCGCTTAACAGTTCGCTGCGCTTCCAGCCGGTTTCGAGGCGGATGAAGGCGACGCGATGGGCGGGCGAGTGGGCGAGCCAGGCGTCGAATTCGGCGCGGGCTTCATCGGTCCAATCGCCGAAATCGCGGCGTTCGATCCAGACTGCTGCTTGCCGCGTGAGCGCATCCACAACGATGTCTTCGTGCTGTTCGGAGACGGTCATGGCTTTGCCTTGCCTCCCCGTTGCAGATGTTCGACGAGCGCGCAGATGCCATCGGCGAGGTATTGGGCGGCGGTGCCTTCCGTCACGCCCATGCGCTGGGCGATTTCGCGGCGCGACAGGCCCTGGATGCGCGCGAGCACCACGGCTTCGCGGCAGCGGGGGGAAAGTTTTTCGAGTGCGGCCTGCAGACGGCGCAGTTCGTCGCGCGCCATCACGATCTGGTCGGGGCCCGGCGTGTCGGACGCCGGATCGAGCGTTTCGAGATCGGACGCCGCATCGATGGGAATGACGCGGGCCTGACGCGCGCGATCGATGAGAAGATTTCGCGCGGTGGCGAAGAGAAAGTGCTTGGGCTTTTCGGGGATGCGCTGGAGCGCGCTTTCATAGACGCGGGTGTAGACCTCCTGCCTGAGATCGGCGATCTCGGCCTTGTGCCGCCAGTTGTGTTGCAGGAACTGCATCAACGAAGCCTCAAGCGGGAGGATTTCGCGCGCGAACCACGCATCGGCGCGCCCCACCGCGTCGGATGTGTCCGCAGGCGCCAAGCCCGCACTCCCGAAATTGTCCGATCTTTCGACCATCCCCAGACCGATCCGCCGGGCCGCATGACCCCGCGTGGCTATTCCGACGAAATGGACGGGCGATTGTTAGGGGCCGGAGGTTGAATTTTTTCGGGGCCGCAAGATTGTTGCGGGCGCGCGAAAGGAAAATGCAAAAAGGCGGCGGGATCGCTCCCGCCGCCCTCGCTATTTTCGCCGTTTTGGAGGCTAACCGCCGAGGCCGATGCTGATGCTGGCGTAGGGGCCGTAGAAGCCGACGGTGCTGGTCTTGCGGGTGTCTATGCCGGTGTCCATGGCGCCAAAGAAGAAGTCGCCACGATAGCCGAGGCTGACTTTGGCGTTAGGAAATTTCAGCGACAGGCCAGCGAACGCTCCAATATTGGGGACCGTCACGCCACGCGAGCGGTTCGTATCATGGACGTGAACATAAGTCGGAAATCGCGTGCAGTTGCAGCCCTTCAGAAAATAAGCGCTGGTCTGATGCTGGACGCTTGCGCGTTGCCGACCGAAAAGCACGGAGGCATTTATACCGCTGTCGAAATCCAAGGACATGCTTTTCTCACGTCCCGCCAATTCGGTCGATATTTTCCAGGAAACGCTCGGCCCCACGCCATGGAAGCTGCGCGCGGCCTTTGCAATTTCCGTATAGGAGTGCATCGACGATGAGGGGGCATAAAATTCCGAACCCTCACCAAACACATTGACGACATGTACGCTGGGAATCGCATGAATTGTCGTGCTCATGCGAGAACTGAACTGTGCGATCCTTACACCAACGCCCAACACCGAGCTGGAGCGCGGACCCAAAAAGCCGAGCCCAACATCCTTGCCGGCCTGAAAATCGAGCAGCAAATGCGTTTGCCGTTTCCTCACGTCGGTATTGCCGAAAACGTGAGTGGGGCCCGTCGAATAAGTTGTCCGGTTATGCGTGCCGTAGCACCCACATGAAGTATAGTATGCCGTTGGAGGCAAAACGATTTTAAGTTTTCTGTTTGGAGGCTGCTGCGACGCTCGCGTTTCTCCACTGGCGCGGCCGTAACGCACGGACGCGGAAAACACCCAGTCCGATCCCTTTGGTGCAAAGGTGAGCGATCCTTGAGCCCCGTTGGTGAAGGGAGTCGGATTCTGGCTCTTCGAAATTATAGCTCCCTCGAATGCCGGCGAATCCGGATTGTTCGCCACGAAGGGCGGCACGAACGCAGATGACTGGCCGGTTTGCCGTTCCATCTGGCCGCCCAGTTCGATCCAGACGGTAGGATGGTCGACATCACTGTCTGCCGCTTCTGCGATTTCGCTGCCGGTAACCGCCAGCATCAGCGCGAGCATCGAGACGTTCGAAAGCCAGAACGCTGGTGTCCGGCGTGCGGACCTGTTCAATTTGGAAAGTTCGCTCATTTTCGCCCCCTCACCAGTTTCTTGTCACGCGCACACCGATCAGCTTGGGATCGGTGAGGAATACGTTTGTTGTCAGGCCGGAATCATCGCTGTTGAGGAACGTTCCGGTGATGGCCGTCGTGTCGAACACGTTCTTGTCGTAGAGCATCACTTGCCAGCCGGACTGGCTCGTCAGAATGAGCGCCAGATTCAAAGTGTGATAACCGTGCAGGCGGTCGTAGGGATCGTCGTTTTCGACGCGCGCCCACGAATTGTCCTGCCAATAAAAATCGCCGCGCAATGTGGCCGCCCAATCCGAAGTGACCGGCAGGGAATATTGCGCGCCGAGCGAGACGGTGAACGGCGGAGCATTGGGCAGCTTGTTGCCGCTCAAATCCTTGCTGAAGCCCTCGCCATTGTTGGGCGCGGTGGAAGGATCGTAGCCGATATAGCCGGCCGGAATGTGAACCACATCGCAACAGGGTGCATCCGGCCCGACAATGGTGGGACTTTCTTTGTAAGGAAGATAAGTCAACGGATCTGCACCGAAGTTATAGGCCGTGGAGCAAGCGCCTGAGACGTCTGTGCCGCTTTTCAAGAACGCCGCGACGACATAGGTGGGTAGAATGCAATTGGACGCTTGCGTGACAAACGGCTTGACGACAATCCAGCCCGGCATGCCCGCCGTGCGATCTATGAGGTCGATGGCATTCGATCCGTTCGCCAGCGACGTGTCTTCCCAGCCGCCGGCGAAATTGAAGCGCAAGCCGGGGACCGGCTCCCAGGTGCCTTCCACCTCCGCGCCTTTGACATGGGCATCGAAGTTGAGGTTGATCGAGGTGCGGTCGACGATTTCCGAAATCTGATAGTTCTCGTAGTTGTAATAGAAGACATCGGCATTGAAGGTGAGCGAACCGTCGAGGAACGTGTTCTTGGTGCCCAGCTCGAAGGCATCGACGAATTCCGGTTTGAAGGTAAGCGGATGCTGGGGAAGCGACGTCGTCCCCGCGCCGAAGGTCAACAGTACCGCGCCAGGCGGATTTGCGCCCCCTGCCTTATAACCATGCGCGTAAGATGCATAGACAAGCGATTGATCGGAGAAGTCGAGTTTGGGCGTCCAGTTCGCGACGAAGCGGCCGGTGAATTGATCCCATTGCTGGTCGACTGTTCCGGTCTGGAAATAGCCCCAGCCGTTCGTAATCAATTCGCTTGGAATATCGACGAAATGCTTCTGATCTTCCGTGAAGCGCAAGCCCGCCGTCAGCTTCAAGTCCGGCGTGACGGAATAGTTGGCTTCGCCGAAACCTGCATAGGAATTAAGCGTGTAGGGGTTCTGGCTGAGGAAGTAGTTGTGCCCTTCGTTGTTGACGCTGCCGATCGGGTTGGGATCAATATAATTGCACTGGTTGATCGAGGGGCTGCTCGTAATGATGCGCGGATCGAGCGGCGCAAATCCGTAAAACTGATAGGCCGACAGACATTGACGGTTATCGGAGACACCGGGAACCCATGGTCCGAACGCACTGAGACTGGGGCCGCTGGAGTTCAGTGTGTACATCGTCAGTGTGTTGACAAAGACGTAGTAATTTTCTTCGGTCTCATAATGCAGATAGTTGCCGCCCAGGCTGAAATTGAACGGCCCGGAGAAGTTGGAGGACAGCCGGAATTCCTGTGACAATTGCCAGGCGTGTTCGTCCGAGAGATCCTGCGCGACGATGCGGTTGGCGCAGCCGAGCTGCGGATCGCAGAAATATCCGTCTTCGGTTATAGCGCCGCGCGAATAGGGATTATAGCTGGTGCTGGGCGTTGCATCTTCTGGATGCAGGAAAATGTCTGACACCGTATTAAAGCGGTTGTAATCCTCCGTCGAGAACAGGAAATCGGAGTTGTATCCGGTTTGGCTCGTGAGGGTCAGCGAGGGCGTGAGCGCATAGGTGCTGTTGAGCTCGACCGTGTCGTTCTTCGCCTTGTACGACGGGTTGAGCGTCGTATCGATGATGCGCAAATTGGATGACTGCGTTGTGCTGACATACGGATCTGCGTTCCTGCTAATGGTGCCGACAAACCTTGCCGCCGTCACATAGGGAAGCGAATAGCCGTTTGGTACTTCGAAGGCTTCCGAAGAATAGAGCGAACTGGGCAAGCAGCCCTGGCTCAAGAAGTTGCGTTGATCGAAGGCACCATCCCCGCCCGAGACAGGCACGCCGTCTACTTCGCTGGGCGAGGGCGCCGTCTTGCACAATTGTTTCGCCGTGCGCATGCGGTCGTCGTCTTCGGAGAAATGCTCCCAGACGAGGTGCATCTGCAGGTCTTCCATCGGCTTCAGGCCGATGGTGACGCGGCCGGACCACAGATCGCGGCCGTCGACGCGTTCGTCCGTTATTTCGTTGAAGGAATAGCCCTGACGTTTGGTCCATTCGCCGGCGACGCGGATGTCCAGCCGGTCGTCGACGATGGGCAGGTTGATCATGCCTTCGAAGCGGCGCTGGTGGTAATTGCCGATTTCGCCGGAGGCCATGGCTTCGAATTGATCCGATGGAAGTGCCGAGGTGAGATTGACGACACCGGCGGTCGCGTTGCGCCCATAGAGCGTGCCTTGCGGGCCGCGCAGCACCTCAACCTGGCTGACGTCGTAGAATTCCTGTTCGAAGAAATGATTGCGGATGAACGGTATGTCGTTGAAGGCGACCGCGACAGCCGGATCGGTTGTGACCGATATCGCCTGCGTGCCGATGCCGCGCAGCTGGATGCTGTAGCCGCTGAAATTCGTTTTGGTGAAGGTCATGTTCGGGACCTGTTTGATCAGGTCCGGGCCGCCGGCGGTTTGCGTGGCGGTGAGCTGTTCCTGGCTCAACGCGGTGATGGCAATCGGAATGCTTTGGACGTCTGCGCCGCCCAGTTTGGACGAGGTGACCGTCACGGTTTCGACCGAAGAGCGCGCGGGGGCTGCTTGCGCAAGCTGCATCGGTTCGATTTCGGACGACGATTGTTCCTGCATGATGCCGAGCGCGCCGGTGGATTGGCGGTAGATACCGAAGCCGGTGCCCTTCAGGATGCGGGTGAGCGCCTCTTCGGGGGCGATGTCGCCTCTGACGCCCTTGGTCTTCACGCCCTTGATCGCGCTGGACGACACCACCAGTTCGACGCCGGCCTGCTTCGTGTAGGCATCGAGCGCGGATTTGAGGTCGCCTGCGGGGATGTTGAAATCGTGCGCGGAGGCGCCGGCCGCCAGAAGAATTGCGGCGCTGCTCAGGAAGAGCGATTTCAGGTACGGATGTTTCACAATTCCCCCTCTTGCCGGATGTGCGGCGATTTCACGGTGAGATGACGATTTCGCTTTGGTTGTTTTTGACGTTCAATTTCAGGACGTGCTGCACCACATCGACGAAAGCGCCCACATTGTTGGTGTGGAAGGTGCCGTCGATGGTGAGGCCCGCGGTTTGCGGATTTTCGATGACGAGTTTCTTGTTGTTGTAGCGGTTGAAGGCATTGGCGGCTTCGCCGAGCGTGGTGTTGTTGAAGACCAGAAGCCCGGTGCGCCACGCCAGATCGTTTTCGATGCGGCGGGTTTCGGTTTTGCGCACCGACAGCGAATTGTTGGTGGCGACCGCCACATCGCCCGGCATCAGGATGGCGGAATGGGTTTTGTCTTCGGCATCGGGCGCGTCGATGCGGGCGCGGCCTTCGAGCAGCGAAACGTCCACGCGTTCGCCCGCTTCGCGGACGACGAATTTGGTGCCCAGATCGGTGATGCGATGTTTGCCCACCTGCACGACAAAGGGATGGGCCCCATCGTGTTTGATGCTGAAATAGGCTTCGCCCCTGTCGAGCCAAACCTTACGGCCGGTTTCATCCTGCGCGACACGCAACACCGTGTCGGTGTTCAGTTCGATGCGGGAACCATCGGCGAGCGTGAGGATTTTACGGTCGCCTATCGCCGAGGCATAGACCTTTTCCTTCGGCGCGAATTCGCTTTGCGCGGCATAGGCCACAAGCGCGACAGCGGCGATGGCGGCAACCGCTTTGGCGGTGCGCGGCATCAGGCTTGTGCGCGGGGCGGGTTCGCTGCGCTGCGGGCGCAGGATGGAGAGGCGGTTGGTGCTTTCCCACGCCGCATCCATGCGCCAATAGGCGATACTGTGTTCGACACGTTCCGCAAGCCAGGCATCGAGCGCTTTCTGATCGACCTCGGACCATTCTTCCGACGTGCGGCGCGCGATCACGAATTGGGCGGCGCGACGTTTGATCTCCCGGGCTTCGCTGGTTGCTTCGCCGGTTGCTTCGCTGGTTGTTTCGCTCATCGGCGCCTGCGCATGTCTGCGGGTTCGGAGAAAAGGAGTTCGGCGAGATCGAACAATCCTTCGGCGAGATATTCCTTCACCGTTTCCTCGCCGATGCCCATGCGGGTGGCGATTTCGCGCCGCGAAAGGCCTTCGACCTGGCGCAGATAGACCGCCTGGCGGCGGCGCGGCGGCAGGCGATCGAGGGCTGCCTGCACGCGGCGCAATTCATCGCGTGCCAATGCGGCGCGTTCGGGGCCGGGATCGTCGGCGGCCATGTTCAGCGCATCGAGATCGGCCACCGCTTCGATGGGCACAACCTGTTCCTTGCGCACGCGATCGATCAACGTGTTGCGGGCGGTTGTGAAGACGAAGGATTTCGTCTGTTGCGGGCGTTCCTTGGCGGCGGCTTCGCAGACCTTGACGTAGACATCCTGCAGGATGTCTTCGACATCGGCCTTGTTGCGCCAATTGTGTTGCAGGTACTGCACCAGCGCCGCCTCCAGGGGCAAAACCTCGCGGACAAACCACTCCTGAACTCCGGGCGCGGCCATCACCGCTCCGAAGTGGCGCTTTGCGCCCTCACGATGGTTGTCCCCTCTGTCGATCATCCCGCTCCCAACGGCCCAACTTTTGCGGGTTGGTTGCTCGACTCTACGCATATTGGGACGGATGGCGCGCGCAGAATGGGGGGGCGCAGGCCACGCGAATGAAAGTTGCGCGGACACGAAAGAAAAAGGCGGCGAATTTCTCCGCCGCCTTTTTAGATTTCGTTCAGCGGTGCCTAGCCGCCGAGACCGATGCTGATGCTGGCAAACGGACCGTAGAAACCGCGGTCATACGCCTTGTGCTGGTCGATGCCGCCATCCACCGCGCCGAAGAAATAATCCACGCGGTAGCCAAGGCTGACCTTCGCGTTGGGATAGCGCAGCGACAGCGCCGCGAAGCCCCCGAGATTGGGGACTGTCGCGCCCTTGCTGCGCGAGAACGGGTGCACCGTGCGGTAGACGGTGGTTCTCGGCAGTTGGAAGTATGCGTTGCTGGGCTGGAAAAGCTGCGTCTTCTGATACTGCCCGCTTACTTTTTGCCGTCCGAACAATACTGCACCGTTCACGCCCCAATCGAGTGTCAGGCTCCCCGCTTCGGGATTTCCAGTCAGATTTGCGGACGCATCCCACGAAAGCGACGGACCCACGCCAATGAATTTGCGTTGCGCTGCGAACGAGCCGTTGAAAATGTAATAGGAACTTGGAACCAGCTGCGTCACCGACTTGATGTTCATGCTGCTATGCGAATCGAACTTCGCGTAGCGCACGCCCGCGCTCAGCATCGAAGTCCCATGCGCACCAATGCGACCAAGCCCGACATCCTTGCCGGCCTGAAAGTCTACAATGAGATGCTTTTCGCTGGTTGCACTGCGGCTGTTTTGATAGGCCGTATGCAAATAGTAGGAGCCATGCCTGGTTTTCTGGTAGGTGACGCCTTGTCGGCTGTTTTTTCCGTAGCGTACACCCAGAGAAAATGACCAATCGGAGTCGACGGGTTCGAACGAAATCTTACCGTTCTCGAACCAGCCTGACGGCGGCCGCTTACGCGCCAGCGGTATCGCGCCATCGAATGGCGACGCTTGTACGAAGGGCGGAATAAACGGCTCTTCGTCGGCAGACTGATTGGCAAATTGTGCGCCCAATTCGATCCAGACCATCGGCTGGTCTTTCTCCGACGCTTGCGCCGCATTTGCTGACAAAAGATACGAAGCCAGAACCGCGCCGGAAACACCCGCAAGCAGTTCCCACCGGTGGCCCGGCTGCTTCCTGCTATTGACGATCAACTCGCTCATCGCTTCCCCCTCAGAAATTCTTCGTGACGCGTACGCCATAGAGGCGCGGATCGGTCAGGAACACGTTTGTCGTGAGCGCCGTGTCGTCGGAATTGAGAAACGCGCCGGTGATGGCAGTTTTGTCGAAGACATTCTTCACATATCCCATGGCCTGCCAGCCATCTCCATTGGTCAGGATAAGAGCCAGATTGGTCGTCGAATAGCCATGCAACTGGTCATAAGGCTTGTCGTTGAAAATACGCGCGTAGGAATTTCCCTGCCAGTAGAAGTCGCCGCGCAACGTCGCCGCCCAGTTCTCCGTGACCGGCGCGGTGTATTGCGCACCAAACGACAATGTGAAGGGCGGCGTATTGGGCAGCTTGTTGCCGCCGAGATCCTTCGAGAACCCTTCGCCGTTGTTCGGTGCTGACGACGGGTCGAATCCGGTCACGCCAAGCTGATGGAGATCGTGACTGTAGCCGAAGAAATCTCCTCCCGCTCCATACGCAGCGTCGCAGGCATCGATGAAGCCGTTGAAAGCCGCCGTATCGGTAACCGGTTGCGGGTTTGCGACGATCAACTGTCTGATCACCGACGCGGGAAGAATGCAATTCGATGTTGAAGTGAGGAACGGCTTCAACACCATCCAATCGGTATGGCCTGCGGTGCGATCGATCAAGTCGATGGCAGACTGACCATCGTTGATCGTTCCATCCTCGAGTCCGCCCGCAAAATTGAAGCGTAAGCCGGGGATCGGCTCCCACGTGCCTTCAACTTCCATGCCTTTGACCTTCGCATCAATATTTAGATTGATGGATGTGCGATCCACGATCTGCGAAATCTGATAGCCCTTGTAGTCATAGTAAAACACGTCTGCGTTCAGCGTCATGGAACCGTCGAACAGTGTGTTCTTTGTCCCCAATTCAAACGCATTGACGAATTCGGGAGCGAAGGTGGCCGGATGGGTAAGAAAGGATTGCGAACTGAAAACGTTCGGCGTCGGACCGGGCGGATTGGCGCCGCCGCCTTTGTATCCGCGCGCATAGGATGCGTAGACGAGCGTCTGATCGGTGAAATCGAGCTTCGGAGACCAGTCCACATTAAAGCGGCCGGTGACTTCCTTCCACTCCTGCCGAACGGTGTTCAGCACCGGATAGCCGCCGCCGATAATGAACACCCAACTTGGGATGTCCTGAAACGTCTTCCTGTCGTCGGTCCAGCGTATACCGCCGGTGAGTTTCAGATCGGGCGCCAACTGGTAATAGGCTTCGCCGAAACCGGCCCAGGAATTGAGATTGTAGGGATTTTCGCTGCGGAAATAATTGTGGCCGTTACCGTTGAGATCGGTGATCGGGTTCGGATCGATATAGGTGCCGACGAAACCGCCGCCACCGAAACCGCAGCCAAAGTTCGAAGGGTAATAACCCGGAAGCCGGCCGAAGAATGTCGTTGTCGTCGGGCTCGGCTGGATCGGAAACGTATAGCCGCCTTCGAATTGTCCGTTTCCGAAGTGACAGTTCGTGAAATCTCCCGGACCCGCGCCGTTGGAAAGTTGTTCGATGGCGGAAACCAGATTGAAGAAGACGTAATAGTCCTCAACCGTCGCGTAGCGCAGGTAGCTTGCTCCGGCGCTGAAGTTGAACGGCCCCTCGAAGTGCGAAGCGACGCGTATTTCCTGGCTGAATTGCCACGCATGCTCCTGCGAAAGGTCTTCGGCCACCATCCGGTCCGAACAGCCGACCTGCGGATCGCAATAAACGCCGTTCGGCGTCAGGCTATTGGGGCCGCCGAGGGTTCCGAACAATCCGGGCGCCGTGTTGAAGCGGTTGAAGTCTTGTGTCGAGCGAAGCTGATCCTGGTTGTAGCCGCTTTGCGATGTCACGGTGAGTTCGGGTGTCGCTTCGAATTCCATGTTCAATTCGAACACATCATTCTTGGCACGGTAGGTCGGCGACAGAGCCGATTGGATGTTGCGCAAATTCGTCGACTGCGTGGTGCTGGCGTAGGGATCGATCTGATTGAGGAGGAAGCCGTTGGCCGCGCTTCCGCCGGCGCCGTTGAAAACAAATTCGCCGGCCGCGACGAACGGCAAAGCTTGCCCGTTCGGCGTTTCAAACGCCTCCGGTGAATAGAAAGAAACCGGCAGGCAGCCCTGGCTGAGCCAGGACTTGTAGAAGTTCGCGTTGGTCACCGTTGACATGTCGAGTCCATCGACGGATGACGGGCCCGGATCCTTTTTGCACAATTGCTTGGCGGAACGGATGCGGTCGTCGTCTTCCTGGAAATGTTCCCAGACGAGATAGGCCTTCAATTGCGGCAGCGGCTTCAGGCCCAAGGTCACGCGGCTCGACCACAGATCGCGGCCATCGATGGCCTTGTCTGTCGTTTCGTTGAACGAATAGCCTTTGCGCTTCGTCCATTCCCCGGCCACGCGCAAATCCAGTCGGTCATCCACGATGGGAAGATTGACCATGCCTTCGAAACGTCGGTTCTGATAATTGCCAATGTCGACCGAACCCTGCGCCTCGAACTGATCGGTCGGCTTGGCGGAAATGAGGTTCACCACGCCCGCGGTTGCGTTGCGGCCATAAAGCGTGCCTTGCGGGCCGCGCAAAACTTCGACTTGGGCCACGTCGAAGAATTCCTGTTCGAAGAAATGGTTGCGGATAAACGGCGTATCGTTGAAGGCGACCGCAACAGCCGGATCGGTGGTGACCGAAATGGCTTGCGTGCCGATGCCGCGGATCTGGATGGAATAGCCGGTGAAATTCGTCTTTGTGAAGGTGAGGTTGGGCACCTGCTTGATGAGATCGGGGCCGCCGGCGGTCTGCGTGGCCGTCAATTGTTCCTGGCTGAGCGCGGTGATGGCGATGGGAATACTCTGCACATCCGCACCGCCGAGTTTCGACGAAGTGACGGTCACCGTTTCGACGGAGGAATGCGACGGCGAGGCTTGTGCGAGAACCATTGGCTCTTCGAGGACCGATTGCTGGTCCTGCACGATCGCGATCGAGCCTGTCGGGCGGCGGTGGGGGGCAAAGCCGGTGCCGGAGAGGATGCGCGAAAGGGCTGCTTCGGGCGCGAGGTCGCCGTGAACGCCCTTGGTTTGGATTCCCCGCACGGATTTGTCGGCATAGATGAGTTGCACGCCGGTGCGGCTGGCATAGAGATCGAGGGCGCCGGCGAGATCGCCCGCCGGGATATTGAAATCTTCGGCCACTGCTGGTGCGGCAATCAAAAGCGCAAACGCTGCGGCGCCGGATTTCAGATGGTTGAGATTCTTCATAAGGGCCCCCTCGCCTCGTTCGGCTTCGCGTTAACGCGAGATCACGGTTTCATCGCCGTGGCGCGCGATGCGCACGCCCAGCACTTCTCTTGCGACTTCTGCGAAATCGGAGATGTTGTCGGATTGGAAGGTGCCGCCGATCTTCAGTTCGGCGGCACTTTTATCCACGATCAGTTTTTCGCGGTTGTAACGGTTGAACTGGGCCGCCACCTGGGCAAGCGTTGCGCGCCGGAAGACGAGCAGACCCTGACGCCAGCTCAAATCCTGCGCCAGCGCGGCCACCGGCTTCTTCAGCGTTTCGATGCGGTTGAGCGAGGCGACCACGACATCGCCGGGCATCATTTGCACGGACGGGACGGTGGATTTGCCGTTCAGCGCATCGACCTGTGCCCTGCCCTCCACGAGCGCAACTTCGATTTGGGCGGCTTCGCGGCGGACGCTGAATTTGGTGCCGAGATCGGTGATGCGGTGGTTGCCGGCGATGACGACGAAGGGATGGGCCGCATCGTGCCTGACCTGGAAATAGGCTTCGCCCTTGTCGAGCCAGACCTTGCGTTCGCGCGCGGTGATTTGCGTGCGGATCTGGCTGTCGGTGTTGATGTCGATCCGGGTGCCGTCGGTGAAGGCGAGCGTTTCGCGGCCGCCGATCATGGTGGTGTAGGTTTGCGTGTCGGGCGCGGGCTTGGGCCACAATGCCGTTGCGCCGACTGCGGCGACGATTGCGGCGGCGGCAGCCGCACCGAAGAACCAGAAGCGCGATGGCCGCGCGGGTTGCGGCGCGCGTTCGGCTTGCGGGTGCAGCGAGCTTTTCATCACCGTCAGGCGTTCGGCGCGTTTCCACGCGGCTTCGACGCGCACGTAAGCCGCGCGATGGGCGAGCGAAGCGTTGAGCCAATCGGCGAATTCGGCTTCGTTTTCCGCCGTCCAGTTCCAGAAATTGCGGCGTTCGAACCATTGGGCGGCTGCGGCCTTGACCTGGCGGGCATCGCTCATTTGCGGCCCTCCTTCGCGTCGCCATAGAGCATGTCGGCAAGGGCCGCGATGCCATTGGACAGGTGGTGCGAAACCGTGGCTTCGGCCAGACCCATGCGTTGAGAGATTTCGCGGCCCGTCAGGCCTTCGATGCGTGCGAGCACCACCGCTTCGCGATTGCGCGCGGGCAGACGGTCGAGTGCTTCCTGCAGCCGGCGCAGTTCATCGCGGGCGATGGCGTTGCGTTCGGGGCTCGGCGTATCGACCGCGATGTCGAGGGTTTCGGTATCGGGCAATGCCTCGATGGGTATGATCTGGGCTCTGCGTGCGCGATCGATCAACAGATTGCGCGCAGTGGTGAAAAGGAATTTGCGCGGGTGTTCGGGGAGTTCTTTTTGCGCGGCCTCATAGACGCGGACATAGACGTCCTGCACCAGGTCTTCCACATCGCTCAGATTGCGCCAGTGGTGTTGCAGGAACTGCATCAGCGCCGCCTCCAGCGGCAGGACTTCGCGTGCAAACCAGACGTCCACGTCGGACGCGGTCATGGCCGCGCTGCGCGGATCAGCGGTGTCACGTTTGGAGTCCGGTGTTTCCGTCATCCCCTTCCTGGCCCTTGGGCTCAGGATTTCATCCTATTGGACGATTGGGGGGCGTCGAGTTTCGACGGGCGCGGAAAAAATTTGTCGGCAAGAATGTTGCGCGAAATGCTAAGGGCGGCGGAGTTGCCTCCGCCGCCCTTTCGATCGGGCGTTGTGGGGATTATCCGCCCAGGCCGATGCTGAAGCTGGCGAACGGGCCGTAGAAGCCGCGGTCGTAGGATTTGTGCGCATCGATGCCGCCATCGATGGCGTTGAAGAAATAATCGACACGGTAGCCGAGGCTCATCTTCACCCTGCTGTATCTGAGCGAGAGCGCCGCGTAGCCGCCGAGATTGGGAACGGTGACGCTCTGGCTGCGCTCGGGCGATGCCGAGGTGTGGTACGTCGTCGTGCGCAGGGAGGGATAGTATTTGGCCGTTTCTTCCTGATATTGGCCTGTCTTGTGGTGGTGGATCTTGACCTTCTGCCGGCCGAACAGGAGCGCGCCGTTGACGCCCCAGTCCAAGGTCAGGCTGCCGTCATTGTGATTGCCCACAAGGTCGGCCGAGGCATCCCACGAAAGCGACGGGCCTATGCCGTTGAAATCGCGCTTCGCATCGAAGCCCGCATGGAAGATGTAATACGACGTCGGAACGGCGGCGGTGATGGATCTTAAGGTGACGTTGTTGCGCGAACTGAACTGCGCATAGCGAATGCCGAGGCTGACGGTCGATTTTCCGTGCTGGCCGAACATGCCGAGCCCGATGTCCTTGCCGGCCTGGAAATCGAGAATGAGATGCTTCTCACTGCTGGCCGCTTTGACGCTCTGCAGCGCCGTATAATATTTGCTGAAATAGCCGCCGGTTTGCTTGGTGTATTGGTTGCGCGCTTTTGACCGGCTGCTCTTGCCGTAGCGCACGCCGAGCGACAGCAGCCAATCGGAATCGGCGGGTTCGAAGGTGATCTTGCCGCCTTCGTCCCATCCCGATGGCGGACGTTTGCGGGCGAGCTCGGCACCGGCGCCGAATGGCGAGGCCTCCGCGAAGGCGGGGACGAACGAGTCGCTGCCCACCGACTGGTTGGCGAACTGGCCGTCCACCTCGATCCAGATCGTCGGCTGATCTTTGTCCGAAGCCCGCGCTGCCGCGACCGAAGCGAGGTAGGAGCCGAGCGCCAGTCCCGAAGCGCCCATCAGCAGCTTCCAGCGGATCATCTGGCGATTGTTTGTCTGTACGATCAGTTCGCTCATCGTTTCCCCCTCAGAAGTTTCTCGTGACACGCACGCCATAGAGGCGCGGATCGGTGAGGAACACGTTGGTGGTCAGCGCGGTATCGTCCGAGTTGAGGAAGGCACCGGTGATGGCCGTCTTGTCGAACACGTTCTTCACATAACCCATGACTTGCCAGCCCTCGCTGCTGGTGAAGATGAGCGCAAAATTGGTTGTCGAATAACCGTGCAGCTTGTCGTAGGGATCGTCGTTGAAGATGCGGGCATAGGAATTGCCCTGCCAGTAGAAATCCCCACGCAATGTCGCTGCCCAATCTTCGGTTACCGGCATGCTGAACTGACCGCCGATGGACAGCGTGAACGGCGGCGTATTCGGCAGCTTGTTGCCGCCCAGATCTTTGGCAAACCCTTCGCCATTGTTGGGCGATTGGGTTGGATCGAAACCCACCACACCGAAGTCGCTGAGATTGGGATTGTAGGACTGGCCGAAAAGCCCCTGGCCGGAACCATACGCCACGTCGCAGGCGTTGATGAAACCGTTGAACACAGCGGAGTCGCCCGTGCCTTGCGGGTTGTTGATGATCAGTTGGCGAACGACCGAACTCGGCAGGATGCAGTTCGAGGTGGAGGTCGGGAACGGCCGCATCACCGTCCAGCCGGGTGTGCCGGCGGTGCGATCCATCAGGTCGATGGCGGACTGACCGTCGTTTATCGAACTGTCTTCGTAACCGCCCGCGAAATTGAACCGCAATCCCGGTATCGGTTCCCAGGTTCCTTCAAGCTCCAGACCCTTCACTTTCGCATCGATATTCAGGTTGATCGATGTGCGGTCCACGATCTGCGAAATCTGATAGCCCTTGTAGTCGTAATAGAACGCATCGGCATTCAGCGTCATGCTGCCGTCGAACAGCGTGTTCTTCGTTCCCACTTCGTAGGCATTCACGAATTCCGGCGCGAAGGTGGCCGGATGCGTGAGGAAGGATTGCGCGCTGAACTGGTTCGCCACCGGACCCGGCGGATTGGCGCCGCCGCCTTTGTAGCCGCGGGCGTAAGATGCGTAGACCAGCGTTTGATCGGTGAAGTCCAGTTTCGGCGACCAGTCGAGGTTGAAGCGACCCGTTACTTCCTTCCATTCCTGATGAACGGTGTTGAGCAGCGGATAACCGCCGCCGAGAATGAACACCCAGCTTGGAATATCCTTGAACGTCTTCTGGTCGTCGGTCCAGCGGATGCCGCCCGTCGCTTTCAAATCTGGCATGAGCTGATAATAGGCTTCGCCGAAACCGGCCCACGAGTTAAGATTGTAGGGATTTTCGCTGCGGAAATAGTTGTGCCCCTGCCCGTCGAGATCGGTGATCGGATTGGGATCGATATAGGTTCCCACGCGCCCCGCGCCGCCGAAGCCGCAGCCCGCGTTGGACGGAAAATAGCCCGGCAGACCGAAAGCGAGACCGGATGTCACCGGAACGGGATTGATGGTGAAGGGCGTGCCGGAGTTCGGATGACACGTCGAGTAGTCGAATGGCCCTTGCCCGTTCGAGAGTTGTTCGATGGCGGTGACGAGATTGAAGAAGACGTAGTAATCTTCGATCGTCGAATAGCGCAGGTAGTTGGCGCCGAGATTGAAATTGAACGGCCCCTGGAAATGCGAAGCGACCCGCAGTTCCTGGCTGAACTGCCAGGCATGTTCCTGCGAAAGGTCTTCGGTGACCATTCTGTCCGAGCAACCGACCTGCGGATCGCAATAGACGCCGTTCGGCGTCAGGCTGTTGGGGCCGCCAAGCGTTCCGAACAGGCCGGGTGCGGTGTTGAACCGGTTGAAGTCTTCGGTCGAGCGCAGGAAATCCTGATTGTATCCGCTCTGAGAGGTCAGCGTGAGGGCGGGCGTCACGTCGTAGTCGATGTTCAGTTCGAAGACGTCGTTCCTGGCCTTGTAGGTGGGCGAAATGGCCGATTGGATGTTTCGCAGATTGGTCGATTGCACCGTGCTGGCATAGGGATCGACCTGGTTGAGCAGGAAGCCGTTGTTGGCGCTGCCGCCCGCGCCGTTGAAGATGAATTCACCGGCGGCAACGAACGGAATGGACTGGCCGTTGGGCGTTTCGAAAGCCTCCGGCGAATAAAGCGAGACCGGAAGGCATCCCTGGCTCAGCCATGATTGATAGAAATTCGCATTGCCGGTCGTGGCGAGATCGAAACCATCGACTGTCGACGGTCCCACGTCCTTTTTGCAAAGCTGTTTGGCGGAGCGGACGCGATCGTCGTCTTCCTGGAAGTGTTCCCAGACGAGATAAGCCTGCATGTGCTCGACAGGCTTGAGACCGAGCGTGACGCGGCTCGACCACAGATCGCGGCCATCGATGGATTGATTGGTTGTTTCGTTGAACGAATAGCCTTTGCGTTTGGTCCACTCGCCGGCGACGCGCAGATCGACACGATCGTCGATGAGCGGAAGGTTGACCATGCCTTCAAAGCGCCGATTCTGATAGTTGCCGATATCGGCCGAGCCCATAGCTTCGAACTGATCGGTTGGCTTGGCCGAAACGAGGTTCACCACGCCCGCCGTCGCGTTGCGCCCATAGAGTGTGCCTTGAGGCCCGCGCAGGACTTCGACTTGTGCAACGTCGAAGAATTCCTGTTCGAAGAAATGGTTGCGGATGAATGGTGTGTCGTTGAACGCAACCGCCACCGCCGGATCGGTGGTGACCGAAATGGCCTGCGTACCGATGCCGCGGATCTGGATGCTGTAGCCGGTGAAATTCGTCTTCGTGAAGGTGAGGTTCGGCACCTGTTTGACGAGATCGGGACCGCCGGCGGTTTGCGTGGCGGTGAGCTGTTCCTGGCTCAGCGCGGTGATGGCGATGGGGACGCTCTGCACATCCGCGCCGCCGAGCTTGGACGAGGTGACGGTCACGGTTTCGACCGAGGAATGCGCCGGCGAGGCTTGCGCGATCTGGATGTCGGCGATTTCGCTGCGCTGGTCGCGCATGATCGTCACCGCGCCGGACGCGCGGCGTTCCATCACGAAACCGGTGCCTTCGAGAATCCTTGACAAAGCCTGATCGCTATTCAACGCACCAGAGACGCCGCGCGTATGCACGCCGCGCACGGCTTCGCCCGAGACGATGAGAGAGACGCCGGACTGTTCGGTGTAGGCGTTCAACGCGGAGGCAAGATCGCCGCTGGGGATGTTGAAGGTTCCCGCCGATGCGGATGCCGCGAACGCAAATGTTGCGGCGGTTGTCAGGAAGGTCGATTTGAGAAATCCGGACGTTTGCATATTCCCCCTCTATGCGGGCGTGCCCGCGGATGGCGTGGCGGTGAGCGGACTCAGCGCTTGATGGCGATTTCCCCGTGACGATTTTCAATCTTGAGACCGAAGATGGCCTGGGCAGCATCGGTGAAGGCCGTCACGTCGTTCGACGGAAACGTGCCGACGATGGTGAGACTGGCCACATTCGGATCGGTGATGATGATCTTCTTGCGATTGTAACGGTTGAATTCCGAAGCCGCGTCTTCGAGCGTGGTGTATTTGAAGACGAGCAGGCCTTGGCGCCACGAAATTTCATCGGAAAGCGCCTTGGCGGATTTCGAGGTGACGTTGATGGCATTGGCGGTTGCAATTGCCACGTCGCCCGGCGTGAGGACGGCAGGTTCCTGCGTGGGATCGTTGGGCGAATCCAGTTGTGCGCGGCCGGCGACGAGCGCCACTTCCAGACGCTTGGGTTCGGCGCGCATCAGAAACTCGGTGCCGAGATCGACCACGCGGCGGCCTTGCGCCATCACCACGAAGGGATGTGCGCTGTCGTGCTGGATGCGGAAATAGGCTTCGCCTTTTTCGAGCCACGCCATGCGCGGGTTCGGGCCGGGTGCAATGCGCAGCACGGTGTTGGTGTTGAGTTCGATTTCCGAACCATCGGGAAGTTTGATGGTTTTGCGTGCGCCAACTTCGGTCGCGAACTGGCGCGCCTCCGGGGCCGAAGGTCTGGTGAAATAGAAAGCGGCACCGGTTCCGGCGGCGATCACAAGCGCCGCGGCCGAGAAACGCAACACGTTGCGCCAGATGGCGCCGCCCGTGCGATCCGGCTTTGAAGGGCGCAAGGCGGCGAGGCGTTGGGTGCGTTCCCAAGCGGCATCGAGACGCCAATAGGCAACGACATGTTCGGGCGATTCCGACAGCCAGGCATCGAGCGCAGACTGATCGTCCGGCGACCATTGGCCGGAATCGCGGCGCTGGTTCACGAAGTCCGCAGCGCGGGACTGGATCTCGGCGGCGCTCATGACTTGTTCCTCAGCGCGGCTGCTTCGCCATAAAGATCGTCGGCAAGTGCGCGCAGGCCTTCGTTCAGGTGCCACTTCACGGTGACTTCGGTGATGCCGAGGCGCTGGGCGATTTCGGCGCGCGACAAGCCATCGATCCGGCGCATGGTGACGACCTCGCGGGTGCGCGGCGGCAGGCGATCCAGCGCGATCTGCAATCTGCGCAGTTCGTCGCGTGCGATCGCGCTTCTATCCGGCGTCGGTTCGTCGGCAGCGATGGCAAGCGTATCGAGTTCACTCACCGCTTCGAACTGAACGATCTTTTCGCGGCGCACGCGGTCGATCAGAAGATTGTGCGCAGTGGCGAAGACGAAGGCGCGCGCGGTTTCCGGCATTTCCTTCCGCGCGGCATCGTAGACGCGCGCATAGACCTCCTGCACGAGGTCGGGGATATCGCTCTTGTTGCGCCAATTGTGGCGCAGGAACTGCGTCAAGGCTGCCTCCAGCGGCAGGACCTCACGCACGAACCAATCCCTCAAGGCAGAGCCGGTCACCGCCACGCTCGCAGAGTGCGGCTGGAAGTTGTCACGGTTGCTGTCCACTTTGTCGGTCATCCCCCGCCTAAGCAGCCCGCCATTCGAGGGTAGGTTCCGCGTGAGCCTACATCTATTGCGACGAGCGCAAATGGCGGAGGGTGGGGAAGAATTTTGCGGGGCTGCCGCCAGACTGCTGACAAAATCTGGCAGCAGGGCGGCTAGAGTCGATTATTTCAACGAGCCTGCCATAATTCGGAACTATTCCGACGACGGGGGGTTCTCGAATGGCGGAAAGGGCCGGTCTTATGGGAATGAATGCCGCCGTCACGGATGCGGAAGGCGTAAGCCTGGCGGCCCTATATAAAGAAGTGCGGGCCTTCAGCGAAAAGCTGGCCGCGCCGTTGAGCGCGGAAGATCGCGCCGTGCAATCCATGCCCGATGCCAGCCCGACCAAATGGCACCTGGCGCACACCACCTGGTTCTTCGAGACGGTGGTGCTGGGGTCGTATGCCGAAGGCTATGTGCCGTTCGATCCGGCTTTCGCCTATCTCTTCAATTCCTATTACGAGGGGTTGGGGCCCAGGCATCCCCGGCCGCAGCGCGGACTTTTGACCCGGCCTTCGAGCGACGAGGTGATGGCCTATCGCGCGCATGTGGATGCGGCGATGGAAAAGGCGATTGCCGCGCACGGCGATGAGATCGCCGCGCTGGTGACGTTGGGGCTGCATCACGAACAGCAGCATCAGGAGTTGCTGCTGACCGACATCAAACATGCGTTCTTTTCCAATCCGCTGATGCCGGCTTATGCGCCGGAAAAACCGAAGGCGGCTGATGCGGCGGCCCCGCTTGCGTGGGAAACGCATAACGGCGGGATCGTGCGCGTGGGCCATGAGGGCGATGGCTTTGCCTTCGACAATGAAGGGCCTGCGCATGAGGTTTTGCTGCGGCCGTTCCGCATCGCTTCGCGCACGGTGACGTGCGGCGAGTATCTGGCGTTCATGGAAGACGGCGGATACCGGCGGCCCGAATATTGGCTTTCCGACGGTTGGGCGACGGTGCAGGCGCAGAATTGGGACGCGCCACTTTACTGGATTTCGGATGGCGGTGCGTGGAGCGTGTTTTCGCTCAATGGCGCGAAGGCGATGGACCCCAACGAGCCGGTGGCGCATGTGAGCTTTTTCGAAGCGGCGGCTTATGCGGCGTGGGCGGGTGCGCGGTTGCCGACGGAGTTCGAATGGGAGGCGGCGCGACCGAAATCCACGGGACAAGTGTGGGAATGGACGCGTTCGTCCTACGATCCCTATCCCGGATACAGGCCGTTCGACGGCGCATTGGCCGAATATAACGGCAAGTTCATGAGCGGGCAGATGGTTTTGCGCGGCGGATCTTGCGCGAGCCCGCCCGGACACCTACGTGCCACCTATCGCAATTTCTTTCCGCCGGCCGCGCGCTGGCAATTCAGCGGCATCAGATTGGCAGGCGATCTATGAACGAAGCGGCGCTGCGCGCGCATTCCATCGACGAGGCAGCGGAAGAATTCGCACGCGATCTGGTGGACGGATTGCAGCGGAAACAGAAGAAGATCGCCTGCAAATATTTCTATGACGCGCGCGGATCGGAATTGTTCGACCGTATCTGCCGCTTGCCCGAATATTACCAGACGCGTACCGAGATGGCGCTATTGCGCGATCATGCGGGCGAGATTGCGCGGCTGATGGGACGCAATGTCGAACTGGTAGAGTTCGGCGCAGGTTCGCTTGCCAAGGTGCGCATTCTTCTGGACGCGCTTGAGACGCCGCAGAGTTACGTACCCATCGATATTTCCGGCGAGTATCTGCTCGATGTCGCGGTGGGGCTGGAAGAAGATTATCCGGACATGACGCTGAGGCCCGTGATCGCCGATTTCACGCAAGCCATCGATCTGCCGAAGAAGGAAGCTGCGGTTTCGCGGCGGGTGGGATTTTTTCCGGGATCGACCATCGGGAATTTCACGCGCGATGCAGCGGTTTCCTTCTTGAAAAATGCGGCGCGCACGCTTGGCGGCGGCGGGCTCCTGATCGGGACGGATCTGGTGAAGGACCCTTCGCTGCTTCATGCGGCGTATAACGATTCTTCCGGCGTGACGGCGGCGTTCAACAAGAACCTGTTGCTGCGGGCAAATCGCGAATTGGGTGCGAATTTCGACCTGAACAATTTCGCGCATTCTGCGAGTTACAACGCCCTTCAAATGCGGATCGAGATGTATCTCGTGAGCCTGGTGCGGCAGACCGTGCGCGTGGCGGGGGAA
>Ga0335070_10001895_pt1 | contig 24291 bp, 17 predicted proteins | sample Lox_Sample_13_FD_206722 | JGI IMG/M metagenome (GOLD analysis project Ga0335070, IMG submission 206722) | Soil microbial communities from Loxahatchee National Wildlife Refuge, Florida, United States - Lox_Sample_1.3 | ecosystem: Environmental > Terrestrial > Soil > Wetlands | place: USA...
TGTCCTCCTTTTGATCCATGTTCTGGAAGATCGTGGCAAGATGAAGCCAGTAATCCTGCTGGAGAGGGGCTTTTTGGATGGCCTGTTGGAGATAGTCATTGGATTTTCTAAGGTCCATATAACGAAGATCCCATTGGTGTAATACACTGAGTCGATAGAAGGGGTCTGGGTTGTCCAAATCGATTTGAGCAGCCTGAAGAAGTTGATCTTGATTCAAGGCCCTCCGGGAATGGGAAACTCCGCTCCATAATTTCAAGATGTGAACCCCTGTTAAAGAAGCGATCCCGATGACCGATATCAAAATCAAGTATCTCTTCATCTGAAACCCCAAGGCGCCTCTTTATAACGAGGCTCTTTTTCCTCCGGTATAGGGAAGTTCTTTGCTCTTTGCCTTATCCCCATAGTAATAATGGTAAGAACTGTAGTAATCTCCGTAACCACTCTGTTGGATGTTGACCCGGTTGATCACGACCCCGAGAATTTTCGCATTTGCGTGAAGAAGGCTATCTCTCGCTCGCTGAAGGACTGCTCTCTGCGTCTTTCCGGATAAGATGACCAGGATGACGCCATCCACAGTAGAAGAGAGAAGGATCGAGTCGGCAAATCCGAGGACGGGCGGGGCATCGATCAGGATGTGGTCAAACCTTTCCGCCAGAACCTGTATCGTCTCTTTAAACAATGCCGATCCCAAAAGCTCGGACGGATTCGGGGGAATGGAGCCGGCGGGGATATAATAAATATTCTTAATTTCGGACTTCCTGATCACCGAAGTCAATTCGGAACCTCCGGAGAGACAATCGGACAGCCCAATTCGATTTTTGTCGCCGAAGAGTTTATGGATTCTTGGTTTTCTCATGTCTCCATCAATGATCAGTACCCGTGCGCCCGTTTGGGAAAGAGAAATGGCGGTGTTGATGAGCGTCGTGGTTTTCCCCTGGAGGGGGCTGGGACTGGTCACGAGTATCCGTTGGGGTGGCCTTTCAGAAAAGGAGAGGAGAATAGAGGTCCGAATATTGCGATAGGCCTCCGCAGGGATCGATCGAGGTTGATTGCACATGACCAATTCGATGGGCAGGAGTGGACCGGAAGAAGATTTTCTGCCCGTGAGTTGGGCCTTCTTTTCGCAGGAGATCTCCGGGACGGATCCGAGGGAAGGTAACTGGTACCGTTGCTCCACCTCTTCCGGAGTCTTGACCGTATTATCAAAATATTCCAAAGAAAAAGCGCAGCCGACGCCGAGAAAAAGACCGATCATGGCTGCGAGAAGGATGTTTCGCTGTTGGTAGGGGTTGTAGGGTCCCTTCGGTTTTTCTGCATAATCCATGATTTGGATATTGGTTCCGTTGAATCCGGCGGAGATCCCAATCTCCTTTACCCGTTGGAGTAAGTTCTTATAGAGGTCCTTATTGGTTTCGGCCTCGCGTTTGAGAATATTGTACTGGATGGACTTCTGTTGCATTGCCATCGCCTGGCGCTTCTGTTCCGTAAAGGCATTTCGGATGAGGGATTCCTTCCGGAGGCTGGACTCATATTCGTTCTTAATGGCCGCGATGATCTTGGCCGTCTCCAGATCGAGGCTTTTCTGAACAGTCTCCATCTGGTTCTTGAGCCGGATGATCTCGGGGTGATTCGGTTTGAACGTTTCAGAAAGCTTGGTATGTTGGGTTTCAAGTTGAATGTAGTTCTGTTTCAACTCCTGAATCAATTTGTTTTCTAAAATGGAGGGGAGGGCCACCGCCTTGAATCCCTTCTCCGACGACATTTGTTTGTAGAGAGCCTCTTTTGCCATCCTGTCAGATTCGGCTTTGGCCAAGGCTTCGTTCAATTCGTTGAGGCGGCTTAACGTGATGTTTTCTTTGTCATCGAGGGAGAGGATATCATGTTCGGACCCGAATTTCTGAAGGGCTTCATCTGAGCTCTCGACACGAGACCGTAACTCATCCAGTTGTTTGGTCAGCCATTCTTTGGCCTGTTCTTTTGTGTCGAGTCGGGCTTCCAGGTTCATTTGGATATATTCTCTGGCGAGCACGTTCGGGACTCGATTTGAGAGTTCGGGTGAGTAGGAATCAAAATGGACCTTCACCAACCGGGACTCCTTAATGGGTTCTATCTTCAACCTGCTGAGAAATTGACCGACGAACGGAACTTCTCCGTCATCCTCAAAGGGCTTCTGTTCGGAATCGAGGGGGGATTTGGGGGAGAGCTGTGGTTTGGGCCCAGAGAAAGAAAAAAGGGAGCGAATCGAGCTGAGTAATGTCGACCGAACGCCGGCTTTCCATTTCTCGAAGGGGGAGGGGGGTGGCGAGAGGAATTCAGGGTGTTCCCAAAGTTTCATCTTTTGGATGACTCGTTTTGCCAGGGTATGGCTTTCAAGGACTTTGTATTGGGTCAGGTAGTAATCCGTGGCCCACATATTGATGGCGAACACTTCTTTCAAATCGACAATCTGAGGGTTGTCGACATTAATTTGAAGCGTGGCCGTTCCCCGATAGATCGGTCTCGTTGTGAAGCTTTGAATGAGAGTGAAAATCACGGGGATCAGGATCAAAGCGACGATCATCCATTTTCTTTTTTGGAGGACCCGCAGGTGATCCCGAAGATGAATTTGGTTCTCTTCCTGGCCGGGAAAATAGGGAAATACGGGCGGGGCAGGAAGCTGATAATATTCGGGCGAAGGGATTTTTAGCAATTCGGTCTCCTTTTGCTAAAGAGCATAGGGATGAAAAGACATGATTTGACCTTTCAGAAGATCCCAGAATTCGATGAGTATCGTTTTGCTTGTACTCTGCGGAACGAAGATGACATCGTTTTCTTTCAAGTAGAGATCCTGTTCTTTTCCCGACTGAATGGCATTGACGTTGGCGACTAAAATTTCCTTCGCTGTCTTTTTTTCTGGATATTGTGAATACCGGAAGATCCTGGTAACCGACCCTTTGGCCTTTGGGGTCAATCCCTGAGCCAGGGTAATGGCTTGGGAGAGAGTCATTCTCTTCGCCAGTGGGAATCCTCCCGGACTTCTGACAGCGCCGCCGACAAAGACCTTTCCTGCAACGGGAATATTGATCACATCGCCATGCATCAGGATTAAATTGCTGTCCGTCTCTCTGTTGAGCAAGAGATCTTCGAGGGAGATCACAAAGGTGTTGGGTTTCTCGGGTTTATCCTGTGTTTTCGGAGTTCCAATGCCGGAAGATCGAAGCAAGAAGAGGAATGGCCCGGCATCCTCTCTCAATCCGCCTGTCATGACCAGTACTTCTGAGAGGGTACTCTGGCCGGTAAGATCGTAGGTTCCGGGCTTGACGACTGCCCCCATTACCGATATCCGCTGGTTGCGATGTTCTTTGATGACGACCGTCACATGAGGATCGTAGATATATTGTTCTGCAAGAAGATTTTCGATTTCCTTCTCCAGCTTAGGGACAGTCAATCCATTCACCTTCAATATTCCGAGGTAAGGTAGCTTGATATTTCCCTGGGAACTCACCTTCACGGTTTTACTGAATTTCTCATCTTCACTCACCGAGATGTCGAGGAGATCCTCCGGCCCGATCTTGTAGTCCTGGTCGGACGTCTGTTTCGAAGGAAGACCGCTTCGCATCAGCTTCTCATTCATCTCCTTGATTTGGGTGGATGGTTCAAGTTCTTTTCTCAAGACGGGTGCGCCCCCAGCCTCTTCAGAAACAGGGGCTGAGGCACAAGAAGTCAACATCCACCCCAGGATCAAAAGCATTCCGAGAAGGAGACAATCTTTCTTTTTATAGGGAGAATCCATTTTGAACCTCGTTTTCACCGCCTTCGTCCTTGGCCTTTCAACTGCCAAAAGAGACAATTACGGGCAGAGGGGGATCGTATCTCTATGGTCATGGTCGTTATGTTTATCGACCTCATACCACACGACCCCTGCGGTCGCGCCGGCCGCCGCACCCGTCAAAATCCAATAAAGAGGGAAGGCTTCCCGGCATCGGACTTTTCGCTCCTCCGGATCGTAGATATGATCCACCACGCGGGTCGTCTCCCCAAGATCTTCATAAAGCTTCCATTCAGATTTTTGGTCACAAAGGTTCAGGACGTAGCTTTTCCCCTTCCTTCGCACATGAACGGGATACTGTTTGACTTTTTCAATAATGTCTGGGTGGGGATATACCGTCTCCAAGAGTGCGAAGAATTTTTCTGCGTCCAAATCGGCTGGTAGGTCTTTGCCTTCAAGATGAATTGAGAATTCGATCAGATATTTCTCTAACTCGCCGATCTCACCCGTTTCCTTTCCCATGGATGCCTCAAACTTTTGCCCCCCTTCCGGCACCGGAACACCCGCCTGTTGCTCCGGCTTCCAGGTTTCTCTACCGGAAAGTATCTCCGGGGGGATCGTGATGGGTCGGTTAGAAGAGGTGGTGGCAAGCACTCTATTTTCACGGTCTAAAATCGACAGAGAACCTTGGACAGATCTTACCGTCAGGGAGCCGTCTTGATGAAGGAGCAGGGAACCCCCAGTCTCTTCCTCTCGGATCGGGACTGCCGCCAGTCCTTTTTGGGCGGTGAGAGGATGAGGCTTCATCACGGATAAAGCTCCAATCTTAAAATTCATCTGAGCCGCAGCAGGTATTTTGAAATGAATCCCTCCTTCAAATAGATTGAGTTGACCCTCATGTTCAAACGAAAGCAGACTCTTTGGATTCACTTCGATCAGACTGTTGTTCGATAGCGATATCCGGACCGTCTCATTCTCAATTTTAATTTTTTTCCCTTTAAGAATCGGAGCATAGGGGGATTCGAGCGTTCTCCATACCTTGTCCTTAACCTCCATCTTGACGTTTCCCTGCGATATGACTGTGCCAACAGGAAGGTCCATTTCCCTTCCACCTTCCGGTTCCACTCGAGTGAACCTGGGCTGGCTCTCTTCTTTAGGCACCTGTTGTGTCATAGGTTTTCGCTTGTCCTCACGAAAAGGTCGGTTACTTTCGATCAATTTCTTTTCTTCCTGTCGAAGGTCCGGGCGACTGCCGGAGACCGATCTTCCCTGGGAGGACTTCTCTTTGTCTTCCCGGCCTGACTCCGTACGGTTTAACGCTTGGCCAGAATTCAGGGAGTTTTCTTCCTTCGGCAAACCCGCTACTTCACGGGGAGATTCTGGAGTTTTTTTCTCTGCTATAGGACTGGAGGGTTTTCCTTCCCCAGGAGCAAGGGCTCGACCGGGCTGGGTTGTGAAGAGTGGGATATAGTTTCTTAGTAAGACGAAAGAAAGAATACCAAGGCTGATGAGACCCGCAATAATGAAGCTCCATCGTTTTTTGGAACTTCCTCTCTTTTGCTGATTCAGGCGAGAGGTCCCTACGGTTGAGGTCTCTTCAGCCTCTTTTGATCGGAGCTGTTGCGCCTTTTTAAGGAAATCCGTGATTAGGCCCATTTTGATTCCTTCTGAGATCCCCCTCCCAAATCCATAGTTCCCTGACCAGTCATCGTAATCATGAGGGGATCAGGCTTTGATTTGGCGATCTCTTCGATCAATTGGAGTCCGTCCATCTGCGGCATTTTGAGATCTGTCAGGACGAGTTCGAATGGTTCTTTCTCTAATTTCCGGAGGGCTTCCTCCCCCGACTCTGCAAGCTCTACGTGAAACCCTCCCAAGCGACGGAGCGCTTTATCGAGAAAAACCTTGATCTCTTTTTCATCATCGACCACTAAAACTCTACTTTCCATGTTCTGCCATTTCCGTTGGAAGAGGGGGTTCCTCTGATTGAAAGCCAGTCGTCCAGGGCGTCTTTTTTGAACCTCCAACTTCCGCCTATCTTACAACCCGGGATCTCACCGTTCTTGACCAGGCGATAGATGGTTCGAACATGGACGCTCAAATAGTCCGCCGCCTCACGGGGTGTCATGATCTCTTTCATCGGTGCGCTCCAATCCCTTTAAAACTAGAGTGAATCTGAGTAAATTTGTTCGTTTTGCTACCATGTTGACCTAATAAAGGTACAGAACTTCTCAAAGGCTACTGGGAGGCAAGTTTTATTCCAAAATGCTCCAAATTTTTATAGAGCTTATCAAGTGTGGTTCATCTTATTGTTTTTTAAGGAATTTTACATTCAAAGGAAAATAGAGGTAGGTATTGAAAGAGCAAGCGATCGATATCTTTCAAATGAGTTGTTCGGGAATAATCTGGACAAGAGATGACAATTCTGAACAATAGTTCATAAAGGGATGATATTAAGGAAAAACGAGGGAATTGGAACGAGCCCCGGTTCATCGAATGGGCGTAATTGCTTCAATATTCGATCAAACATTGACCAGGGTTCAGTTATTCATGAAGAATGAGTTTTTTTAACGATTCTTCACCTATTTCCCCAAGCCGAAGGTCTCCTCATGCAGTTTCGCAGTGACCTCCTTCCTTATAATAGTATCCAGAGTTATATTTACTATACCCATTCTTCTTTCGGGTGTTTGGACCGCTTCGTATCTTGTTATTCTCCAGAAGAGCGACTCATGGGCAGGGTATAAAAAATAAGATCGCTGAGCTTTAAACCGGGGGTGACATAGCTGGGAATTTTGGGATGCGTCAGGATGGGATGGGCCGCTCGGCGCAAGGGAGAATCAAAGCATAAATAAGGCGGAAAAGCCTCTCAGGAATAGGCGACTCGATTCACCTCGTCGAGTGTGGTGATTCCTTTCAAGACCTTTCGCAACCCATCCACCCTCAGAGGAACCATCCCCGCCGTTTTCTTTGCGACCTCTCGAATCACCCGGGGGGAAGCTCTTTCGGAAATGAGTTTCTTAATGTCCTCATTGACTAAGAGGAGTTCGAAGATTCCCGACCTTCCCCGGTATCCAGATTGCTTACAATTCTTACACCCCTTCCCGTGGTAGAGGATGAGAGGGACTTTTGAATGTGCAACCTTCTCACCGAGTTCACTCATAGCATTCGGGTTAAGCTGACATGGAGCCTGACAATCCGGACAGATCGTTCGAACCAGTCGTTGGGACAAAACCCCAATGACACACGAAGAGAGGAGGTAGGGTTCGACGCCGATATCTATCAATCGGGAGATAGCCTCCGGGGCGTCGTTAGTATGAAGACTACTTAATACCAGGTGGCCTGTGAGGGCTGCCTGCACGGCAATTTCCAAAGTCTTCAGATCCCGGGTCTCTCCCACCATAATGACGTCAGGATCTTGACGTAATATAGATTTCAGCCCTTCGGCAAAGCTTATCCCGGCTTTAGGATTGATCCGTGTCTGTCGGATCAAAGGCAACCGGTACTCCACAGGATCTTCGATGGTCACAATGTTTTTGTCCTTTGACTGAAGCATCTTGAGAAGGGCATAGAGGGTGGTCGTTTTTCCACTTCCTGTTGGACCTGTTACCAGGATGATTCCGCTTGTTTTCCGGGCCAATTGTGTGAATTGGTCCAGCATCTCCCCAGAAAATCCCAATTCGTCTAACGTGAAGCGGACACGGGTCTGGTCGAGAATTCGAAGCACGAGACCTTCACCGTAGATCGTGGGAAAAGTAGACACCTTGATTTCGAAGCTTCGCTGCTCAAGTGTGACGTTGAAGTTTCCATCCTGAGGAAGTCTGGTCTCCGCACTATCCATTCCAGCCAATATCTTGAGTCTCGAGGCGAGGGCGGGCTGGACCTGTTTAGGGAAGGTAAGAGATTCATAGAAGACACCGTCGATGCGGAACCGGGCGCGGAGGGCTTTTTCATCGGGTTCGAAGTGAATATCGCTGGCGCGATCTCGAATGGCTTGAGTCATGACCAGATCGAGCATCCGGGCAGGCGAGGCATCTTCCATCGGACCGGCGGGATGGTCTTCCACGATGAGGTCGTAGGTCTTTTCGTCGTTTGAGGGTGCTGGGGGAGACTCGGCCGCGTTTCCTTCCATGAATGGATCGAGGATGGTTTCAAGGTTCGCCCCCGCGGCTCCATAATATTGTTCAATCGCCTTCTCGATTTTTTTCTCCGTACTGATGGAAATCTCCACCTCGGTCTTCACCCAATTCCTGACCTCGTCCAACGCGAGGAGGTCGAGAGGATTGGTCATGGCGACCGTCATGACACTTCCAATTTTGAAAAGGGGGATTAATAGGTGACGCCGCGCCATCTCCTCTGGCACGGTTCTTACAACTTTTTCATCAATCAGGTAAGTGTCCAGGTCAACATAGGGAAGATTAAAGTAATCGGCCAAGCACTGAAGAATCAGTTCTTCCGTGGCGTAACCCAACCGGACGATGGCCTGCTCCAAACGCTCCCCTCGCTGTTTCTGTTCCTGGGATGCCTTTTCGAGATGTTCGGCGCTGAGTACGCCCAAGTCGACCAGAAAGTCACCCAGACTTTTTTTCTCTTCCACCACGAACAATTCCTTTCATGGAACCCTCCCCATTCCCTTTCCAATACGAGACGCTCCGGCCGCCGAAGCCGTGGAAGAGATGCGGCCGTCATTTATTGAGGTATCGCTTCACTCTTTTTAATAAATCGTCCATCTCAAAGGGCTTGGTAATATACTCGTTCGCCCCAGTTTCCATTCCAAGAGCCTTGTCCTTTTCTTGCGTTTTGGCAGTCAGCATTAAAATGGGAATATGTTTGTAGCGGTTATCGAACTTCAATAGGCGACAGACTTTGTACCCATCCAGATTTGGCAGCATCAGATCCAGAAGGATCAAATCGGGGTTCTCTTTTCGAGCCTGATTTATAGCATCCTCGCCGTTATAAGAGACCAGAACACGGTATCCCTCCATCTCAAGAGGAAAACGGACCGTTTCCACCAGATCCGCTTCATCATCGACAATCAGGATCTTCTTTGAATTCATCCCTCAACCTCCTAATCGTTCTCTCGCCAACCTGAAAAGTTCTTCTTTTGACAGGGCCTCTTCAGGGTAGGTTGCCCTTCCAATTTTAAGGCGTACCGGTATCGCCGCGGTTTCCAGTGGATGTCCTTCGATAACCTCTTCTATCCTCCGGTGGATCGCCTGGGCTCCTTCCAGGTCTGCGTGACAGAAGGCCGCCAATATTTCTTCTTTTTCCCGTTTGAGTAAAATATCTGCCTTTCTGCAAAGACACTCCTTGACCTTTTCCTCCCATGTGCTCAACACGGCTTCTTTCCCTTCGCCTCCTTCACCCAACATCTGAATCAGAAAAAGGGTGAGGGGGCCGTTATTTTCTTGGGCTTGGTGAAATTCTTTGTCCAGGATGAATCGAAAATGGGCGTCTCTTCTCTCGCCTCGGGAAACGGGTAAAGTGAAGATAAAGGTGCTTCCTTTTCCCACCTCGCTCTCAACCCAGATTTTTCCTTGATGAGCTTCCACCAATTCTTTTGCGATGGCGAGGCCCAATCCAGTTCCGCTTACCGACCGGTAAAGCGAGTTTTCGACCTGGTGAAATTTTTCAAAAATGGCGTCCAAATGTTCCGCCGGGATTCCGATCCCCGTATCTTTCACAGAAATGGCGACCATTGTGCCATAACTATCCCTTCGGTCTTGGGAAGGGAGTTTGGCTGAGATGAAGATCCTTCCTCCGCCAGGGGTAAATTTAATCGCGTTTCCAATGAGGTTCGTCAGGATTTGCTCAATTTTTTCTCGATCTCCATAGATCGCCGGGAGTGGTTCAGGAATGTCTACTTCAATCTGAACCGACTTCACATCGGCGTGAGGTTGGAGAGAGGATGCAGCCGTTTCGACGAGTTCCTTCAGTGCGATATGATCAAACTTCAATTCAATCTTCCCCGATTCAATCCTCGAGAGGTTGAGGAGGTCGTCGAGAATATTCGTAAGGCGATTGATATTTCTCTCCGCCATGGAAAGAAACTTCTCTTGGTGCCCGTTAATCTCTCCGGTCTTCCCGCTGAGCATCAATTGGACCGCATTTTTGATAGCAGCGAGTGGCGTCCTTAACTCATGGGAGGCTACCGAAACGAATTCGGATTTCATGGAATCAATCTTTCTCAACTCCTGATTCGTCCTCTCCAGCCTGTCGGCAAAGTCTTTGAGTTTGACAAAGCGCTGCTTCTCTTCCAGCACTTTCCGGAGGCGGAGGATCATCTCATCCAGATTGAGGGGTTTTGTGATATAGTCGCTCGCTCCTCGCTTCATGGCTTCCAGGGCGGAATCAATCGTTCCATGAGCAGTCATCATGATCGTAAGGGTATCAGGCTTTGATTTGGCGATCTCTTCGATCAATTGGAGTCCGTCCATCTGCGGCATTTTGAGATCTGTCAGGACGAGTTCGAATCGTTCTTTCTCTAATTTACGAAGGGCTTCCTCTCCTGACTCTGCAAGCTCTACGTGAAATCCCCCCAAACGACGGAGCGCCTTGTCGAGAAAAACCCTGATCTCTTTTTCATCATCGACCACTAAAACTCTGCTTTCCATCTCTTACCGTTTCCGTTCGATGAGGGGTTCCTCTGATTGAGAGCCAGTCGTCCAGGGCGTCTTTCTTGAACCTCCAACTTCCGCCTATCTTGCAACCCGGGATCTCACCGTTTTTGACCAGGCGATAGATGGTTCGAACATGGACGCTCAAATAGTCCGCCGCCTCACGGGGTGTCATGATCTCTTTCATCAATGCGCTCCAATCCGTTTAGAATCAGTCGTGCTCCATCTCCTCCTCTTGATCTACTTGTCCAATGCCCCCCGGACCTTTTGTGAGAGGGTCTTCAGTGAGAAAGGTTTCTGCAAAAAGTGGGTGCCGGAGTTTAAGACGCCGTGGTGGACGATCGCATAGTCGGTGTAGCCCGACGTATAGAGGACTTTAAGGTCGGGCTGGGAGATCTTCAGCCGGTCGGCCAACTCTTTTCCTCCCATCTGAGGCAGCACGACATCGGTCAACAGAAGATGAATTTTTTCTCCGGTATCTTCCCGGGCGAGGCTCAGAGCCTCTTCCCCGTTGGCTGCCTCCAAGACCCTGTACCCCTGTTGTTTCAAAAAGCGATTTGCCAGGTCTCGTACCGACGGGTCATCCTCCACCAGCAGGACTGTTTCGTTCCCGCCCGGAAGGGATTCTGTGTCCTCTTTCCCTCTCAGAGTATCTAACTCCCCATCAATCGTCGGAAAATCGATCTTGAAAGTTGTCCCGTGCCCCGGCTCACTGTAAACCCAGATTTTTCCGCCGCTCTGCGTCACGATTCCATGGACCGTAGAGAGACCCAATCCAGTCCCCTTGCCTTTTTCCTTAGTCGTAAAGAACGGGTCAAAGGCCTTCTCTTGCACCTCCCGCGACATTCCGACGCCCGTGTCGCTGACGGATAGCCTGACATAACGGCCGGGGATCACGCCGAGATGGGTAAGGGCGTAACCCTCGTCCGACTCCACATTGGCCGTTTCGATCGTCAGTTTTCCGCCCGAGGGCATTGCATCTCTGGCGTTCACAGCTAAATTGAGGATCACCTGCTCGATTTGGCCAGGGTCTATTTTGACTCTCCCTAAGTTTTCGGATAATAAGGTAATTAATTCGATGTCCTCTCCGATCATCCGACGCAACATCTTTTCCGTATCTCTGAGGAGGGAATTTAGATCAAGCACTTTTGGGTCTAGGATTTGACGACGGCTGAAGGCCAGGAGTTGACGGGTTAAATCTGTGGCGCGCTGGGTCGCTTTTTGAATCTCTTGGATGTTTTCCCACAGGGGGTTGTTTTCTTTGAGGTCGAGAAGAGAAAGTTGACTATAGCCTTTGATCACGGTAAGAAGATTATTGAAATCGTGGGCGACCCCCCCCGCCAGTCGGCCAATCGCTTCTATCTTCTGCGATTGTCGAAGCTGTTCTTGAAGGTCAGCCATCTCTTTCTCCACGCGTTTATGTTCTGAGACATCCCGAAGGGCCGAGTGGATGCCTGTAATCTTTCCGTCTGCATCGCGAATCAAGGCATCTTCAATCACAACGGGCAGGGCTGTCCCGTCCTTTCGTTTGTAATTGCGTTCAAAAGCTTTTCCGCATTGCAAAAGGCCGGATAATTTGGCTTTGATCTTCTCTCGGGCCGATTGCTCTTCCACGACGAAATTCCATACAGGTTGCCCCAGCATCTCATCGGCCGTATAGCCGAGCATGGTTAACTCGGTCTGGTTTACTTGTGCGATACATCCTTCAGCATCGAGTTCCATGTAGCCTACCGGAGCTTCATTAAAAAGTTTTTGGAATTTCTCCTCGCTTCTTCTCAGGGTTTCCTCTGACCGTTTTCGCTCAGTAATGTCGCGGGCGATCCCCATCACGGAGCCGACCTGGCCGCTCTGAGCCGAAATAGGAATCAGCCGAACTTCGGACCACGCCTCCGTTCCGATTTGGATCTCGTGAAAAGAAGGCTTGCCCGATTCAAGGACCGTTCGCAAGGCGAGCATCTGTTTCTCGGCGACGTCCTTGGGAAAGACCTCGGTGAGTCTTTTTCCGACGATGTTTTCCGTGCGGTCTCCTGCCTGACTTGCGCCAAAGTGATTCATATATTGAAAGCAGCCTTGACGATCGAGAATGAAGATGGTGTCCTCGGCGGATTCCGCCAGTGTCCGATAGTGCTGTTCGCTCTCCCGGAGCGCCTTCTCTGCACGCTCCCGCTCGGTAAAGAGCTGTGCGTTGGCGATGGCGCCCGCGATCTGATTACCGATTCTTTCGGCGAGTCGAAGATCCTTCTCACCATAGGTCTTAGGCGTGGAGGCCTGCAACGAGAGGATTCCGATGACCTGGTCTTTTGAGATCAACGGGACAAAAATCATGGACCGAAGTCCGGCCTTAAACGTTGGCAGAAGTTGTGGAAATCTTCCGGCCACTTCCGCGACGCTTTTCGGTTCGAAAAGAAAGCCTGACTGCGTGCGTCTGCACTCTTCAGCGACGGAGCTGGCGAGAGAAAATGTATCCCCAAGTCGGAGGCCTTCGACATCCACTCCGGCCGAGTAAGCGTTGGTCATCGTATGGTCTTTGGCGTTGATCGTTCGGATCGCGATGCGATCAAAAGGAATAAGGGTAAGTACCTTCTCGGCAAAGCGCTGGTAGACATCGTTGATATTCAGTGTCGAACTGATGATTCGTCCAATCTCGGCCATAACGACGTTCTCTTGAGCGATCCGCTTGGCCCTCTCCTCACTCCTCTGCAAAGACTCCTCTGCCTGTTTAATCCCGGTGATATCCTGGATCGTGCAACGAATCCCGTCGATATGACTTTTTTCATCCAAGATCAGTCGGTCCTCAATCAAGACCGGGAAAGTGGTCCCGTCTTTTCTTCGATAAGTACGCTCAAGATTTCGACCGGGGGGCGAGGTACCAGCCAATTTGGCCAAGACCTGCTCACGCACTTCTTCTCCTCCGACGTTAAACTTCCAGATCGGCTGTCCGATCATTTCTTCGGCAGTGTACCCCAGCATCTCAAGGTCTGTTTGATTGACTTTTGTGATCTGACCCTGCAGATTGTATTCGTGGTACCCTAAGGGGGCGTTGTCATAGAGGTCCCTGAATTTTTTCTCACTCTCACGCAGCGCCTCTTCCGTGCGCTTCAGTTGGATAAAAAGCTGGACATTCGCGATGGCGCCCGCGATCTGGTCACCGACTCTTTCGGCAAGCCTCAAATCTCCCGGGGTGTAGGCCTCTGGCTCGGTGGCGTGCAAAGATAAGACTCCAATGACTTGATCTTTGGAGATCAAAGGAACAAAGATCATCGACCGAAGTCCAGCTTTGAAATTTGGGAGAACGTTTGGAAACCTGGCGAGCACTTCCTCCTCGCTTTTCGGCTGGAAGAGAAAGGCCGACTGGGTGCGTATGCACGTTTCAGCAACCGAGCCGGGGAGAGGCGTGTTGTATCCAATCTGGTGTTTTTCGATATCCACCCCTGAGATGTAGGCAATCGTGACCGTATTGTCTTGAGGGTCGATGGTTCGGATCGCGATCCGGTCAAAAGAGATGAGCCTACGAACCTCTTCGGCGAAACGTTCGTAGACTTCTTCGATCTTCAGAGTGGAGCTGATAATTCGCCCGATCTCGGCCATGATTGCATTCTCTCGGGCTAGTTTTCTTGATTCTTCTTCACTCTTGCGGAGGGCTTCGTCTGACCGGATTTGATCGGTGAAGTCTTCGCAGGTAACTAAATTTTCACCCGTCTCTAAGCGTACAGAGATGAAATTGACGATTTTTTTCGATCCGTCTTTGCAGGTGGCTGTAAAAACCCTCGATCTTTTTTGTGCCGGGTAGGCTTTTGCTAAATCACTTAGCCAATCGGAAATGACACGATGCCTGTATGGAGGATCGGGGTATGCTTTCCTAAACCAAGTTTTGCCGTTAGGGACATCGGCCAAATCGTATCCGAATAATTCTATGAATTTTGGATTGACGTATTTAAAAGTACCTTCTTTATCAACCATCATCATCCCGAAAGGAGCTTGGTCTGCGAGAGTCTGGAATCGCAGTTTCTCGCCGTGCAAGGCCTCCTCTGCCTGCTTTCGCTTGGTGATGTCGCGCACATATTCAATGGCGCCTTTCATCTTCCGGGTGGTTGTATCAATCAGGGGAAAACTATAGAGGTCGAGCCATCCAAGGATCTCTCCCTTGGCTCCTCTCTTGGGGACGACTTCATAAGCGCTTTTCCGCGTGTTGATCGTATGATGCGTGGGACAAATCTCACAACGTTCGCTTCGGCCATGGTAAGCTTGATAGCATTTTTTTCCGATGAGGGGCATTGCGTGTGAATACCATCGTTCCATGACCGGGTTGACACGAATAATAGTCATATCCTTGTCGAGAACACTGACCCCGTCCTGGATGCTTGTAAAAATACTATTTAAGAAACGTTCTGTTTCACGAAGTGTATCCTCAACACGCTTACTCTCGGTGATTTCAAGCTCCATGGCCTCGTTTGTGCGCACCGGTTGTGAAGACCACTCATGAATAGGAGCTTCGTACCCTTCATGCTTCTTGTTTAAGCGATTAATGTTTTTCCTCTTTTTAAGATTCTGAGTCGCCAAATCTTTTCTTCTTTCTGACTCCGATCGGTAAGTCTGATCCCTCTTTTTTCTTCTTGATCTTAACCGGACGTAGACCTACCCAAAGTTTAGCGTGAGGCAAGTTTTGTTCCAAAGTGCTTCAAATCGTTACGAACGATGGTGATTTGTGTTTCATCTAATTGTTATTTAAATTGTTTTTGGTTTGTGAAAGGGATAGGAATAATGACTTACCCGGAAAGCGGCAAAAATTCTACGAGTAACAATTCGGAAGAAATCTGTGCAAGAGATGACAATTCTGCACAATTGTATGTAAGATTTTATTGCTTCTATGTGGCGGGGCGGCGAACCTTCAATTCTCAAGGGGTTGGAGACATGGGGCACTAAGATCGCTATTACATTAGGAAAATCTTTGATTCATCAATTCAACGTAGCAATGAGACGCCTCCCGAGTTATCCCTTGGTTCCATGGATTAAGCGATGCCCAAAGAGTCAAGAACGTGGGTGTCAAGAAATCCTGTCTGATGTCGGCAGAAAACACTTCTTAACATCAGCCGATTAACATCAGCCGACCTCGTCTTGGGGCCAATTTTTTTGTTGACAAAAACATCAATATATAATATTTATCGACCGGTCAGTAGAATATTTTATAATATTTAGGTCATACGTAGATTCATCGGGGAATATTTGGTCCTACCCTGACCTTCATCAGTCAAAAGATTTTTTGCGCATGTGAGATGCGTTCCCGGAAAAAAGACGATATTGATCGTAATCCGGTCGAGAGAGGAGAATCAAGAGGATGCTGAGAGATGTCTTTATTGTTGAGGCGGTGAGAACGCCTTTTAGCCCGTTTGGGGGACCGCTGAGAGATGTCCCGAGTATTGAGCTCGGCGCCTGTGTTATTAAGGAGATTATCCGACGGTCGAGGCTCAAAGGCGATCAGATTGATGAAATATTCTACGGCATGACACAAATGGCCGAGGCTGCCCTTTACAATAATGTGTGCGCCCGTCAAGCCGCTCTGCTCGCCGGACTCCCGCCAACGCAAGTTTCTTTGACGATAGACAGGGCCTGCTGCTCGTCGATGGCCAGCGCCATCTTGGCCCTCCGCACGATCCGATCATCGGAAGGCGATGTCATGATGGCGGTCGGGGCGGAGAATATGAGCCGCACTCCGCAAATAGCCCCTCCGGAGATTCGTTGGGGGCAAAGGATGGGACCCATTGTCTTTCGGGACTGTTTATCCCCCTTGGGGCATCCTGGATTTCCGCCGGAGTCGGTGAATGCTGGGAAAACGGCGCTGGAATATGGAATTGGTCGTGAAGAGCAGGATGAATGGGCTTACAGAAGTCAAATGAGATATCAGGAGGCAAAAAAGGCCGGGAAGTTTAAGATCGGGGAGGAGCTGACGACCGTTGAGGTTCTCCAGAAAAAGGGTCCTTCTCTGATATTTAGCGAGGATGCCTTTCCGAAACCTGATACCACTCTGGAGAAATTGGCTAAGCTCAAGACCATCTATGATAGCCCAACTGTCACGCCAGGAAATGCTCCGGGGCTGGATACAGGGGCCTCGGCCCTTTTGATTGTGTCGGGAGAGAAGACCAAAGAGCTTGCCCTGAAGCCCCTGGCTAAGATCATTGCCACTGCGAGTGTTTGTACAGATCCGACCATGATTGCGGTCAACCCGGGTTTTGCGATTAAGAAAGTCCTCGCCAAGGTGGGGATGGCCGCTGAAGCGATCGATCTTTTTGAGATCAACGAAGCCTTCGCCGCCGTCCCATTGGTCAGCAGTAAGATTGTTGCAGAGAGGGATGAATCGAAGACGAAGAAAATAAGGGAGAAACTGAATGTGAACGGAGGGGCGATCGCCATCGGCCATCCCGTCGGAGCCAGCGGAGCAAGGATGATTATGACGCTGATGTACGAGCTGAGACGAAGGGGAGGAGGATATGGCGTCGCTTCGATCTGTGGGGGCCTTTCCCAGGGCGATGCGGTTCTCATCAAGGTAGAATAGAAGGGAATCGATATGGGTTGGAAGAAGATTCTTTTTAGGAAAGAGAATAAAATCGGTTTTGTCACTCTGAATCGGCCGGAAGTTTACAATGCCCTCAACGCTTCGCAGCCAAGCCCATTGATGCTGCAGAGGCTTTTCGAATCGGATTGGTCAATCAGGTTGTCCCGCTGGCTGAATTGATTCCCAGGGCCAAGGAGATGGCCGAATCGATTTTGAAGAACGGACCCGCGGCCATCCGGCTGGCCATGGATCTTCTCCTCCGGGGGCAGGAGATGTCGCTGGATAATTCCATGGCCTTCGAGTCCGCGATGACATCGGTCAGCCTGATGTCGGCGGAAGCGGCCCAGAGGTTAAAGGCATTTCTGGAAAAGAAGAAATAGGACGGAGGAGAGGATGGAGATCACTCAGGTGGGGGTACTGGGAGCGGGGGCAATGGGGAGTGGTATTGCCCAAGCAGTGGCTCAAGCAGGGGTTCCCGTAAAAATGATGGATCTGTCCGAGGTCTTGGTGAGGGGAGGGGTCGAAAAGATAGGAAAAACTCTCTCAAGAAGTGTTGAGAAAGGGAAGCTTTCTTCTCAGCAAAAGGAAGAAATTCTTAAGAGGATTGAACCGTCCCTTGATCCGAAAGATTTGATAGAGTGCGGGTTGATCATTGAGGCAGTTTTTGAAGACCTGACGTTAAAGCTGAGCCTTTTTGAGCGATTGGATGCTCTGTGCCTTCCTGAAACTATTTTTGCTTCAAACACCTCGACGCTTTCGATCACGCGGATGGCCGCAGGCGTTTCGCGATCCGGGAGGTTCCTGGGACTTCATTTTTTTAACCCGGTTCCAGCCATGAGATTGGTAGAGGTCATCCCAGGACTCCAGACCTCCCAAGAGACGGTGGACCAAGGGATTGATTTCATAAAAAGGATCAAGAAGGTCCCGGTCGTTGCAAAAGATTGCCCCGGTTTTCTGGTCAATCGAATCGTCATGCCGTATGCCGGCGAGGCTATGTTGGCCGCGCAAGAAGGTGCTGCATTGCCTACAGAAATTGACGAGGCAATGAAAAAGGCAGGTTTCCCCATGGGGCCCCTCGCTCTGAATGATATGGTGGGTATCGATGTTGGTGTCCATACCTTTCCTCCCATGCATGAAGGCTATGGAGAGAAGTTCCCTGTACCCGTGCTGTTTGAAAAACTGCTTCAAGCGGGACGATTGGGCTTGAAATCGGGGAAAGGAATATATGTGAATGGGCTGGTCGATGATGAATTTCTTGAAATTATCAAGAAAATCCAGGCTGAAAGCGGGGTGCAATGTACAGAGTTTTCCCCGGACAGACTCATTTTGAGACAAGTGAACGAAGCGGTCTGCTGCCTTCAAGAGAAGATTGCATCCGGTGAAGGTATTGACCGAGCCATGGTGCTCGGCACAGGTTTTCCTGCGGATGAAAAGGGGGTGGGAGGGCCTCTCCATTGGGCTGACGAGAGGGGACTGGATTGGGTGTTGGATAAACTGAACTATTTTAAGAATACCCTAGGGACTCGTTTCTGGCCTCATTTTCTGCTTAAACAATACGTGGCAGCAGGATACTTGGGCAGGAAAGTCGGAAAAGGATTTTTTGAGTACTGATCGTGCATTGAGGATCGCTCGAACAGCATCATGTCGACCCGGGCATTGACCTGCCTTTCCAACCCCTGTTTATTTTTTTTGCAGCACAAGGCTTAATCGGTTATTTATTATAAAATGTTGAGATCAATTTGAATGATTGAGAGGGGGTAATCCGTTGATAGCCAAAAGGAATAGGCCGAAAATTCGACAGAGGAAAGTTTTTGCAGAAGAAAAAATCTCCAAGGGGACGGAGGAAACGGTCCTCAAAGCACTCGGTCTGAGTGGAGGAATGTTTGGCGCTGCTCCCTGTGCCGTGGATGTAAAAGACGGGAAGATTGTCAGGATCAGGCCGCTGCACTATGACTCGAAGTATGACCCCAAACAATTTAACCCGTGGAAGATTTCAAAGAACGGTAAAAGTCTGGAACCACTGATGAAGGCAGTGCCTTCTCCGTTCAGCCTGGCTTACAAAAAGAGAGTCTATTCTCCCAACCGGATCAAGTATCCCTTAAAGAGGGTCGATTGGGACCCAAACGGTGAACGCAACCCTCAGAACCGCGGCAAGAGCAAATTTGTCAGAATCTCGTGGGATGAGGCGGCTAACCTCATTGCCAACGAAATCAAGAGAGTCCACAAAACTTATGGACCGCTGGGAATCCTGGTGCAGGGCGACGGGCATGGCGAATGCAAGTTTGTCCACGCGGGACATGGTTGTCCTACGTTGCTGCTCGACAAGATGGGAGGCTTTACCCAACAGGTAAGAAATCCGGATAGCTGGGAGGGTTGGTACTGGGGAGCGAAACATGTGTGGGGTCCGGGTCTCATTGGAATGATGAACCCCGCCGACAATATTGTTAAAGATATCTGCGAAAACAGCGATATGGTCGTCGTGTGGGGGGGGGATCCAGAGACAACACCCTGGGGATTCAGGGGACAGTTCGCAAGCCGACTGTGCTTTTTCTGGTCGGAGATCGGAATCAAGCAAGTCTATATCTGCCCTGACGTCAATTACGCCGCGGCCATACACGCTGACAAATGGATTCCGATCCTCCCCAACACAGATGCTGCCTTGCAACTGGCCATCATCTATATGTGGATCAAGGAAGGGACGTATGACAAAAAGTATGTCGAGACCCATACCATAGGTTTTGACAAAGTGAAGGCTTATGTCATAGGTGAAGAGGATGGGGTGGCTAAGACCCCGGAGTGGGCCTCGAAGAAGTGCGGCGTCCCGGAGTGGACGATTAAAGCCCTCGCCAGAGACTGGGCGAAGAAGACGGTGACGATAGGCCACTACTTTGCGGGCGGCATGGCCCGGGGACCTTACTCCCATGAACCGGCGAGGTTGGAAGTGATCCTGTTAGGAATGCAAGGACTGGGGAAACCCGGGGTTCACCAGGCCCAAATTGCTTATCAGGGAATGCCCAGAAACGTGATGGCTGGCGGCAGAGGCCACCTGGGCATGTTTCAAGACCTTGCCAAGTCTCCTGCCGGCGACCGACTGCTTAAGCCGCATAAGACCACGCCTACCCCGTGGGGCAAACAGCTCATTCCCAAAACGCTTATTGAGCAGGCGATCAAGAATCCACCGGTCCATTTCTGGGGCACGGGCGGTCACGAGGTACCGACGACGGACCAATTCATAAAGTATACCTATCCTCTCCCAGCAGAAGAGGGGGGAACAGAGTTTCATATGATATGGACCGATACCCCGTGCCGCACCACTTGCTGGAACTGCGGGAACGATATCGTCGATACGATGAGGAACCCCAAGATTGAATGCATCGTTGCTCAGCATCCCTGGCTGGAAAATGATGCTCTTTTTTCCGACATCATCCTGCCGGTCAATACCACCCTTGAGGTGGAAGATATCGTGCCTTGTATCAGGGATGGAGATAGTTTTCAAAGTCTCATCCTTATGAAAACCGCGATCCCTCCTATAGGAGAGTCCAAGAGCGACTACGAGGCCGTTCTCGAGGTGGCTAAGAAGCTCGGCATGTACGATGAGGTCACCGAAGGCAGAACCCCGAAGGACCTTGTGCGAGCCGTCTTCGACAGCATGGGCTTTAGTAGGGTCGTCAGTTGGGAAGAGTTTCAGGAAAAAGATTATTGCGTCATCCCTGTTGCTCAGGACTGGGAGAAGGTCCCGGCGGGCTTGTACCACTTTTATAAAGACCCTGAAACCAATCCGCTGCCCACTCCGACAGGCAAACTGGAGTTCTATTCGGAAAGCTTGGCCAAACATTTCCCGACGGATAACGAGAGACCGCCCATGCCGAAGTGGATCGAGAAAAGCATCACACATGACGAACGACTCTCCAGCAAGAGAGCGGCGGCCTATCCGCTGCTGGTGATGTCGAACCACGGGAGATGGAGAGTCCATGCCCAGTGCGATGACATTTCATGGACCAGGGAGGCTCTGACTTGCAAAGTGAAAGGGTTTGACAGCTACATGTACGAACCGTGCTGGATTCATCCCAAGGAGGCCGAAAAGAGAGGCATTAAGAATGGTGATGTTGTGAGGGTGTTCAACGAGAGGGGCAGTGTGCTCTGCGGGGCACTTGTCTGGGAAAGAATCATGCCTGGCGTCATATCAATCGATCATGGAGCCAGAGCCGATTTTATCATACCCGGCAAACTAGACCGAGGAGGCGCGATCAACACCATCGTTCCGGAAGGAATCGTCTCGAAGCATTGTGCCGGGCAAACCACGGGGGGGTTCCTTGTAGAGGTGGAAAAAGTCAGCCTCAAACAGATGGAGGAATGGAAGGAACAGTATCCTGACGCTTTCAAGAGAGAGTATGACCCGGCGTCTGGACTTCGCTTCAATGCTTGGGTTGAAGGAGATAAATAACCATGGTAAAAAAAGTTTTTGTGATTGATGTAGCTAAGTGCAATGGCTGTCATTCCTGTCAGATTGTTTGCAAGGATGAACATGTCGCCAATGATTGGACACCGATCGCCAAGCCCCAGCCCGATACCGGACAGTTCTGGCTTGAGCTCACTGAAAGAGTGAGAGGGACCGTGCCCAAGGTCAAAGTTGCTTACCGCCCTCATCTCTGTATGCACTGCGATCAAGCTCCCTGCATGGACGCCTGTCCTGTCAGAGGGGCTATTTACAAGAGAGAGGACGGCCTCGTCATCATCGACCCCGTGAAGTGCACCGGATGCAAGAGTTGTGTCGATGCCTGCCCTTATCATGTCATTTTCTTCAACGAGGGCCTGAATATCGCGCAGAAGTGCACCGGTTGTGCCCATCTACTGGATAGCGGCTGGAATGAGCCCCGTTGTGCGGATGCTTGCCCGACTCTGACCATACGGTTCATGGACGAAGGAGAAGCCCGAAAACTTGTTGCTAAAGCCGAGATCTGGAAACCAGAATTGAAGCGTCGGGTGAAACCCAGGGTATACTATCTTAATCTTCCTAAGAAGTTCATCGCCGGTACTGTCTATGATCCCGAAGAAAAAGAGGTCATTATCGGTGCTACCTGCACTCTGACGGAAGCGCATGACGGGAGGCAATATACCGTCAAAACCGACAGCTACGGTGATTTCTGGTTCGAGGGTTTGAAGGACGGTAAGTATAGCCTTGAAATTAAGAAAGGGAAAAGGACCAAGTCCTTTTCCGGTTTGAATACAGCTGAAAGGGATATCAATCTGGAAGATATCCCTTTGACATAGAGCACATCCCTGAATCATGCTTACTCGCCTGAGTTGGAGGTCTATCCCGGAGAAATAGTCATTTTTCATATATGCAATCTTACCCAAAGTGAGTCTCGTTACGTCATTTCGATTTTAATTCGGAGGGGGGCACATCATGAAAAGAATTGCCATTGAGGAGCACTTTTTTACAAGAGAATATCTTACCTATTTACGGTCGAGACGGGATTACCCCAGATTGGAGATGATCAAGACGGGGAATCGTGAGATGGAATGGCTGCGATTGGCTCCTGGTTGTTCTTTGCCTTCCCCACCCCACTTACAAGGCGGACTTCTTGAGGTTGGGGAAGGAAGGCTGAAAATGATGGATGAGGCGGGGATCGATATGCAGGTGCTTTCTCTGAGCTTTCCAGGGGTGGAGGCGTTAGACCCCCAGGATGCTACCTCCATGTCCAAGAAAATCAATGATGAGCTTTTTGCGGTGGTCAAGAAATACCCAAAACGGTTTGCTGGCTTTGCCGCGATTGCACCTCAGGATCCGAAAGCAGCCGCGCGTGAACTGGAGCGAACCGTGAAGAAGCATGGGTTTAAAGGAGCCATGATAAACTCCCACGTCAGGGGGGAGTATCTCGACGACCGAAAGTATTGGGTCATCTTTGAAAAGGCGGAAAAATTGAATGTGCCGTTGTATATCCATCCCAGGCAGCCGTCTCCGGACATGATTAAACCCTATTTGACTTATCCGGAGCTGGCCTCGCCGGCGTGGGGTTTCGCGGCAGAGACAGGCTTGCACGCCATGCGCCTGATCTGCAGCGGGGTGTTTGACAAATTTCCCAACTTGAAGATCATTCTCGGACACCTCGGGGAAGCCTTGCCGTGGTGGTTGTGGCGGTTGGACAGCCGGTGGGTTGTGGTAGGGAGGGAAGAGAGAACGGCTGCACCCTCTGCCATGAAGAAGCCGAGCCAGTACATCAAGGAGAACTTTTATTTCACGACCAGTGGAATGTTTTGGCACCCGGCATTACAGTGTTGCTACTCGGCCCTTGGAGCGGATCGGATATTATTTGCAGTAGACCATCCTTATGAGTCAAGCAAGGACGCAGTCCAATTCCTGGATACGGCGTCCGTATGCGACGGCGATAAAGAGAAGATCTATCACTCGAACGCAGAGAAACTTCTCGGATTGTAACGCGTTTTCAGAAAATAAAAGGAAGCAATTCACACTCATCCCCTTAGAGGAGGTCCTAGGTTATGTATACTCTCAGATTATACGAAGACCGATTTACCGCGGGCGCAAAGAGTCTGCGGGATTTGGAGGCCCAACACAGCATCGTCTATGTCTATGAAGGTTCCGTTACGGTGAACGGCCAACTACTTAAGAAGGACTCAGCAGCCTACAGCAAAGACGTTACAACGATTGAGCCTGGACCGGGTAACGCTTTGATTTGGCGTTGGGAGCTGGTGCGCACGGTTGAGCCCAACAATCTGGCCGTGGGAGAAGGGATAAAGTCACACCTGCGTATGTCCCGTCGGATCCGAATGTTCGAACTCGTTCCTACCTCCAAATGGCTGTTCCGTCTGGATTCGATCGTTAATAACGAGGGCTCTACTGGACTGCACTCCCATCCCGGATCGGGTATTCGCTGCATGATTGAGGGGCATCTCCGTGTGGAGTCGGAGAAAGGAGAGTCCTCCGACAATCGCCGGCCGGGTGATATTTGGTACGAGGAGGGTAGTTACCCGCTCGTGTCCACATCTGATCCAGGAGAGAAGGCGACCTTCCTGCGGGGCATGGTTTTGCCACCCGAATACAGTAGGTATCCGGACACCGCGGTCTGGATCGAGGGTGTGAAATCCTGCAAGTCCGACTGGAAGAACTACGTCCAGAATGTTGTGACCCTGCTATAAATTTGAAAATGATGAATAAACTGCCGGAGTAATGGAATATTGGAGTGATGGGTGAAGAATCATCCGTATCTGAACCCAATATTCCAAGACTCCAGTGCTCCATTTTTCCATTGAGGTGTATGTGTTATGGCAATGATGAAAGGAAATAAGGCCCTCATCGATCTACTTCGTCGTGAAGGCGTCAAATATGTCTTCGGGATTCCTGGCGCCACGGAGATCTT
>Ga0335070_10001896_pt1 | contig 24290 bp, 19 predicted proteins | sample Lox_Sample_13_FD_206722 | JGI IMG/M metagenome (GOLD analysis project Ga0335070, IMG submission 206722) | Soil microbial communities from Loxahatchee National Wildlife Refuge, Florida, United States - Lox_Sample_1.3 | ecosystem: Environmental > Terrestrial > Soil > Wetlands | place: USA...
TCCTTAATGTAAGGACTGAACCTTAGCCGGCTCTCAATAAATTGGGGGGCCAGTTTGTCGCCACTGTTCAGCTCAATGAGATCTTTTACCCTATCCAGAAATACAACGTGCCCATCTTCCCTTACGAACCCACTGTCTCCACTATAAAACCACCCATCTTTAAGCACATCGGCAGTCTTGTCCGGGTCCTTATAGTAACCAACAAAGATGCCAGGCTGCCGATAGATGAGTTCACCGCAAGCGGTTATTTTTACCTCTGCCCCCTCGTGAACAGGACCTACGGTCTCTAAACGGATATCATTATTCTTGGCACCCGTGAGCGCCCCACCCTCCGTTGTTCCATACAGGCTTTTGAGGGGAAGATTCAAAGCATGATAGAACCGGAAGGCATCTGGGCTAAGCATCGCCCCGGTGGTATAGCAGATTCTGGCATTTGACAGCCCGAGACTGTCTCTCAGAGGCCGAAATAGGGAGACATCAGCCAAAGCATAAAGTGCTCTCAAGAAGAAGCTTGGTTCTTGCTTTCTATATTTTAGATCAGCCATTTTATAGCCAATGGGGATAAGTAGACGGAAGGCAAACCTCTTCAGAGGATCAGCAGCATGAATCCGGGCCTGAACCATAGCTGCCTGGCCCTCCCATTGCCGAGCGCCGTAACATACGATATTCGGCTTTATTTCCTTTATGTCCCTCTGCTGGGTCTCAGGTGCTTCAGCAAAATTCAGGATGCTTGCCGATAGCAGATGGCAGCCGATTCCAAACCACTGCTCAGTCGTCCATGCGGGTGGAAGATAGGGAACAATATTGTCATTCTCATACCAGGGATCGAGATGTAAGTGATAGTCAACACTTGTCCTCATTGTTCGATAGGTGTGCACGGCTCCCTTGGGTGCAGCCCCAGTTGTTCCCGAGGTGTAAACGAGGCCACAGACATCATCCGCTTTGCCGGTTTCCACATTCTGCTCAAAGATTCCGGGGTGTTCCTTTTCAAATTTTTCCCCGAATTGCAACACCTGCCTGTACCCCATCAAGATAGGGTTATCATAGTGGGCCAGCCCCTTATAGTTCCAGTAGATAATATTCTTGAGCAAAGGAAGCTCGCTCTTGATTTGTATCACCTTATCGACCTGCTCCTGATCTTCAACGACAGCAAATCTCGCCTCAGAATTCTCGACAATGTATTTTATCTCTGGCGGAGTTAAATCTGAATACAACCCTACTGAAACCCCATGGTTTGCCTGAGCGGCCAGCTCAGCATAATACCATTGTGGAGCGTTATCCCCAATAATTGCCGCTTTATCTCCTGGCTCAAAGCCGAGGGAGAGCAACCCAAGGGCCAGGTATTTGACATTGAGATAGTAGTCCTTCCAGGTGTAAGGCTGCCAGATACCATTGTGCTTGTATCGCATGGCCTTACCGTGGTCGCCATATTTTTCATAGTTATATTTGAGTATCTTGGGCCACGTATCACCCTTCTCTTTAAAGACTTGTTCCATCTGAGTTGTCATGACCTCTAATAATTGGAGTATTAATACGAATGCATTCTTTGTTTTTACGGCTTCGTAGGGCGTGATTCCCGATCACGCTTCTTAACTGTGCGTTCGGGGAACGCACTCTACAGTCTTATATAAAAACATTTATTTCGTTTGTATTGATTAATGACGCTATGCTCTATGCACTATGCGCTTAGCGATTTTCTAAGCCAGCCACCTCTTCTTTCGCCGGTAGTGCTTAACATCACGATAGCTCTTTTGGGAGCCAACAGCTGACAACCCCATATAGAATTCTTGAACATCTTCATTATCCTTCAACTTCTCAGCTGGACCTTCCAGGACCACCCTGCCATTCTCTAACACATAACCATAATCAGCGATACCCAGGGCCGCACGGGCATTTTGCTCTACGAGGAGTATGGCCATCTTTTGCTTGGCATTGATTCCCCGAATCATTTCATAAATCTCTTTTACCAACAAAGGGGCAAGACCGAGTGAAGGCTCATCTAAAAGCATTAGCTTCGGACGCGCCATGAGTGCTCGCCCTATCACTAACATTTGCTGTTCACCGCCGGACAGATAGCCGCTCATCTGCCGGCGAAGCTGTTTAATCTTTGGAAACCAGTCAAAGACCATTTCGATGTCCTTCTTAACTCCAGCTCGATCTTTACGGCAGTGAGCCCCTACGTATAGGTTTTCTTCAACACTCAGGTGCTCAAGAACCCTTCGCCCTTCCATAATCTGGGTTATTCCCATAGCAGCAATGGATTCTGGACCATACTTGTCTATCCTCTTACCATCAAAATCAATACTGCCCTCGATGACTTCGCCCTCTTCTGTCTTAAGCATTCCTGATATTGCCTTTAGGGTGGTCGTCTTTCCTGCACCATTTACTCCAAGCAAAGCAACAACTTTGCCATCACCTGCTTCTATCGATACGCCGCTTAGTACCTGTATCACCTTCATATAGACAACTTCGATATTATTTACTTGGAGCATATTACCTCTAAACTAATGTCAAATATCAAAGTTCAGGATCCAAATAAAATCCAAAGTTCAAAGCGCAAATGAAACCGTTTTCCTTCTATTGGGCTATTCCAACAATTAACCACCCTTTGGACTTTGACATTCCTTTGGCATTTGGATTTTGACATTTGAACTTCTAACAGTTCTTTACGCTTATTCTTCTTTCCCTAGATAAGCACTAATCACCGCAGGATTCGTCTTAATTTCGTTAGGGGTGCCCTCGGCAATCTTGCGGCCAAAATCAAGGACAATAATCCTATCGGCTATGTCCATAACAACACCCATGTCATGTTCGACAAGGACGATACAACTAATTCCATCCCTGAGAACGGGCGTATCGGGATACGTAGCTCCCTGCCCTTCAAATATATCAATGATGAATCGGGCAAGATTCTCCTTTTCTTCCAGGTTCATCCCCGCCATAGGCTCGTCAAGGAGCAGGACTTTCGGCTCCAAAGCTAATGCCCTTCCCAGTTCAACCCTTTTTCGCATCCCATAAGGGAGAACGCCAACTACCGTTTTTCGAATAGGTGCTATTTCGAGGAAGTCGATAATCTCTTCCACCGTCTGACGGTGCTCAATCTCCTCCTTCTGCGCCCAGCCAAAGTATAGCCCACCCGTTACGAAGTTTTGCTTCATCAGCACATGGCGGGCAGCCATAATGTTATCTTGAGTGCTTAAGCCGGTGTAGAGCTCGATATTTTGAAACGTTCTCGCAATGCCGAGTTTTGCCAGCTTGTCCGGTCGCATCCGGGTAATCCTTTTTCCATCGTAGACGATCTCTCCCTTTTGAGGTTTATAGAAACCATTGATGCAGTTGAGGAGGGCTGTCTTACCCGCACCATTCGGTCCGATGATGGCAAGGATCTCTTTATCCCTGATTTCCATGCTCACATCCAACAGGGCACTCACCCCTCCAAAGCTGAGAAAGAGGTTGTCAATTCTTAATTTAACTCGCCCAGCCGTATCCACGGATTCATCGTCTCCCATTCCGTACCTTGTTCATCTCCCTGCGGAAGCTCGGCGTTTTCAAACCACTGAATGGCCATTCAAACATCTCTTGCCTCAGAAGAAAACTCATATGGCTCAGATCTCTGTTTCAGATAGCATGCCCTAGGAAAAGTTTATGGACTCGATGAGCTTGAGGGCCTCTACGGCGTGAGGCCTACCCGAGCCAAAGTGGACGACATCCCCGGCATCCACCTCATAGATCTGATCTTCCTTCCTTTTCTTGCGGCACAAGCCGCGTGGTTCACGGCCTTAGCAGCCTTTCGTGGCCGTTCACCTACCTCTGCTTTTCCGTCTCGGGCTGCACGGCCCCTCGAGAAACCACTTTTTCAGTTCACGTTTTAGGATCTTGCCCGCAGGGCTCTTGGGAAGCTCGCTCACCGCGACGTACTCCTTGGGCACCTTGAAGGGAGATAGACGGGACTTCAGAAAAGACTTCAACCCTTCAGGGACAATAGGATGACCTGGTTTCCCCACGATGAAGGCGGTCACACGTTCACCCCACTCCTTGTCGGGGAGTCCGATGACCGCACACTCTTCTACTTCCGGCCGGGCATAGAGCTGCTCTTCCACCTCGCGAGGATAGACATTCTCACCCCCTGTAATAATGAGGTCCTTGAGCCGGTCTACGAGGTAAAGATAGCCGTCCGGGTCGAACAGGCCGATGTCACCTGTGCGGAGCCAGTCACCCTCCCAGAATGCGGAACGGGTCTCTTCTGGGTTGTTCAGGTAGCCTTTCATGACGTTGCGACCGCGTACGCAGATCTCGCCTTCCGCCCCCAGTTTCAGAAGGTTCCCCGATCTATCCCTGATCTGGACTTCCACCCCGTGGACCGGGGGTCCCACCGATCCAACAACATGCCTATCATGATAAAAGTGGTTGTAGGATACGGGCATGGCTTCTGTCAACCCGTACGACTCTGAGATCGTCAGCCCTGTATGCTCTTTCCATTGCTTAACGATCTCCATCGCCATGCTGGCCGCTGCGGAAAAGCAGTAGCGAACTCTCCCCAGTTTCTTCTTCAGGTTTTCGAGGTTCAAGAGTCGGACATATACGGTAGGCACAGCAAAGAACTTCGTGACCCGGCCGGCCTCCATCGCCTCCAAGATCCGCTCCAGGTCGAAGGCGGGCAATATCTCCACGCAGCCGGCAGTCAGAATCGTCCCATTCATGATGTGTATTTGGCCGAAGACGTGATTAAAGGGCAGAAAACAGAGGGCAACGTCATTCTCAGTCGACCGTTCGTAGTAGGCGATGCTGTGACTCGAGAAATTGATGCCCTCGTGGGTCAACATCACCCCTTTCGGGATGCCTGTCGTGCCGCCAGTGTAAAGGATAGCGGCAGTGTCAACTCGGTCCCTTTCGATTGCTCTAAACGACCCCGAGCCCATCTCTATAAGGTGCGGAAGATCTAGGTCACCTCCTGAACAAATCACCTTTTCAAGTCCCCCCGAGCTCTTCAATTTTTCCAGGTCCTTCAGCTTGGCTTCAACCGTAAAGATCAGTCGTGGTTTCGAGTGATTGACGAGATTCAGCAGCTCATCACCGGTGAGAACCCCGGACAGAGTGACCGCGACTGCTCCGGTCTTGAGCACGCCGAAGTAAAAACCAATCCAGTCGGCGGAGTTCAAGGCACAGAGGCCCACATGCTCCCCCGGTTTTACTCCCATTTTGATGAGGCCGGTTGCCACCCGGTTCGCCCGATCATTCAGCTGAGCATAGGTCATTTCAATGCCGCGTTCTCTGATGGCAGGACGGTCAGGAAAGAGGAACGCTGAGACTTCAAGGTTCTGTGCAAGATTCATATCGGCTCTTCAAATTTCCGTCCTCATCTGCATGCCGACGGGAACACCACGCTATCATAACACTCGCCCACGGATCGGGCTTGGTCAATCGACACCAATATTACTCGGAGCGCTCCGGGTACTGCTTCTTTAGCTCACGCTTAAGAATCTTGCCTGCAGGGCTCTTGGGAAGCTCGTTCACGACGATATATTCTTTAGGAACCTTGAAGGACGACAGGCGGGACTTTAAGAAAATCTTCAACTCCTCCGGAACGATTTTTTGTCCTGGCTTTGGTGTGATGAAAGCGGTGACCCGCTCGCCCCACTCTTTATCTGGAATTCCTACAACGGCGCATCCCTCTATTTCCTGTCTCGTGTAAAGAACCTCTTCAACCTCACGGGGATAAACATTTTCGCCACCGGTGATGATCATGTCTTTGATTCTGTCCACGATGTAGAGGTAGCCATCCCCGTCAAGGTGGCCAACATCTTCTGATCTAAACCAACCATCGCCCCAGAAGGCCGACTGCGTATCCTTTGGATTATTAAGGTAGGCCTTCATGATATTGTGTCCACGAATACAAATCTCACCTTCCTGACCCTGTTCCACCTTATTTCCATCCTTGTCTCTGATCTGAACCTCTACACCAGGCACTACGGTTCCTACGGACCCAATGACATGGCGATAATAATGATTATAAGTCACTGCAGAGGCGGATTCCGTCAGCCCGTAGCCTTCAGAAATGATGATGTCGGTTCGCTCCTTCCATTGTCGGACGATCTCTGCAGCCATGCTGGCCGCAGCAGAGAAACAGTAGCGAACAGTCCCCAGTTTCTGTTTAAGTTCCCCAAGGCCCAGCAAACGTGCATAGACAGTCGGCACGGCAAAGAGTTTGGTGACCCGGCGGGTCTGAATGGTTTCCAGAACCCGATCCAGATCAAACGCCGGAAGAATCTCCAAACATCCGCAACTCAGGACCGTGGCATTCATAATGTGCATCTGGCCAAATACGTGATTAAAGGGAAGAAAACAGAGAGCCCGGTCGGCCTCGGTAGAGTGCTCACTAAAGGCTACATTGTGGGCTGAAACGTTGATGTTCTCATGGGTCAGCATGACCCCTTTGGGTGTTCCTGTGGTGCCTCCGGTATAAAGGACGGCAGCGGTTTCTGTTCGGTCCCGGTCGAGTGCTTTGAAGGAACCCGTTCCCATGTCCATCAATTGTTGAAGCTCCAAATCACCATCCAGACAGATCACTTTTTCCAGACCCGCCCTTCCTCTCAAGTTTTGAAGGCGATTGAGTTTCTCCGCAGAAGTAAAAAGAAACCTCGGCTTTGAGTGGTTGATTAGCAAAACCATTTCATCGGGGGTAAGAAGATTGGAATAAGTTACGGCCACGGCTCCTGCTTTTAGCACACCGAAGTAGAAGACAAGCCAATCCGCTGAATTGGGAGCCAAGAGACCGATGTGGTCGCCGGCTCTCACTCCCAAGGCGAGCAGTCCAGTTGCGATTCGGTTAGCCCGATCATTGAATTCCGAATAAGTGATCTCGCTTCCAGCTTCGCTGAGCGCAGGGCGATTAGGGAAATAGAATGCAGCATTTTCTAAGTTATTTGAAATGTTCATGATTTACTCCATATTGCGTGTCGGAAAAAGTTCTTGAAATAGCAAATTAGTTGGTATAATATTAGACCAATAAATATTTGTCAAGAAAAAATATTTAGGTATTTACCCTGAAGGAGGGAAGATGGGCAGATTCAGGCCTATCAGCCAACTTCGAGTTTCAGAGGAAATCATCGCACAGCTCAAACAATCAATTCTCCTGGGCCACTTCAAGCCCGGAGATAAACTGCCCGCAGAGAGAGATTTAGCAGAAGAATTTCGGGTGAGTCGTGTAGCCATTCGAGAGGCTCTAAGGACGCTAGAAAATGCTGGATTCTTAGTTACCCGGCAGGGGGCAAATGGCGGTGCTTACGTGACCGATTTGAACTTCGAGAATTTGGCTAAGACTTTCTTGGATTTGTTCATGGCTAACAAGATTTCAACCCCTGAAATGCATCAGGTGAGAATTCTCGTGGAACCCGAGATAGCCCGATTGGCAGCCTTGAATGTCACTCCAGAATACGTTCGACGACTGAATGATGCTTTGGAGGCCGAGGAACTACCGATACCGTCCTTGTCTGAGGACGTGGAAACAAAACAACGCGTGCATTTCATTTTAGCTGAGATGTGCGGCAACCGGTTTTTTGAGGCTCTTGTCAGATCTGCATTGGAATTAACAAGAGAAGTCGTAGAGGCGGTGGGGCCTGACCCACGCACCATGCATCCCGCAGGGATGCATCGTCCGATCGTCGAGGCCGTCTTGGCAGGCGATGCGAAGGCTGCCGCGGAGGCAATGGGAAGGCATACCGTTGAGTTCGGCGAAGTCCTTATTAAGATGGAGAAGATTTACCGAGAAAAAAATTCGCTGTTGTCATCTCGTTAAGCTACTTCTTCAGCGCCAATGGTTGGAAGCCGCGGGCAATGCGAAGCGGATAATCCTTCCGCGCCGTCCACTAGCCTCTCATCCAATCCACTTTAGCTCTCCTACCATCATGAACTTTGTTCCCTCGGGTACAGGAAGCCAAAAACCGAAGATTATTGACAATACCCTTTTTACCCGTTAACGTTTTTACGTGGCAGCAGAGCGAACTTTTTCAGAGGGCCGCAGATTTTTTCAGCCATCAGGAGGAATGCTGCAACCTATCTAACAGAAAAGGATAAGCCATGAATCGCCTGCCCTATCTTTTTTCTCCTATCAGAATAAAATCGTTGGAGCTGGTCAACCGGGTGGTCATGCCTCCCATGGGGACGAATCTCGGAAATCCGGACGGAACGGTGAGCGAAGCGAATCTTGCTTACATCATGCGCCGTGCCAAGGGAGGGGCTGGTCTGATCATCACCGAAATTTCCTCCGTCCATCCCAGCGGTTCGGCTATAGGGAACGAACTGGGATCCTATGACGATCGGTTTATCCCCGGCCTGAAAAAAATTGCGGACGCAGTGCACGCTGCTGGGGCCAGGGTGGCTTTGCAACTCCATCATGCGGGCCGGGAAAGTCTTTTTCTTCTGCAACAAGGAAAAGCTGTCGCTCCTTCTCCAATCCCGTCTTTGATTTTCCGCCTGACCCCGCGGGAGATCATCCGCGAAGAGATCCAAGAGATCATCGCCGCCTTTGGCGCTGCCGCGCGCCGGGGAATAGAGGCCGGCTTCGATGCCGTGGAGGTGCACGGCGCCCACGGGTACTTGTTAACTCAGTTCTTATCCTCTCTCTCCAACAAGCGTGATGATGAATACGGGGGCAGCCTGATCAACCGCAGCCGGTTCATGATCGAAGTATTGCAGGAAGTCCGCAAAGCAGTGGGCCCGGATTTTCCCATCTCCCTGCGCCTTTCCGTGGAAGAGTGCATTAAAGATGGTTACACATTCGAGGACATCCGGCCCATCCTCCCCAATCTGGTTAAGGCCGGAGCGGACATGCTGCATGCCTCTCTCGGCACACACGGAAGTCCGGGTGGGATTACCAGCGCGTCCCCTGAGTACCCACCCGGGTTCAACGTCTGGCGGGCCAAAAAGTTAAAAGAGGCGGTTGGCCTTCCGGTGATTGCCGTCGGGCGATTCTCGGACCCTTCTTTGGCCAATGAGGTGATTGGCCGCGGGGAAGCAGACCTTGTGGCATTCGGCCGCCAGTATTTGGCCGACCCCGATTTTCTGATTAAGGCCAGAGAAGGTCGTCCTGAAGATATCCGGAAATGTCTTGCCTGCAATCAGGGGTGCATCGAACGTTTGATCCTGGGGGAAGGGAAGATCCGTTGCGCCCTCAATCCCGAGACCGGGCAGGAAATGATCTACCCTCAGGGGCCAGCCGTGGTCCGTCGCAAGGTATGGATCGTCGGGGGCGGCCCTGGCGGCCTTACTGCAGCGTATGAGGCTGCTCGCCTGGGCCATAACGTGACCCTTTTCGAGAAGGGCGGGGAAACGGGAGGACAGTTGCGCTTTGCCAGTAAGTCTCCCTTTAAGGACCTTTATGGAAAGTGGGTCTCCTGGCTTGCTTCCCAGGTCAAAAAGATGGGAGTCGTCGTGCGTACCGACACTGAGGTGACGGAAGGAATGATTTCCGAAGGGAATCCAGAGGTAGTCATTCTGGCGAGCGGAGGGGAACGGATCAAACCGGACATTACCGGGATTGACCTCCCCCATGTTTGTAATGCCTGGCAGGTTCTCAGTGGAGCAGTTCCGCCAGGAAAACATGCCGTCGTGATCGGGGGCGGATTGATTGGCATGGAAACAGCCGATTATCTGTGTCAAAAAGGAACCCAGGTCACCCTGGTGGAGGTTCTGAAACGGTCGCCAGTCCTCAAGATCACCTCCCACGGCTATATGCTACATACCCGGCTCAAAGAAGCCGGATGCCGACTCCTTTTCAATACCACTTTGAGGAAGATCGAAGAATCCTCTGTCACCGCCATGATCGAGGAAAGGGAACAAATCCTCTCCCCGGTCGACCAAGTCGTCATAGCGGTTGGACTGAAGCCCCAGGACGGACTGAAAGAAATCTTACAGACACGAAAGATCCGTCATTTTATCATCGGCGACGCCCTTCAGCCCCGAAGAATTCTCGAGGCTACCGAAGAGGGAGCTCGGGCCGCCTGGAGTCTCTAAGACCATAGGGAAATGATAAGGAGAAAGAAATAATGACAGCGATCGGGCAGTTGCAAGAGCTTTACACCGATAGGGGCAAGCGCGCCAGGCAATTGCACGATTCGGGCAAGAAAGTCATCGGCTATTTTTGCTGCTTCGTGCCGGATGAGATTATCACTGCTTTCGATATGGTGCCCTATCGTATTCAGGGCAGCCAAAGCACGCCGATAGACCAGGCGGACGCCTGTATTGAGCCGATGGCTTGCCCTTTTGCCCGGAGCTGCTTCAACCTGGCTCTCAAAGGGGAATACGATTTTCTGGATGGCTTCGTCGCCCCCCATAGCTGCGATACCGTGGAGCGAATGTACCATATCTGGCGTTACTATAAGCCCGCCCCCTTTACCCATTTTATAAATGTCCCTCATATGATGGGGCCAGGCTCAGACGAGTTTTACCGTCAGGAACTTCACCTCTTTATCAAAGACCTTGAAAAGTGGTCTGGAAGGAAACTGGATACCGTTAAATTCAGAGGAGCCATTCGGCTTTACAATCAGCGCCGAAAAGCCCTCAGAGAGCTTTACGAATTGAGAAAGTCGGACCCGCCCCTCGTCTCCGGTATCGAGGTGACAAAGGTGTTGGTGGCTGGCATGGGCATGCCGGCGGCGGAGCACGTGGACCTCGTAAAGAAATTTATCGCTGAAGCCAAGGGACGTGTCAAACCGAAGGCGCAGAAGCTTCCTCGTATCTTCCTCTGGGGGAACGAAATAGACGATACTGCCTTCATCAAGCTCATCGAAGAGAGTGGCGCCCATGTGGTGATGGACGACCTTTGCACCGGCTCGCGCTTCTTCTGGGACGATGTGCCGGAAACCGATGATCCTCTCGAGGGTATTGTCAGCCGCTACCTCCAAATCCACTGTCCCCGGAGCAACATGCCCAAGGCCGAAACGCGCAAGAAGGACTTGGAAAACCGCTATGGCTACATAGGCCGCTTTATTAAAGGATGGAATGCGAACGGGGCTATCTTCTACATCGTCCGCTACTGCGATACCTGCGAGCTGGAGGGGCCGGACCTTCGAGAATACCTGAACGAAATGAGACTGCCAGTGCTGATGATAGAGGACGACTATTCGACGTCTACCATCGGCCAACTCCGCACCCGGGTACAGGCGTTCTTGGAAATGATTGCTTAAAGGGAGTGACCATGGACGAAAAAGGACAGGCAAAAACAACAGCCGTAAAAGGCACGGAATCGGCCCGCAAGATACGGGCTATGGTGAAGAATATCTACCGGGGCGCCCACGAGGCCAAGGCACAGGGTAAAAAAGTTGCCTACTTCATGGTGGCATCTCAATACGATGAGATTTTGCGCGCCATGGATGTAGTGCCAATACCAACCGAGAACTACGCGGGCCTGTGCGCTGCCAAGCGAGACATGGACCGCTTTCTTCTTAAAGCGGAGGCGGACGGCTATTCCCAAGTCCTGTGCAGCTATACCCGTATCGGCCTCGGATTCGACAGCCTAAGAAAAGACCTGGGCAGCATGCCGGAAGATGCCCCGGACGGCGGGATGCCAAAGCCCGACATGATGCTCGGCAGCAGCAGCGTTTGTGACCCGCGCTTTAAGTGGTACCAGGCAGCCGGCCGCTACATGGATGTGCCCGCCTACAGTATCGATGTGATGTTGCCGCCGGTTTTCAGCGATATGAACGAGGTACGCGATTACTATATCAAGTACCAGAAGGAACAGTTCCATGGGTTGATTGCGTTTTTGGAACATCAGACCGGCAGAAAAATGGACAAGGAGCGCCTCTGGGAGACCATCCGTTTGGGCGACGAGGCGTGGCGTCTCTGGTACGAGATAGACCGTATGCGCGTTGCCGTCCCGAGCCCAATGCCGGCCCAGGACCACTTCAACGTCATGGTTCCCGCCTATTATTACTGCGGCACCCAAGAAGCCGTGAACTTCTTCAACGACCTCTACGCCGAAGTGAAATATAAGGTGGATAACAGGATGGGTGCCATTCCGGACGAAAAGCACCGCATCCTCTATGGAGGCGGGCTTCCGCCCTGGCATACACTTTGGATCTTTAATTACTTTGAGAGCTTCGGTGCCGTTTTCGTCATTGAGAATGTGTACCGAGGCTATGATCCGGTTGAAGTACCAAGAGATGTGAAAGACCCCGTGGATTACCTAGCCTGGCGAACCTTTCTCCGCCTTACACAGCGCCATGAGAAGGCAAAGGCAAACAGCGGGAATCCCGTCGTGGAACGCTTGCTCGAAATGATCAAGGATTACCGGATAGACGGCGTCGTCTTCCACGCCTGCCGCTCCTGTAGAGCCACCACCGTCGGCCAGGTGCATATCAAAAATCAGTTGAGCCAGTTTACCGACATTCCGATGATGCAGCTTGTCTCGGACATGGTGGATCTCAGGGATTACTCGGAAGCACAGTGGAAGACACAGATCAGCGCCTTTGTCGAGGCGCTCTCGGCCCGCACCCCCTGAGCCAAATGTCGCACCGAAAGGTAGTGGGGCGTGATGAAAAGCCTTTACACCTGCCTGCGCGAAGCCCCGCCTTGCGGGACGAAGGCAGGGCGGGAGCTTTTAACTTTTCGCTACTCCCTTTCCAGGCACATTTCAAACGTCGGCTCAGGCGACGTCGCATGTCACCCATAAAACATAATAAAGAGCCGCTTGGTAAAGCCGCCGAAGCAGCACCCAACTGCCTCTCGGAAGGTTCTTATTCAATTGTTGGGTTAGGCCTATCACCCTGAGGAAGAGGAACTAAGACACAATGCCTTTTGGAGGAGTTGACATCGGCTCGACTATGACCAAGGCGGTCATTATCGACGGGCAGGGAAAAATGATGGCGTCGGTCATCGGCCCGACGGGCGCCGAGCACCGTCATTTAGCCCTTGCCGTGATGGATCAGACAATCGAAAAGACGAATCTTAGCTTCGATCAGCTCGATTTTATCGTGGCCACGGGATACGGCCGAATCAATGTCCCCTTCGCCGATAAACAGATTACGGAGATCACCTGCCATGCCCGAGGCATTCGGGCCCTTTTTCCCACGGCCCGCATCATTATCGATATCGGCGGCCAGGACTCCAAGGGAATTAAGCTCGACGCCGAAGGCAAAGTAATGAATTTCATCATGAACGATAAGTGCGCTGCCGGCACCGGCCGTTTTCTCGAAGTGATTGCAGAAACCCTGGGGATCAAGCTGACTGAGATAGGCGAGCTTTCGTTAAAGGCCAAGGGCTATGTCAGGATTTCCAATACCTGTACCGTCTTTGCCGAGCATGAGGTGACCACCAGGCTCACGGAGGGAGCAACGATACCCGAGATTCTCGCCGGTCTGCATGAGGCTTTTGCTGGCCGGGTCGTCAATATGGTTCGGAGCCTGGGCATCGAAAAGGACATGGTCGTCACGGGCGGCGGAGCCATGAATATCGGGCTGATCAAAGCCATCGAAGAGAAGGTAGGCTTCCCAGTGCGGGTGCCACCGGAACCACTTCTAACGGGCGCTTTTGGGGCAGCCCTAATGGGTAAGGATCTCTTGGCCCGCGGCATTACTCCTGAACGCGAACGGAGATTGGAAGGGGTGACCTTCTTCAAATGAGTGATGACCAAGAATATTACGCCGGTATTGATATCGGCTCAGCCTTCATCAAGGCAGTGCTCATTGACCAGAAGCAAATCGTCGCCTATGAAATATTCTCCTCTGGAGGCAGCTATAACGAAACAGCCAAAAGAGTTCTTGATCAAGCGCTATCCAAGGGACGTGCCAGCCTTGACCAGCTTTCTGGCATCGTGGTCACAGGCATTGGCGCAGAAAGCGCCCCCTTTCAAGCGCGCCAGTTCTCCGATATTTCCTGCCAAGCCGCAGGCTGTCGCTCTCTCTTTCCTTCCGCCCGCATTGTGATAGACATCGGCGGGCAATTCACCAGAGCCATCAAGCTGACACCCCAAGGAAGAGTCGCTAATTTCCTTATGAGCGAAAAGTGTGCCACCGGCTCCGGCCGTTTCTTACAGGTCATCGCCCGCATACTCCAGATTAAAATTGAAGATATTGGTCTCCTTTCTTTAAAATCCCAAAGCCCTGTTGAGTTTTCCACCAACTGTGCCGTCTTTGCGGAATCCGAGACCATCTCCAGAATAGCTGAGGGCGCACGCTTGGAAGACATCCTGGCCGGGGTACACCACGCCTTGGCTGCCAAGGTGGCGATGCTGGTGAAAAGGCTGAAAATGGAACAGGACGTAGTGCTTACAGGAGGCGGTGGCGAGGATGCCGGGCTTGTCTCGGCTGTAGGCGAAGCGCTGGGAGTTGATGTGCTGGTGCCACAGCAACCGCGACTGACCGCTGCCCTGGGCGCAGCCATGCTGGCAAAAGAAGAGAAGCCCAAAACCCGCTGAAGAAAGCCTCTGTTTCCCCAACAGGTGTTGTGTTTTGGTAAAGCTTCACTGAACCGTGAGGATCGTCCCTTGATCTGGCGCGGGCGGCCCCGAAAATCTTACGAAGCGGATGATTTTGAGATTTTTTGCGGTAGGGGTTACCCTCGGAAACGTTCCTTAGCACCTGTCATGTTCTGCTCGCGCTTATCGTTAATGGAACACGATGCGGTTACTGCTATAAGCTTTTCGTCACCTCCCGTGGCAGATCTAATGGGTAACCACGGAAGAGCGGGGCGTTACTTGTTTAGTTGTTTTTTGCTTGACAAGCGACCTGCCTTTGCATATAGTCAAGCCGATCAAAAGCCTGATTTTACAGATAAATGAAAGGGGGGTAAATTTCATGAAAGGGAAATCACTTCTGGTAGTTTCCATCATTTTGATCCTCGTCTGTGGGGTCGTCGCGAACGTCGTTCAGAATGATTCTTGCAAGATCAGAGTTCGAGACGTTCGTTTCGCGGGAACAGGGGGTGCAATCATGAGCGGCCTACTGTTCATTCCGAAGAACGCTACGCCGAAGATGCCTGCTCCCGGCATTCTTGCGGTTCACGGCTATATTAATTCAAGGGAGACTCAGTCCGGATTCGCCATCGAATTCGCTCGCCGGGGCTGGGTTGTCCTTGAACTCGATGAGATGGGACACGGCTACGCCGACCCGCCCGCGTTCGCAAACGGCTATGGCGGCCCCGACGGGCTCGCATATCTCCGGAGTCTCGATTTTGTGGATAAAAACAAAATTGGCCTCGAAGGTCATTCCATGGGCGGATGGACATGTCTCGTCGCGGCGAAGGTGCGTCCCGACGACTATAAGTCGATCGTTCTTGAAGGATCCTCCACCGGAGGACCATTCGCTCCTGAGGGAAGTCCGACCTATCCCAAAAACATGGCTCTTGTATTCAGCACCCACGATGAGTTTTCTAAGCTGATGTGGGCGGTGCCAATAGCTAGTGACGTGGTGAAGAGTGAGAAACTCAAGAAAGTATTCGGCGTAACCGATACGATCGAGCCCGGCAAAGTATACGGGTCAATCGAAGATGGAACAGCCCGCGTGCTCTATCAGCCAAATACGACCCATCCGGGTGATCACATCTCTTGCTCGGCCATCGGTTACGCGATCTCCTGGTTTCAGAAAACCCTGGGCCAGGAAAATACCCTTCCTGCCACTAATCAGATTTGGTACTGGAAGGAGTTGGCGACTCTTATCGGGCTCATCGGGGCGATCCTGCTTCTGTTTGCGGCAGGCAATCTTCTGCTTCAGACCAGATGCTTTAGCTCGCTCAATGGACCGCCTCAAAACCCGAAGCCTGCGGGTGGGGCGGGGTGGTGGGTTGGTTTTGCCCTCCTGTTTTTCGTTCCGACCTTAACCTACTTTCCTTTGACTCTGATCGGAAATGTCGCTGCGAAAGCCTGTCCGATCTTTCCACAACAGGTCTCAAACAGCATCCTCTTCTGGATGCTGGTCAATGCCGCCCTCTCACTCATTTTCTTCTTGATCTGGCATTTTGCATCGAATAAGAAAAAAGGCGGGAATGGGATGGCCTATGGTCTGAAGACCGCTACGGGCATGGACTGGAAGAAGATCGGGCTTTCAGCCTGGTTTGCTTTCCTTGTGACCGCCATCGTCTACCTGTCCGTGATCGTGATATCGTATTTTTTCACAGTGGATTTCAGGTTCTGGGTCATACCGCTCAAGCCCATGAGCCCAATTCAGACTAAGATCGTATTGAGATACCTCATCCCCTTTGCCCTGTTTTACCTGATGTTTGCAGTCGTTCTGCATGGACAGATGCGATCCCTCAAGGGCGGCACGGGGAAGAGGATGGTCATGAGCATGGTCGTCGCAGCGCTCGGTTATCTTGTGATGCTTCTGTTCCTTTATATACCTCTTTTGGCGGGTGGAGCGGTTCCGGTCATCACGGATGTGAGGATGACGCTTTACGTGGTCGTCGCGATACAGCTGTTACCGCTGTTCGTGATCGTCAGTCTGATATCGGCCTATTTTTACGAAAAAACAGGCCTTGTCTATGCGGGTGCCTTCACAAACGCTATGTTTATCGCATGGTATATTGTGGCATCGGAGGCAACCCATGTTGCGGTCCACTGAGTGACCATCGGCGTACCTCCTCTATCCCTTCCCTTTAATTTAAGGGGGGATAGAGGGGGGTTACTAGGCTGTTTACCCCGTTAGAAAGCCCCAGCGTTATGCTGGAATGGTAGGAATAGAAAGCATCAACTCCATATTTAGGCGGGGTCAAAGCCCTGCCCTTTCTAACGGGGTTTACTTGACATACCACCATCGCTTTTCTTATATTTAATTCGACCCAAGGTGAGTCCTTATCATCAAGAAATTTTCCTGCCAAAGAATGCGTTAAAATCTCATCGCTCAAAGGAGGTAACAGGAGATGGAATTCTCACTAAAGAATAGAGTTGTCCTCATCACTGGAGCCAGCCGGGGGATTGGTGAGGCAACAGCAAAAGGATTGGCCCAGGCGGGTGCAGATTTGGCCATTGCCAGCCGGAAACTTCCCGATCTGGAAAAAGTGGCGGAAGAGGTAAAGAAAACAGGAAGGAAATGCCTGCCGGTAGCCGCTCATGTAGGTAAGATCGAGGAAATCAACAACCTTGTTAAGAAAGTCTTGGAGGAGTTCGGGAAGATCGATATCTTGGTGAACAATGCCGCCACAAATCCCAATATGGCTCCGGCTATCGACGTTGACGAGCGTGCCTGGGATACAGTGATGAATCTGAATCTTAAGGGCTTATTCTTCTTAAGTCAGGCAGTGGCCAAAGTGATGAGGGGCGAAGGCGGCGGCCGAATCATCAATGTTGCCTCTGTTGCCGGAATTACCCCTGACATATTGCCCATCTACTCCATAAGCAAAGCTGGCGTCATCATGGCCACAAAGGTGATGGCCCAGCAATGGGCTCCGTACAATATCCGGGTAAATGCCATCGCCCCCGGCTTGACCAAAACCCGCTTCAGCGAAGCCCTGTGGAAAAGCGACCAGATCCTTCAAATGGCGATGGCAAGAACTCCGATGGCGCGGCCAGCCGACCCAGAGGAGATGGTGGGGGCCATTATTTATCTGGCTTCGGATGCGTCCAGCTACGTAACGGGTCAGGTCATTGCCATAGACGGCGGAACTACGATATAGCGTCCGTGAGCAGGTCATAGATTCCATTCCAATCTTCACTCTCTCATTCACAAGTGAAGTTCTTGGGTTTGGCCGGCGGGGCTGAAAAATCCAAATGGTCTCCCGGATCTGGAAGGCGAAATCATTCAAGGACAGAAGGAAGAGTAAGAACTCTGCATGAAGGAAAAGGAGTGCCCCGGTGGAAGTCATATCCATATTCATCCCTTGTACGGTTGACCTCTTTCTTCCCCATATCGCCGAGGACACCGTATCGCTGCTTCGCCGGGCAGGGGTGAAACCGATTTATCACAAAGAACAAACCTGTTGTGGCCAACCGGCCATCAACGCCGGATATCGTGAACAGGCGAAAAAAGCGGCAAAACATTTCATCCGAGTCTTCGGGGATGACGAAAAAGTGGTCAGCCCTTCGGGCTCCTGCGTCTGCATGGTCAAGTACCATTATCCAGAGCTTCTTGCTGAGGAGTCGGAATGGCGGAGGCGGGCAGAGGAACTGAGTCTCCGCATTTATGAGCTTTCGCAGTACTTAGTGGATGTCCGCAAAGTGGAAGATGTCGGTGCCTCTTTTGACGGGAAGGTGGCCTACCACGAATCCTGTCATATCGTACGTGGCCTCGGAGTCTCCGAACAGCCCAAAAAACTTATCCGGGCGGTAAGAGGGACCCAACTTGTTCCCTTGAAAGCAGCGGATTCTTGCTGCGGGTTCGGAGGGGAATTTGCCAACAGTTATCCCGATATCTCCGAATCTATGGTCAAGGATAAGGTGGAAGACTATTTATCGAGCGGGGCCGACCTTCTGCTTCTTTGCGAGCCGGGTTGTCTTCTCAACATTGGCGGGTTTCTCAGCAGGAAACATCCTGGGAAGAAGGTACTGCATCTGGCCAGCTTCTTGGCCGAGTATCAGGAAACTATGAACGATAAACGATGAACCGTGAATCATCTTTTTTGTTCATTGTCTATTGTCCATTGTTCATAGTTCATCGTCCATCGTTTCATGTTCATCGTTAGTAGAGAAGATGGATGGAAATTAAGACAGAACAATTCTCGGAGGTAGCACGGGAAGGGCTGAAGAATGCTCATGCCCACGCCTTTCTGAAATTGCGGGCCAACTTTGTCCGGGCAAGGAGGGAGACCGCTCTTTCAACATTCCCCGACGCTGCCGCTGCCCAAACGTACGGGGCTACCATCCGTGGAGAGGCAATTGCGAGGCTTCCCGAACTCCTGGAGGAGTTTGAAAAGAATGCCCTGGCAAACGGGGCCAGAGTTTTTTGGGCTCGCGACGCAAAAGAGGCAAACGAATACATCGTCAATCTGGCCAAGGAGAAGGGAATCGAATACGTCACCAAAGGGAAATCCATGGTCACGGAGGAATTAGGTCTCAATGAAGCTCTGGAGAAAAATGGCGTAAAGGCTTGGGAGACAGACCTCGGCGAGTTCATCATCCAGCTGTTGCATCTTCCTCCGTTCCATATCGTGGGCCCTGCCATTAACATTTCCGTCGAAAAGGTGCGGGATCTGTTCATCGAAAAAATAAACCTTAAGGAGCCAACCTTGGACCCTGTCCAGCTGGGTTATGCAGCCCGGCTTTTCCTGCGGGACAAGTTTCATCGAGTACGCATGGGCATTACAGGTGTGAATATAGCGGTTGCAGAAACCGGGACCCTCATTAACGTAGAAAACGAGGGGAACATCCGCTTCAGCAAATCGTCCCCCCGCACGCAGGTATCGGTGATGAGCCTGGAGAAGGTGGTTCCCAATCTGGAGGATGCGCTGCATTTGGTACGGCTCTTATGCCGGAACTGCACTGGACAAAAGCTTTCTGTTTACGTCTCAATGGACAACACTCCTAAAAAGGACGATGAGATGGATGGGCCGGAGGAACTCATCATCGTCATTGTGGATAATGGCCGTTCCAAGATTTACCAGGACAAGATCGCCCGGGAAGCAATGCGTTGCATCCGCTGCGGGGCCTGTTTGAATAGCTGCCCGGTTTACCGGGAAATCGGGGGGTATGCTTACGGCTGGGCTTACTCAGGGCCTATGGGTCAAGTCCTGAATCCCCTTCTCCTCGGCTTAGAGAGAACACAGGATCTTTATCGGGCGACAACTCTTTGTGGAGCCTGCAAAGGCGTCTGTCCGGCCGGTATTGACCATCCCAGCTTATTTTTACAATATCGGGCAAAAGATGTGTTAAGTGAGAAAACCTTCCGACCCAAAAAACGCGGACCCACGGAGAGAAGTTTTTTCCGGTTATGGACGTGGGCGGTCGCCCGGTACTGGTTGTGGAATTTGGGAGTACGAATGGTTCGGCCTTTCATCAACAAAGAAGCGCACGAAAGCGTGCTCCGTAATGTGAGAGGTCCTTTTGAAGGATGGTTTAGAAGCAGGGATCTGCCGGCTATGGCCGAAAAGACGTTTCATGACCGCTGGAAGGAAATACAGAATCAGAATCCAGAATGGAAAATTCAGAAAGATAATACTCAAGTTTAGAATTCAGAATCCAGAAGTCAGAATCCAGAATTCGGAATGGAAAAAGTGAAACAAAGTGCGCGGGATGAAATTCTGAGTAAACTTAAGTCTGCCCCCAGGGAAGCGGTGGCTTCCAGGCCGGATAGGCCCGTCCTGAAAGAGCTCTCCCTCATCCGGGATGAATTGATAGAAATGTTTTCGAAAAACCTTGTGCAAGAAACAGGCGTCGTTCATCGAGTTAAGGATCGACAAGAAGCTCTGGAGAAACTTTCTCAGATCGCTCAAGAAGAGAGGCTGAAGAAGGTAATGATTGCCACAGACGATGTGGTTGCTCCGCTGAATTTGGTAGACTGGGGCAAAAAGAACAATGTAGAGGTCATGACCCCCCAGGATTTCGGCAACCGGGATTCTTACGTGGATGCGGTTTTTGAGGAAACCGATGCAGGGATTACCGGCGCTGATTTCGCGGTCGCCGAATCAGGAACGCTGGGCCTCGTTCACCACAGGAACCGGGCGAGGTTAGTATCTCTTTCTCCGATCCTGCATATCGCCATTGTGCCGGTGGAAAGAATGGTGGCAGTCTACGAGCAGGCGATCGAGAAAGTCTTCGGGAAGAAAGAAAGCCTGCCCAGCCAATTCTGCTTCGTCACGGGGCCGAGCATGACCGCCGATATCCGGGGGATTCCGTTCAAAGGCATGCACGGACCGAGGAAAGTCATCGCGATTCTGGTGGGATAAAAACGGCGGAGATTGATATGAAGAAGATTTCGATTCCCTCAAGGCTTTGGTATGAGAACAAGGAATGGGAGCTGACCCTCCCGGAGCGGTGGGAAGTAGATAATCTAAATCCCCCAGGGTTTGATAAGCCTAACCTCACCCCCGCCCAAATCAGAGAAAAGATCCATCATCCTATCGAAGGACCTACCCTGGAAGAAATGGCCAGAGGGAAAACGCAGGCGGTGATTGTCTTCGATGATATGACGAGACCCACTCCGGTCAAGGAAATCGCCCCTCATGTTCTCGAATCCTTGCACCGGGCCGGAATGAAGAAGGAACAGATCCGCTTTATTTGGGCTTTGGGGTCGCACGGAGTCTACGACATGATCAATGCCCGCAAGAAACTGGGGGATGAGATTGTTGAGAATTATACCGTCTATAACCACGACCCTTTTCAGAACACGGTGCGGGTGGGAAGGACTCCTACAGGAGTGGAACTCTGGTTTAATCGGGAATTCATGATCTGTGATCTGAAGATCGGGATCGGATGCATTACTCCTCACGTCCACGTGGGGTTTGGCGGCGGAGCCAAGATCATTCTTCCGGGAGTGGCCGGAATCGAGACGATCAACCAATTTCATAATCAACTCCACCGGGATCAGACCCGAACCGGCCTGGGGAATTTTTCCAACAATATCATGCGGGCCGAATGCGATGCTGCCGGAGACGCCGTTGGGCTAAACTTCAAAGTCGATTGCCTGGTCAATCGCCGGGGAGAGATTACCAGCCTTTACGCCGGCTCATTCCGAGCCACCCATGCCGCCGGTGCAGAAGAAGGAAAAGAGCATTATGGAATTCCTTATTCTAACGGATACGACCTGGCAATTTGTAACGCCTATGCCAAGGCCAATGAGTCGGCCATCGCCGTAATTTTTGCCCTCACTTTATTGAAACCCCGGGAAGGAGTGGGGGTGCTGATTTCCGACGCCCCGGAGGGCCAGGTTCCCCATTATGTGATGCGAGCCTGGGGAAGCGATTGTGGAGGTCGCCATTATTCTCCGAGACCAAGAGGTCTTGTGCAAACGCTGATGAAAAAACTAATCGTGATGGCCCCCTACCCTGACCGAACCAGCCTGGACATGATTTGCCATATCGATGATGCTCTCATCGTTAAGACCTGGCCTGAGGTTCTAACCCAGATTGAAAAAGAATTTCCCGGGAGGGCGAAGGTGGCCGTGGTTCAGGACGGAACGATGATGCATATGCAACCTCCGGGTTAAGATACTTGGAATGAGGAGTTTAGCGTATCAGAAAACCAGAATATCAGGGTGGAGGGTACCAGGGGGGCAGGAGATCCGGTAAAAGAATATCTGACATGGAGATAGGGAGACACGGGCGACACGGAGAAAAGTCCTTTCCAACGCGTCTCCGGCTCTTCGCGTCCCCGTGCCGTTGGTCTGTCCGGATAACCTCACACAAGGAGTCATCATGAGCGATAACATTCTCATCATTCATTCAAGGGATAATGTTGCCGTTGCCCTAAGAACGCTGGGTGTCGGAGAGTTAGCCGTCGCGAAAGGGATAGAAGGATTGCGGGCGCTGGAAGAAATACCCGCTAGCCACAAAATCGCTCTCAAGGATGTTTCAAAAGGAGAGGAAATCATAAAATATGGAGAGATCGTGGCAGTCAGTACCCGTGATATCAAAAAGGGAGAATGGGTCCATACTCATAACCTTGAAAGTAAGCGGTGGAAGAAATGAATGAGATCACTGGATACGAAAGAAGAGATGGAAGATTCGGCATCCGCAACCACGTTCTGGTCTTACCCACGGTCTCCTGCGTTAACGGCGTGATCCATCGTATATCCCGGGAGGTGCCGGAGGCGGTCTGCCTCCCCCATGCGTACGGATGCGGTAGAGGGGGTCCCAGGGACTTAGAAATTCTGTCCCGGATCTTTTCGGGCTTGATCCATCATCCCAACGTCGGCGGAGCGGTGATCATCGGACTGGGCTGTGAGATTTTCAATACGAAAAGTTTGCTTCCCCTGATCAACGATGCAGGAAAACCCATTGAGGTCTTTAATGTGCAGGAAGATGGAGGTTCCTTGAAGACAGCGGAGAGAGGAATCGCGGCTGCCCGCCGGATTCTATCGGAAGTGAGCAGCCAACCGAGAACTGCGCTTCCTTGGGATAAACTTCTGGTCGCGATGGAATGCGGAGGTTCGGATGCCATGTCGGGCGTGACGGCCAATGTAGCCATGGGTGCTGTCTCGGACTGGCTGGTAAAAAGTGGATCCACCGTGATTTTTGGTGAAAATACGGAGATGATCGGGACAGCCCATGTGCTCGCAAGACGGGCAAAAAATGCTGAGGTGGCCAAACAAATTGAACAGATGATCGAGCGCGCTGAGAAATTAACCCGAGAGGTGATGGGAGATCTCGCGAGTGTAGTCATCTCCCCCGGCAATATGGACGGAGGTATGAGCACCATTGCCGAGAAATCGATGGGCTGCATCTTTAAAGGAGGCACCACCACGATCAACCAAGTGGTAGACTATGGCGAGGCTCCTTCGGAACGGGGGCTCATCTTGCAGGACGGGCCGGGTTACGACGGAGACTCCATGGCGGGGCTTGCGGCCAGCGGTTCTCAGCTTATGTTTTTTTCCACCGGTCGAGGAACCCCGGCTGGATTTCCGGCTTTGCCCGTGATCAAGGTAGCCAGCAATACCAGGATTTACGAAGCCATGGAAGACGATATGGATGTCAATGCGGGAAGCCTCGTGGAAGGCCAGCCTTTGAGTGGCTTGCGGCAAGAGATGATCGATTTGATGACCCGCGTGATCAATGGGGAGAAAACCAAGGCGGAAGTTAACGGCATGGACGTCTTCACCCTGATGACCGTCCATCCGCCATTCTAAAAATCCCCCATATGGTTGCATTGCCCCCGTTGCGAGAGGCATTTGTGTAATATTGTACCGCTGCCTTTTTTGCTTGACAGGTAGCTCCGTTTTCTGTTGCTATCCTTCTGCAGGATTTGCCACCGCCATGAATCCAAAACGCGATATCTCTCTATTTCCACAGTGGGCTGTGGATTGATCTTAGTGCAAAAGATAGCGTAATCCCCCTCCGCTTGAACCCAGGCCAATTCCCCTGACTGAGAAAAATCTCCTCCGCCTGTTAAAGGGACCGTTCTCAATACACAGGTCTTGTTTGGAATATTGAATTTCTTAGCGAGCGGTAAGTCATTTTTCAGAGCCTTAAAATTTTTTGCTTGACAAAACCCGGAGGGTAAACTATTTATATTAACCACTTATCTCCGTCACCAGAAAAATCAATACCTAAAAAGCTTAATTTCGGATCGAAACCTGGATCGCTGCAAAGGCAAGAACGATTGGGGAAGTTAATTAAGAACCGCGTAGTGCATAGGGCATAGCGCATAGCGTAAGAATAACTTTAATTTTCATTTCAGGTATCATTTTCGACGCTATGCGCTTTGCGCTATG
>Ga0335070_10001897_pt1 | contig 24280 bp, 18 predicted proteins | sample Lox_Sample_13_FD_206722 | JGI IMG/M metagenome (GOLD analysis project Ga0335070, IMG submission 206722) | Soil microbial communities from Loxahatchee National Wildlife Refuge, Florida, United States - Lox_Sample_1.3 | ecosystem: Environmental > Terrestrial > Soil > Wetlands | place: USA...
TTCGTCACTGGCGACTACTACGTCGTGGGTCCGGTGACGATCACCGCTATCAGTCCCTCTCCTACGACTTATTCTCCGTACCTGAACGGATCGGTGCTGAACTTGCCTACCAAGAATGGCAAGAGCGGCTTTGATTCCCGGTTGAACGATGGATCGGACCAGTCCTGGTGGTTCGATGCGACTTTGCGATCGTATCCACCCATAGCGCTCAAGCCCGGAGACGCGCTGGTGTCTTCCATCAGCTTGTCGCAGATACACTCGCTTCCCGAGGTGATGCGCTCCGGAGATATGAGTGCCAGCCCAGTACGCACCGTTTCCGTGCTGACGGTTCTTTCCGCGGTGCCTTCGACGGACGCGTTTCGCCCGTCCTACTGCGATCGCACTCAAACCATCTATCACGCCGCCGCGCTGCAGAGGAATCTGCTACCGTCTCTTGCGCCGCCGAATCCTGCAAACACGCCGCCGCTGGCTCAATTTGAGTCCTGGTTCCGGCGTCCTTGGATCGATACCAACGCGTTCCTTTTCGATGCGCCTGCCGAGTACATGCCTAGCTACGGTCAGCACATTGCGTTTGCCGACTCGTACGCTTCGCTGCTGTTAATGCTGAATTTTCCCGCTGATCAGAAAGTCAATCTCACCAATTATTTCGTGCAGTACGGCATCGATCTCTACGGTTGCATGCAGGCGGGTTACGGATGGCCGGCTTTCGGCGGACATCGCAGCGGCAGAAAGCTGCCAATCATCTTTGCTGGTCTGCTCCTCAACGACAGCGGAATGAAGAACGTGTCGACGACATACCCGAACCAGTTCGGGGAGGACATGCAGGCCGTTTATGTGAATCAGATTCCCGGCGGATATCTGCAGGCATGGCAAGGCGCGACGGTGATCTACGGAGGTCATTACGGTGTAAACGCCAACGGCCAGCCGGTGAGCGCGGGCTTATACGGGCCGTACGAACAATTGCAGCCGGCGGATTGGCCTTTGATCAATGGCAATGAACAACTGGGCGAGGCCTATCGGCGGTGCTGCACATCAGTGTCGTGGATTGGGGAGGCGCTTGCGATCCACCTGCTGAACGCCGAGAGTACGTGGAACCATCCTGCATTCTTCGACTACACCGATCGTTGGATGACCGAGGATGATACCCAAGCGGTGGCCGATATCAAGACGCAATCGGGCTTCGATTACAGCCAGAACTGGGAGCGCCAGGGCCAAACCCGCTACTGGTTGCAAGGGGAATTCCCGCAGTACACCTTCATCGACGATATGTGGAAGGCATACCGCCACTGAGACTTAGTTCCTGCGTCTCGCCGGGCAGTAACGGGGTTACGAAAGTCATTGGCAGCATTGCCCGATCGAACACCGTGAGAGAGAGACCATGGTGTTGAGCGTTCCCGACCACATTGGGATTAACGTATGTCTACGGGCCACTCGACCGTACAAGGCCGGGAGGCCCCCACTGCTCAAACAAGGCTTAGACGTATGAATTCGAATGTATCCCCCACGTTGCGCCGAAGCTCAAGAGTTCATGTAGCCCTTCCTATTCTGGTCACAAGCATGGCGCCGGGAGCGCGCTTCTCGGAGATCTGCGAAACCCTGGAAGTCAGCGCCCACGGTTGCGCCATGCAAACACCGGTGAAACTGGAAGCCGGAGTGCCACTGCATTTTCACAGCAAGGAAGGCCGCGAAACGACAGCCCAGGTTGTTTACTGCCAGCCCATCGGAGCCAATCAAACATCGTGGAAGCTTGGCGCCAAGCTCGACCAACCTGACAATTTCTGGGGACTGACCAACTACCCTCAGGATTGGGCACAGCTGGCGGGAGTGTCGACAACGGAAAAGCTGGCACCGAAGCTGGTGAAAAACGCTTCGGCATCGAGCCCGCTTTCGCCGCAGCTGAAGACCGCGCTGGACAAGCTCGAAAAACAAGTATCGGACGAACACCTCCGAGCCATGATTGACCGGCTTGTTCAACCTCTGCAGACCGAACTCTCGGATCTGAAAGAGAAGTTGACCCGAGGAGAACCCAAACGGGGCCGCATCGAGGTTTCGTTGTCACAGATTCCGCCGGAACTGGAGCAGCAGATCGAATTGCGTTTGCGGAAAGAACTGGGACCCCGGGTACTGGACGAAGCGCGTTCCCAGTCGGCGCAGGTGTTGGAGTCTGCCAAAACGGCGATCGAGGAGAGAACAGCCGCGAGTCATGACGAGTTTCTGCAGAAGATCGCAGGAGTGGCGCAGGAAGTTGAACAAAGGGCCAAGGGTTTGTCGGCGGAAATCGCCCAGAATCTGCGGGAGAATCTGCGGGGCGGGCTGGGCGATCTTCAGCAACAGGTGGTGGAAGCCGGGAATCGCCTCAAGCGCCTGAGCGAGGAACTGCTGGCATTTCAAAAACAGAATCTGATCGAGGAGCACGATCTGCGCCGTCAGGAACTGGAACAGCTGCACGGGGCGGTCACCTCGGAGTCGTCGCGCCTGCAAGCGCAAGTGGAGAATCTTGACGGCCGTATTGCTACGGTGGCTGAGTCTGCACACCGGCTCGAATCGGGTCTCGATGAGCGCCTGGCCCAACTGACGACGGACACCGTAAGCAGCGCTCGCAGTCAGCTGGAGAGTGCAATGGATGAGATTCTGCGGGAGATGGCCGCACGCAGTACGCGCGAGCTCACCACCCAGCTCGATGAAGCCTGCTCGAACCTGAAGATCGTGCAGAAAGGAATCGAGGCTTCCGTGTCCGAAGCCCTGAAGGCGCAGATGGCAGAAGCGCTGCAGTCCTTCGCGCACGGCATGGACGAACTGGCGCAGCAGTCCGTAGGAAAGTGGCGGGTCGCTCTTGCCGGCGGGTTGAATTCACTGGCCAGGAGTTTGGGCGAGCAGTTCCGCCTGGAGGTCGCCTCGAACGGCAACGGAAACCAGCCGGTCACCGGGTAGTTGGACCTGGGAGGCTCTTCAGCCGTGGTCCAAACTGCTGCTGTGGATCCTCGATCTGTCCAAGGAAGGGAGTCCCGCTAGCGTCCGGATTCCGAATGCCTCTCGGGCAAGAACTCCGTTTGCGTGCCGGGTGGTGCCATCAATCTGCCGGTGCGGCGCATCGTCATCAGATCGTACTCGTAGGCAGCTCCACAAATCAGACATACCTGGTAGTCGCGCCCGTGGGCGCTGTGCGGCCACGAGAACCGGTGAGGGCACAGTTTTTCGAAGAGCTGTTTGAAAAATTGACCTGCCATAGCTAACCCTAATCCTCAGGATTGCAGAATGATGGACACGCCAGCTGGGGCAACGGCAGGGCCCAAATCAGCGGCTCCAGACTGTGTGTGGCCTCACAGTAACACAGTACAGTCTGGACAAGCTTACGCGGTGGTTCATGCACCGAGGCGATGAGGGCCACTGTCGGGTTCGATTACCCCAAAATGTAGGTAAGGCGCCGTTGCTGATGGGGTGCGTGTTCTCGCGACGGACTTTTTTCCTTGGCAGGTCGCGACAAAGGAATTAGTTGTGTTGAGAAACGGACAGCACATTCCCGTCCGGGTCTTTGAACCAGGCCACTCTATCTCCGTTAGGTGCTGTCCAGATTCCCAGGCCCCGCTCGTCCTTTACCCAAGGATACTTTTCAAAAGCAATGCCTCTCGATACAAGAAGGGCGACTACCTTTTCAATGTCAGAGACCTCCCACCCCAAGACGGTGTTCTTAGCAGGGGTGAAGCTTTGCGCCTTGACCACGCGGAGCATGTTTCCGTTGGCCCTTAAAACCATGGCGAAGTTATCCTGACTTACAAACTCAAGCCCGAGGGAACCCTCGTAAAAGTGTCGCGCACGCTCATAGTCTGTGGTCAGAAGAAACGCGATGATTTTGCATGAATTCAGCATGGGCACTACTTCGCCTGCAAAGACTCCACATAGCTGGTGAGATTGCTGATGCGCTGCTGAACCACCGCGGAACTCCCGTGGCTCAACCGCCAAAATACCGGGCCCCAAACCGGCATTTCCTTGGATCCGTGAGCAGGGACGTTCGCCTCGCCGCGAATCACACTGGAGACATGGTCGGAGGGGAACTTTCCTCCATTTTTCTTGGCTAAAGCGCTCAGGTCCGCTGGGGGAACCTTCAGCGCATCCGCCGCGGGGCCTCCCCCCTTGCCGTCTTTTCCGTGACAGACAGCGCAGTAACTGGTGTACATCTGCTGCCCGGATGCCGGGGAGGTGGGCTTGGCTGTGGTGTGCTTGATCACCTTCTGTTGCTCTTGCGCCGTCGCCAGCAAAGAGAACATCAAAAGAAACGCTGCAACCAACAGCTTGCAGTGCTTGCACATGGTTTTGTTTTCTCCTCGAACCCCACTCTGGACTTTCACATTGTCGCGCGAGTTTAGACCCGTGTCTCCTCCAGTGTCAATTCTGTTTTTGTATGGGCAAGTGTTCGCAGAGGCGGCTATTCGCGGCATTTCAAGCCGTACGATTCAAAGATTTTCCTCGCGATGCTGGAAAAATCGTTTTGTGTAGAAGATGTGACCGGCAGACAGATGAAGTTCGTTGTTGCTCGGCTGTTCTCGTCCTGACCTATCCGTAATTCGGCGGATTCACCGAGCGGTCCATCCCCATGCAAGTTTGCCCGCCACTTTGAACATTCACGCTGATCAGAAACGGATTACTAGCCGCCAGCGCCTTCTCAAGGGCTGGAGCGAGATCTTGTGGGCGATCGACTTCCAAAGCTGCCATGCCATAGCCTTGCGCAGTCTTGACCGCGTCAATTCCGGGAATCTCGATGCCTGGAACGTTGGAACCAACGTTGGTGAAATCACGAAACCCACGCAGCGCCGAGTAGTCATTGTTGCGGATGAAAACAAAAATCACAGGCAGCTTGTGCTGAACCGCGGTCCACAGAGCCTGGATGGAGTATTGCGCCGAACCATCGCCAACTGGACAAACAACTCGCCTCCCGGGATTCGCCATCTGCAGGCCGATGGCGAGAGGCAAGCCGAACCCCAGAATGCCGCTGCGAACCGAATAGAACGAGCTTGGCGCGTCCAGCTCAAGGTAGTTGTCGAGATCACCCTTAGAAGAAGGGCACTCCTCGGCGACGATCGCATTCGGCGGCAGCAGCTTGTTCAGGACGCTGAATAAGTAAGCGGTGGTGATCGGATGTTCCCGTGCAGGCTCCAGCGGTTTTGCGTGCCCAGCTGGCGCCGGACGCTGCTGCCTTTTAGCCTTGCTGCGAATGTACTGTGCCGCCAGGGCGAGATTCCCAACGATGCTGGTTCCAACCAGCGCGGCAGCGGCGTCGAAGGGAGAATTCGTGATCTGAAACAACTGCGTCCCGGCTGGAATGGGAGTGCCCGGCACGTACGCGTAATAAAGAAAGACGGGTGCGCCAAGGACGACGACGACATCATAGCCAGCCAGTTGATCGGCCAGTGGCTTCTGCGCCGGTAACAAGCCGCCGCAGAACAACCGGTGTGTACAGGGAAACGTCCAGCGCGAGGGAATTGGATCCTGAAAGACGTGAGCGCTCAACTGCTCTGCCAGGGAAATGACTTCGTGCCACGCTCCGTCTTCTTCAATTTGCGGACCAACCACGAGCGCGGGTTTGCGGCTCGCATCCAGCGCCCGAACGACTTCGTCAAGCGCGGCTGTATCGGCTGCCACTCGCTCGCTAACTTTGCGTGTAGCTACCGGCTGACACGGGCGATTCCAGTCGTCCATTGGAATTGAAATAAACACGGGTCCCTTGGGAGCCTGAGTTGCAATGTAGTAACCGCGCGCGATAGCAGCGGGGACGTCTTCGGCTTGCAACGGCTCGCAAGCCCATTTCACGTACGGCTTCACCACTTCTACTGCGCGGCTCACCAGGAACGGCTCGGCCATCACCTGGCGGCGGTCCTGCTGGCCAGTTGTGACTACAAGAGGAACGTGGCAGTAGTGGGCGTCGACAATCGCTGCCAGTCCATTTCCCACACTGGCGATGGAATGCAGATTTACGAACGCGGCGCTTCCCCTGCCCATCGCATACCCCAGAGCAACTCCGGCGGCAGAACGCTCGTGCAAGGCGAGAACGTACTTGAAATCAGGCGGCAGGTCTTTGAGAAACGGCAATTCGCTGGAGCCCGGGTTGCCAAAGATTACGGTCATTCCCAGACGGCGCAAGAGGTCGTGGGTTGCTTCTCGAACCGTGGTCATAAATCGAACTCCCGATGACTCTCGGCGCTGAATGCCGGCAGCTTTGATAATCTTCGGAAATACATCACGTTAGCGTCACCATTGGAGTTGCAGTTGGACGCGGTTGCGGCATGGTTGCGAACGCCAAAGCGGAAATCCCGATCAGCGCAAGCACGACATTTAGCCCAAAGGCACCGGTGTAATTGCCAAACCGATCGAAAATCACGCCACCCACAATTCCCGCAGGCGAACAGGCGACACCTGTCAGCAGCATCATCATTCCGTTCAGTTTGGGAAAGGGATCGGGACCGTAGTAGCGAGCGGTGATGGCATTCAGGCAAACGAAGCTCCAGCCAAACGCGATGCCGTACAGAATAGCTCCGGAAAAAGCGAAGGGCAGGGGACTGACGCGCACCTGGATCGCCAGAACAGATCCGGCCAAGTAGCAGCAGAGGCCCATCATAAAGGCGTAGCGCGGAGTCATTTTGTCCATCAGCCAACCGCCAATCAGGCGTCCCAGAATTCCACCCAGCGTTAAGAAGCCCAGCGCCCAAGCCGCCGTGGACGCGCCAATATTGGCACTGCGCAGATGCAGAATCCAGTGGGCCACGAAGAAGAAATAGGGGAACTGGCAAGCGATGCCTCCGATCAGAACCATCCAATAGGCTTGCGTGCGATACGCTTGCTCCGGCGTCCACGTATAGTCGAGCCGTTCAATTCTTGCTGGAGATGCATTGCCAACGTCCTCCGGAATCCCATCGACCGCCTGTCCCCAATCCTCGGGACGCTCCCTGACGAACAGAACGGCGAGAATTCCCGAGGCGACGGCGATACCCGCCACCACCAGCCATGCCTGGCGCCAGTTGCCGCCATTAGCCGTCAATATCCGGTTAATCAGCGGCGCACCGAGAAAACCGGCAAATCCCGACGCGCTCAAGGGAATGGCCATTGCCCTCCCACGATAACGGCGGAACCAGCGCGCAACCAGAGTTGTAACGGGCACGATGGTGGAGAAGCTAATCCCGGTGCCGATCACGACCCCAAACGCCGCCAGATAGTGCCATGGTTTCGATGCCAACAGTGACAGCCAGAGTGTTCCCACGCAAATCAATGCGGAACCGATCACGAAGGTAAACTTGGCGCCCCACCTGATGATCGAGGCAGCTACCGCGACCGAAGCCACGCCGATCAACAAATTGAGCAAAGTAAACCCTAGACCGTAGGTGCCGCGGGCCATGGTGATCTGCTTCAGCATATAGGTATTGACCACCGCACCGCCGAAGAAGGGAAAGCCCATGTTCAGGAAGTCGAGAGCAAACAGAACCCCAACCAACTTCCAGCCGTAGAAGGCCTTGTTCGTTGTCACCGGTGGTCCTCTTCGAAACAATGGCGGGTTCCCCAACAAATGCCCGCAAGCCGCAACGCCACGAAGTCCGCCTATTGTGTGTGAGGATCAACGCAGGGTCAAGGCTCTTGACTCCGAGGAGCACAAACCGAACGTGCCGCCAAGGCATGTGTGCGAATGGCGTACTCGTCGTCCTTGAATTATTTTGCCCTGTAACCCGCCTGAATATTCGGGGGGGGAGCCCCTCTCCGTTGTTATAATTCCGCTCAATCCATGGACTTCGATCAACTAGTCACTTTTATGGAAGTGGCCAAGCTGGGGAGTTTTTCGCGCGCGGGCCAGAAAGTGTTCCGCTCACAATCGGCCGTGAGCGCACAAATTCGGCAACTCGAGCAGGAATATGGGGACCGGCTGCTTGACCGGTCCGGCAAAGACGTAGCGCTGACACCGGCGGGCAGAGTTCTGTTTGCCTACGCCGAGCGCCTGCTGCAGATGCGAGATGAATCCCTGCTGGCTGTGGCCGACCAGGGCAGCACCCCCCGCGGCACGTTGGTCATTGGCGCCAATGAAGCGACCTGCCTGTACGTGCTGCCGGACGTTTTCGCAAAATATTGCAGTCTCTATCCCGGGGTACAGATCAGCATCTACCGGAATTTCAGCTACAAGATCATTGAGAAGCTGGAGAACGGCACGATCGACGTGGGCATCGTGACTTTGCCGATCAAGTCGAGCAGTCTGAAGACGCATCCCATTTTCCGTGATCAGTTGATGCTGATGGTGGACCCGCAAAACCCACTGGCCAAACTCGAAGTTGTGCCCGTAAGCGAGATCGTCAAACAACCACTGCTTCTGCCGAAAACAGGCTTCAGCCGTCGCCTGATGGATAAGCTGTTTCGGCCCTACAATTCCAGCCTGCAAGTGAGAATGGAGCTTCCCAGCGTCGGCATGATTAAGAGCTTCGTAGCCGCGGGGCTGGGGGTTTCACTGATCAGCGCCAGCTTTGCCCGCGATCAAGTCCTGGCGGGCCGCGTCAAGCTGATCCCCATCAAGGGGGAAGAGCTCTGGCGGGAGCTGGGGATGGCTTACCGTCGCGACCGTACCCTCACCCGCGCGACTACCACCTTTATAAGCACAGTGCGGCAGCTGGCAGCGACCTCCAAGTAGACCAAATCGAATTCCTCGATTCCAGTCATCGGAATTTCTGATTTCGATCCTCATATCTGACTTGATATGTTGGATGTGTAGATGTGGCGGGCTTCTTTCCTGGTGTTCAGCCCGGACCAACATCGAATGAAGCTAAGTTCTCCCGGGAGATGAGGCTATGAATAACCTGGAACGCGACCTGAATCGAGTCCTTGAAGAGCACCGCCATGAGAGCGGGCTGCACGTAATCGGGGGTCAGCGCCGTTTGCTGGACCGTCTGGTGCTGTTTTTCGAAGAGGGCTTGAAGAAAGAAGCGGAGTCAAAGGAGAACTTGGAGCACTAACTGGCCGCGCCTCCTAGCGCACGACAATCCCTGCGTAGCCGACTACCATATCGCGGTCTCCTGAGACGTCCCCAGAAGTTGCATACCTTACCAACTCCGCCGAGCGCGCACCGAGCAACTTTACTGCGGTCAGCATGGCGACGGCCGGCCCAAAGCCGCACATGCTGATGTCTTCCTTGATGACGACATGGAACAGACCCGGCGCATCCAACGCCAGGATGCGCTCGATCGCCTTGTGATCCTTGACTCGCGTGGTGGCGTCGTCCTCATAGTGGTTCATATCGCTCGACGCGACGATGAGGACAGGATGAGACTGCGCCGCCACAACCTGAGCCATAGCGGTGCCCAGTGCTGTGAGCGTTTCGAGTTCTCTAATTCCTAGAACGATGGGCACAAAACAGCAGCTGGGCTGCAGCACCTGCAGAAAGGGCAACTGCACTTCGACGGCGTGCTCGGCGGAATGCGCGGCGGCGTCCTCGGCGAGGGGCGGAAAGTTGCGTTTCAGGCTCTCGGCGAGATTGGAATCAATCGAGACAGTGCCCAGTGGAGTTTCCCAGGCGCCGCGGCTCATGACGGCCAGAGGCCGCCCCATGCCGGTGTGATTGGGGCACATGACAATGCAGTGCAGAGGCGGATCAAGCGCGGCGTAGACTGCGCCCGCGACGTGGCCGGAATACATGTAACCGGCATGAGGCGCAACGCAGCCGAGAGCGGGAACAGGGCTGCGGTCGGAGCGGAGATATGACTGGACATCCGACTCGAGCACATCGCGGTTTCTGGGATAGAAACGTCCGGCAACTGCCGCGTGCCGAAGCGTCGCGCTCATGGTTTTCCCGAGCCTCCTAACGCTGCTTCGTCTGCGCCGTTGGACGACAATGCGCGGAACAGCGCTGCGCTGGTTTCGAGCGAAAGAACCTCGGCGCGTACCGTCGGTTTGACCTGAGCTTCCTGCAGGGCGGCGCGCAAGGTCTCCGTTTCATAATACGACTTTAAGTTGTTCCAAAGTGTTTTGCGTTTTTGTCCGAAGGAGCGGCGAAGGAAGTTAACGAACGCTCCTTCGGGCACGTGCAGCGCCTCTACCCGCGGCGTCATGGTGAGACGCACCACCGTCGATTCCACCTTGGGCGGAGGTGAAAACGCGCCAGGCGGCAGTGTGATCAGCTTTTCGATTGACGCGTAGAGCTGAGCGGTCGCGGAAAGCAGGCCATACTCCCGGCCTCCCGGCTGGGCTGCCAATCGGTCGGCGACTTCTTTCTGAACCATGAGAACCATCAGGTCGAAATACTTGCGGTATTCAAACAGCCGCAGCAGCAAATCGGAGGTGATGTAGTAAGGAAGGTTGCCCACCACGTGAGCCGGATCGGGAACAAGTTCCATGCCGGGACGAGTGCTTCCGGGCTTGGGACCGAAGAGGCTGTCGAGGTCGACGGTGAGAATATCGGCTTCCAGAATCTCAACGTTGGGAAATGCGGCAAATTTCATGCGCAGTTGCGCCGACAGAACGCGGTCTAGTTCAACCGCAATGAGACGGCGCGCCCGCCGCGCCAGCAGCGAAGTGAGAGCACCGCGGCCGGGGCCGATCTCAAGAACCGTGCTCTCAGACAGATCGCCCAGTGCGTCAATGATGGTGGTAGCAGCGGAAGCGCTCACCAGAAAATGCTGCCCCATTTTGGGCTTGCGGCCAGTGCGAGCATGGGAGGCAGAGACCTTTGGCACATTGCCCTCTTTCTTCCCAGCAGTTTAGACTTTAGGCGTCATCCCGCCGCCCTTGTGACGCAGGAAGGTTGTGCTCGGGGCACGTTCCTGCCCGGGAATATTCCTATGATAGCCTGCGGCGGCAGAATTAGGCTCGCATCTGCTGGAGGGTTGGCCTCATGCATATCGCTTTCGCTGCTTCCGAGTGTGTCCCTTACTCCAAGACCGGCGGGTTGGCGGATGTTGTGGGGGCTTTGCCCAAAGCTCTGGCAGCACTCGGACACCAGGTGAGTGTTTATGTTCCCCGGTACCGGCAAACCAAGCTGACGGACGCGGGGACTGTGGTACGCAGCCTCACCATTCCTTTTGACGACCGCTACCGTTTCTGCTCCGTACTCACTGCGGGCAACCACACCGGGGTCCGTTTTTTCTTTATCGACTACCCGCCGTATTTTGACCGGGACGCTCTTTACGGCACGCCTGCAGGCGATTACGCCGACAACGCCGAGCGCTTCGCGTTGTTCTCCCGTGCGGTTTTGGAGGCGTCAAAGATTCTCGGCGTACCCCATGTCTTTCATTGCCACGACTGGCAATCGGCACTGATTCCGGTCCTGTTGCGCACCCAGTATGCGGAGGACCCCGCATTTCGCGACGTGGCAACCCTGTTTACCATCCACAACATTGGATACCAGGGCTTGTTTCCTCCGGACACGCTGCCGTTGCTGACCTTGCCATGGGACTTGTTCACGATTTCCAAGATGGAATTCTTCGGGCAGGTGAATTTCCTGAAAGGCGCGCTGGTGTATTCCGATTTCGTCAATACGGTCAGCCGAAAGTACAGCCAGGAAATTCAGACCTCGGAATTCGGTTTTGGGCTGGAAGGAGTACTTCGCAACCGCGCTGCCACCGTAACCGGCATTCTCAACGGCGTCGATTACGAAGAATGGAGCCCGGAAAAAGACCGATTCATTGCCGCTCCTTATTCGCCCCAGGACTTGTCGGGAAAAATGAAGTGCAAGCAAGACCTGTTGGCCGCGTTCGGCGTTGCCAATGGCGATTTGCGATTGCCGGTGATTGGGATTGTCTCCCGCTTTGCGGCACAGAAAGGCTTCGACCTGATTTCGCAGGTGATGGATCGTCTGGCACGGGAAGAAATGATCGTGGTAGCTCTGGGTGCAGGGGACAAGCCGTATGAGGATATGTTCCGGCGCCTGAGCAAGCAATTTCCGCAAAAGATTGCCGTAAAGGTGGTTTACGACAACGCCATCGCGCACAAGATCGAAGCCGGCAGCGACATGTTCCTGATGCCCTCCCGATACGAGCCCTGCGGCTTGAACCAGATCTACAGTTTGAGATACGGAACGGTGCCAATCGTTCGCGCAACTGGAGGCTTGGATGACACCATCGAGCCTTGGGATCAGCGCACGGGGAAGGGTACGGGTTTTAAGTTCACGGATTACAGCGGGGAAGAACTGCTGCTCACCATCAAGAAAGCGCTGCAAACTTTCCGCGACCAGAGTTCCTGGCAAGTCCTGATGCGCAACGGCATGGCCAAGGACTTCTCCTGGAACGCGTCGGCGAAAGAATACAGCCGCGTCTACGAGCGTGCCCGGCAGACGCGCGCGGCGGCGCACGTGGCTCCTCCTCCCGTAATGCAATTAGCGTAAGGGACCTCGGCTTTCGACCGCTGCTACAATCCAGAGGCGCGCCGTGTCCCATGTCCGCAGCCTCCAGAACGATCTTCCACGTCGACATGGACGCCTTTTTTGTCTCCGTGGAGGAGTTGTTCGACCCATCTTTGAAAGGCAAGGCAGTAGTGGTAGGCGGTCAGAAGAATGAAAGAGGAGTAGTTTCAGCGGCCTCCTACGAAGCCCGCAAGTTCGGCGTGCACTCTGCTATGCCCTTGCGGACGGCGGCGAAATTGTGTCCACACGCCATCTTCGTAAATGGTCACCCTGATCGCTACGGCGAGTATTCGGAAAAAGTCTATGCCGTGTTGTGTTCGTTTTCTCCCCAGGTGGAAATGGCCTCAATCGACGAAGCCTACCTTGATATGTCCGGGACTGAGCGCCTGCACGGGCCGCCGCTGCGCGCGGCACACAGCCTGCACCAAAAGATGAAAGCCGAATCGCAGCTGAACTGCTCGATTGGCATCGGCGCCTCCCGGCTGATAGCCAAGATCTGCTCGGCCAAAGCCAAGCCGAACGGTGTGCTGTGGGCGCTTCCTGGCGACGAAGCAAAGTTTCTAGCTCCCCTCGATGTGCGCGACATTCCGGGCGTGGGCAAGGTCACCGAACAAAAGCTGCACGCCTTAGGAATCGAACATGTCGGCGACCTCGGAAAATTCGATGACGCTTTTCTGGAAGAGCATTTCGGCAAATGGGGGTTGGCGCTGGCAGGGAAAGCACGGGGAGAAGACGCGGGCGGCTGGTTCGATACGGAAGTGGGCACCGATACCGATCCTAAGTCCATCAGCCACGAACACACCTACAACGAAGACACGTCCGATGCCGCGCAGTTGGAATCAACCCTGATGCGGTTGTCAGAAATGGTGGGTCGTCGCTTGCGCGATAATGGTTTTTATGCGCGCACAGTCCAGCTCAAGCTTCGCTACAAAAACTTCACCACGATTACCCGTGCCCATACCCTCGACCTCCCCACACAACTGGACACAGAAATTTTCGCGCAGGTGCGCACACTGTTTCGCCGGAACTGGACGCCGGGAGAGCAAGTACGGCTGCTCGGAGTGCACACATCGTCGTTTACCGAAGGACCGGCACAAGGGGATCTTCTAGAGAGCAACCGGCGCGAGCGCTGGCAGAAAGCGTTGTCGGCGGCGGACCGCTTGCGCGACAAGTTCGGCGAATCAAGTGTTTCGCTGGCCAGCGGCTTGCGAGGAAGTTTCCGCGAGCGTACCCACGAGAATCCCGCCAGCCTTCCCGGCAAGGGAAATCCGCGCAAGCGCGCATAACAAGAATCAACTGTGCTGTTATGCTGTGGCTCTAGCCGCACGATTGACCCTCCAACAATCGCGAACTAAGATGTGCGAGTTTCCCGGAGGAGCTCTTCATGCGTAAGCCACTCGCCCTACTAGTCCTGTGTTTTCTCGCAGTATTTCTGATCTTTCCTTTGAGTTCGACTGCCCAGACAAATCCACGCCGCTTACTGTGGCGGCCTTCTGTAAGTAAGACGCAAATTGTGTTCAGCTTTGCCGATGATCTCTGGCTCGTCGATCGCAAAGGCGGAGAGGCGCGCAGGCTGACCTCCGCCGTCGGCGTCGAAACCAACCCCTTCTTTTCTCCTGACGGAACGATGATCGCCTTCACCGGAGAGTATGACGGCAACCGTGACGTGTTTGTGATTCCGGCATCCGGGGGCGAGCCTCGGCGTTTGACCTACCATCCGGCGGATGACAACGTGGTGGGCTGGACGCCCGACGGCAAGAACATTCTTCTTGTCTCAACGCGCAACAGTTACTACCACTATGCCGACCAGCTCTATATGGTGCCCGTGGAGGGCGGATTTCCCAAACAAGTTCCGCTTCCCATCGCCGAAAGATCCTCGTTTTCTCCGGATGGTACCCATGTCGCATACGTGCCGCACCCCCAGTGGCAAGCGGCCTGGAAGCGATATCACGGCGGGCAAACCACTCCCATTTGGATTGCCGATCTGAAAGACTCCAGCATCCAGAAGATTCCGCGGGACAACTCCAACGATTCGAATCCCATGTGGATCGGCGACAAGGTTTATTTCCTTTCCAACCGCAACGGCCCTGTCAGCCTCTTCACCTATGACACCAATACCAAGCAAGTCTCCGAGGTCCTACACAGCGATGGATTTGATTTCAAATCAGCTTGCGCCGGTCCAGATGCGATCGTGATCGAGCAGTTCGGAGCAATCAAGCTGTATGACCGGGCGACTGGCCAGACTACCCCAGTGAACATTCAGGTCACTGGGGATTTCGTCGCCCCGCGTCCCCACTTCGCAAAAGTCGAGGCGGGACGCATTCAGCACTTTGGTTTGTCGCCGACAGGGGCGCGCGCGGTGATGGAAGCTTGGGGAGAGATCTTCACGATTCCCACCGACAAAGGAGACATCCGCAACATCACGCGCTCGCCGGCTGTCGCGGATCGCGACCCGGCATGGTCGCCGGATGGCAAGTCAATCGCCTATTTTTCCGATGAGCCGGGAGAGTATGAGCTGCAGATTCGCGGTCAGAACGGCTTGGGCGAGGTTCGCCATATTAGTCTGGGGAAGCCGCCGTCGTTCTTCTATGCGCCGCTGTGGTCCCCAGATAGCAAGAAGATCGTCTACTCCGACAAGCGCTTGAATCTCTGGTATGTGGAAGTGGACAAGGGCGTGCCGAAGCTCATTGACACCGATTACTTTGAAGGCGCCCAGTTCACGCCGGCTTGGGCGCCGGACAACAACTGGATCGCATACGTCAAGCAGCTTCCCAGTCATCAGCATGCAATTTTTGTGTATTCACTGGAGCAGGGCAAAGCGTATCAGCTCACCGACGGGATGAGTGACGCGCTCTTCCCGAACTTCGACAAAAACGGGAAATATCTCTATTTCACGGTTTCCACGGACCTTGGTCTCGCCTCGGTTGGCTTCGACATGTCCAGTGATGCGCGCCCAGTTACCAGAAGTGTCTACGTTGCGGTGCTCAGCAAGGATCTGCCTTCCGCCCTGGCGCCGGAAAGCGACGAAGAAAAACCTAAGGACGAGAAGAAACCGGAAGACAAAGGCAAGGACAAAGACAAAGAAAAAGGAAAAGACACGAATAAAGACAAAGACCAGAGCAGCGACAAGGCAAAGGGAAGCGATCAGTCCGGAAAGGATGAAGGCAAAGACAAAAAAGAAGAACCGGTCGTGGTCAAGATCGATTTTGAAAACATGAGCCAGAGGATTTTGGCGCTGCCCATTCCGGCCAAGAACTACGTCAATGTGGTGCCGGGAAAGACGGGTATCCTGTTCCTTTCCGAAGCTCCGCAAATCATCACCGAAGACGACCAGCCTAATCTCAAGCAGACCATCCAGAAGTTTGACCTCGGCAAACGCAAGGTCGACAAGTTTCTGGATGAGGTGAATGACTACACCGTTTCCTTCGACGGAAGCAAGATCCTCTACCGGAAGGCGGAGCAGTGGGCTACGGCGGGCACGGACGATCCGCCCAGCGGCGAGCCCAAACCTGGTTTTGGGCCGCTCAAATTGGATGGCATGCAAGTGTATGTCGATCCACCAGCCATGTGGAAACAGATCTACGACGAGACCTGGCGCATCGAGCGAGATTTCTTCTACGATCCGCACCTGCACGGTTTGGACGTAAACAAGGTGAAGGCCAAGTACGCACCTTATCTCGACGGCATCGTTTCCCGCAGGGAGCTAACCTATCTCTTCGAGGAGGCCTTAGGAGAGATAACAGTTGGCCACATGTTCGTTGGTGGCGGCGAACGCCCTGAGCCCAAGAAAGTGAAGGGCGGACTTCTGGGCGCGGATTATAGCCAAGAGAACGGCCGCTATCGCGTGGCCAAGGTGTACAACGGCGAGAACTGGAATCCTGGATTACAGGCGCCACTCACCCAACCCGGAGTCAACGTGAAGACGGGTGAGTACATCCTGTCGGTCAATGGCCGGGAATTGCATGCATCCGACAACATCTACAGCTTTTTCCAGGAGACGGCCGGAAAGCAGGTTGTACTGAAGGTCGGACCGAACCCGGACGGCAAGGATGCGCGCGAGGTCACGGTTGTTCCGGTGGACAGCGAAGAGAATTTGCGGCGCTACGACTGGATTGAAAGCAATCGCCGCAAAGTGGATCAGATGACGGGCGGCCGCGTGGCATACGTCTATCTGCCCAACACAGCCGGCGCGGGCTACAGCAATTTCAACCGCTATTTCTTTGCACAAGTGGGGAAAGAAGCCGTCATCATCGACGAGCGCTTCAACGAAGGCGGCCAGCTAGCCGACTACATCGTGGATTATCTGCGCCGGCCGCTTATGAGCAAAGTGGTAACACGGGAGGGAGCCGACTGGTCGAGCCCTTCCGAAGCCATCTACGGGCCGAAGGTGATGATCATCAACGAAATGGCGGGCTCCGGCGGAGACGCATTGCCATGGTACTTCCGCAAAGCGGGCATTGGTCCACTGGTGGGCAAGCAAACCTGGGGCGGGTTGGTTGGTATTGGCGGCTATCCCGAACTGATCGACGGGGGAGGAGTCACTGCGCCCCGGTTTGCGCTGTATGGCCTGAAAGGTGAGTGGGAGGTAGAAAACCACGGCATCGCGCCTGACTACGACGCGGACCTCGACCCTGCCGCCGTGCGCCAGGGCCACGATCCGCAGTTGGAGAAGGCCGTCGAAGTCGTGCTGCAGTTGCTGAAGGAACATCCGTTGCCGCAGTACTCACGGCCGGCGTATCCGAACTACCACGAACACGACGACCTGGGAGCAAAATAGGCAGCATGGTTTCGCAGCGGACGTCTCTCTCGGCGCTTGTGGCCCTGCTTATTGGCTTGCCGTTTGGCTGGATTTTGGCAATGGCGCTGACGCCGGCACTTTGGCGGCTGGAGCCGATTCTTCATATGGAACTCGCCGGGCATTCCGGCCCTTCGGACTGGGTGTTCTACGTAGTGTGGGCAGTTGTGATTCCTACGTGGTATGCGTTGGTCAGGTTTGTCCTGTTTCGCGGACGGACAAATACGTCGTGACAGCGAACGGCGGCGTAGCCGAAAAACGAACCTGGATTAAGAACGAAAGCCGGAACCCGGAATTGCTTCCGGTCCCGGCTTCGTTTTTACCTCAACTTGACGGCTGAGTCCTAGTTCGACGGAGTTGAATCGGCGGGTGCAGGCGTGCGGGCTGCAGCGCTGGTCGGTCCTGCCGCCGAGCTGTCACTGTTGATGCGGGTAAGCCTCGGGAAGAACGGAGTGACCTCCAGAGGCATTTTGTCGCGGGCGGAAGTCATGGCCACGGGCGCAGTTTTGATCAGATCCACTCTGTCGTTCCAGGCATTCAGCTTGACACGCCCGCCCAAGGGCAGAGCTGCGATCTGGTCAACCTTAGCTGTATCCAGTGCCGGAGCAGCGTTCATCACCTCGGTCAGCCGAGCCACCCCACCGGCTTTATCTACGAAGCTATTGCCCAGGTGGGCGGCGAGCAGCGCGGAAAGCTGCGGACCACGTAAAGCCACCTCACGGAGGAAGAGGCCTGCCGTGTCCAGCTTCTGGGCGTAGGGCGAGTTCTTCAGCAGCTCTACGGCTTTCTTATCCGCGGCGACTTCTTCTTCGGGAATGTGACGGAACCCCAAGCTCCTATAAGTGGTCTCATCCGAGAAGAGCATGCGGTCGTTGAACGCGTACTTGCTGCCCAAATTGTGCCCGAGCACGATGTGCGCCAATTCGTGCGACAGCACCATGGCTAGGCTGCCTTCGTCGGGCAGCACGTCAATCAAGCCACGGCTGACGACGATGGTATTCCCCACGCTGAAAGTCTCGAGGGGCGAAGTCAGCATCACGCGCGTGCGAACCGGGCGGGGCAGGTCGACGCTATTGGTGACTTGCAGGTTGTTGACGACAGTCTGGAGAACCTTGTCGACGTCGCCTTCGGGGGCGAGCAAGCCGGCATCCTGTAACCTCTCCACAACGTTGTCTTCGGCCTGCTGCTGCCATTCACGCTGCGCCTGTAGCGGAGAGGCGTCCTGTGCCGCAACGCTTTGGTCGTTGACAGTGGCATCGACCTTCACCTGGGTCAGTTCGTCTTCCTTGCCGCCCTTCTTCAGGTCGTAGCCCCAGATGCGCGTCTGCGCTTTGAAGGCCATCTTGTCCTTGGCGCCGTAGCTGAAGTCGCCTTCTTCGCTGTAGATGTAGGCTGGCAGCCAGTAACCCGGAATCAGGTTCAAGCGCCAGCTGTCCATGTGGAAGAAGTAGGCGTTCTTCGGACGTGGAGCGTAGGTTCCATTCAGGCGGACAACGTTGTAATCCTGATCCTCGACCCAGATGCGGCCCAGGAAGCGGCCCTTGCCAGCGTCCTTTTTGGGAGTCACATCGAACACGATGCAGCGCACATCGCCGAGAAATTCGCGGCGTGCATAGCGGAATTCATAGTGCGCCCGATCAAAATCGTCGCGGTCGGCAAACAGCATCCAGGAGAAGCCCATAGGCTGGTACTCGAAGCGATACAGGCGCGTAAAGCCCCCCAGTAGGCGATTCTGAAAGCTGGCGTCCTTGCTGAGATAGTCCCGGCGATCCACGCCTTCCGAGAGGTCCAAACGGCCCAAGAAGTAGTGATCTTCCGAAGGCACAGGCCCCAACTGCGGGTCGTTCTTCAAGTTCTGCAGGTACGTTTCCACCAACGGGGTCCGGTTTTTCAGGAACGTCAGCAGGGCGTGCTCGCGCTCTATGGTGCGATCCACGACCTGATCCATCGTGGTGGGCGCCGCAGCGTGCGTTTGTGCTTCAGCTGTCGTTTGGGCGGCTGCCGCAGGTTGAGCAGACGACTGCGTGTTCTGTGCTGCGGCACACAACGCCACCAGCACTAGAACCCCGATCATCCATTTGCAAGTACGCATGACTCTGATCCTCGCTTTCAATACGCCAACTGGAAAACGACATGCACGATGGCGGTTGAATCTACGGGTACACCACTACGCAGTGCAGGTTTAAACCGTATTTGGCTGGCAGCCTTGACGGCGGCCTCATCCAGGCCGTGACCCAAGCCACGAGCCACACTGTTCACGTGCAGCTGTCCGTTTGCGCCGAACATAACTTCAAGTAAAACTTCACCTTCAAGCTTCAACCGACGAGCTTCTTCGGTGTAAACCGGATTTGGCTTGAAGATAATTTCCACTGGAGTCGTAGCCGGTCCGGTCTCTGCCATGCGCTGCGGCTTGACGGCTTGCGCCACCTCCTGGGTACCAAATCCCCCGGTCTGCACCCCGGAGCCGCGACCGTTGCTGCGGCCATCTCCCTGTCCGGGTTGCGCAATGCCATTACCGAAACCGGCACTGGCGACCGTCCCTTTAATGCCTTTGGCCCCGCCGGTTCCGTTCCCGTAGCCGGGCCCCTGCGGGAGCTCAAACGACCCCAGGCTGGCCACGGTCAAGTGGGCGTTGGGCTTGCCTTCTCCCTTCACGCCGTTGGGATCTCCGAATCCGCCGGTCTGTACTTTCTGAATTGGTGCATTAACCGTAGGCGTGGCAGAACTGCCAAAGGAGCCGGTATAGATGACTCTTGCCGGACGCGCTCCCCCTGCAGCCAGCGCCACAGGCTCAAATGTGTTGACGACAACCCTGGGTGGCTCCACTTCCTGCTTCTTGATCTGCTCGCGAAACTCTTTCGGCACGATCAAGCGCGGCTTCTCAAAAACCGGAGCGGGCGGCAGAAGTTTGGCTTCAAGCACCTTCTTGGGAGTCTTCTTAACCTTGATTTCCTTGGGCTCGAGGTCCGGTCTGGCAATAAGTTCCGTGACCGCAAAGCTGCGCCGAAGCTGCAGGCGCTCCGGCCAAATCAGGCTCGCGAACAGCAAGAAGATGATGAAAAGAATTTCGAGACCGTAACTGGTCGCCAGGGTGCGCCAGTCCATCTTGCGCTCTGGTAGCAGACCCAACTGAAAATTGCGTGGCGTTGCCATTTACACACTCCGATTAGAGCCCGGGCCTGGGGGAATTGCACGGGTGGAGCTTCTAAGTTAAGGGAGATAGTTCGAGGGGTAAATGTGCCTGTTGCGCGTGTACTTTGGTAATTGCTGTGTGTCCGAAAAGGAATCTTGCCGGGGAACGACAAAAGCGCTAAGCAAGCCGGTCTGAAGAGTGTCGCAAGCGGGCAAAACCATAGAAAACGGGTATGCCAACCAGAATCACCAAGGTGCCAAGCAGTGAATTCTCAACGTTGTCGGCAAATGTGTAGTAAAGAAGCACGGCAGACGCCAAAACAAACAGCAAAGGCACCACAGGATAGCCGCGAATTCGGTAGGGTCTGAGGGCATCCGGTTCGCGCCTGCGAAACACGAACACCGTGCTGCCCGCAATCATGTAAAAGAGCCATTCGGCAAAGATGGCTAGGGAGAACAATTGACGGAAGCTTCCACCCAACAAAAGCAGCGCAGCCGACAGGATCGCCTGGACCACCAGAGCCATCGATGGCGTGTGAAATCTCGGGTGCACTTCGGCCAGAGCCTTGAAGAAGTACCCGTCGCGGGCCACCGCGTAAGGCACCCGGGCTCCGCTCATGATTGTGCCGTTGAGTGTAACCAGCATGGAAATCGCCATGCCGGCCGAAACTAAACTGGCGCCGCTGCGCCCGAGCACGAGCCGAACGGCGTCCGAGGCGGGGCGTCCCGACATGACAATTGCAGAGGGCGGCAACACATATTGCACAGCCGCATACATGAGGATGTACAGCACGCCAACACTCGCAATTCCTGCAATCAGTGCTACTGGGATGTTCCGCTCCGGGTGGCGAATCTCGCCGGAAACCATGTTCAGATCGTTCCATCCATCGTAGGCCCAGAGCGCAGCCACGAGCGCGGCCATGAAACCCGCTATTCCCCCCTTGGCTGTTTCAAGTGTCCCCGTGAAGTTTGCCCACGAGCCTCCCCGGTAGCTGAAACCGACCAGAACAATTCCCAGAATGATGGCAACCTTCAATATGGTGAAAACCAACTGAAACTCGCCAGCCTTCTTCACCCCGATGTAGTTCACGCCAGAAATAAGCACGGCGGCAGCAATGGCAACAGCTTGCCCCCAGGTAAAGGGAGAGAGTGCAATGCGGGCCGACAAAAATGTGAGCGCCGGGAACAAACTCAAAATCCGAACCAAGCCGACGGCGACAGAGGCGACCGATGCCGGCTTGGCAATCACGAACCAGGTCCAGGCATAGAGAAAGCCGGCGAGCGGACCGTAGGCGTCGCGGATGTACACATACTCGCCGCCAGCCTGTGGCTTCATAGCGCCGAGCTCGGCGTAGGTGAGAGCCCCGAACAGAGAGAGTAGTCCGCCAACAATCCAAACGAGAAGGACCAGCCTGGCAGTCCCCCCGGCCTGCATCATTTCTGTGGGAACAAGAAAGATGCCGCTGCCAATGACCGTGCCAACAACAATTGAGATCGCATGACTCGCGCCAAGATCTCGCGCGAGCTTGGCCCCGGTCTGGTTTCCTTGGTGCTTTGGCATGCGGAGGTTGAGTATACGCGACCAGTTGCCGGGAACCGACGGTTTCGGTTCCATCGCAGGGAACAGGGGAGAGTGACTCGCAGAAATGGAGAGAGAACATATTACGCTTAGGTCTTCTCAGCGCCCTTTGCGCTTTCTTCGCGTACTTTGCGGTAAAGGGCCTTACCGCGAAGAGCGCGAAGGCCTCGCAAAGGACGCAAGGGTTTACCCGCATTTCGCGACGTTAAGAGCTTTCCACTGGAGGTTCCCGGTAGTTATTGACCATTCGCTTGATACCGTCTTTCAACAGGACAACATGGAAGTTGATCAATAGTCCGACAGGGATATTGAGCAGGCGAAGATGTGATAGGAGCTGCGCTTCATCAACAGGGTGAATCGAGTCTTTGCACTTCAGTTCAACAACGACCCTTGATTCCACCACGAGATCCGCTCGGAAACCACAATCGAGTCTGACAGACTCGTAGACCAATGGCAGGGGCTTCTGCCGTTCTGTGCGAAGCCCAAGCCTACTCGGTTCGTAGGCCACGCACGCTTCGTATGCCGATTCAAGAAGTCCCGGGCCCAGGCGACGATGGACAGTGATGGCCGCTCCAATGATCTCGGGGGTGAGGTCGGAATTCCGCAAGGTCGATTTCGAGGATCGCAAGCTGTGCGACAAACAAGCAAGGTCGGACGTCACGTCGAGAAGCTGTGCAAGGGCGATCATATCCTTACCGCAAAGAGCGCAAAGAGTTCGCAAAGGTCACGAAGGAAGCAAGTCAGCCAGTTTCTAACAAGTTCTTCTTCGTGTGCTTTGCGCATTCTCCGCGTACTTTGCGGTTAAAAAACCTAAGCACAAAGACCGCGAAGGATTTACTGAGGCTGCAGAGAGTGATTTCCTCTCTGTGTCCCCTGCGATTAGAGATTCTCTTGGGGTCTGGTAATACCGAGAAGAAATCCAACCGAGAAGGTGACGACCGTTCCGATCATCACCCACCATGTCCAGGGCACGGACGTTCCCAGCCAGAGATACAGTTCCACGGCAAAGCCACAAAGCATGCCGGCCATCGCTCCAGTCTGGCTGGCGCGACGAGTCAGCACCCCGAGCAGGAATACGCCCAGCAATGCCCCATAAGCCACCGAGACGATCTGCAGTCCAACTTCTATTACCCTGCCGACTTTGTGCAGAGACAGCACGGCCAGGGCGAACAACGCCACGGCCCAGCACAGAGTGAAGATCCGCGAAAGCTGCACCTTCCGCCGCTCCTCAAGTTGGGGATGGTGGCGCAGATAGAAATCCATTACCGAACTGGAAGAAAGGGAATTCAGCGCGGCGCTCAAGTTCGACATCGCCGCCGCCAGAATGGCGGCGATCAGCAGACCAGAAATGCCATGTGGCATGTGGGCAACGATGAACGACGGGTAAATGCGGTCGGCCTTCCCGAAGCTCGACGATGGCAGGCGGTAGAACGCGAACAACATCACGCCGACCAGTAGGAACAAAGCAAATTGGAAGAAAATCGCCACACCGCTGAGAAGCAGAGCGGTGACAGACTGGCGTTGACTACGAGCCGCCAGCAGCCGCTGCACAAACAACTGCTCTGTCCCATGACTGGCTGTATTGAAGAATGCGCCGCCGACAAGTCCTGCCCAAAACGAATATGGCCGCCAGAAATCAAGTGTGAAGTCGAAGACTTGCAACTTCCCGCTATCTGCGGCAAAAGTGTGAATGGCGGTCCAGCTTCCGGGGATGAGGTGGGAGATGGTAAACACGCCGACCAGCGTTCCGCCGACGTAAATCACAGTCTGCACCACGTCGGTCCAGATCACGGCCGCGAGTCCACCTTCAAAGGTATAGATCAGCGTCAACGCTGTGATGATAGCGATCGATGCGATCTCACCCGTCCCGAGCGCAATTGCCACCACGATAGACACCGCATAGACGCGCACGCCCTCGGCAGCAGCGCGGGTGACCAGAAACAGTCCGGCGGTGAGGGAACGCAGCTTCGGCCCGAATCGACGCTCAATGAGCTCGTAGGCGGTGAAGAGATCACCCCGGAAGTAGTGCGGCAATAGGACAAAGCTGATGATGATGCGGCCAACCACGTAGCCCATCACCACCTGAAGAAAGGTTAGATTGCCGTCATAGGCGAGGCCGGGAATGCTGATGATGGTGAGTGTGCTGGTTTCGGCGGCCACGATGGATAGAGAGATCGCCCACCAGGGAATGCTCCGATCCGCGAGGAAATAGTCGCGCAGGGAGCGCTGGCGCTTGCGGAAATGCAATCCAAAGAGAGTGATGCCAGCCAGATAGAGAGCGATGATAGCGAGATCGAGGCGGTCGAGACCCATGTGTGCGGAGGGTGCTGACATCCCCCGCGTCATTATGGCGGAAACCGGGCGCTCAAGGGCGGCACGGCATCCGTGAAGTCACTCCCCTGTGGTAGAACTAGCG
>Ga0335070_10001898_pt1 | contig 24277 bp, 24 predicted proteins | sample Lox_Sample_13_FD_206722 | JGI IMG/M metagenome (GOLD analysis project Ga0335070, IMG submission 206722) | Soil microbial communities from Loxahatchee National Wildlife Refuge, Florida, United States - Lox_Sample_1.3 | ecosystem: Environmental > Terrestrial > Soil > Wetlands | place: USA...
TCTTCCGGATCGCCTGCAGCCACGGATCGAGCCGCGCGATCGAGCTCTTCCCGATCGCATTCGTGGCCGCCCGCAGCGTGAGCCCGATGTGCGAGACCAGCCCCAGCTCGAGCGGGCGGTTCCGTCCGAGCTCGGCCGGGTCGCAGTCGACCATGACCACGCGGACGTTCTCGGCGAACGACGGCGGCCGCCCGTAGCCCAGCCGGAAGTCGAGCGGCGTGCCCAGGACCAGCACGAAGTCGGCCTGGCTGAGCGCGAAGCCCCGCGCCTGCGCAAAGGCGAGCGGATGGTTGCTCGGCAGGCAGCCGCGCCCCGCGCCGTTCATGAAGACGGGCACGCCGGAGGCCTGCGCGAACGCGGCGAGATCGGCCGCCGCGTCGTCCCAGTACACGCCGCTGCCCGCCATGACCAGGGGCCGCTCGGAGGCGGCGAGCAGCCCGGCGAGCGTCTCGACGGAGTCGGCATCCGGCGCGCCCCCCGCCCGGTGCACGTAGCGCGTGGGAATGGGGGCGAAGCGATCCTCGATGGAGCTCATGAGCAGGTCGACGGGAATCTCCACGAAGACGGGCCCCGGCCGGCCCGTGAGCGCCGTGCGGATGGCCGTGGTGAGCACTTCGGGAATCTGCCGCGTCTCGGACACCGTCCACGCGCCCTTGGTGATGGGCCGGAGCAGGTCGACCTGCTCCACTTCCTGGAGCGAGCCCAGGCCGCGCAGTCCCATGGGCGCCGCGCCGCCGATCAGGAGCAGCGGGCTCCGCGCCGAGTAGGCGTTGGCCACGCCGGTCACCGCGTCGGTCACGCCCGGTCCCGCCGTCACCGCTGCCACGCCCACGTTCCGCGTGAGGCGCGCGTAGGCATCGGCCGCGTGCGCGGCGGCCTGCTCGTGCCGCACGTCGATCACCTCGACGCCTTCGGTGATGCAGCCGTCGTAGATGGGCAGGATGTGGCCGCCGCACAGCGTGAAGATGTGGCCCACGCCGGCCTGGCGAAGCGTCCGCGCTACGAGATGCCCACCGCTCAGATCGGCCATGGTCGGTGTCTCCTCACAAACTTTTGGGGCCCAGGCGGATGGAGTCGGTAGAAGCGGAAGAGGTTGTGGGCGATGGGAAGCACTTCGACGTCAAGGAACCCCGCCTCGAGCGCATAGGCTCGGAGCGTGGCGGGACGCATCACCGTACCGGTTCCGGCGGAAGGCTGCTCCGCCAGCCCCGCCGGCAGGCAGCTCAGCACGCTGAAGCCATACATCATGCGCTCGATGGTATCCCCGGGAGCCTGGAACGTCTCGGCCACCCGCTCGTCCATCACGAGCACGGCGCCGCCGGGGGCCAGCATCGCCCTCGCCTTGCGCAGCACCTCGACCGGGCGGGACATGTCATGCAGCGCCTCGAAGATCGCCACGAGATCGTACCGTCCGGCCAGCGCCGGATCGCCGGCGTCGACAGCAGCCACGCGCACGCGGTGGGCCAGCCCGGCCTCGGCGACATTGGCGCGGGCCATCGCCACGGACGCGTCGTCCAGGTCGAAGGCGTCCACCTGCACCTTCGGGTACGCGCGCGCGATGCCGATGCTCGACCACGCAGCCCCGCAGGCCACATCGGCTACACGCGCCGGCGGATCGGCGCAGAGCCGTGCGTGGATGTCGCCGATGGCAGGCAGCCACTCGGTCCCCAGGAGCGTGAGGAACGCGGGGCGATTCTGGCCGGCTTGACCCTCACGCGCGTCCACCCCGTAGGCGCTCCATGCCACGCCTTCGCCCGTGCGGAAAGCCTGGAGCAGCGCCGGCAGGGGGCCGGTGAGGCCGACCACGAGCTGCACGACCGGAGCGAGCCAGCTCAAGCTGTCGGAATCGAGCAGCACCTCGGCGTGCTCGGCCGGCAGGGCGTAGCACCGGGCCTCGGAATCGGCCGCCGCATCCGCCTCGAGGATGCCCGCCATCGCCTGCTGCTCGAGCCACTCGCGCGCATAGCGCCGATCGATGCCGGCCGCGCCGGCCAGTCCGGCAGGGGTGCACGGCCCGCGCTCGTGGAGCGCGCGGTAGAGGCCGAGCCGGGCCCCCAGGTAGACGCAGCACGTCTCCATGGTGCTCAGCGCGGATTCGAGCAGTCGTCCGGCGAAGGCCTCTCGCCGCGCGGGCATGTTCAGGCCGCTCATGGCGTGACTCACCCGGCCCGAAACGGCCGGTACACGACCTCGAGCTTGAGACGGTCTGGACCCTCGAAGAACACGGCGTAGTACCCCGGCACGTATTCCGGAAACTCGCGCGGCGTGGCGTAGAGCGGGGCAATGCTTCGGGGGACCATGAATTGCTCCCGGAACCGGTCCACGTCCTCGCGCCGGTCCACGAGAAAGGCGAGATGGTTCAGGCCCGCGCCCTTGCGATGGAAGCCGCGCCCGGCGAAGCGCGCGTCGGCCCCGAAGAGCCAGAGGGTCACGCCACCGTCGGAGAACGCGACCACGTTACCCTCGTCGACGATGGACCGCCACCCGAGATAGCCGAGGAGGTCGCGATAGAACGGCAGCGCGACCCCGGCCGAGCTCACGTTGACCTGCAGGTGATACAGCTTCGACGGCATGCCTACCAGAACTTCTCCCACCGGACGCTCTTGCGGTCCATGCCCTTCTTCACGAGCACGTCGCGGACCGCGTTGACCGCCTCGCCGCCCCCGCACACGTACACGACGAGCCTGTCCACGCTGTGGACGAGCCGATCGACCGCGGCCGCGACCTCGCCGGTCTCGCCGCGCCAGGCCCCGGGCGCCTCCCGCACCGCCGGCACGTACGTGAAGCCGGGGTACCGCCGGGCGAGGCTGCGGAACTCCGCATCGTAGAGCAGCCAGGAGGGATCGCGCGCCCAGTAGATCAGGATCGTGGGCCGACCGTAGCCGGTCTCGTAGAGCTCGGCCAGGATGGAGCGCACGGGCACGATGCCGATCTCCTCGGCGACGAAGACGGCACGCCGCGGGTCGGCGCGGTTGAAGACGAATCCGCCCGTCGGCCCCTTGAACTGCACGGGGTCGCCGACCTTGAGCGCGCGGAGCCACTCGGACCCGATCCCGCCGGGCGCGACATCCACGGACAGGGTGATCGTCCGCCTGCGCGTCGGCGTCGAGAGCATGCTCCACGCCCGGACGACCTTGGGGCCGAACGGCACGGAGATCCACTGCCCCGCGTCGAAGTCGAGCTCGGGCGGATCGATCATGCGCAGGTCGACCTCGATGACCTCCGGGCGGGGCCAGCGGATGGCGGCCACCTCCGCCCGGCACTCTCGCGGCTTCGAGGCCAACTAGAGAACTCGGAGGGGGGCAACGCCCCCCTTCCGAACCTCCCCCCAAGGCGGATGGCGCGGGCGAAGCCCGCGCTCGAAACGGAACACCGGATCCCGAGTGCTCTGGAGGCGAACGGAGCACCGCTTCCTCTGACACACTCCTAGGCGCCCCGGAACTTCGGGAGCAGCTCGGTCGCGAACATCTCGATCTGCCTCGCCTCGTCGGCGGCGGCGCAGATCGCGTCGAGGACGAAGTAGGTGCATCCGGCCTCGATGTAGCGGTGGAGCTGCTCGGCGCACTGCTCCGCGGTGCCGATGATCCCGTACTTCCGCGCGAGCGGGCCGAAGTCCTGCGCGTAGCGCTCGGACAGGCGCGCCACCCACACGCGCTCGGCGCTCTCGTAGTCGCGGCCGATCGTGATGAAAGTCAGATGCCCCTTCGCGAAATGATCGAGCGAGCGTCCCGCGGCGGAGGCGGCCGCCTCGATCTTGGCGACGCTCTGCTGGTAGCGCTCCGGCTGGACCACGTAAGAGATCCAGCCGTCGCCCTGGCGCCCGGCGCGCGCGAGGGCAGCATCGGAGCGCCCGCCGACCCACACCGGCGGCATCGGCTTCTGCGCCGGCTTCGGATCGATGCTCACGCCCTCGAATTGGGTGAAGCGGCCCTTGAAGCTGGCCGGCGAGTCCCGCCACAGGGTACGGACCACGTCGATGCCCTCGCTCACGCGGGCGCCGCGCTCGCCGTGGGGAATGCCGCAGGCCTCGAACTCCTTGGGGTTCTCGCCGCCCACGCCGACGCCGAAGATGAGCCGGCCGCCCGACAGCGCGTCGAGCGTCGAGGTGATCTTGGCCGCCACCGTCGGGTGGCGCAGCGCGAGGAGGTAGACGCCGACGCCCAGCCGGACGCGCTTCGTGATGCCGATGTACGACGACAAGAGCGTCAGCGAGTCGTAGATCGGCCCGTGGAAGGAGACATGGTCGCCCGTCCACAAGGAGTCGAAGCCGAGCTCGTCCACCCGCCGGGCGATGGCGAATTGCTCCTCGGCAGGGTGGAGCATGAGAAAGGCGCCGAAGCGGATGGGCGGCATGGATTACCTCGGGAACGCGTCTTTGACCCCGCCGTCCACCGTGATGGTGCAGCCCGTGGTCTTGGCCGACCGGTCGGAGGCGAGGAAGAGCACGGCCTCCGCGACATCCTCGGGCAGGATGGGCGCGGCCAGGATGTTGCGCTTGCGGTAGAAGTCCTCGAGCTGCTCCACGGTGATGCCCTGTGCACGGGCGCGCTCCCGCCGCACCTCTTCCGACCAGAGCTTGGAGTCGCGGAAGACAGCGTCCGGGTTCACGATGTTGGAGCGGATGCCGTGCGGTCCGCCCTCGAGCGCCAGCACCTTGGCGAGCTGCGCCTCGGCCGCCTTGGCCGCGGAGTACGCGGCGAAGTCCTTGCCCGGCGACATCACGTTCTTGGTCGCCACGAACACGAAGGCTCCGCCCAGGCCCTGTGCCTTGAGCACCCGCATGCCCTCGCGCGCCACGAGGAAGTGTCCGGTGGAGTTGACGGCGAACGAGCGCTCCCAGTCCGCCAGCGCCATCTGGTCCACGGGCGAGGAGTGCGCGATGCCTGCGTTCGACACCACGATGTCGACGCCGCCGTAGGCGAGCACGGCTTCCTCGAAGGCCGCGCGCACCGAGGCTTCGCGGGCCACGTCCATCCCGAGGCCGAGCGCGCGGCCGGAGCCCGCGGCGGCCACGACCTCGTCGGCCACCTTCCGGGCGCCCGCGGCGTCCAGATCGGCCACGATCACGTGCGCGCCTTCGGCGGCCAGGCGAAGGGCCGCGGCGCGGCCGATGCCGGAGGCACCGCCGGTGACGAGGGCGATCCGTCGCGCGAGCTCCTTCTCCGGCGGCGCCTGGGCCAGCTTGTAGAGCTCGAGCGGCCAGTACTCGACGTCGAAGGCATCGCGCGCCGACAGCGAGACGTACTGCCCGAAGGACGTCGCCGCCCCGAGGACGGAGATCGTGTGGTGATAGATGTCGCTGACGATGCCCGCGGTCCGCTTGTCCTTGCCGGTCGTGAACATGCCCAGCCCCGCCACGGTGACGACGCGCGGGAACGGATCGGTCAGTGCCGCCGTGCCGCCGGCATTGCCCGTGTTGAAGTACGCCGTGTAGTCGGCCACGAAGCGCTCGACCGCGCTCGTGATGGCCTGGGCGACCTTGCCCGGATCCCGCGGATCGTCCACGGGCGCAAAGCATGGCAGCCGCTTCGTGTAGATGGTGTGATCCGGCGTGGCCGGACCGACGCTGGACAGCGCCGCCGCCTCGCGCGAGGACGCGAACTCCAGCACGTCGGGCGCATCGTCGAAGCCCACGACCACGCGCTTGTCCCGGCCGACCAGCCCCCGCAGCACCGGGGCCACGGCCAGCGCCACCATGCGCCGCTCCTCCGGCGAAGCCGCCGGCACGGCCACTCCCCCGAAGCGCGCCCGGCCCTTCGCCCGGTGCGCGATCGCTTCCTCGGCGCGGCTGATCAGATCGATCGTGGAGAGGTAGGCCTCCTTGACCGTGGCGCCCCAGCAGATCGTCCCGTGCTTCTCGAGGAGGAGCGCTTTCGCCCTCGGATGTCGCGCAAAGGTCTCCGCTACCTCGCGCGAGATCAGGAAGCCCGGGCGCCGGTACGGCAGCGCGATGACCTCCTCCCCGTAGACCTCGCGGAGCGTGTCCGCCGCGCGATCGTTGTTGGTGAGCGACACGATGGCGTCGGCGTGCGTGTGGATCACCGCTTCCGCGGGCAGAAAGCCGTGGAGCAGCGTCTCGATGGAAGGCCGCGGGCTCGACGGCTCCTGCAGGGCATGCGCCAGGTAGTCCACCATCTCCTGATCGCCCATGTCCTGGCGCTCGAGGAGCGCGAGCACGTCGTCCATGCGCACGCCGGGGAAGTGTTTCTTCTCGATGCTCTTGAGATCCGAGCCCGACCCCTTCACCCGCAGCACGCGCACGTCGCGCCCGCGATGGTCCCGCTCCGCGAGCTTGATCGAGGTGTTGCCCCCGCCCCACACCACGAGCGAGGTCTCGGCCCCGATGAGCCGCGAGGCGTACACGAGCAGGCCGAGACGGTCGAGATTCGTGGCCGCCGCGTCGTCCCAGCGCGAATTCATGGCGACACGATAACCGAAAGCGCCGGGTCTCTCAAGGCGAAGCCGCCTCCCGCTGGGCGAGCCAGACCCCGATGGAGGACAGGAAGAATCCGGCGGCCGCCGTGGGCGTCAGCGTCTCGCCGAGCACGAGCCACGCGAGGACCGCGGTGAGGCCCGGGATGACGTAGAAGTTGCTCGAGACCACGCCCGCCGTGCGCGAGCGCAGCATGTAGCTGAAGAGGCCCATGGCGCCCACCGACACGGCCAGGGCCAGGTAGAGGACGCAGCCGATGAGCCGCCACGTCCACGCGACGCGCAGCGGCTCGAGGGCGGCCGCGAGAATCGCGCAGAGGACGGCGGCCGCGCCCATCTGCACCGCGTTGCCGGCCAGGAGCGCGCTCGGCCCGCAGAAGCGCCGGAAGTAGATGGTCCCGACGGCGAAGGAGATGATGCCGCTCACGGCGAGCAGCGCTGCGGGCACGCGGCGCCCCGGGACGGGCGCGAGCCCGACCACCAGCACCACACCGGCCACCCCCAGGGCGAGCCCCAGCCACTGGGCCGGCCGCATCCGCTCGCGCAGGACGATCAGGCCGAGCAGCGCCGTCAGCATCGGGTTCAGCGCGGCGAGGAGCCCCATGGTGCCGGCCGGCAGATACTGCAGCGCCACGTACGCCGTGGTCAGGTAGAGCCCGTTCATCAGGGCGCCCGCCACCGCGAAGTGGGGCCAGCGGCTCCCGAGCACGGACAGCGGCTGCCCCGTCGCGCGCGCGAGGACGAGCAGCACGGTGGCGGCGATGACGAACCGGAGCGCCAGCGAGGCGATGGGCGACATGTCGGGCAGGCCCATGCGCACGACGATGTAGGCCGAGCTCCACAGGAAGATGAAGCTGGCCGGCACAAGCACGCGCTGGACGGAGGTGTGCGCCATGACGCTATGCTCTACACTGAGGGGCCGGGTACGCGCGATGAGCGAGCCGATTCCACGGGAAGCGCAAGACTACTACAGCCAGGGCATCGAGACGGGCCGCCTCTTCCGTGGCCACGGGCGCATCGAGCTCGCGCGCACCCAGGAGATCATCCTGCGTCACCTCGCTCCGCCGCCGGGCCCTGTGCTGGACGTGGGTGGAGGCCCGGGGGTCTACGCCTGCTGGCTGGCCGGCCTCGGCTACCGCGTCACCCTCGTCGACGCCCTCCCCTTCCACGTCGAGCAGGCGCGGGAAGCCTCTGCGCGCCGGCCTGACTCACCGATCGCAGCGCTCCGGGTGGGCGATGCGCGCCGGCTCGATGAGGCCTCTGCCAGCGTCGAGGCCGTGCTCCTCCTGGGTCCGCTCTACCATCTCACCGAGCGCGCGGAACGGCTGGCGGCGCTCCGGGAGGCGCGGCGCGTCCTGCGGCCCGGCGGACTGCTCGTGGCGGCCGCGGTGGGGCGCTACGCCTCCCTGCTCTCGGGCGTGGCCGAAGGCATGCTCTCAGACCCAGAGTTTGCGGCCATCGTCGCGCGCGACCTGCGCGACGGCCAGCACCGGAACCCCACCGGGAAGGACTACTTCACGACCACGTTCTTCCACCGTCCCGACGAGCTGGAGGCCGAGGTCCGCGAGGCCGGCTTCGACCTGGTCGATCTGCTTGGCGTGGAAGGCCCGGGCTGGCTTCTACCGGATCTCGAGCAGCGCTGGGCCGACCCGGACGAGCGCGAGCGATTGCTCCAGGCGGCACGGGCCATCGAGCGCGAGCCCTCCCTCCTGGGTCTCCCGCCTCATCTGATCGCCATCGGCCGCGCGCCGGCCTGACCCCCCGGCTCTTCATGGGAAGAGGAGCTGGACGGTGAAGATCGCGCTCCACGTCGACGCTCCCGCAGGCCGCTCCACGTTGTAGTACCCCTCGGCCTGGACGCTCAGGGATCGCTTTCCTATCGAGATCAGCTTGCCGATGCCAGCACCGAGGGGCACGGTCCAACGGTCGCCAGAGAGCGCCTTCCAGTCTGCCGTGATCTGCGGACTGCTGGTGAGGTACCAGTCGCCCGGCAGGGTGTAGCTCACGAGCGGCTGGAGCAGCATCTGATTCACGGCCGGGCGCGTGGAGTCCCCCGCGAACGACCAGAGGTTGTACACCTGCGCCCCCACCACCCACGATCCCCACGTGAGGATGCCGGCGACAGCAGGGCCAAGCTCCCACTTCCCGGAGCCGAGGCTCGTGGCCGACGCGGATGGAAACTGGGCCACGGGACCGAACCCCCAGATGAACGCCGTCGAGCTGGGAGGCGAGAAGAACAGGGTCGGCTGGATGTCGCCGATCCCGAATGTGTGCCCCTCTCCCGACTCGGAGCCGGGCTCATTGACGAGCGGCACGATGGTGCGGGTGATCAGCGTCCAGCCCTTCGGGAGACGGATCGGGACGTTCGCCTGGAGATCGAAGACGTACTCGGTCTGCCTGCCGGGCTCGACGTTGAAGTTGAAGTTGGACTGAACCTGGAAGCTCATGAGGTCTGCGAGGGGGTTCAGGGACTTCTGGAGGAGCTCGGTCCGCTCTGACTTCCCCTGTTGCGCGTCCGGCTGTTGCGCGAGTGCGCTCCCGGGCAGCACGGCGACCAGGAGGCCGATGCTCGCGAGAAGCCCTCGTATCACAACACGATCTGGAGCAGCTTCTTCAACAACTCCTCGAGCGACACCATGGTGAGGAGGAGCGGAGCCACGGGCAGGAGTGTGACCACGGCAAGCTCGACCACCATGGTCCGCGTGATGGGGATCGTACTCATCTCCCTGATCACATCCATGCTGTTGCCCAGCGACTCCCTCCGGGATGTGCTGTGCCCTGGTCCCGGGCCGCCTTGCACGGCTCTCCCCGTCTCAGGCCCCGGAAAGATACCCCAGGCAGCCTCGTTGCGAAAGCCGTTTCAGCGGCGGGAGCGAGGGACACGGAGTCGGTTGACACCCCGCCCCTGCTCAGTTTACGGTCGGCAGTCAGGGGCACAGGAGGTCCCGCGACGATGTCGAGCACCTACCGCTACCAGATTCCCGTCGAGCAGACCCAGTGGAAGTTCGAGGGCAAGACCGAGACCAGCTTCACCTGGGAGTACGAGGACGGGCGCGAGAAGCTCCTGAACCTCTACGACAAGGGGAAGAAGCAGCAGTGGGACGCGGCCACACGCATCGACTGGTCGCAGGACCTCGATCCCGAGAACCCCATGCTGATGGACGACCGGGCGGTGCCGATCTGGGGCTCGGCCATGTGGGACCGGCTCACCGACAAGGAGCGGGTGCGCGTCCGCCACAACCTCCAGGCGCAGTCGATCTCGCAGTTCATGCACGGCGAGCAGGGTGCGCTCATCGCCACGGCCAAGATCGTGCAGACCGTGCCCGGGGTGGACGCCAAGTTCTACGCGGCCACCCAGGTCATGGACGAGGCGCGCCACGTGGAGGCCTATGCCCGTCTCCTCCACGAGAAGTTCGAGCTCGCCTATCCGATCACCCCGGGCCTCAAGACGCTCCTCGAGCAGACCATCAGCGATCGCCGCTGGGACATGACGTACCTCGGCATGCAGATCCTCATCGAGGGCCTCGCGCTGGCCGCCTTCCAGCGCATCCGCGACTCCGCCAAGAATCCGCTCGCCGCCGCCGTCAACGCCTACGTGATGCAGGACGAGGCACGCCACGTTGCCTTCGGCCGGCTCGCCCTTCGGGACTACTACCCGCAGCTGTCCGAAGGCGAGCGGGACGAGCGGGAGCAGTTCGTGGTCGAGGCCTGTTACCACATGCGCGACCGCTTCAACCAGAAAGAGGTCTGGGAGACGCTGGGGCTGCCCGTCGAGGAGTGCATCCAGGCGACCATGCAGTCCGATCAGATGCGCCAGTTCCGGACGCGCCTCTTCACCCGCATCGTGCCCACCGTGAAGGACATCGGCCTCTGGGGCCAGCGGGTGCAGAAGGCCTACGCCGACATGGGCGTGCTCGACTTCGCCAGCATCGACGCGGAAGCGCTCCTGGAGAACGACAACAAGGTCGCCGAGGAGTTCGACGCCCGGGGCCGTTGATCGTCGGGCATCCGGCACTTCATCGGGTTCCGCGGCGCGACGTGGGAAGACCTGGGAGGGAGATGACCCAATGAAGGGCCTGATCATGGACTACCCGCTCACGCTCACCCAGTTCTTCGAGCGCTCGCGCAAGCTCTTCCACCGGAAGACCATGGCCACGCGGGTGCCCGGCCTCGGGCTCCAGCGCTATACGTACGCGGACTATGCGGACCGCGTGTGCCGCCTCTCCGCCGCCCTGGCCCGCCTGGGCATCCGCAAGGGCGACCGCGTGGGCACCTTCGCGTGGAATTCCCACCGGCACATGGAGGTCTACTTCGCCGCGCCCCTCATGGGCATGGTGCTCCACACCGTCAACATTCGCCTCTCGGCACAGGATCTGACCTACATCATCAACCACGCCGAGGACCGGGTCCTCATCGTGGACGCGAGCCTCTGGCACCTCCTCGAGCCCATCCGCAAGGACCTCAAGACGGTGAAGCATTTCATCGTCATGAAGGACACGCCGGCCGGCGAGATCCCCGCGGGCGCGCTCGACTACGAAGCGCTCCTGGCCGACGCGAAGCCCGTGGAGAGCTGGCCAGCCCTCAACGAGACCGACGCGGCCGGCATGTGCTACACCTCCGGCACCACGGGGCATCCCAAGGGCGTGCTCTACACGCACCGCGGGATCTACCTCCACTGCTTCTCCTCGTCCACCGTGGACGTGCTCGGCATCTCCGAGCGCGACGTGATCCTCCACATCGTGCCCATGTTCCACGCCAATGCGTGGTGCGTCCCCTTCGCCGGGGTCATGAACGGGTCGACCCAGATCTTCGGCGGGCCGAATCCGCAGCCGCGCGACATCATCGAGATCGTCCACAACGAGCGCGTCACCGTGGTGGGCGCCGTCCCCACGGTGTGGATTGCCATCCAGGCCATTCTCGAGAAGGAGCCGCAGTGGGACATCTCGTCCATCCGCTGCATCCCCATCGGCGGCTCGGCGGCGCCCAAGACCCTCATCGAGCTCTTCGACAAGCAGTACGGCGCCTACATGCTCCACGCCTGGGGCATGACGGAGATGTCACCCCTCGGCACGGTGTGCCGCCCGCGGTCGTACGCGGACAGCCTGCCCGACGAGGAGCGCTACAACATCCGCGCCAAGCAAGGGGCCATGGTGGCGGGCGTGGACATGCGCATCGTGGACGATGCCGGCACGGTGCAACCGTGGGACGGCAAGAGCGTGGGCGAGATCCAGGTGCGCGGGCCGTGGATCACCAGCGGGTACTACAACAACCCCGCGGGCGCCGTCCAGTTCACGGACGACGGCTGGTTCCGCACCGGCGACGTGGCCAGCATCGACCCCGAGGGCTACGTCCAGATCACCGACCGCACCAAGGACCTGATCAAGTCGGGCGGCGAGTGGATCTCGAGCGTGGACATGGAGACCACCATCATGGGCCACCCCAAGGTGATGGAGGCCGCCGTCATCGCGGTGCCGCATCCGCAGTGGGTGGAACGACCGATGGCCTGCGTGGTGCCCAAGCCCGAGTTCAAGGATCAGCTCACGGAGAGCGAGGTCCTCGACTACCTGAAGCCGCTCGTCGCCAAGTGGTGGCTGCCCGACGAGGTGCGCTTCATCGAGGCGGTGCCCAAGACCTCCGTGGGCAAGTTCGACAAGAAGGTGCTGCGCGAGCGCTTCAAGGACTGGAAGCCGAAGGCGTAACGCCCGGCTAGCTCGGGATCTCTCGCGCGTAGGGGCGCTTGAGCATCCAGTTCACGATCGCCTCCACGGTCTCCGTCTCGCGTCCCAGATAGCCGTGCGGGCTCATCGGCTCGCAGGCGTCGGACGTGGGCGGCTTTCCCCCGCTGACTGACACGAGCGGGAACATCCTGGCCAGGCTGGCGGCGTCCGCGTACGGGGCAACGGCGCAGGCGTCCTCCCGGTGGTGCACGATCAGCACAGGCACCTTGAGGGTGCCGAAGTCGAAGCGGCTCAGCCCGGGCCCCGGCTCCTTCCCCCGCGGATTGTTCGCCCGGTACATGCTCGACGTCAGGACGACACCTGCGATGCCGCCGTCGATCCTGGCCCCGAGGCTGGCCGCAGAGAGGCTGCCCCGGCTCGTACCGATGAGAAAGATGGGCAGCCCGGGAAAGCGTCGACGAAGATCGGCGATCACCGCCTGCACGTCGATGAGATGCTCCTTGCCGAAGCGGAACTCGTCGGTCATGCCCCAGCCCGCCTTCTGATCGGAGGGCGCATCGATCACCGCGGTCACGATGTTCCGCTTCACGAACTCGCCGCGGACCCGGACCAGGAAGTTGCCCGGGGAGAACTTGATGTCGCCGCCCTCGGAGCGCAGCCGGATGTCGCCGCCGCCGCCCGGAAAGAGGGCGGCGATCGCCTCCTGCTTCTCGGGAACCCGGGCCAGGAAATAGGACTGCGTGACCCCCGGGCGCGTGGCAAGGGTAACGACCTCCTGGGCGCCGGCGGGCGCACTCCGCAGGACCGAGAGCAACACCAGCCCAAGGGCAAGAGCGAGTGCCGCCACGATGCGCTCTACTCGATCACCTGATCCGCCCGCACCAGCACTGCGTGCGGGACGGTCAGCCCGATCGCCCTGGCGGTCTTCAGGTTGATGATCAGCTCGAGCTTGCTGGGCTGCTCGACGGGCAAGTCTGCAGGCTTGGCGCCCTTGAGGATCTTGGCCACGAAACCTGCCGCCCGCCGCTCCATGTCGAGCGGGTCCGCGCCGTAGACCACGAGGCCGCCGGCGTCGGCATGCTCTTTCAACGCGAAGATGGTCGGCAGGCGCATCTTCACGGCCTTGTCGGCGAGCTGCTTCGCCTGATTCGTGAAGATCGACTCCGCCAGGACCACGAGCCCGCCGGCGCGTTCCTTGCCCATCGCCGCGAAGGCCCGGTCGATGTCCTGGGGGGTGCGCGCTTGCAGAACCTGCAGGCGCAGCCCCAAGGTGGGCGCAAGGGCTTCGGCCACCCGCAGCTGAGGCGCACTCCCGGGACTGGCGGGATTCGACAGAATCGCCACCCGCGAGAGCTTGGGAACGATCTCCATGAGCAGCTGCAGCTGCTTGCCGACGAGGTCGGGGGCCATCATCGACAGTCCCGTGAGATTGCCCCCGGGATGCGCCAGGCTCTCGACGAGCCCGCCGCCCAGCGGATCGTTCACCACCGTCATGACGATGGGGATCGTCTTCGTCGCGCGCTTGGCCACCTGGCTTCCCGCGGCACCCACGGTCACGAGGACGTCGACCTTCGATCGAACGAGCTCGGCCGTGAGCTCCGCGTAGCGATCGTAGTTGCCTTCCGCCCAGCGGGGCTCGATGACGACGTTCTGGCCTTCCACATAGCCCTGCTCGCGCAGACCCTGGCGGAACGCGTCGAGTCGCGCCACTCTCGACGCATTGGAAGACGAGCCCGGCGAGATGTAGCCGATCCGGGGCACCTTCGACGCAGGCTGGGCGGCGGCCTGGACGGCGAGAAACAGTATCGCCGCGGCAACGGCGGGGAGGACGGCGCGCACGGGTCTGTATATCACGCTACGCCCGGGAGGCTTCAAGGCCCTTCCAGTCGAACTCGATCCCGTGACCGGGGCGATCCGGCGCGACGGCGAAGCCGTCCTGCATCCGGAGCGGCTCGGCGATGTAGCGGTCGAGCCCGAAGCCGTGCGCTTCCAGATAGGAGCGGTTGGGCGCGGCCGCGAGGAGATGCACGGTGAGGTCGTGGGCGCCGTGGGACGTCACGGGCAGATTGCAGGCCTCCGCGAGCCTGGCCACCTTCATGAAGACCGTGACGCCACCGCAATTGGTGACGTCGGGCTCCGGGAAGGTCACACCGCCGGCGTGGATCATCTGCGCGAACTCGTAGAGCGTGTGCATGTTCTCGCCGGTGGCCACCGGCAGGCCGCCTTCGCGCACGATGCGGACGTGCCCCAGGACGTCGTCGGGCACCGTCGGCTCTTCCAGCCATACCAGCTGGAAGGGCTGGAGCGCCCGCGCGGCCCGGATGGCCTCGTCCGGCGTCCAGCGCATGTTGGCGTCCACCATCAGCGGAAAGTCCGCGCCGAGGTGCTCGCGCATGGCCTTCACCCGCGCCACGTCCTCGGAGAGCCTCGGCCGACCGACCTTCATCTTGATGGCACGAAAGCCCTTCCGGAGATTGTCGTCGGTCTGGGCCAGGAGCTTGTCCAGGGGGAAGTCGAGATCGATGCCGCCGGCGTAGCACGGCACCTTCGCGTCGTGGCCGCCCAGGAGCGTCCAGAGCGGCACGCCGAAGCGGCGGGCCTTCAGATCCCAGAGAGCGATGTCGACGGCGGAGATGGCCATCGACGCGGCGCCGCCGCGCCCGCCGTAGTGGAGCGCCCACCACATCTGCTGCCACAACGCCTCGATCAGATCTGCCCGCTCGCCCGCGAGGCGCGGCGCCAGATCGCGCTGGATGGTGGCATGGACGGCCGCGCCATTGGCGCCCACCGTGTAGGTGTAGCCCGTGCCTTCGCGGCCTTCCGAATCGCGCAGGCGCACCGTGATCAGCTCGAAGTGCGCGATCTGCCCGTGCGTGCTGTCGGAGAGCACGAGGGGCAGCTTGATCAGGTAGTGGCCGGCTTTGATATCCGCGATGGTCGCCATCACTCGATCGTCTTGTCGGCGCGGAGCAGCACGAGCGGCGGAATGGTCAAGTTGAGGGCCCGGGCCGTCCGGAGGTTCAGATAGAGCGCGAACCGCGTGGGCTGCTCGACGGGAAGCTCGCCGGGCTTGCGCCCCTGCAGGACCTTGACGACCAGCGTGGTGACCTGGCGGAACGCCCCGTGCAGGCTCGGGCCATAGGCCATGAGGCCGCCCTCCTCCGTCGTCTCGGGCCACTGATAGATCACGGGGAGCCCGAGCTCGGCGGCCAGCTTGATGATCCGCCCTCGCTGGGCGAAGAGGAACGCCGAGGAAAGCACGTTGACGCCCGCCATCCCGCGCTGCCGGGCGTTGCGGAGCGCGCGCTCGACGTCGTCCGGCGTGCTCACGGTCGCCTCCTGCAGGGTCATGCCGAGGGTCTGGGCCGCCGCCTGCACGGCCGGCCGCGACTCCCGGTGCGTGGACGAGTCGGCGAGCAGCATCACGGTGCTGCGCGGTGGCAAGAGCTCGGCCAGCAGCTCCAGGCGTTTGGCGTCGAGCTCGGTACCCATGATGCTCACGCCGGTCGTGTTGCCTTCCGGCCTGGTGAGGTTGAGCACCAGCTTGGCCCGCACCAGGTCCTCGGACATCGCCACGATGGGAATGGTGGTGGTCGCGACCTGCGCCGCGCGAGCGGTGGCGTCGCCGAAGGTGGAGATGACGGCCGGCCGACGGGCCACCAGATCCGCGGCGAGCCCCGGCAGTTTCTCCACCTGGCCATCCGCATGGCGGAAGTCGAAGGCGACCGTGCGACCCTCGATGTATCCGAGCGCCTGCATGAAGGCCCTGATCGGCTCCGTGAAGGTCTTGCCGGCCTCGGGCGGGAACACGAGCAACATGCCGACGAGCGGCAGCGCCGGCTGCTGCGCCTGCACCGCCTGCGGCCACGCCAGGGCCGCGCCACCGAAGAGAGAGAGGAAGTCCCGCCGCCGCATCGAGCCTCCGCCGGATCGCCGTCGTCGAGGTGCCATCGGGAGAGCCTAGCACAACGGGCCGGGAGATCCGGGGTGCCGGCGGGGAGCCAGCCTCGATCGCGGACCCGCTCGCCGAGGCCATCGTGAAGCAGTTCGCGGACAAGTTCGGGTCGTAGCGGTACGAGGGGGCGTGGCTTTTCAGCCCTTGGAATCCACCTCCGCCACCGCCCGCTCTGCGATCTCCGTGTCCACCAGATCCTCGTAGCGGTGCGTCTTGGTGATGAAGCCGCCCGATTGCAAGATGTCCTGGAGGTAGTCGAAGCCGGGGCGACGCAGGACGGGATCCCTCGACCACGTCGCCTGCCGGGCAAACCGCGCGACGGCGCGCTCGAGAATGCCCCGGTCGATGTCGGGGAAGCCGGGCGCCACCGCATCCGTGATGACGCTCGCGTCGTGGCTCGCGAGCCAGCGCTGCGTCCGGTAGAGCGCCCGCGTGAAGCGGAGCACCGTCTCGGGCTCGCGGCGGAGGAACTCGGGCGTGGTCATGTAGGAGGTGAACGGCACCGGTCCCGTCGCCTCCCCCATGGACGCCACCAGATGCGCCTCGCCGCTCGCCAGCATCTGCTCGATGATGGGCTGCGTCTGCTCGAAAAAGTCGCCGTGCCCCGCGCGAAACGCCGCGAGCGCCTCCGGCACGGGCCGGCTGCGCTCGATTCGCACGGACGCCGGGTCCACCCCGTGCCGCCGCAGCACCGTGAGCATGCACTGCCACGGCGTGGGCGCCTCCGCGAAGGAGATGACGGTCTTGCCCACGAGATCCGTCCAGCGGAAGCCGGGCATGGGCCGACGGCTCACGAGGAAGAAGCCGCTCCGGCTGCACACCTCCGCGAAGTGCGGCAACAGCCGGCCACCTCGGTCCGCCAGATCGAAGCTCCGCATGAGGCCGCCCAGCGAGATCTCGATGCTGCCATCGAGGACCGCATCGACCGTGCTCTTCCCGTAGGCGGCCGCGGCCATCCAGCGCACATCGAGTCCTTCCTCGCGAAAGTGGCCCAGCGCGGCCCCGGCAGCCAGCGGCGTATAGAAAGGCGTGTAGAACGGCATCAGCACCGTCAGCGAACGTAGCGTCACGTCGTTGCCCCCCTTACCTTTCCTGCCCCCTCACCCTCTTCGCCCCCGATGGGGGAGAGGGAATGCGGCCCACGGCGACCACGACCGCTACCACCAGCGCTGGGACCAGCGCGGCGGCCGGGCGTGCATAGGCCTGGGCCACTCCACCTATCACCGCTCCGGCGATCAGCGCCCCGATCACCGCAGTCATCCGCCGCCGATCGCCAACCGCACCCGAGACGGACGTCAGCTCGGCGATCAGCGCCGTGATCGTGCCCGTCACGTAGGTAGTGGACACGCCCGGAACCGCAAGCTTCCGGGCGACCGCGCTCTGTATCCCCATCGCGAGGCCCGACAGAACGATCAGGCCAACGAGGCCCGAGCCGCGCGCCGCCGGCCCCTGGAGCCACCAGCCGATGCCGAAGAGGACCAGCACGACTGCTTCCAGCCCCACGGCGGCCGTGACACGCGGCGACCAGATGACGCGCTCGCGCACCGGCCCGACAAGGCGCGCGCCCAGGAGGACCCCCGCCACGAACCCCACGATGGCGGCGCTCGAGTGCGCCACCTGGAGCTCCTGCGTCTGCCCGATGGCGAGGCCGAGCAGCACGGCATTGCCCGTCATGTTCGCGGTGAAGACACGGCTCAGGCCCAGGTAGCTCAGGGCGTCGACGCACCCGGCCGCGAAGGTCAGAGCCAGGAGCAGCCTGTCGCGCCGCACCGCCGAATCAGCCATCGTCACCTCTCCCCCCGGGACAGAATCGATCGGCCGCCATAGTCGCACGAACTCTCGCATCCCGTCGGCGCCCAGCTTTTTTGGTCTGGGCGGACCCGACATCTATACTGGCGTGAGTCGCGCGCCGTCTCGCGGCCTCGAGGGAGGGCATTCCTGTGGGCTGGCTCGACCGCTTCCCCGGACGTAAGCCCGCTGCCGATCCGGAGGCGCTCGCCCGCGTGGCGCCGGGCGACCGCGTCGAGGCCGGTGGCGAGACGTGGAATATCACCGCAGTCCTCTTCTACCGCGACGCCTCGAGCGAGTGGCCCGTGGTCAAGATCGAGCGCGGCGCCGACGCGGCCTGGCTCGCGCTCGAAGACGGCCGGATCGTCCGCTACGACCACGTCGACCTGCCGGTTGGCCCCGATGGCCGCGCTCGATGGAACGGCCGCACCTACGCCCGGGCGGAGATGGGCAACGCGACGGTGTCGCGCGTCATGGGGCCGGTGGACGTGGCCCCCGGCGACACGCTTTCCTACCAGGTGCTTCGCTCGGACGCCGATGAGCGCGGATGGCTCTCCGTGGAGGCGTGGCCGAGCGGGTTCGTGGACGTCTCCGTGGGCCGCCTCTGGCCGGTGGACCGCATCGTCGTGGGCGCGGGAGGACGGAGATGAGTCTCGTCCAGGGCTACGGGATCGCCGTCTCGTGGGCCATCGCCTTCATGGGGCTGGCCTTCGTCGTGCGGTGGATATTCGGCAAGCTCAACGTGTTCTCGCTGCGCGCGGCGTCGCAGCGGAAAGACGCAGCGGTGGGGCACGTGCTCCGCGGCCTCTACATCTCGCTCGGCATCGTCTCGCTGGCGGCCATCCAGTCCACCCGCAGCCTCTCGTGGGCGCTCATCGACACGGTGATCAGCATGGCGCTCGTGCTCATCTTCTTCAAGATCTACGACTGGCTCGACCCGCGCGACTTCTCGGCGGAGCTCGAGAGCGACAACCGCATGCTCGGCATGGAGCTCGAAGGGCTCTTCATCGTGCTCGCCGCCGTGATGGTCGGCGCCATGAACTTCCTGGGCAGCTGATGCCGGGAGCCGCCGTCTCCGAGGCGCGGGCGCTCGGTGCGATGCGGGCCTGGCGCCGCGGCGTGGGCGCGCTCGAGCCCTGGTTCCGCGCCACGCCGTTTGCCTCCGCGCATCACTACCGCGGGCGCGCCGTCGCTCGCCGCATCGCCGCGGCGATGCCTCCCCCGGTCGAGCGGCTCCTCCGCGCGCTCCCGGCGCCCCAGCCCTCGACGCTCTGGATCTTCGACGCGCCCGGCCCGGCCGCGCTCTGGCTCGCCTATGGGCTCCGGCGCACGCTCGGAGTGGCGACCGCGCTGGCCTGGAACGGCTGGTACGATCCGCGCGGCGCCCTCGACGGGCGGGAGGAGATTCCGCTCCTGCTCGCCCTCGGCGCGCGGCTCGCGCGCCTGCGGACTTCCGGCACCGCCTGCCTCGTGTTCGACAGCCTCCGCCACGCGGCGAAGGGTGCCGGGGCGCTCGACAATCGCTATGCCCTCGGCGAGGAGGATGCGCCCAGCCTCGAGCATCTGAGCGGGATGGGCATGCGCCGCGTGAGGGTCTGGGTCTGGGAGGCGATGGCGGAAGACCTCGGCGCCTACCTCGCGTACCTCCGGACAGGCCTTGCCGTTCGCGTGGCGGAAGAGGTCGGCCGCAGTGGCTGAGCGCCGCCGCGCGTCGCGGCAGCCGCGAGACAAGCGTCTCGCGCTTCAGCTCGCCGCCGGCATTCTCGCCGCCTCCGCGTTCGCGGGCTGCGACTCGCGCCCGGAGTCCGCGAAGGCGCCCAACTGCGCGCCGGTGGCGACGGCGCCAGGGTCCGCCGGCTGGGACGATCCCAACGGCTGCTGGGAGCAGCAGGCCGACGGCCGCCGGTACTATCGCACGAGCTTCGGCGGACACTACTACTACTATTCCGAGCCGCCGTCGTACTCGCGGTACTCGAGCCAGGGTGGCCGCTGGAGCAGCTCCAGCTCGAGGGGTGGCTACCACGGGGCGCCGAGCGCTGCCGCCTGAGGGACCGCCGGGCGGAGCCGGCCGCCGCCTGACCGATCACCTCCTGCTCGGCTGGTGTCAGCAGAGCGCCCCCGGCGAAGCCCAGGTCGCCTCCTCCACACCGCTCGCCGTCGATCCGCCCGTCCTCGCCGACCTCACGCGATCCGCCATCGAGCTGGACAGGCTCTTGCGACGGGTGGCCGACGGCCTCCTCGCCGGAGACCCGGCGCTGTCGGACTTCTCGCTGCCCGTCTTTCCGCTCGCCAAGGAGATCTACGCGCCGGGCCCGCTCGACGCGCCGTTTTTTTGGGGGCGCTTCGACTTCTTCGAGCGGGCCGGCGGAGGCGTGGCCGCGCTCGAGTACAACTGCGACAAGCCGGCCGGGCAGCGCGAGATCTGGGCCGCGGAGGAGATCGGCCCTGCGCAAGGGAACGTGAACCGGGGCGCGCGGTCGGCGTTCAGGCGCGCCCTTGCGCGGGCGTGGCAGCGGCATGCGGGCCGCGCGGCCGCACCGCCCCGTCTCGCCATCCTCTGCGATCCGGCGCACCGGGAGGAGTTCAGGCTCGCGTATCTCTTCGGCCGCGAGGCCGCCGCGCTTGGCTGGGAGTGGGACGTCGTGGATCCGCCCATGCTCGGTTGCGACGGCGGGCGCGCGCTCGCCTGCGGAGCGCCCGTCGACGTCGTGCTCCGCCACTACCCGGCGGAGTATCTCCACGAGCTGCCGGCCGCCGCCGCGCTGCTCGACGCGCGGGTGCTCTGGCTCAACGATCCGCGCGCGGTCGCCGCGCAGGCCAAGAGCGCGTTCGCCGCGCTCTGGACGTTGCTGCGCGGGAAGCGCTGGCTGACGCGCGCCGAAGCCGCGCTCGTCGAGCGATGCGTGCCGCCCACGGCGCTCGCCTCCGAGCCCGGCTGGCTCGATCGCGCCCGGGCGCGTCCGGAGGACTGGGTGCTCAAGCCGGTGCTGGGCCGCTACTCCGAGCGCGTGACCGTCGGCGCCCTCGCGGCGGCCGCGGAGTGGCGGGCCGCGCTGGACGCTGCGGACGCGAGCCCTGCCGACTGGGTCGTGCAGGCCTTCGTGCCACCGCTCCGGCGCTGGCTGCCCTCCGCGGAGGGTGGGCGCGCCGGCTACGTCAACTGGGGCGTCTATCTCGCCGAGGGCAAGCCAGCGGGCTTCTGTCCCCGGCTCCAGCCCACGCCGCTCACCGATGACAGCACCGTCTGGTGGGCGCCAGTGGTCGCGCGCCGCGAGCGCACCGTCGCCCCGATCGTGCTATCGCCCGTCCCGAGCGTGAGTCGGCAGATGAGCCCCGGGAACGTCGGGCGCACATGGCGCGATATCGCAGATCGGCACGGGCTCGCCGGCTACGTGAACTCCTGGACGGACGGGCTCGCGAACTTCACGCTTGCCGCCATCGGGCTGACGCCCGCCGCGTGGGACGAGCTCCGCCACGCCTCCCTGCTCGTCGAACGCGCCGCGGGGCGCGTGCTGGAGCACCTTCGGCTCCATCCCGGGTTGCTCGGCGTGCTGGGCATTCCCGAGACGCTCGCCTCGCTGTGTGCCGCGTCGGCATCGGACAGCTCGTGGAACCTGCTCTCGCGCTTCGACTGGGCGTGGACCGGAGCCAGCGGCTGGAAGCTTCTCGAGATCAACAGCGACACCCCGGCCGGTCTCTGGGAGACGGGATCCATCGAGGGCGCCGTCGCGCGGGTCCACCGAAGCGCGACCACGCCCTCCGCGGGCTTCTGGGCCAGGCTCGCCGCGAGCTGGCGGCGCTCCGCCGAGCGCGCTCTCGGGCCCAAGGCGCTACGCGAGGCGCTCTCCGTCGGTCTCGTCGGCGCGCTGGGCGCCCCCGAAGATGCGGATCAGCTTCGCGCCCACGCATTCGCGGCTCGCCTCGGGCTGCCGCGCGCGGTCTTCCGTATCGGCACGCCGGAGGATCTCGTCCTCCGCCGCGGTCGCGTCACGCTCGGTGGCCGACCTCTCGACCTGCTCTTCCGCTACTATCCCCTCGATTGGCTCGCCGAGCCCCGCTGGGCGCCACTGCTCGACGCCGTGGCGGAGGGCACGCTGGCGATGCTGCCGTCGCCGGCCGCATTGATTGCCCAGAGCAAGGCGTTCCTCGCGCTCCTCTGGGAGCTCGAGGCGCAGAACTTCTTCCCGCCCGCTGAAGCTGCCGCGGTCACGCGCTATGTGGCACGCACCACCCTCGACCCGCGCGGCCTCGGTCGCCACGGCTACGTGATCAAGCCGTATCTGGAGCGCGAGGGACACGGCGTGCGCTTCTCGAGGGACACCACCCGTGGAGACCGCCGGCGCCTGCGCGACGCGCCCGTCGTCTACCAGGAGTGCCTCGACGTGCTGCAGACTCGCGTGCCCGTTGCCACGGCGAGCGGTTGGACGCGCGAGTCGCGGCACCTCATCTTCGGGGTCTTCCTGACGGGAAGCGACGTCGCGGGAATCTACACGCGCGCCGGCTCGCAAATCACCGGGCGCGAGGCAGTATACGTTCCGGCCCTGCTTCGGCGCCTGCGCTGAGAAGACGGCGCTTGACGGGTCCTTGCCCACCCTCTATGGTGGGTGCATGCTGCCGCGGCCGAGGAGCTGGATCGTTCTCGTGGCGGCTCTGATGGCCCTTCCCCTGACGGCCCCGGCACTGCACGCGTATGGTCAGCCGCTCGTCCGCACCTATCGAGTCGGCGTGCTCCTCTACAGCTCACCGACCGCGGATCCCAATATGCCGGTCCTCCGCGAGGCGCTGCGCGCCGCCGGCTACGTCGAAGGTCGCAATCTCGTCCTCGAATTCCGCTATGCGGAGGGCAAACCCGAGCGCCTGAAGGCGCTGGCGGAAGAGCTGGCCCAGCTCCGGCCGGACGTCATCTACGCGTTCGGTGGCGACGTGGTCCCGTACGCCAAGGCGGCGACTCAGACCATTCCCATCGTGGGAATGATGAGCCTGGATCCCGTCCGTGCCGGCATCGTGCCAAGCCTCGCGCATCCCGGCGGCAACTTGACGGGGTTCACCTTCCTGCTCTCCGAGCTGGCGGGCAAGCGTCTCGAATTCTTGCGGGAGGTCATGCCGCGGCTCTCGCGGGTCGCGGTTCTATGGAATCCGGATCATCCCGACCCGGACTTCAAGGACACACAGGAGGCGGCTTCACGGCTCGGAATCCGGCTGCTGTCCATCGAAGTGCGCAAGGCCGATGATTTCGAAGTGGCGCTCCCGATGGTGACCCGCGACCGCGCCGAGGCCATGATCGTGGTGTCGTCCCGCCTGATGTTCCTTCGGCAGGCCCAGATCCTCGACTTCGCGGCCAAGAACAAGGTCCCCATCGCCACGGGCTGGGGCGCATGGGCGCACAACGGGGCACTGCTCTCCTATGGTGCGAACATCGACGAGATCGTGCGGCAATCGGCCTCGCATGTCGACAAGATCCTCAGAGGCGCCAAGCCTGCCGACCTTCCCATCGAGCAGCCCACGCGCTTCGAGCTGGTCCTCAATCTGAAGACGGCGCGGGCGCTGAATCTCACCGTGCCGCCGTCGCTCCTCGCGCGCGCGGACCGGATCGTCGAATAGCGCGACCGCCCCTCAGAGGGCACCGAGGGCTTTCAGCACGACCTCGCGAGGATCCGCTACCGCGTGCCGAACAGGCGGTCGCCCGCGTCGCCGAGACCGGGCACGATGTAGCCGTGCTCGTCGAGCTTCTCGTCGATCGCCGCCGTGAAGACGGAGACATCCGGATGTGCGGCCTGAAAGGCGGCAATGCCTTCGGGCGCGGCGACCAGGCAGACGTGGCGGAGGCTCCGCGTCCCACGCGCCTTGAGCCGGCGGACGGCCGCGATGGCGGAGTTGGCCGTGGCCAGCATGGGGTCAACCACGATCACGTCACGCTCCGGTAGATCGTCCGGCACCTTGAAGTAGTACTCGATGGCCTCGAGCGTGCGGGGATCGCGATAGAGCCCGATATGGCCGACGCGCGCCGACGGCACGAGGTCGAGCATGCCCTCCAGGATGCCGTTGCCCGCACGCAGCACCGAGACGAAGCAGAGCTTCTTGCCCGCCAGCGCCGGCGCGCGCATGGGCGCGATTGGCGTCTCGATGTCGACCAGCTCGATCGGGAGGTCGCGCATGACCTCGTAGGCCAGGAGCAGGCTGATCTCCCGCAGCAGGCGCCGGAACTCTGCGGTCGGTGTCTCGGCACGGCGCATGAGAGTGAGCTTGTGCTGGACGAGCGGATGATCGACCACCGTGAGGGCGCTCATACTCGTGGTTCCTCTAGAGCTTCCCCAGCGCCCGCAGCACGACCTCGGGGGTAATGGGCTGATCGGTGACGCGCGCGCCCAGCGGCGCCAGCGCGTCGTTCACCGCGTTCAGCACGGCGCCGGGCGCGCCCGCGGTG
>Ga0335070_10001899_pt1 | contig 24272 bp, 26 predicted proteins | sample Lox_Sample_13_FD_206722 | JGI IMG/M metagenome (GOLD analysis project Ga0335070, IMG submission 206722) | Soil microbial communities from Loxahatchee National Wildlife Refuge, Florida, United States - Lox_Sample_1.3 | ecosystem: Environmental > Terrestrial > Soil > Wetlands | place: USA...
TCCAGGTACCACGTGAAACTCTGCTTGAGGTCAACTCCCATTCTGACTCCCAGGGTGATGCTATCACCGTCTGTCAAGAAGGGCCTTCTTACTCCGGACACTCAGGCAGGCTTAGGAGGTTGTTCTCTTCTTCCTCATCCGCCTCGGTCTTGAGGTACTTGTGACCCTGGCCGGTCTTGGCAATGACCACCCAGACCGAGTGGCCGCCAACGCTCACGTAGAAGCGCCACTTGCCGTCTTCGATGCCTTTGATGGCCTCGTCGAGAGTCAGCCTCCAGCGGGACTTATCTGGGTTGACACCGCCAATGTGTGAGATGCGCTCGTGCGCGCTCTGCCGGTCGGTCTTGTTGATGCACTTGACTTGGATGTCGTCGGCCATCAGGTCTCCTGTTCTGGGCGTCTTGCCCTGCATTCACGAACAGGCTGACCGATCTCCCGAGGAGAATCATCACCCGTTCGGGTGATGAGCGGCGCCGGGAGCGGGGCAGCTTGGCGAGTTCCGGTCCGTTCACAGCCCTGTCCCTCCCGCGTGGCTCACCTCGATCCGGTCGATGAGTTCGGGCCTCGACCAAGTCGTCGAACAGAGGAGATCCTTGTCGGTCGTCGTGGCGAACAACCGTACGACGTCGTTCCCCCGGAGCCAAGCGGTCAGCCCGTGGGTGGTGAAGCCCTCGGGGATCTGCTCGTCGAGCCACAGGTGGTGCTCCTGGGGCGGCCAGCCGCACCGGAAGAGGTGACGTCCCCACCTGCGCATCTCGCCGCGCGGTTCGACGTACTCCACCACCACGCCGCTCGTCGCCGCGGCGAGCAACTGCCGGACCGCCTCGATGTTCCTCTCGAGCCGGGTGCTCTCCATCCCAACCTCCGCGTGCCCGGCCCTGCCTCACTTGGACCAGTCCGAGCGGTGTCACTCGCCAGGTGCGCGCCCTTCCAGCGGCCGCCAGTCTAACCAGCTACGGTGTCGCCGCGCCGATGTGATCCTCCCAAGCACAAGGGGGTGTGGCTAGCGGACCTCAGCATCGGCGAAATCAACTTCGCGACTGTCACCAAGCCGTAGGCCCATTCCGGTGGCAATCGTGCGGACCACTCGCCGATTGACCGGCTCGTCCGATCGAAGAGTCAGAAGGGACCAACCTTCGTCTCCGGGAGATACGACCGCGATGAAGGACTGCAGCCCGGCGAACTCACGCGAGAGGGCCTTTGCCAACTTCCTAGCGTCCTCCTGCGAGCCCTCGACCCGGTAGCGATACTGGTGTCGGGCGAGGGACCGATCCAACTGGGGACCGAGCGCGCTGGAGATCGTCGGTGCAGCAACCCCCCCGGGCCAGACCGAAGGGGACAGTGCCCGATCCAGAATCCTCGACAGCCGCGACACCTGACCTTCGATCACGTCCAGACGCTCGAGAGCAAAACGCTCAAATGACTGCTTCGCCTGGGAAGGTGAGTCCTGCAAAATCCGCGCGGCGACAGTGGCGCGGTAGACAGGGTTGTCGGGTTGAGAGTCTCTCAAGGCTTGGCCGACTGCTGCGGCGAGTTTCGGCTTGAGTTCCTCAGCGCCAGCCATGTCGTTCTTGAAGAACAGAGTCCTTTCGGTCGCGACGTCGAAGGGCAGTGGAGTCCCTACTTCGGCCACGACGACCACGGGTTTCCTGCAAGCGTGACGGACCGCCAACTCATACATGACGTTGGGGTTCAGGCCCGTCAGGTTGGCGATCACGAGGTCCGAAGCTAGAAGTCTCTCGATGATTTGGCGGGTGATGGACCCTGGTGCTGAGATCTCATGGGCCGCTATGACGGCGAACCTGAGTTCGGCCGCGACAGGGCGGATGGCAGCTTCGAGGAGGCCGTCAGTCGCCCTGCGTGTCGAGGACTGTTCGTCACCGATGGGCGTGATGACGAAGCAGGTTGGTTCGGTTGGCTTTGCAGTAGTCCGTGTCTCTACCGCTTCCTCTGGACTCTTCTCGCCTTCCATCGGGGCCTCCCAGTCCACAAGAAACCTGTCAATTCATCAGCATACCGCAGGTTGTCGACGTCTTCTTGGGTGGTCTACTCGGTCGGTTCGCGCTCCCCAAGCGGCCAACAGCTCAAACACACCAGATCCATAACCACCGCTAGGGCGGATGCCAGAGTCAATTTCCTAGTGTGGGAACTCGTCAGCTGGGATCACGTCGATTTCCCTCAGATACCCTGGCCGAACCGCTGCGCTGAATGCGCGCTTCAGGTCGACCCGCCGAACAAGCGGGTGAAGCCAAGGGAGAGGCTTCTGCCGGTGAGCCTCTACCCGCTCGATTTCGACACCCCAATGTGGGAGCTACTCGACCCGTCGTTTCAGCCCGCACCTGAGGAACCGGAGCAGGCGTAACATACAAAGGAGGGACAGGTAGCCGGCCACAACTCGGGAGGAACCCTCATGCTCCAGGTAGCCCTGCTCGTGCTTGCACTAGCATCGCCTGTCCCGCCGCAGGCGACACCCTCCTATCACAGCACAGAGCGTCACGAACAAACCGGCGACAGCCAGAACCACTCCAAGTTGCTCGCGCCTGAAAGACAGGATCAACCCCAGGCCAAGCAGGCAGAGCGCACCGTGGCAACGCAGGCTGACTACAAACAGCAGGAACGAATGGCTAAGGCGACGGAGCGACAGGCGCAAGCAACCGTCGCAATGGCGGTCATTGCTCTTCTCACCGGCGCTGTGGTCGTCTACTACGCGGTTCAGGCTAGGGCGCAAGCCAAGGCGATGAAGAAGAGCACCGAGATTTCCGAGAAGCTCCTGAACCAAGACCGCCCGTGGATCACCGTCAAGCCGCTCGATCTGGTGAACTGGACGGACGGCAAGTGGACCGGGGAACTGCCTCTCACCGTTGGCCTCGATTGGGAAATCCACAACGTCGGTCGCACTCCGGTGTGGCTGGTAGAAGTCCGCGCGAGCTTGCAGGAGATGCGGGTCGACCGCCTCAACGGTACCCCCGACTACGGACTGGAACCGCTGTTCGGATTCAAGGAGCGGCCAATCGGGCCAGGACAGTTCACGGCTGGCGACACGTTCAGTGTCACCATCGACAACCCGCAGCAGCACCTGGATCTATCCTTTGGCAAGCGCGGCATCTTCGTCTTTGGTCAGATCACTTACCGAGGTGCACACGGCGGGTCTCACGTCATTCGGTTCTGCTTCATGATGTTTAGCCTGTTTCCACGAATCGGCGATCAGAAGAAACCTACGGAATGGGCCACCGCCGGCGGCGAGCTTTGGAACGAGTACACATGACGTCGCATCCCAAGTCAGCCTCGCGAGGCCTAAAGTCACCTAGCAGACAATCGCCTTTCAGAGCCCCGTTCCACCCGTCTCGCTCAGCTCGATCCTGTCGATGAGCTCGGGCTTCGACCAGGTCGTGGCGCAGAGGACGTCTCTGTCGTTCGTCGTGGCGAACAGCTTCACGACGTCGTTCCCCTTGAGCCACGCGAGGAGCCGGTGATTGTCGAAGCCCTCGAGAACCTGCTCGTCCAGCCACAGACGGTGCTCCAGCGGCGGCTGGCCGCACTGGAACAGGTGGCGCCCCCACCTGCGCATCTCGCCGCGCGGCTCGACATACTCCACCACCGCGCCGCCGATCGCCGCGGCGAGCAGCTGCCGGACCGCCTCGATGTTCCTGGTGAGCCGGGTGCTCTCCATACTGACCTCCGCGCGGGCCCCCCTCGCTCGGACCTTTCCGAGCCTCGTCACTCGCCCGCCGCGCGCTCCACGAGCGGTCGCCAGTCCAGCCAGGCAAGCTGCCGGCCCGGCCGCAGGACGACCTTGGCCCCCCACGCCTCGCCACCGGCGTTCCGTGCGCGCTGCAGCAGCCTGTGCTTCTCTTCGGGCGTCAGCACAGGAGGTTCGCCGGGATCCACAGCCGCGCTCACGTGCATGAATACGTGATAGCTGCCGGTCCAGGCCTCGACGACGTGGGGAGAGGTGATCCGGTTCGCGCGCTTGACGATCGTGAAGTGCAGTCTGCGCAGGGCCGCGAGGACGTGGTCCTCCGCGGCCGCATAGACGTCGAGCACCGCCGTGGGTGCACCAGCGAGCATCGCCTCCGTGCTTCCCGTGCTCAGGCCTTCACGCGCTGGGCGGACTGCTGTGGTGCACGATAGGACCGGCCTTCGTAGACTGTCAAGAAGGTCGCTGGTCCAGCGATGGGGTCTCTGTTCCGAGCGCCTTCCAGCCCTTCGGGGTGACCCATTTCCGAAGGTCCGTGAGCATCGCCGTCAGGCGAGTGGGCCGGGTCGCGGCACCGGACTTGGATTGCGCCGAGGCGGACGCTTCATAAGGTCAACTGACATCACCCCACCCCCTTCAGGCCGCCTTCTCGATCTGATCGCCAAGCCGGACGTCGAGGTTGTCTTGTACCCCCAACCGGAGCCTCTTCCATTCGAGGATGTCGTCCTTGGTGTGCTCCACAGCCTCCCGGTATCGTTGCCGCAAGCGGTCGAACTCGACAGCGAACGGCTCGACCGGGAACGCGGAATCGACCTGGATCCGGTAGCGGAACGTCTCGAGATCGATCCTGATGCCCGCGAAGCGCCTCTTGACCTCAGAAAGGTCGCGAAGTCTCCCGGGCACGTTGAGGGTGGTGTGGCCGGTCGACAGCAGGGCCGCGAGCCCGGCAAGGCACCCCCAGAGCGCTTTCCAATCTGGGACGGTCCACAAGGCCCACCCCGACACTGCGGAACCTGATGCGGTGACGGCCACAAGGAACCTCGTTACGTCGTCAATCCGCTGCCACCGGTTGATCAACCGAGCGGCGAGCATCTCCTGGTAGTAGCTCTCGTAGTACGTCTCGAATGACACCTTCCACAGCTCGTCTCGCGCGTCATCTGCCATCGGTGCCTCCGGCTCCCGGCCATCGTCCGCGGCGTCGGACGGCTCGAAGCTCGGAAAGAGCCATCTCATCTCTCAACTGGTCTCGCCTCCCAGAGTAAGTCCGTTCCTTCCGGCCGGTGTTGCTTCGACAGCCGCCTCTCCATCAAGCGCCAGATGCGGTCCCTGTAGACGAAGCAAAGGCCCTTGGCCGGCTGGCCAGTGAAGTGTGCGCACACCACCGGAGGCACTGCATGGTCCCCGCCACGCAGGATCGCCATGGCGCAGAATGGTCCCTCGCCACAATCATCGAGACGCCGGAGGGGAGAGCCCCCTCGAGCGATTACCTGAGTCATGCCCCGCGCGATCTCCTGCGGTCAGCTTCGGTATTTCTGACGCGGACGTCATCACCCGTGTGGGTGATGACAGCTGGTGGCCGAGGTCCGAGGTTAGATCAGAAGAGGGACCGACCTTGGCTGCAGTCAGGTCGCGCCGATGGCATGGGCGGATGTCAAACCTCCAAGGCTAGTGCCCGCCGGTCCGTTCCGGTTTCCCCAGGGCACGCGGTCGACTCGGAGCCGCTGGAGCACCGCTCCCCCCGCGCCTGCTCATCTGGTCGAGATCGACGGGCAGGTTCGCGCGTTTTCACTTGAGGCCCGGACTGGCGGAGCCGGCGAGAGGAGCATGTGATGAACCTCAGGACCCTCCCCGCAATCGGAACCACTGCACCCCGTGCCTTCCAACCTCACGACGGGAGGTCGGAGAGGTTGGAAGTGAGACTCTCGCGATCCCCGCGACTCGTCCTCACCGTGTGCCTGGCCGCGGTGGCACTTCTTGCCGGAAGGCCAGTCGGTGCTGCAGAGACGGCCCCCGCCCCAACGCCGGCACCGGCAGCGCCCCTAGCGGCCCAGCCCGCGCCCCCGGTTGGTGCCGGAGCCCCGCAAGCGGCGAAGGACCCCATCCGCGTTGCCTCGGTAGTCTCGGAAACGCGCTGGCAACCTCGCGGTGGTGTTGTGACGTTGACCCTGTCGACGCCTGAGCCGATCCCGCAGGAGGCTAGGCTCACGGTCGCGTTCCGCTGGAAGATGTCCGACGAGGCTCACGCCCCGATGGAGTGGACGAAGGCCAGCGACGTTCGGGTCAAGAGCTTCTCCACGGATCTGAGGTCAGTCACCATCACAGCGACCGTCCCAGACCTTCCGTGGTCGAAGGTCGCCAGCGGCGCTCATCCCAAACCGAGGCGCCTGACGGAAGGGCTCGGCCTGGTGCCGCTCACGGTTGCGCGGTTGACCGCCAGCAAACCGGACGGTACCTTGATCGCGGAGGTCGAGACGGATCTCGGTATCACCAGCGTCCCCTTGGCCCTGGTGGTCACAGTCGTCGCAGCTCTCCTCTCCCTCGGCGTCCTGTCCAGGTGGAGCAAGAGACGTCTTGACCAACAGAAACTGCAGGGGATCGGGCCAATCCTCCGGATCGTGACCAGCGAGCGCCGGTACGGCAGCCTATCGCAGTTCCAGATCATGTTGTGGACGTTTGTCGTTGGTGCGTCGGCTCTGTACGTCCTGGTACTCACCGGTGGCCTCATCGAGATTACCGGCGGCACGTTGGTACTGCTCGGGATCTCCGGCGCCGCGACCGTAGCGGCGACCCTCAAGACAACAAGAGCCGAGAGTGCCGCCCAAGGCCAGGGCGCCGCGCCACCTGCCCCCGCACCTGACCCTGCTGCTCCGGCCGCGGGTGTCCAGCCACCCCAGCCGGGAGGGGCTCCTGCTGACCCCGCCCAGCAACCCCTCCCTGTGAAATCTACGGTGCCGGAATGGTCTGACCTGATCGTCAGCATGGAATGGGTGAAGGGCGGAATCTGGGACGCCAGCCATGGAAAGTGGGTCGACGGAAGGGTGACGACGGTGGACGTTGCGCGCGTGCAGATGCTGATCTTCACACTGACCACCGCCGCCTTCGTCGTCGTCAGGGTCATCACGTCGAACGCGATCCCGCCCGTTCCTGATGGCTTCGTGACGCTGATGGGGATCAGCAACGGCGTGTATGTGACCTCGAAGTTCGCGAAGCCCTAGACCCCCATGCCGTCCCCGCGGAGACACCGAGCGAGGTCAAGCCGTTCGGGACGCTCGTCTATCGGGACATCGTCGGGAAGTCACAGACCAGCCGAACCGTCGGCGTCGCTGTTCTCGCGATGCCAGGCGACCACGGTCCCCACGTCATCGAGGCGTTCTGCCAGAAGGTATGCCTCGGCCGAGGGCGCCCCGCGAGATTCGCACCCCGGCGTGCGTCAGGAGCGCCAGGATGCGGTCGATGTGGAGGCGAAGAAGGGTCCACGGGAGCGTGACGGCGCTCGTGGTCCCCCTCACGTCCCCGGACTTGGCATGCGGGGGACCACCGAGCACACGGTGGTAGCCGGTCTGGCGCTGCGGCTGGATCAGATCAGATCACCGATCGCCTTTGGCTTCGTCGGGGTGAAGAGGTTGTCTCACGGGGAAACGACGCGGCGCCCATACTGTCGGGCATCCGCCGGATAGGCTCAGGAAGGGGGCGTATCGCTATGCCGAATCTCGCCGTTACGGTGAGCACGGTGAAGGCCGTGAACACTGGCCACATGGGTCTTGTAGGTCGGCAAGCAACTCTGTTTCTGATCGCTCAGCTCACCGCTGAGGAGGACGGTAAGCTGTCGCCGATTGGCACGATCGCCAAGAAGCAGTTCACCGCCAAACTAGGCGGCACGGGCACACTAGGATGGCAGATCTGGGACAAACCGGTCGAGGTTCCTGACCCTGTTAGGCTCGACCTCATCTACGCCGTGTATAACGACGACGCGATCTCGGAGCTCGTCCTAAAGGGGTTCAACTACGGGATCAAGGTCGCTGTCGACGCGAGCGGGGTGGGCAAGGTCCCAGTCATCGGGGACTACGTCAAGGAGCGTTTGGCGATCGACGTCGACAAGTTCCTCACTGAGGAGTATGGGAGGGCCACCACCCAGCTGAGTAAGAAGGAGGCGAAGGACCAACGGGCATTCTCGTTCAGCATGAACCTGGTGTCGCGTAACGACATCTGCGGCAGGTACCTGATCCTCTCTCAAGGTGCGAGACTGAGCGATTTGACGACCTTTGTCAGGGCAGGTTCCACGGTCGCCGAGGCGGATCTGACCGCCGTGTTCACGTAGGCCTAGAAGCCGAAACCGACTCGGTGGAGAGATTGAAGCCACGTCGTCGGGTCGCGGCGCGGTAACCGCGATGTCGACCTACGCCCTTCGCTCTGGCTTGGGCTGGCTGGACCGTGGCTCGTAGCCCCACTCCTTCCCGCCGCAATCCGGACAAGCCGGGAAGATCTGGGAACCGCCTCGGGCGAGCGTGACTTCTGGTCCCGATCGCGCAGGCTCCCGGATCACTCGCGCTCAGCCGCAGTTCGTGCAGTACAGTGTCACTCTCCTCACTCGGCCCACCAAGCCACATCACCCGGCATCCCCAGCGTCTTCCAGCCCTTCGGGGTGATCCACCTCCGGAGGTCCGCGAGCATCGCCGGCGGCACCGCGGCGTTGACGTACGGCACGTTGGTCATTCCCAGCGTGTTCAGCTCGGTGACGATGGCGGCGGCCAATGCCTGGCCGATCGCCGGCTCCCGCCGGTGGATCGCGGCGGCGGGGCTGTCGACGGCGTGAGGCGGTCGTGGATCCGGCAGCGTCATAGCCTCGAGCACGGCCCGCTGCGTGGTCGACAGGAGCGTCATGACCCCTCCGTCACTCCGTCCGCCATTCTGTGTCCCGTCGCCGAGCGCGTCCGTCAACTCGTCCCTCGATCTCCCCCGGCATGGAGGGCCAGAGGCTGGGCCCGTGCGTCGCGGTTCAGTTTCGAAACACTCTGTTGTCGTTCACCTAGACGAATCAGGGGGGAGACAACCTTGCAGCATCCTCAGCCACTGCCAACCAGAGTCGGAATCCGAGCTGATCGCCGCGGGAGCGCCAAGGGCGGCAGTCCTCAGTTGCACCCGGGCGCCGTGCCTCAAATCGTTGACAGGAAATGACGTAGTGATGTATAATGCAAATATGGGGAAGGGAAACCTCCTCTGCGCCACACTCGGCTCCCGATGGCTCGCGGGATCGTCCCGGTGCCCTGGAGCGGGCGCACACCTGTCCGAACGAAAGGAGTCACAACATGGGACAGGAACACTCCATCTTCATCGTGTCTTTGCCGCCAAGGGCAGGAAGGTAACTTCCGATGTCCTGGCGGCCCCGAATTGCATTCCTTTATTTACTGCATTCGGAGCCGTCAACACCGCCGCCACTCGGACGGTGGCAGCTCCTGTTCTTCGTTCTGACGATAGCAGTCTTGGCGGTAGTCGTCCTAGTTGTTGTCCTCGTGGTCCATACGCATCTTGCGATTCTGCGGCTCTTCGAAAAGGCCGTCGATTGCGCGTTAGCTGACCGAAAGTACTTCTTCGTGGTGGCCGTTCTTCTGCTTCTGGTCTGGTTTCTTAGGGGATGATGGCGACGGAGTTCCGCGGGATCTTGCCCTAGCAACGATGAGACGCATGACAGGAGGGGGCCAGCGCGAGCTGGCCCCCACTTCTATCAGGTTGAGCTACGGACCTACCCCGCCGGTAGCAGTGGCGGCGGGCTCCGCCGGCAGGGCTTGAGGCGGGCGCAATGCGGACCGTTGGCGATGGGCCGGACGTCCGTCTCTCCCTCACTTCGCCGTAACTCGGAGCGTGGCCGGATTGGGGTTTACCGCCCGCCGGGCTCTTGACTAGTGCGACGGTGTTGCGGAGGGACGCTTGGGAGAGCGGTGTCGATAGCATCTGAGACGGCCCCGAGCTTCGATCCTGTTGACGGGGTGGGGTCCAGCCGCCGTCTCAACTCCCGCACGGCGCGTACCGTGCCGCCAAAAGGCCCAGAATCACACTATGACAATCAGGTCCCGACTTTGCTCCGGTCCTCAGCCGATCAAGCCATGGGACAGTCGTTGGTACGTATGGGTTCGGACGCATGGGCGGCCAAGGCCGGGCTGGATCTCGGAGTGGGTCTGCCTCGCGTTCGCCGACACAACCCCGCCGCAACAACCCTGTCCGGTGTGGCTCCTCGATGACCTCTATCCTGGGCAGGAGTTGATCCTGAGGCGCGCAGATGAACGGGGTTCCATCCCGGCCTATAGCGTCCACACACACGCAGGGCGCGATCTCGGCCGTGTTGCCGTCGTTCCGGCAGCGGTGGTCGCGTTCCTGGTGGCGGAAGGGATCTCGCCCCGAGTGAGTGTCGCCGGCTCGTCCTCTCGCCGCGCGCCCGAGGATGCCGTCCAGTTGCTCGTCGACATCGAGGCGTGGTTTGCACCGGGCGAGCGGATGGAGATTCCCGTCGTACTCGACGAACGCGCGGCCGAGGACTAGTAAGAGGTCGCCGCTGGACATGGGCCCGGTGTTGACCTGCCCCCTACAGCGGTACCAGCTCTTATGCTAGTTGTCCCATGGCCGGAAACTGGCGGAGCGGAGCGAAGTCAAGTGGCGGCGGGAGGATCGACTCGGGCGCCGGTGGCCCATGTCCCTGCACGCCGTGCGGCCGTTTCGTGCTGTTGTGGTGCCACCACTACTCCACCAGCACCCTCGCCGCTTGCAGCGTCGTGAAGAGCTCGCCTCTGAGCAGCTCGTCCAGGAGCTTGCCGGTGAACGACTCGACATAGCTGTCTTCCCAGGGGCTGCCGGGCTCGGTGAACATCGTCTCCACTTCGAGCCTAGCCAACGAGTTGCGCACCACCTTTATGGTTTACCCCCACCCGTTGTCTGACCGGATGAAGTCCGGAGGTCCACGGACGATGAGCGACTCCGCCGGCCGCTCGAGGACAGGTTCGCTCGTGGGGTGGCGCACCACCTCGGTCTCGAGGCGCTCGCGCGTGTACTCGTCCATGAGGGTGAGCATCCGCAGCGGCCGCCCGTCGATGGTCCCGGCGTCCAGCTGCGGGTAGAAGCCATATCTCGACGAGGATGACGGGCGGCGCGGCGGTCCTCCCGGCTGCACGATCTCCCTTGTCGAGTCGCGACCGCGGGATGTGGCGGAGCGAGCCGTGCGCGCGGCAGGGCTGGACACACAGGCCGTGAAGCTGGTCGTGCCCAACCGCCTCGACTACTCCGTTGATTTCAGCCCCGAGGGAAACGCGAACGGCTGGGCGGGTGGTGGCCGGTACGCTGGGCGCTCTGTGACGGCCGAGAACTGACCCGGCGGCGGAGCCTCTCTGGGGCGGGACGCGCAGGCGCGGGCTCGTCGAACAGGCGGCCCTGAACACCCAGGTGCTCCCGAAGTGCGGGAAGCGCCTCCAGGATGGTCGTGGCGGGGGCGTTCGCCAGCTCGCGGGGTTCGAGCTTGTACAGGCCACCGCCGTACACCCGCCCCTCACCCATGAGAGTCGCCGGCGTCAAGGCGTTGAGGGCTTCCCAGACGCGGCGTGCGGCGAGTGCGTCCTGCCAGAGTAGTCGCGCGAGCGCTGGTCGCGGGTAGAGGAGGAGGTACACGTTCGCTGCCGTGGCCCTGGAGTGGTTGAGGATGAACCGGAACGGCCGGTCCTTCTCTCCCCTTCCCATGTACGTACACAAGAACGGGGGTGCGGGCCTGTTTTCCTGCGCGTACCACGGGTCGCGGTGCGCACACAGGTACGTCTCGTGTACCCCCTTGGCTTTCCCCTCGGCGAGGTACGCGGCAAGGGCGGGATAGCGGCGCGCGACCTCCCCCTCGGGCAGGGTGCAGTTGACAAGGACGAGCTGCTCGTCCAGTGTCGGGAAGCCGTCCTGGTCCGCTGGGACATCGTCCGTGCCAAGGTAGCGTGGGCTGGGGAGGACTGGCGTGAGCACGCTCGTTGGGAGGTGGCGTCGCGCTGCTTCCTCCCTCGTGATGATGAAGAAGTTGTTGCTGCCGGTCGCGATGCCGCGCCGGATCGTAAAGAGGTCTGCGATAGTCGGCTGGTTGGTGCGGCCTTTGGCGTCCCCGTTGAAGAGCCGGCTCCATTTTACCTCGGTGGCAAGGACGCTTGCCGGAATGGCCTTGTCGCGTGCCGGGCGGACGTGGGTGCCGCCGTACGTGAACTGGACGGTGTGCTCGGGGGGTGGTGGGGCGTTGCGGAACCACACGACTGTGGAGGACACGAGGGCGTCGTCGAATTGGACGTCGTTGGGGTCGAACCGGTGGATGCGCAACAGCGTGACGCGGGACAATAGGTACTGCTTGATCGTCGTGCCGTAGTTCACATCGAGGAACTCGCTGGGGATGAGCCAGCTCGCGATGCCGCCGCGTGCCATCCAGGGGTGGCTGAGCAGCAGAAAGTAGCAGTAAAGCCCGGCAAGCCCACTGAGCGGCAGCCCGGTCGCGCTCGCGACAGCGGTCTGCAGTCGTGCCTTGTCCGCGGGGTTGAGATGGTGGTGTCGCACGTACGGCGGGTTCGTGACGAGCAGGGAGACCTTGTCGTGCTCGACCGGCGGTGCGTGCTGCTTGGTGAAGTCACCATTGGTGACGACGAGTCCTTCCTCGCTCCAGAGGCGTTGCGCTGCTTGTGCCACGGCCACGTCGATCTCGAACCCGCGTGCGCTCGTGATACGGCGTCGGGGGATGGCGCGTCGGAGTGCACTGTAGAAGGACCCGGTGCCGAGCGCGGGGTCCATGAACCGGACGCTCCCGCGCGCTGGGAGGAGGGTCTTGGCGTACGCCATGATGTCGTCCGCGAGCGTTGCCGGCGTCGCGAACTGGCCGAGGCGGTTGCGTTCCTCCTGAGTCTTGCTCGCGTCGAGTGCTTGTTGGCGCTCCTGTCGCGCGCGCTCGATGACTTGGAGTGGGGTCATAGGCCGAACTGGTCCAGGTCGTCCATCCTGTGTTCCCAGACCCAGTCGATTCCTTCCGCGGCCTCGTAGCCGAGGTAGCCGCTGTCGAAGTACCCGCACAAGAAGAGGATGTATCGGACGCGTTTGCCGTAGTTGGCGCGCAGCTGCGCCATCTTAGCGGCCTCTTCCTTGCGGCGCTTATTCACGTTGGTGAAGTCCCCCGCGGACTTCGCCTCGATCAGCAGTGGCGTACTCGGGGTGCGACCCTGGCCCGGCATCACGACCGTGTCCACGGGGATGTTGATGGTCGCCCCGCCTTCGAGCTTGGCGGGCACGTTGAGTCGGAATGTGAATGTACCGGGCGCCATGGTCTCGAGCTTGGTGCCGTCACCCGGCGGCAGGTACCGGTACTTCTTCGCTTCTAGCCATACCTTGATCTTGGCGAGTTGGCGGCGTTCCTGTGCGTTGCGCACGATCGGGTCGGCCATGGCGCCGCACAAGCGGTCGGCGACGATGGTGGACGCCCGGAAGCGTTCCTGCGCGGTGGGTGCTCGGCCTGGCTCCAGCCATGTGAACAGGTCACGGTCGGCAAGTCGCAGGATGATGGCCGCGACCCGGCGGAGTTCCTCCTTGAGCGTTGCCGCCTTCATTCGTGGTGGGACGCGCTGCTCGTTCTCCATTGTGTGTACGAGCGTCTTGTTCACCCGGGCGAGGCCGACGAGGCGGTCGCGCGCGATGGGTGGCGCGGTTGCCATACGCAGCATGGGGAGGATGGCCGGGTGCTCGGCAAGTGTCGCGGGGGCCAGGAATCGGAGGTTGCCTGTCAGCCGGAGTGCCTCAGCGACCTGCTTGGTCGTCTCGACCCTTGTGGCCCTGTATGTGTCCGGCGCGAACGCCAGGAACCACTCGTTGTACAGGTCCACGGAGGAGGCAATGTCGTTCTTCCAGCGGGTGGGCTTGTCAGCGTTCACCGCCATGGGCTCGCCCCTCGAGCAGTTCCTCGCGTGCTGGCCGTGCGGCTTGGTCGTGCCCGCGCTTGCCGACGACGCCAAATGGCGAGTGGGATGGGTTCGCACCATAGAGGTTGGCCAAGCTCGGCGGTCTTGATTAGGTTTCGCAGCATAGACCCGAGTGGTTATCCGCGCACAGCGCCGAGCGCGGAGAGTCGGATCGTCATGGCCTGGACGCTGACCTGGTACTTCGCTGCGAGCTCGGCGATAGCCTCGTTGTCGGACTCGAGATCGATGCGTCGGTCGTGGAGGTCGTCGCGGAGCCATGCTGCTGGCATGAGGAGCTCGGCGGCGAACTGGTTCGCCTCGATCTCCTTCTCGTCCACTGCCATGCTCGAGCGGTCGTTGCGGAGTTCGATCACGAACGCTTCGTCGATGTGGAGGTCCTCGTGTTGGTGGAGGATGAGGTGGGCGATCTCATGGGCGATGGTGAATCGTCGGCGCGTTCTTGGGTGGAGAGCGTTCACGCCAATGAAGAGTCTGCCGTCTGGTTGCCGGTAGGCCATCCCGGAGAGCCCCTCGCCGCTGAATGGCTCATGCCGGACGCGCGCGCCGACGTGCTTGGCGAGAGTCTCAACACGCACGGGGGGCTTGGTGATGCCCGCCTGCTCGAGAAGCTGTTGGGCCTTACGTTTCGCAAGGGCGTACCGAGGTGCCATGGCCGTACTCCTTAGTCGGTAGATGTTGATCCCAGGACGCGGCCGACCCACTCCCGCTTGTCCTGGCCGAGCGTGCGGAGCTTCGCCGTGATCTCTGGCGGCGGGAGGGTTGGGCTGGGCAGGAGCGTGTGGACCTCGACGCCGAGCGTGTTCGCGATTCGCACGAGGTGGTGGGTCATCACCGGTTGTCGGCCGCACTCGATGTTGGTGATCGACGTACGCGTCAACATGATCGCGTCCGCCAAGGCCTGCTGGGTGAGCCCTTTCTGCTGGCGAACGTGCTTGATCCGCTTCCCAAGCTCGACGTAGAAGACGTCCTGCCGTCCGGCCACGTCGTGATTGTACTGGTGGCGATCGTTGTTGTCAATAACGGAAACGGACACTACAGGAAACATAATGACGCGTCGTTGCCATTGACATCACTCGAACGGTCTGGTACAAATACTTTGTAGCGAGCGCGGCCGTTGGTGGGCCGAGCGTGGCCTCAGTGAGGCGGAGGGAGAACTAGGATGGGTAAGCGCGTTTCGGGATTGCGGCCGGGACAGAAGGCGCCGCGGTCGGGGCAGTACCAGGTCGTCGGCCCTCGTGGGGGTCATGGGCCGGAGCGGACGGTCGTGAAAGGCGAGCCGCTGCCGCCAACGCCGAAAGGAGGCTCGACGTTCACGCTGGTGGACCCGACGAAGACGAAGGGGTAGGTGCGGCCATGATGATCCGTTTCGCTCATCTTCGCGAGCAGGGTATCGACTTCGCGGTCTTCGCCGCGGACAGCAGGGATCACACGCGGTCGGGCCGAGAGGAAGCCCTGGCTCGCCTGATCTTGCGGGCGCGGGCGAGCGGCCTCAAGATCGACAAGGCCGCCCTTGCCTATGAGGAGCACGGCCGCACCTGCTACTTCGGAACGCCGGATCTCGTGCAGTTTCTCGCAAACAACGGCGTGCCGGCCTGGACGCACACCATGAACGTGTAGCACGGCGCGCGGACGCGCTGGTCCGCGCTGGCAACGAGCAGGGGGTGCTTGAGTGAAAGTGGAATTGAAGGGGTTCGACGAGGTGCAGCGGAAGCTCAGGGATCTCCAGGCGCGCGGTCGCGCTTTGCACGGGTCCCACCGGATTCCGGTTGGGGAACTCCTCGGCCCCGACTTCATGCGGCGCCACACGCGCTTCGCGTCGTTCGATGCGATGGTCGCAGCCAGCGGCTTCAAGGTGGAGTCGGCAGAGGACTTCGCCGCCATCCCTGACGCCGACTGGGACGCGTTCATCCGTGGCGCGACGCGCTTCGCAGGGTGGCAGACAATGCTCGGCGCGGCCGGCCAGGAGTGGGCGGCGCGCAGGCTCGGCCTGAAGTAAGTGGTAGCCGGGCGACCGCTGTCTGAGTTACGCGGAATGTTTCGGCGCGCTGGTCATCACGTTGACTGCGGCGACGACTCTCTCGATTGATGGCAGGGTCTTGCCTGCCTCGTAGGTTCGGTGCACGAAGGCGGTGGCGGCGCGCGGGTTCTTGAGCACGTCGGCAGCGTCGCCCCACGCCAGATCGGCCGCGATTGCTGTGGCCGTCTCGTTGAAGAACTCGGCACCAAGGTCGGCGATGAGGGCCTGTTCTAGGTTGTCTGCGAAGCAAGCGACACGTGTCGAGGTCGTGTAGGGTGGGAAGTCGGTTGGGGTTTCGCCACCGAGTTCTAGGAGAATTCTGTTGTCTCTAATGGCGTTGTCCTCGCCCGCCTTCGTGCCTTTCCCTTTGAGGTGGTTGTCGGCGTCGAAGACCAGGTAGGTTGGGATCTTGAGGATCGTCAGGACGAGGTAGGGTGCGCCGAGGTTGGCTTTTCCGTCTACAGCGAGCACTGCGACACCGCGGGCGATCCACTCGGCATCGCGCTCCTGCGCCGTTTGGCTCAACACGGCGGCGTCGCTTACGCCTTCGACAAGCACGACGGTGTCTGCGAAGAACCCCTCGCTTGCTTGGGAGGACGTGAAGCTCCGCATCCTTGCGAGCATGCTGTTGATGGTGACGTCGTTGTCCTTCTTGTTGCAGGCGGCGGCCCACGCGTGGCGGAGCGAGTCCAGTGTGGCGGCGGAGATGATGCCGCAGCCGGGCGTGGTGGCGTCCGGCCCGTTGTGCTTCTGGACGAGTCGTACTTCCTCGAAGTGCTCGAGGGAGACGAAGAGTGGCGAGTGGGTGGTCAGGATGACCTGTGTGCCGGCCGTCTCGGTAGCAGCTTCCGCGCTGAGTCTGCGGAGGAGGGCCGCGAAGTGACGGCAGCGGTTGGGGTGTTGGTAGAGTTCGGGTTCTTCGATGCCGAGGATGAGGTCAGGTCCGCGCAAGGCGACGGATGACGTGCTCGCGGGTTGCGCCTCGGACGTTGTGGTCTGGTTGTCGGGAGTGTTCCTGACGCGAGCGAGGTAGCTGAGGAGCGTGAAGATGAGGGCGCGCTGGAGGCCGTGCCCTTTCTTGCTGATTTCGCCGGTGAAGGCGTCCTCGGTCATGAGGGGAACCACCTCCGGCGCCTTGAAGCTGACCGCGGGTTGACCGCTCCACTCGAGGCTGAGCGCGGCGTTCGGGACGAAGGGCTGCAGGACCTTGTTGAGGCTCGCCTCGAGATTCTGGAGGTCGTCGCCGATGACGTCAGGGGAATAGGCTTGGGTTACGGCTTCGAGAAGGGTCTGCTGGAGGTTCGCGATTTCAGGGCGCGTGTTCACCTTGCGGATGACGGCGATGTCCAGGAGTTGCCCGAAGCTGGACCGCTTTGCGTCGGTCGTCGCCTCTTGGGCGGCGTCGCGCACTGCGGGTACGTATACGAATTGCGTGTAGGTGTCGAGTTTCCCGCCGCCGACGTTCTTCTCGCCGAAGAACTGCGTCTCGTCTTCAGTTAGCTCCAAGAGGTCGGGGTGTTCTGCCTCGAAGTGGTCCATGTACGCGAGCATCGCTGGTTGGCCGGTTTTCGGGGGGCGTGGCTCAGGTGGCATGGAGCCCTGCGCGACCAGCTTGTCGAAGGCATCACTCAGTGCCTTGCCCATCTCCCGGGCGCCCATGGTGCGGATCACCGCGAACGGTGGGTATCGTCGGCGGGCGGCGTAGTAGCGGCCCGTGGCGGTGTTGGCGGTGCCGGCAAGCTCGTAGCGCTTCGTTACGGTCAGTCGTCCGTCTTGAAGGTAGGGCGCGAACTCGGTCTGCTCGTCGGGCCGGAGATTGTCGAACGCGACCTGGATGGTGATGGGGGCGGTGGTGTAGCGGTTGAAGAAGTCGTCTTTCGATACCGCGGAGCTTGGGCGGTAGAACAGGTCGAGCGCGTGGAGGACCGTGCTCTTGCCGGCGCCGTTGCGCCCGACCAGGGACGTAAGCGAGTGGCAGACCAGTCTAGCCTCTCTGAGACAACGGAAGTTGGCGATGGTGATTTCTGCGATGCGCACCCTGTCAATCTACTCCCTTGAGCGGGCAATACGGTGCCTGGCTACCGACGTTGCCGAGGGGCAAACCCATGCCTCCTTAAGTAGCTTTCGCAGCACTGGTTGTTGGCGGCCGGGGATGGTCTATCCGGTGTTGGCCGGGGGGAGGGTAGTCGACGTGGCGTTGGTTCGGGGTCGTCGCTCGGGCGCGGTGGCATGGCGTCGTTCGGTCGGTGTTAGGCGGAGGTCGCCTTGTCGGTGTTAGGCAGAAGTCCTCGGCGTGGAGGGTGTTCGGTTGAGCGGAGTGCTGGCAGTCCGTCGAGGCGGGCGAGGCCGCGCAGGAGTGTTCTGATGGTGTCTTGGTTGGCCCTGGTCGCCATGCTGGACCGCTCGGGCCCGCGCGCTCTGCGCGCCGCTCCACACCTCACGCTGACTCCGGGAGTGTTCCCGGTGGCTCCTACAGAGGGCGCGACTTCGGTGCCCCTCCTCCATCGGCCCTAGAGACGAGCGGTTGGAGGTCACTGGCGGCGTTCTTCGGCCGTTCCCGATTTCGCGGAAGCAGCAGCAGGAAAACCGGTTAAGCGTTGTACTGGTTCGAGTAGGTCTGGCGGGATGCTGCGGAGGAGAGTTCTTGTGGCGTCAATTCTGGCCCACCAGATGCGATCTCCGGACTGATCGTCGCCGAGGCTGGGGTAGCGCCTGGTCTGGGTGGACGGTATGCCGTCCCGGTCGCGCGTGGCCGGCGTGGTGCGATCGAGCGGGCGGTCCAATCCCCTCGACTCGACGATCGCGACGCCATAGGGGTAGCGGTCGGCGTCGGTGGCGGCACGAGCCGCCGCGTCGGCGTCTCCTCCCGACCGAACCAAGAGCAGATCAGGGGTATCGGGTCGCCGAGCCCGTGAGACCGTCAGCGGTGCCAGGACCGCGGGTTACCCGAGCGCCACGAGCTCGGGAACGATGACCTGACGTTCGGTGACCGCCTCATCTGGAGCATGCGTGGTCGAGAGCCTCCCGAGGCGGACGTGGAGGTCGGTTCGCAGGCCAGGGGAGGGCAGCCTCGGTTCGCACCACCGGCCCGGTGTGATGATGACCGTGAGGACAGGCACAACGCAACCGGCTCACTCGCTCCGGTCTGCGGGCTGGGTGGCGTGAGCGCCGGTGGGAGCGGCGCAGGTCGCCACGTCGGGGTTCGAGCAGCGGTTCAGCTGGGCGCCTAGGAGGTCGCGTCTATCTCCACGGACGATGCGGGTGTGGCTCCCCGAACGACAGCTACTTAGACTCGAGAGGGAGAGACGAGGGCAGGATCATGCCGACCCAACGGCGCAAGAAGAAGATCGACCCCTTCGATCAGCACGTCTGGCACAACCTGGCCATCCTCGAGTGGCATGCTTCCTACAGCGGGCCGAGGTGGAAGAAGCACAAGGTCCCCTACGCGGATTGGCGCACCAACGAGGAGAAGATCCGGAACGAGTACGAGCTCGAGCACGAGGACTACCTGGCGCTACAACTGCTCGTCGAGGCATATCGGGAACCCGTACGCGTCCGCAAGCGTGAGGTCCGGCGGTTCGAGTTCCATGTCTACAGCTGCACCGAGATGGGTGGTGGCCTGCTGCAGATCTGCCCGGACGGAGAGCTGCGCGGCTGGGCACACTTCCCGATTGCGGGCGTGCAGGCACTTCTTACTCTCCTGAGCAAGGGGCGCTCGATCGTTCTCGAGATCCACGCCTCGGAGTTCAAGCGCGGTGAGGCACTGGTTCACCCCAACGGCGGATGGTCCACGTCCGGCCATCCGGGCTTGGAAGATGAAGGGCTTGGAGAAGAAGACGGGTAGCAGACTTTGGCCGCCGTACGACCCAGGTACGACCCAGAGTCTAACTGAGATCGATCGCAATTATGAAACGATGCGCAATTCCTTGTTCTGGATGGTCTTACACTTGGCTGGGGAGCAGGGATTCGAACCCCGATACCGTGGTCCAGAGCCACGTGTCCTGCCGTTGGACGACTCCCCAGCAGAGCAGGGAGCGACATTCTAGCCCGGCTTCCGGCGGTGTCAATTGCGGCGGCGCCGTGCAACCGCCGTCGCGTCGAGCGCTAGAACGCCTCGGCGGCGACCCCCATCGCGATCAGGTGATCGCTGATCGCCTCGAGCAGGCGTGGGCCGACCGGGCCGATCCGGTCCGACGGGTAGCCGCGCGCGAGCGTGTAGACCTGCACCGCGACCGGCCTCACCGAGACGACCGCGTCGACCCACGCGCGGATCTCCTCGGGGTTCGTGTTGCCGTCCGGCCCGTCGGCGAACAGCGCCTGGATCGTGACGCCGCCCAGCGCACGCAGCCCCGCGAGCACGTGCGCGAGGGTCACCCCCCCGAGCGGGCGGTTGAACCTGGCGAACGTGGCCTCCGTACCCGCGTCCAGCTTCATGATGCGGACGTCGAGCCGGGCGAGCGCGGCGCGCACCCGGGCGTCGTGCACGCGGGTGCTGTTCGAGAGAACCGCCGTCCGCGCCGCCGGCGCCGACCGGTCCCGCACGGCGATGACGCCGTCCACGATCTCGCCAAGGCGCGGGTGCAGCGTCGGCTCCCCGTTGCCGGAGAACGTCAGGTAGGCCGGCGGCTCGGCGAGCCCGGCCAGCGCCGCCTCGACGGCCGACACGACGGCGTCGGGAGCGGGAAGGGAGTCGAACGAGGAGCGCGAGATCGAGTCCGGCGGGGTCCAGCCGTACTGGCAGTACAGGCAGTCGAAGGTGCAGACCTTCCCTCCGCCGCCGAGCACGTTGATCCCGAGCGAGCGACCCAACCTCCGGGAGCTCACCGGGCCGTAGGTGATCCCGCGCTTGAGCTCGAGGAGCACGTCAGCGCCTCACCGCCTGCCCCATGACGCGGCCGAGCTTCGCGCACCCGTCCTCGATCTCCTCCTCGGTGAGGTTCGCGATCGAGAGCCGGAACGTCACCTCGCGCTGCTCGCCGGCGAAGAACGAGCTGCCGGGGGTCAGCAGCACGCCCGCGCGGCGGAGGCGGGCGTCGAGCTCGGCCTCGGAGAGCGCCGTGTCCACCCACAGCATGAGCGTGTACCCCCCGGCCGGCTGCGTCCACCGGACCCCGGCAGCCGGGAGGTGCCGCTTGAGCCCCGCGAGGAGCACGGCCATCCGCTTACGGTATGCGCGGTGGACCCGCCGCAGGTGGTCCTCGTACGCGCCGCCGGCGCAGAAGCGGTGGACGGCCGCCTGCGACACGATGTTGGACGAGAGCACCGTGAAGCGGCTGACCGCGAGCAGCCTCTCGATGCACTCGCGATCGGCGGCCAGCCACCCGATCCGCAGCCCCGGGAACACCACCTTCGAGAACGTCCCCGCGTAGATCACGAGCCCGCCCGCGTCCATCGACTTGAGGGGCAGCACGCACTTGCCGAAGTACTTCAGCTCCTCCTCGAAACCGTCCTCGAGGATCGGCACGCGGTGCGCCCGGGCGAGCGCGAGCAGCCTCTCGCGGTGGGCGTGCGACGTCGTGATCCCCGTCGGGTTGTGGAAGTTCGGCATCGTGTAGATCAGGGCGGGGTTGCGCCGGGCGAGAACGCGATCGAGCTCGTCGAGGTCCATCCCGTCGGCACCCATCGGGACCTCGCGGAGGGCGACGCCGTGGAGCCTGAACAACGGGATCGCGAGCGCGTACGTCGGCGATTCGACCACCACCTCGGTGCCCGGGCCGGCGAGCAGGCGCAGCACGAGGTCGATCCCGTGCTGGCTGCCGCTCGTGATCAGCACCTCGTCGGCGGACACCGTGACGCCATGGACCCGGAGGCGTTGGGCGATCGTCTCGCGCAGCGGCCGGTAGCCGGCGGGGTCGCCGTAGTCGAGCAGGGCGCGCCCCTCGGCGAGGAGCGCCTGGCGGATGGCGCGCCGGAAGTCGTCGACCGGGCACAAGGCGCGGTCGGCCTCGAGCGTCGCGAAGTTCACCGCCCGGCCGGCGGGCCGCGCACGCTGAGCCGTCAGGTCGAGCAGCGCCTGGTGCGCCAAGCGCGCGGGTCGCGACGAGGCGTGCGTCCAGTCGATCAACCCGGAGCGCCGCCGCTCGTGATCGGGCGCGAGCTTCACCCGCTGCCGCACGGTCGAGTACGAGCCGGGACGGCTCTCCAGGTACCCGAGGGCCCACAGCTCCTGGTACGCGCGGACGACCGTCGAGCGGTTCACGCCCAGTGTGTCCGCCAGGTTCCGGCTCGCCGGCAAGCGCGCGCCGGGGGAGAGCGTCCCGTCGTCCACGAGCCGCGCGACTCGTTCCCAGATCTGCCGGTATACCGGCACCCGGCTCGCGCGGTCGAGCGTCATCAGGAGCATGCAGTCCTCCCGCCCCCTCCGCGCTCCCGCGGCGGCGGCTGGGTGCTACGATCGCGCTGGAATTGGATGCTTGCAAGGGCCAATTCGACGTCTTCCAGGCCCAACCAATTGAAACGGCCGGTGCGCGCCTGCGACGCGCCCGGGGGAGCCGCCGCCCCGCCCCCCGGCGAATCGAACCGGCTGTTACACTTCTCCAGGCCGCGACTCGGTCGCGGCTCGCACGGAGAGACCGCGCATGGCCGTAAGGACACGCATCGCCCCCAGCCCGACCGGCGACCCGCACGTGGGCACGGCCTACGTCGCGCTCTTCAACTACGCGTGGGCCCGGAAGAACGGCGGCCAGTTCGTGCTCCGGATCGAGGACACCGACCGCGAGCGCTCCAACGCGACCTCGGAGCGGATGATCTTCGAATCGCTGCGGTGGCTGGGATTGACGTGGGACGAGGGGCCGGACGTGGGAGGCCCGCTCGGTCCGTACCGGCAGAGCGAGCGCTTCCCGATCTACCGCGAGCACGCCGAGCGGCTGGTGGCGGGCGGCGCGGCGTACCCGTGCTTCTGCACCAAGGAGCGCCTCGACGCGCTCCGCGAGGAGCAGCGCGCGAAGAAGCTCCCGCAGGCGACCGGGTACGACGGGCACTGCCGCACGGTCCCTGCGGCGGAGGCGGCGCGCCGGCGCGCCGCCGGCGAGGCGCACGTCATCCGGCTCGCGATGCCCCGCGAGGGTGAGACGGTCGTGCACGACCTGCTCCGCGGCGACGTCCGGATCGACAACCGGCTCGTGGACGACCAGGTGCTCCTCAAGAGCGACGGCTACCCGACGTACCACCTGGCGAACGTGGTGGACGACCACCTCATGGGGATCACGCACGTGGTCCGCGCCGAGGAGTGGATCTCCTCGCTGCCGAAGCACGCCATGCTCTACCGCGCGTTCGGCTGGGCGGAGCCGGTGTTCTGCCACCTGCCGCTCCTGCGAAATGCCGACAAGTCCAAGATCTCCAAGCGCAAGAACCCGGTGTCGCTGAACTACTACCGCCGCGCCGGCTACCTCCCGGAGGCGATGCTCAACTACCTCGCGCTCATGGGGTGGGCGATCTCCGCGGACCGCGAGGAGTTCTCGCTCGACGAGTTCGTCGCGTGCTTCGACCTCAACGACGTCACGCTCGGCGGCCCCGTGTTCGACCTCGAGAAGCTGACGTGGATGAACGGCAAGTACATCCGCAACCTCCCGGTGCCGGAGCTGCTGGCGCGGCTGCGGTCCGACGTGCTCTCCGACGAGCACCTCCTCAAGGTGCTTCCGCTCGCGCACGAGCGCATCGAGAAGCTCGAGGACTTCGTCGAGTACGCGCGCTTCTTCTTCACCGGCGAGGTGGCGTACGACGGCGAGGCGACGGCGAAGCTCGTGGCCAAGAAGAGGAGTGCCGCCGAAACCGCGAAGGCGCTCGCCGGGATGCTGGAGGAGAGCCTCGACCCGCTGCTCGACTGGACCGCCGCCGGCCTCGAGTCGGCGATGCGCGCGTACTGCGAGGCGGCCGGGTGGAAACCCGGCGACCTGTTCATGCCGGTGCGGATCGCGGTCACCGGGAAGGCCGCGACGCCTCCGCTGTTCGAGACGATGGAGGTGCTGGGGCGCGAGGTGTGTCGCCGCCGGCTGCGGCGCGCCGTCGAGGTGCTGCGCGAGACCGCGACGTCGGGGCGGCCGGCCGGGAAGCCGGAAGGGGCGTGAGGGCATGGCGAGCAACGCACCGGCCGCGAGCCAGGACTTCATCCGCGAGATCGTCGTCGGCGACCTCGCGAGCGGGAAGCACCGCACGGTCGTCACCAGGTTCCCGCCCGAGCCCAACGGCTACCTCCACATCGGGCACTCGAAGTCGATCTGCCTGAACTTCGGGATCGCCGCGCAGTTCGGTGGCCAGTGCAACCTCCGGTACGACGACACCAACCCCACCAAGGAGGAGCAGGAGTACATCGAGTCGATCGAGCGCGACGTGCGCTGGCTCGGCTTCGACTGGGGGACGCACCTGTACTTCGCCTCGGACTACTTCGAGCAGATGTACGCCTGGGGCGAGAAGCTGATCGGCAAGGGGAAGGCGTACGTGTGCGACTGCACGGCGGACGAGGTGCGCGACCGTCGTGGGACGCTCACAGAGCCGGGAACCCCGTGCATCCACCGCGAACGTCCCGCCGCCGAGAGCCTCGACCTGTTCCGGAGGATGCGGGCGGGAGAGTTCCCCGACGGCGCGCGCACGCTGC
>Ga0335070_10001900_pt1 | contig 24265 bp, 18 predicted proteins | sample Lox_Sample_13_FD_206722 | JGI IMG/M metagenome (GOLD analysis project Ga0335070, IMG submission 206722) | Soil microbial communities from Loxahatchee National Wildlife Refuge, Florida, United States - Lox_Sample_1.3 | ecosystem: Environmental > Terrestrial > Soil > Wetlands | place: USA...
CACGCATCCGGGGCAGCGGCGTGCTCAGCGAGATCCGCGCGCTTGCTGCGCAATACGGCGTGCGCGCTCGTCAGAACCTCGACGTGCTTGCCGCATCACCCGACAAGGAACACCTGCAGTTCCTCATCGACCAACTCCTCGAACGTGCTGACTAGGGCCTACGGCCCGCACTCCCGGAGGCCTCCGGCGGACGTGCCGGCGTCGTTCGCTACTGCTCGAGCACGCCGATCCCGTCGGGAAACGCAAGGCCCGTGTCCATGGTTTCTGGCGCCTGGGGCTGCCCGTTCACGAAGCGAATCCGGCGCACGGTGCCTTTGTTTCGACCAGGTCCGATACCGCCCGTGCTGACCACAATGCCGATATCGGCGTAGTACACCGTACCGCTCGAATCGATGCCCAGGCCGAGGGGGGTTCCAGTCATGAAGGGCAACGTGTGATCGTTGGCCGCGGGCGAGAGGATGCGGCGGACGAAGGAGCCGTTGGCAGCGTACTCGGCGATGACGCCGTTGAAGACGCTCGAGACGTAGAACGTTCCTTGTGGGCTCGGGACGATGGCGTTTGGCGTCTGAGCGCTACCGTCGGACCGGATGAACTTCGTCTTGTTGACGGTGTCGGCCATCGGTGCGCCGGTGTCGTCGTGCTGACCGCAACCGCCGGCAGCGTCGTCTGATGTGGGGAACGGTCCGGTGTAGCGGAAGATGCCCGGATCAACGCGGGCGCTGGCGACGTAGATGCGGTCTTGCGCGTCGATATAGATCCCGCCGGCTGTGCCGATGGCGATATCCAACTTGCAGTAGTGTGCCGGATGCGTTGGTATGACGCCCGTGTCTGTGTACTCCGCACCGGTATCGAACGGTGGAAACCACATGATGAGCTGCCCGTTGCCGTCGCCGGAGGCTTGATTGCCGACATCCGTGGTGACCAGGCGGCCATCGCTCAAGAAGCCGCAACCATAGTTCTCGGCCTCGTCTGGCGTTTGTTGGTAGGTGGGGATGAGCTTGCCGATTTCCTGGTAGTGAAAATCACCGACGCGCGTTCCGGTCAGCGTGAAATAGCCCCAGCCGGCGGTCGCGTGCCCCGCTCCCTGGTTGGTATCCTCGCCGCCGATGAAGTGTAGTCCCTGCGCGTCGCGCCGGAAGCAGATCTGACCGTTCAGATCGCGCCCGACTCCTCCGGGCGCATCGGCGTTGCTTGGCACTACCGTCTGCTTGCGGAAACCGTCGGCCGGATCATAGGCGTTGAGCCGATTGTTTTCGCCGTTGAAGACGACGACCGAGCTCGGCCGCACAGTGGGAGTCGCCGTCGCGGTTCGGGTTGGAGTGGGGGCGGGCGGCGTCGAATCGGAGTCGTCACCGCAACCCAGGAGCGCCACTACGCAAATGCACCCCGTCAGGGATGCTGCCGTCCAAAGTCTCAGTCGCATGGTCGCTCCAAAACACACCGGAGCTACAACTGTCAACTGGATTCTGTTCCTGTCGCAGTAGCGTTCAGTGGCGTATGGTCCAGCTCTGCTCTGCCCGGCGTGACCGGTGGTCCCACCGGTGTGGCGAATTGCCTCAAATCTCCAATTGGCGCGGCACCGACCCGACAACCGTGCCTTGCTGGACGTCGTGGCATCTGCGTTGCACTGTCGAGTGAGATGGTCGAATCGACTAGCGTGGAGGTTTGGCGTCACACGCCCAGCGCGTCGGGTCGCACGTTTTTCTCGCATCTGGCGTTCGGTCCGGAAGCCGACTCGGGCCCTCCCAAAACAAGGGACGATCCACTGACCGATTCAATGCCTCCTCATGTACGAGTACATGATTCATATCATGCATCTCATCAACCGTGCGCCCACCTTCCTGATGTACCGTTCCCGAACGGCTGGGCCGATCTTTGGGGTGCTGCAACAACTGAGGCGAAGTCTGAGGCGAGGGTGCTGTCGACCTCCACGTTCACTCACGGCGAACGTGTTGGGTATCTCAAACACCATGGCACTCATCCCATGGCCTTCTCGACCTTACAGCCAAATTTGGAGTACTTCGATGTTGCCGGCGTTGGGTATATTGCATACGCCAGCTACCTAAGGATGAAGGTGGTATTGTCAGATCCCATCTGCCATCCACAGCACGCCGAAGCAATGCTCGACGCTTTTGTGCGACGGTTTCCCAACGCCCTGTTTGCCCAGGTGACCAAGAGCGTCGTGGATATCCTGCATCGCAAACACGGCTATTACGGCACGCAGTTGGGTTCGGAGGCAAAGATTCCGCTGTCGGACTGGAATCTCCGTGGGCGCAAGAAACAGATCATCCGTACCGGAGTGAATCAGGCCAAAGCACAAGGGGTCGCGATCAGGGAAGGTCCGTTTGACGAGCGGGCCAGGGAGGTTTCCGAATCCTGGATCAAGACCCGTAAGTGCAAGAGCAATGAGATCCGCTTTCTGGTCCGTCCCATGCTAATGGACTACCAGGAAGGCACCCGGCATTTCTACGCCTATCAGGATGATGGGATTGTTGGCTTCATATTCTTCGACCCGATCTATCGGCATGGCAAGGTGGTTGCCTACGTGCCGAACATTTCCCGTTCGTGTACTTCATTCAAGCAAGGCCTGTGGTATCCGATCATGGTACACGCGATGGATGTATTCAAGGCGGAGGGCATTGAGTATGTGGATCTGGGCCTGACGCCGCTGAAGCTGGCGGACGAACTGGAACATCAGGAATCCAAGCTCCTGCGCCTGGTCCAGAAGCAGATCTACACCTGGGGCAACTCGCTGTACAACTTCAAAGGCCTGGAATTCGCGAAATCGCGCTTCCAGGGGCACGTTATGAAGACCTATTGTTGCCACCGCAGGCGGCTGCCGGGCCTGTCAATACTTGCGATGTTCCGGTTGACGCGGCTGATCTGAGGGCGAGGGCCATCGGCCTCGCCATGTCTTCGGGTGTCGGGCCTCGCCGTCTGGGGGACGCTGTCACTCATGGCGAGCGCTATCGCCTGAGGGGAACGGCATAGAAAACCACGCGCGTCACATCGACCGAAAGCCGCGCAGGACGCGCTCGCGCGACTCCTGCGCGGCGGCGGCGACCTAGCCCGGCTGCGTCGGCATCGATACTCCGCCGACACGCCCGTCGGATGGTCGATCTCCTCGTAGATCTCGCTCAGCTGCTCCCGAACGGCGGCAAAGTCGGGCGCTGCCATGGCGGCGTTGAAGGCGACGAGGGCCTCGGTGGCCCTGTTCGGTGTGACGCTGTGCCATTCCTCGGGATCTAACCCAGCTCCATCGAGCCCTTCACGTCGGCGAAGAGCACGGTGACCTGCTTGCGTTCGCCTTCCAGGGCGGACTTCGACTGGAGTATTTTGTCGGTGAGGTGCTTGGGGGTGTAGGAGAGCGGGGCACGGGCGGCGGTCTGGCTTTCAGCTTTCACCCTGTCGCTTGGAGCTAAAGACGCCCGGCACTTGCGGCAGAACTTGGCGGTGGGCCGGTTGCCGGTGCCGCAGCTCGGGCAGGCGGCTTCCAGCGGCGCGCTGCACTCTTCGCAGAAGGCGGAGTCGGCGAGATTCTCAGTGTGGCACTTGGGGCACTTCATCGGAATTTCCTCATTCAGTCATTTGGTGATCGGGCGATTTAGCGGTCCTGTCTCAGGAGTTCGTTCAAGAAATTGCCGTGCTCTGCGATCATTTGCCCAACTCCTGCTCCAGTGCTGTAGCCCGCAGCGGCGCGCCCATCGCGCGCCATAGGCGCGCCGCCTCCTGGACCTCGCGCGCGCGCACCGTCGCGTCATCGAGCAACGCCGCCAGCCGGGCGCGCTCTTCGTGCACCATTGGCTCGAGGCTGCGGCCGCCGGTTTCTTCGATCAGTGCCTGCGCGCGGGCGACGGCAGCCTCGATGGCTTCCCGGGCAGCCGTACCGGTCTCCGCGCGCAACGCACGCGCCAGCGCGAGCTGCGCCTCGGCCTCCCAGAAGCGGGCCCCTTGCTGGATGCCGCGCTCGACCGCCTCCTCTGCCGTCTGCCTGGCGCGGGCTGGATCGCCGCCGCGGAGATACGCGTCGGCGAGGTCGGCGAGCAGGCGCGCCTCGAACTGCAGATTCGTGCGCCGCTCGCGGGCGATGGCGATCGCCTGCTCGATCTCGTGTTTCGCCTCAGCCACCGCGCCGCGATCGAGTTGGGCTTTGCCGAGCACCCAGTGCGCCAGCGACAGCGACAGGGAGCTGCCGTTCTTCTCGGCAATGCGGATGGATTCACGCGCATTGCCGAGCAGCAGCTCGACATCGCCGCGGATGGAATCCATCACCGCCTGGATCGTGCGGATCCAACCGATGACCTCGGTGGCTTCCAGCTGGCGGGCGAGGTCGAGGGCGCGTCCCATCTCGCCATGGCCCTCCGCCAAGCGGCCCATCAGAGAGAATATCCAACCCCGGCGTGCGACGGCCCAGACATAGTCGCTGCCCCCCCAGGTTTCGCGTCCATACGTGATGTCGTGCTCGGTGGCAGCAGCGAGCTCTTCGCACGCCGCCAGCCCTTCTGCCAGGCGCCCCGTATTAATGAGTACATCGATGCGCGCCCCTTTGCACTCGGCGCGGTACAACGGGTCGTCGGAGACTCGATCGAGGATGCCCAGCATCTCATCGATCTGTTCGAACGCGCCGCGCAGGTCACCGCTGAGATCGAGGACGACGCTGTACATGAACACGATGTCGCAGAGCAACCGCTCGTCTCGGCAACGCGCAGCGAAGTCGCGGCCGTGCGCCGCGACCTTCCTGGCCTCCTCAGCGGGCATGCCGAGACGAAAGCCGAGACTGAGCAGTCGCCAACACGCATGCCCCGCGAGGCGGGCCGCCGCTTCATCGTCGCGGCGCGGGCCGGCAAGGTCGAGCACCTTCCGCCAGTGGGTGCGCGCCGCCGCAAAGTCGTTCGCTTCCACCCACTCGGCGGCGCGGCGGTGCCAGCCCGCCGCCTCCATGATCTCGCCCGCTTCCTCCCAATGATGGGCGAGCAGCGCGGCGCGCTCGTCGAGCTTGTCGGCGTGGGCGGCGTGGATCGCTCGCGCCACGGCCGCGTGGGTATGCCGCCGCCGTTCCTGCAGCTGCGAGCCGAGCGCGACCTCCTGTGTGAGCGGGTGCTTGAAGGCGTACTCGGCGATGGGGTAGAGTGACTTCTCGTAGACGAACTCCGATTGCTTGAGCTGGCGCAAGGCCTCGTCGAGATCCGCGCGCGGCAGCTCGCCCACGGCTTCGAGAATGCTCCCGTGGAACTCCTTGCCGATGACCGCAGCGGTCTGCAGCACCTGCTTCTCACGCTCGGCAAGGCGGTCGATGCGCGCCGCGAGCAGCGCTTGCACGGTGCGTGGCACGTCGAGCTGGTCGATTCTGGCCACCAGCCGGTAGTTGCCACGTTCGCCTTGGACCTGTCCCTTCTCGATCAACGACTGGATCACCTCTTCGGCGAAGAACGGGTTGCCGCCGGTGCGGCGGTGGATCGCCTGTGCCAGGCCGGCGATGCTCGGATCTTTGCCGAGCCAGTCGTCGAGCAGCTCCGCGATCGCCTCGGGCCCGAGCGGCGCCAGCGGGATTTGGTGGTAGTAGGAGAGCCGCATCCAGTCGGCGTGATACTCGGGGCGGAAGTTCAGCAGCAGCAGCGTCGGGGTGCTGGCGACGGCATCCACCCATTGCGCCACGGCGACCTCGCTGCCCGTGTCGATCCAGTGCAAGTCTTCGATGAGGACGACCCGCGCGCCGTCGCGATCGCGACGCTCGAAGAGTCGCTTGAGCACGCCGAAGAGCTGGCGTTGGCGCGCCTCGGGGTCCAAGCGTGGGGCGGGGCGCTGCGGGTCGGGCACGCCGAAGAAGTCGAAGAGTAGCGGCAGCGCTTCGCGGAAGGCTTCATCGATGAGCAGTAAGCGCCCGGCGATCTTTTCGCGCGCCAGTTGGTCGCTGTCGTTCTCCTCGATGCCATAGAAATCGCGACACACCTGGAGGATCGGTAGGAAGGGAATGTTCTTGCCGTGGGCGACACCGCGTCCCTCGACCGGCGTGAGCCCGCGGGCGCGGCACCGTTCGAGGAACTCGAAGCACAGGCGGCTCTTGCCGGTCCCGGCGTCGGCGACGATGCCGACCACCTGGCCGTTGCCGGTGCGCGCCTGCGCCAGCGCCGCCTCCAACGTCTGCATGTCGGAATCGCGCCCGACGAAGCGCGTCAGGCCACGGGCGCGGGACACTTCGAAGCGCGTCCGCAGCTTGCCGATGCCACGCAGCTGGAACACCCGGACCGGCTCGCTGACGCCCTTCACCGGAAACTCGCCGAGGTCCTCCAGATCGAAGTAGCCTTGCGCCAGCGCCGCGGTGCTGGCCGTCAGATAGGCGGTGTCCGGCGACGCCAGCGCCTCCATGCGCTGCGCCAACCCGACGGTATGGCCTTGCGCGGTGTAGTCCATACGCAGATCGTCGCCGATCTTGCCGACCACCACGTCACCGGAGTGCAGGCCGATGCGGCAGGAGAGCGTCAGGCCATGCGCGCGTTTCACTTCGCGGGCCTGCGGGCGGAGCGCTTCCAGGAGATGCAGTGCTGCGTAGCAGGCACGCTGCGCGTGGTCCTCGTGCGCGATCGGCGCGCCGAACAACGCCATGATGCCGTCGCCGGTGTACTGGTTCACCGTCCCTTCGAAGCGGTGCACGCCATCGGTGAGGATGGCGAAGAACTTGTCGAGGATCCTGTGCCACTCCTCCGGGTCGAGCTGCTCGGACAACTCCATAGACCCCTTCACGTCGGCGAAGAGCACGGTGACTTGCTTGCGTTCACCTTCGAGGGCCGCACGCGAGGTGAGGATTTTGTCGGCGAGGTGTTTGGGTGTGTAGGAAAGGGGGCTAGGGGTTACGGGGTTAGGGGTTTGGGTAGAGGAGTCTTTCTGTACCCCCTTAGCCCCCTGCAGTTCAGCGCCACATTTGCGGCAGAATCTGGCGCCTGGACTGACGGCGACGCCGCAGGAAGGACAGAGGTCTTCCAGCTTGGCGCCGCACCCTTCGCAGAACGCAGAATCCGATGGGTTGTCGGAGCCGCACGCGCGGCAATTCATGACCCCAGCTCCTTGCGCAGGCGCGCCGCATGCCCCGGCGCGCCGATCTCTTCGTAGCCTTGCCGCGCCTCGTGCAGCAGGCGCTCACGCGTCGCGTCGTCGCCGAGCACGGCAGCCAGCTCGGCGCGCCATTCGCAGAGCGCCGGGGCGAGCATGCGTGTGCCCGTACGTTCGATCAAGGCGGCCGCCATGTCGAGGGCGGTCTCGGCAGCGGCGCGTGCCGACGAGCCGTGCCGCCGGAGCATCGCGCGCGCCAGGACGCCATGGGCAACTGGCTCAAAGTTGGCGCGCAACGAGCGCTGGCAGATCGCGATTGCCTTCTGTGCCGCATCCTCCGCGGCCGCGCAATCGCCCGCGTCCACCAGAGCCTCGGCCAGCCGCGCCGCGGCTTCGCCCTCGAACGCGCGCTCGACGCGCTCGAACAGTTCGAGCGACGCGCGCGCCGGCTCGATGGCATCGGCGTATCGACCGGCGGCAAGGTGTGCGTAGGCAAAAGCCAGCTGCGTCAATGCGACCATGTTGAGCGGCTCACCCAGCCTGCGCCTTATCTCCTCGAGTTGACGCGCGCTTGTGAGTACCCGCTCCGCGTCGCCCGTGAGGTAGAAGGTCTCGGCCATACGGGCCAGGGTGTAGCCGACCATTTCCGGCGTGTCGTCGCCTTCGGCGAGCCGACGACCACGTTCCATCTCTTCGAGCCCGTCGGGTAGCCGGCCCATGAGGGCGACGCATGTGCCACGCCAGACCGAAAAGACGCAGCAGGGATTGACGCCCGCGATCCATTCCGCCGGAGGACTGTGGCGGGGGAAACGTGCAAGTCCGTCCTCCGCGACCTGGAGCGTCTCCGGGAGCCGCGTGGCAAACCCCAGCGCGTCGGTGAGATACATCAATGCATTGGCCTGCAAGCCAGTGTCGTCGATCTCGAGTGCAGCGCGCCGGTTCTGAAGTGCCAGCTCGACGTACGCGGCAACATCGCCGGCACTGCAGTGGACCCGGCTATGGGCCAGCGACAACTCGAGATGAGCGCGTCGATCGCCCATCGCCTTTGCGAGGGCATGCCCCTCGTCCAGCAATGAACGCGTTTCCCCGAGATCCGTGCCGATACGCCTGCTCGCCATCAGAAGCCGCCTGCACGCGGCGATGCCGAGGGCTGCCACCTCGCGGTCGCCCGGCAGCTCGCGTACGAGGACACGCACCCGGCCCCAGTGGTGTGCGGCGGCGGCGAAGTCGGTGAGGCCCACCCATTCCGCGGCTCGCTTGTGCCAGCGCGCCACGGCGAGCGCTTCACCGGCCTGCTCCCAATGATGCGCCAGCAGCGGGGCACGCTCGTCCAAATGCTCTGGGTCCTGCTTCTCGATGGTGCGCGCCACCGCGGCGTGCACCGCTCGGCGCCGCTCCTTGAGCTGGCTGCCGAGTGCCACCTCTTGCGTCAGCGGATGCTTGAACGAGTACTCGACGACCGGATAGATCGCCTGTTCGTGAATGAATTCGGCGCGGTGCAGCGCCGCCAGCGCCGCCTTCAGCTCCTCGGGAGGCAATGCCGCCACCGCCTCGAGCAACGGTTCGGCGAAGTCCTTGCCAATCACAGAGGCCGTCTGCAGCAACCGCTTCTCGCGCTCCGGCAGCCGATCGATGCGCGCGGCCAGCACGGCCTGCACGCTCGCCGGCACCTCGAGTCGTTCGATCGGTGTCACCAGCCGATACGCGCCGCGGCTCCCTTCGAGATGCCCCGACTCGATCAGCGTCTGCGCCACCTCCTCGGTGAAGAACGGGTTGCCGCCCGTGCGTGCGTGGATCGGTCCTACGAGGGACCCGATGCTGGGATCGGTGCCGAGCAGATCTGCGAGCAACTCGGCGATGGCTTCCTTGCCCAACGGTGTCAGCGGGATCTGATGATACCACGACTTCTGCATCCGGTCGGCGCGATACTCGGGCCGGAAGTTCAGCAGCAGCAAGTTGCGACTACCCGCGCGCGCATCCACCATGTGCGCCAGGAACTCACCACTGGCGTCGTCGAGCCAGTGCAGGTCCTCGACTAGCGTAATGGTCGGCTGCTCCTCGCTGATACTCTGAATCACTTTGCGCATCACGGCCAGGATCTGGCGCTGGCGCGCGTCGGGATCCAGGCGCGGCGCCGGGCGCTGCGGGTCGGTGACGCCGAGGAAGTCGAAGATCAGCGGCAACGCGTCGGCGAAGCCGAGGTCGAGCAGCACCATGCGCCCGGCGATCTTCTCGCGCGCACTGCGGTCGTCGTCCTCGCTCCTGATCCCGTAGTAGGCGCGGAACAGCTCCAGGATCGGCAGCAAGGGGATGTTCTTCCCGTGCGCCACGGCGTGGCATTCGTAGACCGACATCCCCCGGGCGCGGCAGCGCTCGAGGAACTCGAAGCACAAGCGGCTCTTCCCGGTGCCGGCGTCGGCAACCACGCCGACCACCTGGCCGTCGCCGGCGTCGGTTCGGGCGACGGCGTCTTCGAGCGTGCGGATGTCGGCCGCACGCCCGACGAAACGTGAGAGGCCACGGGCGCGCGAGATGTCGAAGCGGGTGCGCGACGGGCCCACGCCGGCGAGGCGGTGGACGCGCACGGGATCGGTGATGCCCTTCACGCGGAAGTCACCGAGGTCGTCGAGCGCGAAGTAGCCGCGCACCACGGCGGCCGTCGCCGCCGTCAGGTAGCAGGTGTTCGGCTCGGCCAGGCCCTCCATGCGCTGCGCCAGGCCGACGGTGTGGCCCTGCGCGGTGTAGTCCATGCGCAGATCGTCGCCGATGCGGCCGACGACGACGGCGCCCGAGTTGAGGCCCATGCGGGTTGAGAAGCCGACGCCGTGCGCGCGCTTCACCTCGGTGGCGTAGCGGGCGATCTCGTCGCGCAGATGCAGCGCTGCGTAGCAGGCGCGCTGCGCGTGATCCTCGTGCGCGATCGGTGCGCCGAACAGCGCCATGATGCCGTCGCCGGTGTACTGGTTCACCGTGCCCTCGAAGCGGTGCACGCCGTCGGTGAGGATGGCGAAGAAGCGGTCGAGGATCGCGTGCCACTCCTCCGGATCGAGCTGCTCGGCCAGCTCCATCGAGCCCTTCACGTCGGCGAATAGGACGGTGACCTGCTTGCGCTCGCCTTCGAGGGCGCTGCGCGTGGTGAGAATCTTGTCGGCGAGATGCTTGGGGGTGTAGGTGCGGGGGTCGTTCCGGGTGTCGGGTGTTGGGTGTCGGGTGTTGGGGCCTGACACCTGAGACCCGACGCCTGACACCTGCAGCGAAGCTCGGCACTTGCGGCAGAACTTGGCGGTCGGCCGGTTGCCGGTGCCGCAGGTGGGGCAGGCAACCTCCAGTGGCGCACTGCACTCTTCGCAGAAGGTGCTATCGGCGAGATTCTCGGTGTGGCATTGGGGGCACTTCACAGGACTCTCCTCATCAAGGAAGGGGGTTAGGGGTTAGGGCGTTGGGGGTTAGAGCAAGCGCGAATCCCGTGAGACCTAACCCCCAACGCCCTAGCCCCTTAACCCCCTGATGCGCGGGCTCAGCCGAGGTTCGGGTAACGCCGCCGCATTTCCTCCAGCATCCACTCGCGCGCCGTCACGTTACCCGCGACGAGCGCACGCAGCCGTTCGCGTGAAATGGCGTAGGTGATCATGTGGGTCATGGCGGTCACCGTGGCGGAACGGACGGTATCCAGCAGCACGCCGCGCTCGCCGACGATGTCGTGCTCGCCGACCTTGGCCACGCCCTTGCGGCCGATGGTGACGACGGCTTGGCCCACTTCAATGATGTAGCACTCGGGGGACTCGCCGCCCTCGGCGCACAGCAGGTCGCCCGGCTCGAAGCTCATCGGGTATGCGGTGGCAGCGAGCTGTTGCAGTTCGTTGTTGTTGCAGCGCGCAAACAGGTTGTTGCTCCGCAGCAGCGCGACAGTGGCGGCAAGCCGCTCGCCCGTGCTGACCGGCACCGAATCGGGGCGCGCCGGCGCGGTCTCGATGCGTTGCCGCAGCTCGGCACGCCAGCGCAAGTCCGCAACGGTATCACCTGCCGGCCGCAGGCCTGCTCCTTGCTCAGTCGAAGGGCCACGCCAAGCGTGTTGGACCATCGGTGTTGCCACCGCAGGCTCGATGGGGACTGCGGCAACGGGCGCCGCGACGCTGGCGCGCGGACGCGATGATGCACGACATGCGACGTTGAGGGCGCTGAGACCGCGCAGCGTGAGTCGGTCCTGGAAGCGGGGCTCGTCGCCGGCGAGCTCGATATGTTCGAAGCGCTGCAGCAAGGTGCGAAAGGTGATCTCGATCTCGGCGCGCGCCAACGCGGCGCCGAGGCAGAAGTGCACGCCGCCGCCGAAGCTCAGCGGTTGGATGTCGGTGCGGGTCACGTCCAGCTGGTCGGGGTTGGGAAAGCGGGCCGGATCGTGATTGCCGGCGCCCAGCAGGGCGAAGACCTGTTCGCCGGCGGGGATCGTCACACCGCCGACCTCGATGCTGGCTTCAGTGACCCGGTTCACCAGCTGCGCGGTGCCGTCGTAGCGCAGGAACTCGTCCGGGAGATTCGCAAACAGGGACGCGTCGCGTCGCAGCAAGTCGACCTGCTCCGGCTGGCGCAACAGCCCGAGCAAGCCGTTGCCGAACAGGTTGGTGGTGGTTTCGAAGCCGGCACCGAAGAGCAGCGACGCGAGCGTGACCAGCTCATCGTCTGAGAGCCGATCGCCGCCGACGTCCGCCATGATCAGACTGCTCAGCAGGTCCTCGCCCGGCTTGCTGCGTTTCTCCGCGATCAGCTTCAGGAAGTAGTCGATGATGAAGAGCTGTGCGGCATCAGCCGCCACCATTTGCTCGTCCGTCGGTTGCATCTCGAAGATGGCCACCAGATCGCCCACCATCTCGCGGAACTGCGCGCGATCCGCCTCCGGGACGCCGAGCATCTCGCCGATGATCGTCACCGGGAGCGGGAAGCCGACGGCCTCGAGGATGTCGCCGCCGCCGGCGTCGGCGACCGGGTCGAGCAACTGCTTCACGACCTGCTCGATGACCGGCTTGAGAGTCTCGATCATGCGCGGCGTGAACGACTTGGTCACCAGCTTGCGCAGACGTGTATGCTCCGGCCCGGTGGTGTTCAGCATCGAGTGCTCGCCGGCGGTCAGCGATGGGTGCTTGCGCCAGTCGGGGCCGAAGCGCTGTTCGATCTGCGGCGCGTAGTCCTTGCCGAGACGCGGATCACGCAGCGCCGCCCAGCAGTCGTCGTAGCGGCTGAGCAGCCACATGCCCATTTTGGTGCGATACACGGGCGCGGCCTGGCGCAGTTGATGATAAAGCGGGTACGGATCGGTGCGTCCTTCGGGCGTGAGGAAGAGCCTGGTGAACACCGCCTCGGCATCGTTCAGCATCGCATCGCTTGACATGGCGCTCTCCGTTCCCAGTGCAGTCGTGTTTGCATCGGAGGTCTGACAGAGATTCCGGCGCTACCCGCCGTAGAACCGTCGCGAAACGCTGTCGGTAACCCCGCCCCCTGAGTGTTCTGCGTACCATAGACCGATTCCGAAGCCAGAATCCAGCGGTTGCGCGACGAGCTAGAAGCCGGAATGCTCCATCGCTCTGGTGCGCAGATGATCCTTCGACCCGTCGTCCTGCGGCAGCCTTTCTCGTCAATGCTCACGCGCTCGGGGGTGTCGGACGACGGATCCGCACGTGAGTCGCTTGACCCCGGATCGTCGAATTGAGTAAGCCGTGGGGTGTCAAGATGCTGCGGCTGAGCTGACCTGGATGCCGTCGGACTTACACATTGCCCTGGCCGAGACCGAGGAAGAGAAGCGTGCCGTGTACCGCTTCCGTTACCGCATCTACGTCGAAGAGATGGGCAAGTATCGCAGCGTTGCCGACCACACGCAGCGCCTGTTCTCCGAGCCGGAGGACGCTCGCAGCCGCATCTTCTACGCCACCGAGAACGGCGAGGTCGTGGCCACGGCCCGCAGCACCTGGGGTGGTGATGCGCCGTTGCCGCAGCGCATGATCGAGCAGTACCAACTCGGCCCTTTTCTTGCCGAGGTGCCCGAATCGGCCATTGCGGTCGGCGAACGCGGCATGGTGGTGCCACGCTTGCGCGGCACCGACCTGTTCTTGCGGCTGATCGGGGCGTCGCTGCGCTTCGCCAACGAGCACCGCATTCAACTGTGCTTCGGCGACTGCGAGCCGCACTTGCTGAACCTCTATCTCGGGCTCGGTCAGCGCACGTATTCGAAGAAGAACGTCAACAGCGCCGAGGCTGGCTATCTCATTCCGATCGTGTTCGTGCCCGAGGATGTCGCCTATCTGCGACGGATCAATTCGCCGCTACTGGAGTACGTGAAGGATTTCGGCAGCGATGCGCGCATACCGCCGTGTGTCGAGCGGCTCACCGGGGCGGGCACTGCAGTGATGAGCCGGCGCCTGGTCGGATCGGCCGATTACTGGGGCGAGGTGCACGGCGCCCTCAGCCAGATCGAGGGAACACACCCGACCGCCCTCGACGGGTTGACCGATGAGGAGGCAGTGCGCTGCCTCGACAAGAGCAACATCATCGAGTGTCGCGTCGGTGATCGGCTGCTCAAGAAGGGCGGCGTGGCGCGCAATCTCTTTGTGGTCCTCGATGGCACCGTCGAGGTGCGCGACGGCGACACGCCGCTGGCGGTGTTCGGCCCCGGCGACGTCTTCGGCGAGATGGCCTTCCTGCTGGAGCGGCCGCGCTCGCAGGACGTCTACGCGGCAACCGATGGTGTGCGCGTGCTCAGTCTCAGCGAAGCCACCCTGCGCCAGTTGATCAAGAACGATCCGGCCAGCGCTGCACACTTGCTCCTCAACATTGCGAAGATGCTGTGCCTCAGAATTCTGAAGGCGCACTAGCCACGGCAGTTTCGTGGCTCTCGTCGGCGCAGGCGTGGGCGGGCGGCCCGGGCTCGCGACCCGATAGGACGGCTACGTCTGTTGCGGCGGCCGGTATGTTTGCGGCGCCGCATCTGGTATGCAATGCGGGGCCATTGTAGGAGGTGTCGCATGAGCAACGTTGACCGTTTCACCGCATACGCCGCCGCTTTCGAGGACGCCTACGCGACCGACGACTGGTCCAAGCTCGATCCCTTCTTCACCGAGGATGCGGTCTACGAAACCTTCGCCGAACCGCCGTTCGGCGGATTGGTAGAAGGCCGCGAGGCGCTGAAGGCACACTTCAAACAGGTGTGCAGCGCGTTCGACCGGCGTTTCGACTCGCGCACCGTCGAACTGCTCACGCCGCCCGTCGACCGCGGCGGTACGGTGTGGTTCCGCTGGGCGGCGATCTACACGCTGGCGGGCGTGCCCGCCCTGCGCATGGAAGGTGAAGAGACGGCCGTCTTTGAGGGAGATCGCATCCGGCGGCTCGAGGATCGGATGCCGGCGGCAACGGTGCAGAGCACGCAGGCGTATCTTGCGGAGCACGGTGCCAAGCTGAAGCCGCTGCCGACGTAGCGCGGCGGCCTGGTGCGCCAGCGTGGGCTGAGCGATCGGACTCGCTCGATGAATGAGCGTGAGCGCATCCGGCTGACGTCGTTCAGTCACGGCGCCGGTTGAGCCTGCAAGATCGGTCCAAAGGATCTCGGTGAGATCCTGCGCAAGCTGCCGGCCGTGAGTGATCCGAATCTGCTCGTTGACGCGAGCACGGCGGACGACGCGGCCGTGTATCGTCTGACACCCGAGATCGCCCTGGTGCAGACGGTGGACTACATCACGCCGCTCGTCGACGACCCGTACCAGTACGGCCAGATCGCTGCCGCCAACGCCATCAGCGACGTCTACGCGATGGGTGGGCGGCCGCTGCTGGCATTGAACATCGTTGCCTTTCCGACCGACGCCCTGGCGATGGCGGTGCTCGGCGAGATCTTGCGTGGCGGCGCCGACAAGGCGGCGGAAGCCGAGGTGCGCATCGTCGGCGGGCACAGCATCGACGACAAGGAACCCAAGTACGGCCTCGCGGTCACGGGCGTAGTGCATCCCGATCGTGTGCTGCGCAACTCGACGGCGCGTCCGGGCGACCGGCTGATTCTCACGAAGCCGCTCGGCATCGGCATTGTGTCGACCGCCATCAAGCGTGATCTCGCGAGCGCCGATCTGATCGAGCGCGCGGTGGGCGTGATGACGACGCTGAACAAGGGGGCCTCGGTAGCCGCGGTCGAGGTGGGCGTCAATGCGTGCACGGACGTCACCGGCTTCGGCCTGCTCGGGCACCTGCGCGAGGTCACCGCCGGCAGCCGCTGCGGCGCACGCATCGCGTTCGGTCAAGTTCCCCTTTTGGAGGGTGTGAAGGAACTGGCTGGGCAAGGCATCGTCCCCGGCGGGACCAGACGCAACCTCGCTCACGTCGAGCCGCACGTGACGTTCGATGCGGCCATCGATCCAGTGCAACGGCTCCTCCTCGCCGATGCGCAGACCTCCGGCGGGTTGCTACTCGCCGTGCCGCGCGAGCGCGCCGCGCAGCTCATCGCGGCGCTGCAGAGCCAGAGCGTTCCCGTCGTCGCCGAGATCGGTGAGGTCGTGGACGACTCGACCGGGCGGATCACCGTTGCGCCATGAGCGCAGCCTACCTCGCGTCCTCGTCACCCGCGCCGATGCTCGGCCTTCAAAGCTTTGGGCGACGCCGCGCTTCTCAATCGAGCCAATTGAGGACCTGTCTCAGGTCGCTGGCCAGTGCGCTGGCTGCGAGGTCGCGTCCTTGCGACTCCCGATGGTTGGGGAACAAGGCGCGCTGGCCGCGCTCCATCAGCAGTGTGTTCATTCCCGCGGCGCGGCCGCCGACGATGTCTTCGAGGTACATGTCGCCGACGTGCAGCGTCTCCTCGGGTGCTACGCCGGCGCGCATCAGCGCCACCTCGAAAATGCGGCGGTCGGGCTTTTTGACGCCTTCCAGCGCTGAGACGACTGTGAAGTCGAGATGCGGAGTGAGACCGAGGCGTTCCAGGAAGCTCGGCAAGTTCGACGGGGCATTCGATAACACACCTACACGCAGGCCGCGCGCCCGCAGCGCCGCCAGCACCTCGATGACTTCCGGAAAGACCGTCCAGTTGTCCGCGTTCCAAAACCTGACGAGGAAGCGTTGTATCAACCCTTCATCGGCGTCGGGAACACCCATCTGCGCGAAGATGAGTTGGCCCATTTGTCCGAACGTCGTGAAGAACTCGGCGTCGGAATCGGGGTAGCTGGCGCCGGCGTGGAAGCGCTGCTCGGCCTGCTCGGCACCGGCGCTCCACAGGGCGCGCACCAATTGCTCGCAGCTTTCGGGCGCGGTCGGCACGCCGGCTTGGGTGCACAGTTCGCCGAAGATTTCCCACATCGACGCCTCGGGGTAGGCCAGCGTCCAGCCGACGTCGAACGACACTGCACGGATGGTTGCCATGGGGTATCTGGAGCCGGCGCCTCAACTCCTGTATTGAGCAGCTCCCATGATCATTCTCAAGGCCTTGGTACTGGGTATCGTTGAAGGCGTCACCGAGTTTCTGCCGGTGTCGTCGACCGGCCATCTCATCCTGGCTTCGGCGCTGGTGGACTATCCGGAGGCGGCACGCGCCACCTTCGAGATCTTCATCCAGTTGGGTGCGATCCTCGCCGTGGTGTGGCACTTCCGCGCGCACCTGACCGATCTGGTCGGGCGCGCCGTTTCCGAATCGGCTGCCCGCGAGTTGATCGGCAAGGTGCTGCTCGCCTTTCTGCCGGCCGCGGCCGTCGGGTTCCTCTTCCACCATGCGATCGAGGAGCATCTGTTCAGTCCGCCGTTCGTCGCTGCCACGTTGATCATCGGCGGCGTGATCATCATCGCCGTGGAACGCCGCGCCTGGCGGTTCAGCGCCCACACCATCGAGCAGACCAGCTGGCGGCAAGCCGGGTGGGTGGGGATGGCGCAGATCCTGTCGTTGCTACCGGGGGTCTCGCGTGCCGGCGCGACGATCATCGGCGGCATGTTCGCCGGCCTCGACCGGCCGGCATCGACGCAGTTCTCTTTCTACTTGTCGATCCCCACGCTGTTCGCCGCCAGCCTCTTCAGCCTCTTCAAGGCGCGGCACGATCTGCATGCCAGCGACGCGATGCCGCTGGCCGTCGGCTTCGTCGTGTCGTTCATCTCCGCCTTGATCGTCGTACGCGCCTTCATCACCTTTGTGCAGCGCAACCGCTTCACCGTGTTCGGCTACTATCGCATCGCCATCGGTCTGCTCGTGCTCGCACTCTTGCGTTGACGGCACGGGGTCCTTCCCCTATGTTGCGGCGGATTTTTTTTGAGGCCGCAATGACGCTGCGCCAGCAACTGTTCGCCGTGAAGAGCATGGCTCTCCTCAAGGAGGAGATGGCCAGCGAGAATCGCTTGCGGCGCGTGCTGGGGCCGGTCACGCTGAGCGCGCTGGGGGTCGGCGCCATCATCGGCGCCGGCATCTTCGTGCTCACGGGGTTGGCCGCCAACGTCTACGCGGGGCCGGGGCTGACCTTATCATTCGTCGTCGCCGGCTTCGGTTGTGCGCTGGCCGCCCTGTGCTACGCCGAGTTCGCCTCGATGGCGCCGGTTGCCGGCAGCGCCTACACCTATGCGTACGCCACCTTGGGCGAGTTGCTGGCGTGGATCATCGGCTGGGATTTGATCCTCGAGTACGCCGTCGCCTCCAGCACCGTGGCGCACGGCTGGTCACACTATTTCATGTCGTTCCTGAAGCTCTTCGACATCACCGTGCCTGCACGGTGGGCGGCAAGCCCGATCGACTTCGATCCTGCCACGCACGCCTGGGTGCAGACCGGAGCCTACTGCAACCTGCCGGCGGGGCTGGTGGTGCTGCTGATCACGGTGATCCTGGTCATCGGCATTCGCGAAAGCGCGCGCTTCAACGCCGCCATGGTGATCCTCAAGCTCGTCGTCGTGCTCTTCGTGATCGTCTTCGGCTCGATGTACATCCGGACGGAGAACTGGAACCCCTACCTGCCGTACGGTGCGACCGGCGTCTTCAAGGGGGCGGCTTACATTTTCTTTGCGTACATCGGTTTCGACTCGGTATCGACGCACGCCGAAGAGGCGCGCAACCCGCAGCGCGACGTGCCCATCGGCATCATCGCTTCGCTGGCATTGTGCACGGTGCTCTACATTCTCGTCGCGGCGGTGCTCACCGGCATGGTGCCCTACAACCAGATTGACCTCGATGCACCGGTGGCCCAGGCGTTCGCGGCGCGCGGTTTGCCGGTTGCCGTCTTCCTCATCTCGCTGGGGGCGGTCGTGGGCATCACCAGCGTGTTGCTCGTGCTGCTGCTCAGCCAGGCGCGCATCCTGCTCGCCATGGCGCGCGATGGACTGATCTCGTACAGCTTCTTCGGCGCGGTGCACCCGCGCTTCCGCACACCGCACAATGCCACCATCCTCACCGGCATACTGGTGGCCATGGTTGCCGCATCCTTCCCGCTGAAGATTCTTGCCGATCTGGTCAACATCGGCACCTTGATGGCCTTCGTGATCGTTTGCGCCGCGGTGTTGGTGATGCGCCGTACCAACCCCGACTTGCCGCGTCCCTTCCGCACGCCACTCGTTCCGTTGGTGCCGCTCCTGGGCGCCGCCAGCAACTTGCTGATGATGCTGTTTCTCGGCTGGGAGAATTGGCTGCGGCTGTTCGTGTGGTTGGCGGTCGGTCTGGCAATCTACTTCGGCTACAGCCGGCACCACTCGAAGTTGGCGCTGGGCGCTCCGTCGGCGCCGGCCCGCCGGCACGCGCAACGCCGCTGATCGACGCTCGCATATGGCAGAACGCCACGCGCGTGTCGCTCGTCAGGACTCCAGCGGCGATACGCGAACCGCGGCCCACGAGCCCTTCGTCCGCGGCCTCGGGCTGTGGGACGCCACGGCGGTGGTCGCTGGATCGATGATCGGGTCGGGCATCTTCATCGTCTCGGCCGACATTGCCCGCCAGGTCGGTGCCCCGGGGTGGCTGCTGGTCGTGTGGGGGCTCAGTGCGCTCATGACCATCATCGGCGCCCTCAGCTATGGCGAGCTGGCGGCGATGATGCCGCACGCCGGCGGCCAGTACGTCTATCTGCGTGAGGCCTACGGTCCGCTCGCTGGGTTCCTCTACGGTTGGACCCTCTTCTTGGTCATTCAGACGGGAACCATCGCCGCAGTGGCCGTGGCCTTCGCAAAGTTCACTGCGGCGCTGCTGCCGGCATTTGACGCGATGTTTCACATTGGACCTCTTTCGGTATCGGCGCAGCAGTGCGTCGCCATTGCGGTCATCGCCGCGCTCACCGCCGCCAACTGCAATGGCCTGCACACCGGCCGCTGGGTACAGAACGTGTTCACGGTCACCAAGGTCGGTGCCTTGCTGGCACTCATCCTGTTCGGCGTGCTCGTCGGCCGCAATACAGCAGCGCTGCAGGCAAACTTTGGCGACTTCTGGGGGACGGCGCCATTGTCACTGGCGGTGCTGCCCCTCGTGGGCGCAGCGATGGTGGGAGCGCTGTTTTCGTCCGATGCGTGGAACAACATCACCTTCGCCGCAGCCGAGGTGCGCGATCCGGCACGCACCGTGCCGTTGAGTTTGATGATCGGCACGAGCTTGGTCTCCGGGTTGTACATCGCGGCCAACCTCGTCTACCTGGCCGCGCTGCCGCTGGTCGGGCAAGCGGGAGCAGCAACGGCGTTCGCGCGCGGCATCCAGTTCGCCAGCAGCGACCGGGTGGCTACGGCGGCCGTCGAGGTGACCCTCGGGCAGGCCGGCGCCGTCCTCATGGCCCTGGCGATCATGATCTCAACGTTTGGGTGCGTGAACGGCCTGGTCTTGGCGGGGGCGCGCGTCTACTACGCCATGGCGCAGGACCGGCTCTTCTTTCCGGCGGCGGCGTTCCTCAACACGCGGCGCGTTCCTGCTGCGGCGCTGGTGCTGCAGGGCATCTGGGCGGCGCTGCTCACGCTCTCCGGCACGTACAGCGACCTGCTGGACTACGTGATCTTTGCGGCGCTGCTGTTCTACGTACTCACGGTCGGGGCGGTCTTCATCTTGCGCCGCACCGCACCTGCCATGCCGCGCCCGTACCGTGCCTTTGGTTTTCCGATTGTGCCGGCGGCGTACGTCGGGTTGGCGGCGCTGATTATGCTCGATCTGCTGGTGGTGAAGCCGCGGTACACGTGGCCCGGCCTGTTGATCGTTGCGTCGGGCGTGCCGGTCTTTTACTGGTGGCACGCGCGGCACAGCACCGCGCGCCGCTAGCAGCGCATTATTTCGTGCTGCTACTGCTCTTTCACCTTGAGGAGATCTTCGCGCCGCAACACGTCGATGAACTTCATGGCGGCGGGGGACAGGTGCCGCCCTTTCTTGTGCACGATGCCCAGCGGGCGCATGATCGTCTCGTCGGACAGTTGGACGACCCGCAACGCTCCATGCTCGAGCTCATGCTCTACGGACGCCAGCGGAATCACCGCAATCCCCTGGCCGATCTCCACCGCGCGCTTGATCGTCTCGATGTTGTCGAACTCGCCAACGTAGCGCACGGTGATGTTGCGGTCCTTGAAGAGTTGATCGATCGCTTTGCGGGTGGAGATATCGCGCTCGAAGCCGACGAACGCCTCGCCATCCAGCCGCGTGATGCTCACCTTGCGTTGCGTCGACAGGACATGATTCGGCGGACAGACGACGACCAAACGATCTTCACGGAAGGGAATAACCGTGATCTGCGGGTGCTTCGCCGGGTACGCCACGATGCCCAGGTCGATGCGTCCGGCGATGGCGTCGTCGTAGATCTTGTTCGGTCGCGAATACTCGACGTGCACGTTCACCTGCGGGAACTCGCGCAGATACTCCTTGAGATAGGGTGGCAGCTCATGCAAGCCGACGCTGTACACGATGGCGATACGCAGCGAGCCACTGACGACCTTGGCGGATTCCTGCAGTTGCGTATCGATCTCGCGGTACTTCTCCAAAATTTCGCGACTGGCTTGGTAGAGGATCTGGCCGGCCGGGGTCGGCTTGGCACCGGAGCGACCACGCTCCAGCAGCTTGCAGTGGTACTTCGATTCGAGGGTGCGGAGTTGCTGGCTGACCGCGGACTGCGTGATGAAGTTCTGCGAAGCGGCCATCGAGAAGCTGCCGGTTTCCACTACGTCGCAGAAAACCTTGAGGGTCTCGATATGCACCAGTCCAAGTTAGCGGGACTCATGGAGAAGTCAATACGGCGGCATCCCTCCTAATGTGGACGGTTGTGGGCACCCGAGGGCTGGCCGCTGCTGTGCAACGGGAGGTTCTGGGCTATAGTCCGCACGCGATGCGTGTCAAGGTCGAGGCATACGCGGGGCACACGGCCAACGAACGGCCGCTGCGTTTCACGCTCGGGGAACGCACCCGCGAGGTGGTGGATGTCCTCGATCGCTGGTACGGCGAGCAGGAACGCTACTTCCGCGTGCGGGCCGACGACGGCGATGTCTACGTCTTGAAGTACTCCGATCGCGAAGACTGCTGGGAGGTGGTGTCGTTCACGCGCCAGGGTTCACAGGGTACGGATCCCCGACGCGACATCGACAAGACCATTCACTAACGTCCGCAGAGGAGCGTCTCATGCGCGTCATCCCGATTTCCCAGTTGTCCGACAACTATGCGTACCTGGTGATTGACGACGACCGCCGCACATGCGCGGTCGTCGACTGCGCCGAAGCCGAGCCGGTGCTGCGGGCGGTCCGCGAGGCCGGTGTCGAGTTGGTCGCCATTCTGCCGACGCACCATCACTGGGACCACATTGGTGGCAACGAGGACCTGCTCCGCCAGCGCAAGCTCGAGGTGTACGGCTACGCCGGAGAGGGGCACCGCATCCCCGGTTGCACGCGCGAAGTGCAGGATGGCGAAGTCATCCGTGTTGGCACACTGGCGGCGCGCGTCCTGTTCATCCCGGCACATACCAGCGGGCACATCGCCTACTACTTCGAGCCCCAGCAAGCCGTCTTCACGGGCGACACGTTGTTCGCCGGCGGCTGTGGGCGTCTGTTCGAAGGCGACGCGGCGATGATGCTGCGCTCCCTCTCCACGCTCATGGCGTTGCCCGACGCCACCAAAGTCTACTTCGGACATGAGTACACCGAGAAGAACTTGCGCTTCGCGCTCACCCTCGAACCCCACAACGGCGAGCTGCAGCAGAAGCATGCCTGGGCCGTGCAACAAACGGCGAAGGGTCAGCCGACGGTGCCCACGACGATCGCCTCGGAGAAGGCCACCAACCCGTTCTTCCGCTGGGGGAGTCCCGAGCTACGCGCAACGCTGCATCGCCAGTTTCCCGATCTGCCGATGGACGACGTGAGTGTTTTCGGCAAGACGCGAGCGTTGAAGGACGCGTTTTGAGGCAGTGGAAAGTAACAAGCGGAAAGCTTAAAGCCAGAGGAAGAATTCTGGCTTTGGACTTTCGACCTTGGACTTTGGACTAGGAGTGACTCCATGGCCCCAGCCCTGACGCAGTACGAGGAACTCGAAGCCGTCATCGATCGCGTCGCCGCGAGCTACGGCGGCCACCAGGAAATCGACAGCCTCGAGAGCGCCGCATTGCCGAACCGGCGGGCTGTAATCGAAGCCCTCAACCATCTGAAGCCGCTCATCTACATGGGCTTCTACAGCACGCGCCCGCTGCATCGCGGCAATCTGCGCTACGCCATCAGTGAGCACCTGTATCCCGCCTACGAGATTCTCGTCGAGCAGATCAGCCGTGCCGTGCACTACGAGCAGGCATGTCACCGTACGACCGGCGTGCGCGAGCCCGGGTGGGCCGAGGCGGTGGTGCTGCGCTTGTTCAACCGGCTGCCGGAGCTGCGGGCGCTGCTCAATCACGACGTGCTGGCGGCGTTTGCCGGCGACCCAGCGGCCAAGAGCGTCGAGGAGATCATCTTCAGCTACCCCGCCATCCAGGCGATCACCACCCACCGCATCGCCCAGGAGCTGTACCGCGAAGAGGTGCCGATGATTCCGCGCATCTTGTCGGAGCACGCACACGGCAAGACGGGCATCGACATCCATCCGGGTGCGCAGATCGGCCGCAGCTTTTTCATCGATCACGGCACGGGCGTGGTCATCGGCGAGACCTGTGTGATCGGCAACAACGTGAAGCTGTACCAGGGTGTGACCCTCGGGGCCCTCAGTTTGCCGCGCGACAGCGAAGGTGCCCTGATCCGCCACCGCAAGCGTCATCCCACCATCGAGGACAACGTCACGATCTACTCGGGTGCCACCATTCTCGGCGGCGAGACGGTCATCGGTGAGGGCTCGGTAATCGGCGGTAACGTGTGGTTGGTGGAGTCGGTGCCGCCGCACAGCAAGGTCGTTTACGACGCCCAGCTCAGGCACTCGCACGCCGATAGCGTGTGACGCCAGGAAGGAGCGAGAAGCGTCACGCCGTGGGGCAGCACCTATCCAATGGATCAACCGTCGCGACGCTGCCGGCTGCTTTCATTGATTGTCGTCGCAGTCGCTGCGAGTTGTACAATGCTGGCGGGATGTGGCGGCGCCAATCTGTTCATCGGCGGCACGCCGACACCGACACCTACATCGACGTCAACGCCCACGACGACCCCGAGCCGTACGCCGACGGGAACGCCACTTCCTACCCGGGGCAGCGCTGCGGTCGCGCGCTGACTCGGACGCTACACTGCCGGTGGCGCGGCTAGCCGCAACTGCGGCACCTGCAGGCCGAGGTCGGGCAGATGGTCGCACTCGAGCGGTGCAAAGTAGCCGGTGAATGCGGCTAGCGTCTGCTGAAGATCGAGTCCGAGCAGCTCCGGCTGCAGCTCTCGGGCACGGCGCAGCTTCTCGATCCCTTCCGTGGAGAGCGTGCGCGCTCCAACCACCACTCCCATGTGCGTCTTGAGCAGCGCCGCCGCAATCTGAATCAGCCCTTGCAGCAACAACGCCGGCGCCGTGTCACGTCCGGCCGCCGCCCACAGGCCTTCCCACGCTTCGTGGGCTTCCCAGAAATAGAAGCGATTGAACAGGTCGACGCCGTAGAGCCAATCGTCGAGCGTGCGCCACTCGTCGACCCGCCACGGCGCATGCCGGTTGAGCGCCGGCACCCGCTCGTAGGAATGGCCGCGTGGATCACGGATGGGGTGCGGGTGAAGGCCGGGCACGTAGCGGTACGCCGGCAACGGCCGCTGTGAGTAGCGCGGCACGCCGCGATTGCCGGGGTCGGGAAGGGTGGTCATCGCTCATCACTAGTCAGTAACAATCAGGAACCAGTAGTCAGGA